>Ga0182749_1000046_pt1 | contig 186088 bp, 175 predicted proteins | sample eDN3rd37CKraftMG_FD_128875 | JGI IMG/M metagenome (GOLD analysis project Ga0182749, IMG submission 128875) | Enriched Miracle-Growth compost microbial communities from Emeryville, California, USA - eDNA 3rd pass 37_C Kraft MG (version 2) (version 2) ...
GCGCCGCTGTACCGCACGCGCTCGCCCAGGCGCGAGCGGCCATGGATGTGCCCCAGCGCGACGTAGTCCGGGCCGTCGAACGCGGCGAGCGGCACCACGTCGAGCGAGCCCTGCCGCAGGTCGGTGCGGATCTCGCGCTCCACGCCGGGACTCGCCTCGACGCCGGCGGCGAAGCAGTGCGAGACGACGACCGAGCGGCCGCCGCGGCGCTCCCGGTCCGCGTTGACCAGCGACATCGCGTGGGCGATCGCCTGCTCCTGCGTGCGGATCGTGGCCTCGGGCCAGAGGCCGCGGACGACGATCGGCTCGAGGTACGGGATGCCGTAGAAGTGGACGGGGCCGTGCTCGTCGTCGATCGTGATCGGGGTGCCGACCGTCGCGGCGTCGGTGACGACGTGGACGCCGTCGCGCAGCAGCGGCGCCATGAATCCCAGCCGCGCCGCGTTGTCGTGGTTCCCGCTCGTGAGGACGATCTGCGCGCCCGCCTCGCTGATGCCCCGCAGGACGTCGGTGAGCATCGAGTAGCAGACGGCGGCGGGCGTGGCCGAGTCGAACACGTCCCCCGCGATGACCACGACGTCGACGCGGTGCTCGCGCACCTGCGCCGTGATGGCCTCGAGCACGCCGCGGAGCGCATCGAGCGTGGAGTTCCCGTGGAACGTCCGGCCGATGTGCCAGTCCGAGGTGTGCAGGATTCGCATGCTTCCACGCTAGGGAGCACCACCGACATTCCCGGGACGGACCGCCGCGAACGCCGCGATCGCGCGATCATGGCTACGTGCCGACCTTCACCTTCACCGCCCCGCTGTGGAAATGGCGGGCGCGCGACGAGCCCGGCGGCTGGTGGTTCGTCAGCCTCCCGTTCGACGTGGCCGACGCCGTCGAGGGCCACGCGCCGCCCGGCGCGGGTTTCGGCAGCGTGCCGGTCGAGGTGACGGTGGGGTCCACCACGTGGCGGACGAGCATCTTCCCCAGCAACGAGCAGAAGACGTACGTGCTGCCGATCAAGAAGGCCGTCCGCGTGAGGGAGGCCATCGACGACGGCTCCGACGTCCGCGTGACGCTGCGGGTCGCGGAGTAGTCCACCCCGAGGACGGCCGGGCGCGACGGATCGAATACCCTCGCAGCATGCCCGCCGATCCGCCCGCCCGGCCCTTCACGCACGACGGCGCGACGCTCGTGTGGGAGGAGCGGGGCACGGGCGAGCCGACCTTCGTCCTGCTGCACGGGATCGGCATGGGGCGCAGCGTGTTCGCGGGGCTCGCCGAGCGCCTTGCACCGCACGGCCGCACGATCGCGGTGGACCTCCCCGGGTACGGCGAGGCGCCCGAGCCCCCGCGCACTCCGACGGTCGAGCGCCTCGCCGACCTCGTCGCGGCGTTCCTGCGCGACCGGGACGAGGCGGAGCTCGTGATCGTCGGGCATTCGATGGGGACGCAGGTGGCCGTCGAGGTCGCCGCGCGCCACCCGGATCTGCGGGCGCGCGTGGTGCTGATCGGACCGACCGTGGAGGCGGGGAAGCGGCGCGCGTTCACGCAGCTGCGCCTCCTCGCCGCCGACCTGCTCGACGAGAGCCTCAAGGTGCTGCTGATCGGTGCGCGCGAGTACCTGCGCGCCGGCCCCCACCTGCGCCAGAAGATGCGGGCGATGCTCACGCACGCCCCCGAGCTCGCCTACCCGCGCGTCGCGCGCCCCGCGCTGGTGATCCGCGGCGAGAACGACCTCGTCGCGCCGCGCGCGTGGTGCCGACGGGTGACCGACGCGCTCCCCGCGGGCGAACTGCGCGAGGTGCCCGGCAGCGGGCACGAGACCATGATCCGCAACCCCGACCCGTCGGCGGCCCTCATCCTCGACTGGCTGCGCCGGTCCTGACGCGCGACCGGCTCACTCCTCCCGCCCCGCCGCGCGGTTCGCGGCCTCGACGAGCACGCGCGCTGTCTCCTCCGGCTTGGTCAGCTGCGGCCAGTGGCTCGTCGGCAGGCCGATGATCGTGAGCTCGGCGAGCGCGTCGAGCTCCGTCGTCATGGGATGCCCCGCCTCGATGAGCTGCTCCACCTGCTCCTTCGGGAACGCGGTGGCGAGGACCGTCACCGGGATGCCGTGGCGCCGATCGTCCTCGAGGACGATCGGCTCGTTCGCGACCCGGGCCGGCTCCGGGATCGCCGCCGCCTCGAACTCCGCCAGCATCTCGTCCGTGAAGTCCGCGAACTCGGCGTCGTCGAAGTAGGCCGCGCGATCGCGCGGGAACGGGATGACGCCGTCGACGACCGGGAGCTCGTCGTTGACGACGAGCCCGTTCGGCGGCGGGAACGCGTCGACGAACACGACGTGCGCCACGCGATCGGGTCGCGCGTCGGCCGCGCCCCACGCGACGAACCCGCCCCCGGAATGGCCCACGAGGACGACGGGGCCCTCCAGCGAATCGATCAGCCGCACGATCGCGTCGATCTGGTCGGCGAGCCCGACGTCGGTGCTGTCGTCGGGGCCAAGGCCCGGAAGGGTCGGTGTGTGCACGCGGTGACCCGCGGCCTCGAGCGCCGGCACCTGAGCCGACCATGATGATCCGTCCAGCCAGAAGCCGGCGATGAGGATGACGTCCATGCGTCGAAGACTACGGTGACCCTCCGACATTCCGACAGGCGCCTCAGGCGATCGACTCGGTCACCCGCCACCCGGCGCATACGTCCACCCAGCCCGCCGCGCCGGAGACCCGCTCCAGCGCCTCGGTGGCGATGCGCACGCACGAGGCCGCCGATCCGCCCGCCGGGTAGACCACGTCGAATCGCCGCAGCGACTCGTCCAGCCACACCGTCGCGCTGTCCGGATTCGCGAACGGGCACACCCCGCCCATCGGGTGCCCCGTCAGCTCGACGAGGCGATCGGCGGGCACCATCGTCCCCTTGCCGCCGAAGCGCCGCTTGAACGGGCCGCCGCCGACCTTCGCATCGCCGGCGGCGACGATGAGCACCGCGCGAGCCGGATCGGTCGGGTCGAGGAACGCGAGCGTCTTGGCGATGTGCGCGGGATCGGTCCCGAGGCGCGCGGCGGCCAGCTCCACGGTCGCGCTCGACTCGGTGAACTCGATGAGCGCATCCTGCAGATCGAAGCGGGCCAGGTGCTCGCGGACGGCGGCGACGGTCATGCCTCCATCATCGCCGACGGGCCGGTCAGCACGCGGCCGGGGGCCAGGTCAGCGCGACTCGACGGCCCGTTCAGCGCGCGGCCAGGACGCCGCCGTGCTCCGGGTGGGCGGCGAACCAGTCGGCCACGTACCAGCACACCGGCAGGATCTCCCGATCGCCGCTGGCCTCGATGTCGGCCACGGCGCGCGCGGTGATCTCCCCCGCGTACCCGTGCCCGCGGAAGGCCGGGATCGTGAAGGCGCGCGTGAGCGCCACCGTCGTGCCGTTGTCGCGGTAGTCGAGCACGCTCACGAGATCGTCGCCCCGGTGGAGCGTGTAACGGGACGCCGCGGCGTCCTTCGCGAAGGTCAGCTCGGTCACGCATACCAGGCTACGCGCGCCCACCGACACCGGATCCGCTCCGGCCCGTCCCGTCCGGACGAGTCGCCCCCGATCGCAGAAAGCGCTGATCGCGACACGATCCGCGACCGATTCCGTCAGGCATCGGGTGGGGAGTCCGTCATATTGCGTCATCGTTTGACACGCCGCGACACGCCACGTCACAATGGGCGACATGTCTGCCAACGCCACGATTCTGTCCGCCCGGGAGGCGAATGGAGTTGCCGGGACGATGATGCCCGGTCGCGTTGTCATGTGCTGTCGAATGTGCAGCTGAGTCGAATCCCTCCTCGCTGTCATCGCTCGCGCCGCATCGGCCGCTGAGCAGAGCTCTGTGAGCTCGCCCCGCCGTACACACGATCCGATCGGATCACGGCACCCGCGCATCGCATCCGTCGATCGCGCTCTCGACGCACACCCGTCTCGGGTCGCACGCTCAAGGACCATCATCATGTCGAACTCCGTCACCCTCGACCGCACCGCCGCCCAGCCCGTCGCCGACGCCCCGATCCGCTCGTCGGCCACCGCCCTGCCCGCCGGCACGTCGCCGCGCGGCTTCGCCCTCTACGTCGGACTCGACGAGGTCAAGGCCGCGATCGACGGGGTGAGCCTGCCCACGCTCGTCGAGGCGCTGCGCCGCACGATCGCGGAGCTCGCGCCGAGCGCGGAGACCTACGCCGCCGTGGCCCTCGCGCCGCAGTCGGCCGGCGGCCGCGACGTCGACGTCGTCCGCCTCGCGCTCAAGGAGCCGGGCGCGATCGCGCGCGCCAAGCAGGAGACGCCGAAGCCCGAGACCGAGACGGGCGTCGTGGTCGATCTGTCGCGCAAGCGCATCGTGATCGACGGCCAGACCGCGCCGTTCACCTTCAAGGAGTTCGAGCTGCTGCAGTACCTCGTGCTGCGCGAGGGCCGCACGATCGAGCGCGCCGAGCTCGTCACGTCGCTGTGGGAGTCGGGCGACGCCAGCGCGCCGGGCGAGCGCACGATCGACGTGCACGTCCGCCGCCTGCGGGCCAAGCTGGGCCGCTACGAGGACATCGTGCGCACCGTGCGCGGCGCCGGCTACCGCTTCGACCGCCACGCGGACGTCGTCATCCGCTACGGCACCGGCGCCCCCTCGCCCGACCGGTTCTGAGTTCTGTCGGACGGGCGGCGTAGCGTGGGGGCATGATCCCCGCCGCCCTCGCCCCGCGCCATGCGGTGCGCGACCCACGGCCGGCGGAGGGCCCGCGCCTCGAGGCCGAGTACCGCCCGCGCGGCGCGCTCGATCTCATCGCCACCGTCTCGGCGCTGCAGCGCGGTCCCGGGGACCCGACCCAGACGATCGACGGCCCCGTCATCTGGCGGGCCACCCGCACCCCCGAGGGCGTCGCCACCCTCGCACTGCGTCAGGCGGCCGACGGCACGGTGCGCCTGGCGGCCTGGGGTCCCGGGCGCGAATGGGCGATCGCCCAGGCGCCCGCGCTGTGCGGCGCGGCGGACGATCCCGACGCGTTCGACCCCCGCCTGCCGTGGCTGGCCGAGGCGCATCGGCGCCATCCGGGCCTGCGGCTGGCGCGGACCGATCGCCTCTTCGACGCCCTCGCGCAGGCGATCACCGAGCAGAAGGTGACGCTGCGCCAGGCGTTCGGCGCGTGGCGCCGGATCGTCACGTGGTGCGGCGAGCGCGCGCCGGGGCCGACCCCGTGGCCGATGTTCGCGCCGCCATCGGCCGAGGGCTGGCGCCGGGTGCCGTCGTGGGCGTGGCACCGGGCGGGGCTCGAGCCGCCGCAGTCACGCACGATCGTCGAGGCGGCCGCGCGATCGGCATCGCTCGAGCGCGCCGCCGATCTGGATCGCGCGCTCGCCAGTCTGCGGGGCATCGGACCGTGGACGATCGCGGAGACCCGGATCCGCGCCCTCGGCGATCCGGACGCGGTGAGCGTCGGCGACTTCCACCTCGCGCATCACGTGGGCCACGCGCTCGCCGGGGAGCGCACGGACGACGCCGTCATGCTCGAGCTGCTCGAGCCCTGGCGGGGGCAGCGGCAGCGCGTGATCCGGCTGATCTTCGCCGCCGGCCGGCACGAGCCGCGCCGCGCCGCCCGGTGGCACATGGAGGATCACCGCGACCGGTGAGCGCCGTAGGGTGAACGCATGACCCGCACCCGCACCGTCCTCGTCGCGCTGGGCGTGATCGCCCTCGGCACGGTGATCGGGGTCATCCTGCAGAACGTCGCGCTGGGGGCGCTGCTGGGCGTGCTCGTGGCGCTCGGCGTGTTCCTCGCGTTCGAGAGCCGCCGCGGCCGCAACGCCGGCGTCAACGACGAGGACCACGGCATCGAGCTGTAGCCCAGCATCGCGCCGGCGCCGCCGAACGCCATTCCCAGGGAACTCGGAGGGGCGATGGTCGGTCCCGCCGTTACCCGGTCGTTATCAAAGCGGCACGATCGCCCGCGATCCGCATGCTGACGCGGATCGCGGCCCGTCGTTACCTTCCCGTTACCGATATCCCTGGGAGCGCGGGCGCGAGGGCCCGCACACGGTTCGTCCAGGGAAATGCCCGGTGGCGCCCAGGTTCGCCCTGGAAGAGTCGTCCGGTCGTCCCCGATCGCCCGCGCGACCCGAACGCGCGGGGCCGCTCAGCGGCCGCTCGACGCGGGGTGCCCAGAACACGACGCCCTTTTCGTCATGCCCCAGACCCTTCCGCGCGCCCGGGCCATCGCCCCCGCCCGGCGCCCCCGCCCGTCCCGCCGCAACCGCCTCGTCGCCGTCGCCGCGCTCGGCGCCAGCGTGATCCTGACCGGATCCGCCGTCGCCGCCGAGGCCGAGATCGACACCACGCCGCGCACCGCCGCGGCGAGCGCGCCCAGCGCCGCCGCCACCGAGCTGTCGCTCCCGGCCACCGTCGCGGAGGACGCGGAGGCGACGCTCGAGGAGGCCACGCTCGCGCTCGAGGACGCCGTCGACGGCGTCGACACCGGCGAGCTGCAGGACTACGTGCACGCGCTCAGCAACTACGACGAGATGCCGAGCGTGTCGGTGATCGGCCTGGTCGACGACGTCGCGGCCGAGGCGCAGGAGGTCGTCGCCGAGACCGCGTCGGTGAAGGAGGAGCAGGCGCGCGCCGCCGCCGAGGCCCAGCGCGCCGCCGAGGAGGCCGCCGCGGCGGCCGAGGCCGCGGCACAGGCCGCCGCGGCCGCCACCACGCCCGCGGGAGCGCAGGCCGCCGCCGCCGACATCGCGGCGAGCGACTACGGCTGGGGCTCCGACCAGTTCGGCTGCCTCGTGAGCCTGTGGAACAAGGAGTCGGGCTGGAACTACCAGGCCTCGAACCCGTCCAGCGGCGCGTACGGAATCCCGCAGTCGCTGCCCGGTTCCAAGATGGCCACGGTCGGCGCGGACTGGGCCACGAACCCGATCACCCAGATCCGCTGGGGCCTCGACTACATCTCGCGCGCCTACGGCACCCCGTGCGCGGCCTGGGGCCACTCGCAGGCCGTCAACTGGTACTGACCCCGCACCGGCTCCCCCGCGAGTCCCCCTCCCCCGAGGGAGCCGGGTCAGTCCCAGAGGACGACGCGGCGGCCGTCGATGCGCTCGACCCGTACGGGGGTCTCGTAGATCTCCACGAGCCGCGGCACCGTCACGACCTCGTCGGTCGGGCCGTGGTGGATCACGCGGCCGTCGCGCATCGCGATGATCGTGTCGGCGAACTGCGCCGCGATGTTGATGTCATGCATCACGACGACGATCCGCAGCCCCCGCTCGTCGGCGAGGTCGCCCAGCAGCTTCATGAGCGCGACGCCGTGCTTGGGGTCGAGGTTGTTGAGCGGCTCGTCCAGCAGCACGTACCGCGTGTCCTGCGCGAGCGCCATCGCCACGAACGCGCGCTGGCGCTGCCCGCCCGACAGCTCGTCGAGGAAGCGATGCCGGAAGGGCTGCAGGTCCATGTCGTCGATGGCGCGCTCGATGTGCGCGCGGTCCTCGACCGTGAGGCGCCCGCCCGAGTGCGGGAAGCGGCCGAACTCCACGAGGTCCTCCACCGTGAGCCGCGCCGCGATGTGGTTGTCCTGCCGCAGCACCGCGATCGTGCGGGCGAGCTCGCGCGAGTCGGCCGTCGTGACGTCGCGGCCGTCGACCGTCACAGTGCCGGCGTCGGCGTGGATCAGGCGCCCGACCAGCCCGAACAGCGTCGACTTGCCCGCGCCGTTCGGTCCGATCAGCGCGGTGACGCCCGTGTCGCCGAACGACACCGTGACGTCGTCCAGCACCGTGGTGTTGCCGTAGCGCTTGGTGGCGCCCTCGAGCGCGATCATCGCGCCCCCTTTCGCAGCACGAGGAAGAGGAAGAACAGGCCGCCCGCGAACTCGATGATCGTCGACAGCGTGCCGCCGAAGCCCAGCACCTGCTCGAGCACCAGCTGCCCGCCGACCAGGCACAGCACACCCAGCAGCACGGCCGTCGGCAGGGTCCAGCGATGGCGGAACGAACCGGCATACGCGTAGGCGAGATTGGCCACGATCAGGCCGAAGAACAGGATCGGGCCGACGAGCGCCGTCGCGGCGGCGACCATCACCGAGACCACGAGGAACAGGATCATCACCGTCCGCCGATGGTTCACGCCGAGCCCGACCGCCGCGGGCTCGCCGAGGGTGAGCACGTCGAGCATGCGGATCATCGGCAGCAGGATCGCGATGCCCGCCGCGACGAGGATCGCGGTGAACAGCAGCAGCGTGGGGTCCGGCTTCGTCAGCGACGCGAACATGGCGTCGGTGACGACCTGGAAGTCGATCGGATCGAGCATGCGCTGCATCCACTCGGTGAAGCTGCGGAAGAACGTGCCCAGCACGATCCCGACGAGCAGTATGAGGTGGATCGAGCGCCGCTTGCCCGCGAACATCCATGCGAACAGGAACGCGCTGAACCCGACCATCACGAGCACCTGGATGCCCCACATCAGGTAGCCGTCGGCGCGGATGAATCCCACCGAGCCGAACAGGAACACCGTGAGCGTCACGATCAGCCCGAAGAACGCGTCGAACCCCATGATCGAGGGCGTGAGGATGCGGTTCTGCGTGATCGTGTGGAACACGACGGTCGAGACGCCGACCGCCGCCGCGACGACGACCATCGCCGCGATCGACAGCCCGCGCAGCTGCAGGCCGAGCAGCAGGACGCTCGGCGGGAGGCCCCACAGCAGGTAGAGGGCGCACACTGCGGCGACGACGGCGGCCAGCGCGCCCAGGCGCGCGCCGGGCCGGCCCCACAGCTGCCGGAGCGCCGGGGCGCCGGCGCGGGCCGGGGCGGCGGCGGTGTCAGTGAGCACGCGATCGCCTCCGCAGCAGCAGCCAGAGGAACAGGGCGGCACCGATCACGCCCACGATCACCGACAGCGGGATCTCGTACGGGTGCCGCAGCGTGCGGGCGAGGATGTCGCAGGCCACGATGAACACCGCGCCGAGGCCGGCGACCCAGGGGATCGATCGGCGCACGTTGTCGCCGATGATCAGGCTCACGACGTTCGGCACGACGAGCCCGAGGAACGGCAGCATGCCGGCGGTGACGAGCACCGCCGCCGTGATGACGGCCGTGACGACCATGCCGATCCCCACCACGCGGCGGTAGTCGAGCCCCAGGTTGGTGGCGAACTCCTCGCCCATCCCGATGACGCTGAACCGGTCGGCCGCGAACCAGGCGACGACGACCATCGCCGCGGCGAACCAGACGAGCTCGTACCGGCCCGTCATCACGCTCGCGAACGAACCCTGGGCCCACTGGCCGAGCGACTGCAGCAGGTCGAGGTTGTAGGCGAAGAACGTCGTGACCGCTCCGACGACGCCGCCGAGCATGATGCCCACGAGCGGGACGAGCACGAGGTGCCGCACCGGCACCCGCCGGATGACGCGCAGGAACACCCAGGTGCCGAGCAGGGCGAACAGCGCGACCACGACCATCTGCAGCATGACGGGCATGCCGGGCCAGAACACGAGGATCGCGAGCATGCCGAGCGAGCCGAACTCCGTCACGCCCGTGGTCGACGGCTCCACGAACTTGTTGCGCACGAGCATCTGCATGATCAGCCCGGCAATGCCGAGCGACGCGCCGACCAGGATGAGGGCGATCGTGCGCGGCACCCGGCTCGCGAGCAGCAGGAACACGCCGTGCCCGTCGGCGTTGACGCCACCGGCGAGGGAGACGTCGCCGGACGCGCCGATGAACAGGCTCAGCGCGCTCAGCGCGACGAGCAGGGCGGCCACGAGCGCCCCCGTCCACGCACGCCGGTTGCGGCGCACGGGGGCGAGGGTGCTCGTCGAGGCGGCCGTCGGTGCGGCCATCAGCGGGACTGCATGAGGAGCGGGCGGGCCTTACTCCGCGATCTGCATGACGTCTTCCGTCATGATCTTGGTCGTCTCGATGCCGCCGAACACGATGTACCAGGCCACCGGGTCGAGGTAGACGATGTGGTCGTTCTGCGCGGCGGTGGTGCGCTGCACGATGTCGTTGTCGAGGACCGCCGCGGCGCCCTCGCCGGACTCGCCGGTCGCCGCGTTGCGGTCGATGACCCACAGGTAGTCGGGGTCGACGTCGAGGAGGAACTCGAACGAGATCGGCTCGCCGTGCGTGGCACCCTCGATGTCCTCGATGACCGGCTCCACGCCGAACACGTCGTAGATGAGACCGCCGCGGAGGTTGCGGCCGGAGTAGTCGCCGAGCGAGGGCTTGAGGGCACTGATGCCGTCGCCCGAGACCATGATGCCGAGGCCGGTGCCGGCGTCGGCGGTGACCTCCCTGGCCTCCTCGATGCCGGCCTCTAGCTCCTCGATGGCGGCAGCGGCCTCGTCCTGCGCGCCGAGGACCTCGCCGAGGAAGGTGACGTTGCGCTCGAGGGTCTCCTCGAAGGATCCCTGCGACGACATGTCGATCGTGGGCGCGATGTCCTTGAGCTCGTCGTACAGCGCGGCGGAGCGCCCGCCGATGATGATGAGGTCGGGCTCCTGCTCGGCGATCGCGAGCACGTCGGCCTCGAACAGGGTGCCCGCGTTGAAGGCGTCGTCGGCCAGGCCGTCCTCGAGGTAGTCGGGCACCGACTCGAGCGGCGCGCCGGCGACCTCGCCGCCCAGGTTCACCCACGTGTCGAACGAGGCCATGTCGAAGATCACGACCTTCTCCGGGTTGCGGGGCACCTCCACGGTGACCGGCTCGTACGCCGGGTCCTCGTCCTCCGCCGCGGTGTTGAACTCGAACGACCACTCGAGCGGGCCCTCCTCGGTGGCGGGGGTGGTCTCCTCCGCGGCGGGAGCGGCCTCGGCGGCACAGCCGGCCAGCACGAGAGCGGATGCCGCGACGAGCGACAGCGTGGCGATCGGACGGGGATTCTTCATGGACATGCTCCGTTCCGGAGGTGCGCGGTATCAGCCGCGTCTCCGCTGGGGAAAGGGGATCGGACGCCGGCTCGGACTCAGCTCAGCCCCACCTCGGCGATCCTTGGGTAGGTTACCCTAACCTTATGCAGCTGTCGAACACCGCACCCCGAGCAGCCTTCACCCTCGAGCGCGAGCCGCAGGAGCTGGTGTTCCGCGCCACGCGCCTCGTCGCACGCCGGGCCATCACGCCGCACTACATCCGCGTGCGGGTGCAGGGAGACGACCTGGTCGGGTTCGGTCCGTCCGGCCACGACGACCACATCCGCATCTTCTTCGGCGGGCCCGAGACCGTCGACGCGCCGTTCGGATCGGTCGAGGAGCTGCGGGCACTGCCGAGCCGCGAGTTCACGCCGCTCGAGTGGGGCGAGGACTGGCTCGACCTCGAGTTCGCCGTGCACGGCGACGAGGGCGTCGCGGGCGTCTGGGCGTCGACCGCGCCGATCGGCTCCGTCGCCGGCATCGGCGGGCCGCGCGGCTCGCTGCGCATCGCCGGCACACCGGACGGCTGGCTGCTGGCGGGCGACGAGACGGCGGTGCCGCAGATCCGCCGCTACGCCGCGCTCATCCCCGAGGGCGCCCCCGCGCGCATCCTCGTGGAGGTGGCCGACGCCGATCACGAGATCCCGGTCGACGCCCCGGTCGCCGTGGAGTACGTGCACCGCGCCGGCGCCCCCGAGGGCACGGCGCTGGCCGCCGCCCTCGACGCGATCGGCGCCGACGAGCGCCCCGAGGGATCCGTCTTCGGGTTCGTCGCGGCCGAGCAGGGCGTGGTCAAGCCGGGCCGCGCGCTGCTGTGCGAGCGCTGGGGACTCGACCCCGACCGCATCGTCGTGAAGGGCTACTGGAAGCGCGGCGACGCCGGCTACCACGCCCCGCACGGGCCCGGCGCACAGGGCTGAGCGCGGCCCGGGCGTCAGCGCGCGCCCGCGGTCACATCTCCTCGTGGTGGTTCGGGTCGGCGTCGAAGATCCGGCCGCGCTCGAGCGCCGAGATCGCGGCGACCTCGTCCGCGCTGAGCGCGAAGCCGAACACGTCGGCGTTCTCGCGCTGGCGGGCGGGATCGGCGGACTTCGGGATCGGCGTCGCCCCGAGCTGGACGTGCCAGCGGACGACGACCTGCGTCGGGCCGACGCCGTGGGCCGCGGCGATGTCGCGGATCACGGGCTCGGCCAGCAGCTCCGTGCGCCGCGCGAGCGGGCTCCAGCTCTCCGTGCGGATGCCCTTCTCGGCGTGGAACGCGCGCAGCTCCGCCTGCGGGAAGTAGGGGTGCAGCTCCACCTGGTTGACCGACGGGATGACGCCGGTCTCGCGCTCCAGGCGCTCGAGCATCGGGATCGTGAAGTTCGACACGCCCACCGAGCGGACCACGCCCTCGTCGCGCAGGGCGATCATGCCGCGGAACGTGTCGACGTACTTGTCGACCGACGGGTTGGGCCAGTGGATGAGGAGCAGATCGATGCGGTCGAGGCCGAGGACCCGGTTCGATTCCCGGCCGCTCGCGATCGCCTCGTCGAAGCCGTGGTGGCGGCCGGGAACCTTCGTCGTCACGACGATCTCGTCGCGGTCCACGCCGCTGCGCCGGACGGCCTCGCCGACCTCGCGCTCGTTGCCGTAGTTGACCGCGGTGTCGAGCACGCGGTAGCCGTTGTGGATCGCCGCCTCGATCGACGCGATCCCGTCCTCGCCGGTGAGCTTGTAGGTGCCGAAGCCGACCTCGGCGAACGGCGTGCCGTCGTTGAGCGTGATCCGCGGGATGTCGAGTGCCATGATCCGACCCTACGACGAACGCGCGACCCACGGCGGTGGCGGGCATCATGCCGCGAGCGCCATGATCCGACCCTACGCCGAACGGCCGGCCCGCGGCAGCGGGCGTCTGCCGCGGAGCGATGATCCACCCCTCCCGCGATCGCACGGCCCACGGTGCCGGCGGGCGTCGTACCGTGGAGGCATGGCCGACCGGAGCGAGGCGCACGACGCGGAGGATCCGCGCCTGGCCGCTCTGCGCTACCGGCTCGAGCGCGACGGGGTGATCGCGCCCGACGAGCGCCCCGCCGGACCGCGCTGGTCCACGGCCGAGGAGCGGGCGGCGGTCGTCGAGTCCGCGATCCAGCAGGCGATCCGACGGGGCGAGTTCGACGATCTGCCCGGCGCCGGCAAGCCGCTCGAGGGCCTGGGCGACCGACACGACCCCGACTGGTGGGTGCGCCGCAAGATCGAGCGCGAGCAGCTAAGCGGCCTCGGCCCGCCGGCGCTCGCGCTGCGCGTCGAGCACGCGGAGTTCGCCGATCGGCTCGACGCGCTCAGCCATGAGCGCGACGTGCGCGACTACGTGGAGGACTTCAACCTGCGGGTGCGCACGGCGCGGCTGCAGCTGCTGGGCGGCCCGCCGGTCGTCACCCCCGAGCACGATGTGGACGAGGAGGTCGCCGCCTGGCGCCGCCGCCGCGAGGCGCGCGCCCGCTCCGCCGCCCGCGCGGCGCAGGAGCAACCCCGCCCGCGGCCGTGGTGGCGGCGCGGGCGCCGGGCGTGACCCCGCCGATCGGGTGAGCCGGACACAACCGCCCCACCGACCGGCCGAGCCGGGCGCAGCCGAGCCGAGCCGGCCCGCACCGACGATCAGGTGAGCCGGCCGTCGCCCGGACGCGCGACGCGCAGCCAGCGGTAGCCGTACGCCGGCAGCTCGAACGACACCCCGAGGTCCGCGTCCACCTCGACGCGCTCGACGCCCAGCAGGTCGACGAGCGAGACCCCCTCGGGCTCCCCCTCGAGCCGGAACCGCACGGTCACGGGCGTCTCGGCGAAGTTGTGCACCGCGATCATGCGGCCCACGTCGGCGCTGAGGGAGTGGACCATGACCGCCGGTGCGTCCTGCTCGATCAGCTCGAACCGCCCCCAGCCGAGCTCCGGCGAGATGCGGTACCGCGAGATCAGGTCGCGGAAGAAGTGCAGCAGCGAGCCGCGATCCTCGATCTGGTCGGCCACGTTCACGTGCTCGGGTGCGTAGCCGTCCGTCGGCGGATGAGAGATGAGCCGGCGCGGCGGCGCGTCCGAGAAGCCGCCGGCGCGCTCGCGCGACCACTGCATGGGCGTGCGCACCGCGCTGCGCCGGGGCATCTCGATGTTCTCGCCCATGCCGATCTCCTCGCCGTAGAACAGCACGGGGGTGCCCGGCAGCGTGAACAGCAGGCTGTAGGCCATGCGGATGCGGCGCGGGTCGCCGCCCAGCATCGGCGGCAGCCGGCGCACGATGCCGCGTCCGTACACGCGCTGCCGCTCGTCGGGCGCGAGCGCCTCGAACACCTCCAGCCGCTCGTCCTCGGTGAGCTGATCGAGCGTGAGCTCGTCGTGGTTGCGCAGGAAGTTGGCCCACTGCGCCTCGATGGGCAGCGCCGGCCGCGAGCGGAGCGCCTCGATGAGCGGCGCGGGATCCGCGCGGACGAGCGACAGGTAGAGCCGCTGCATCGCCACGAAGTCGAACTGCATCGTCAGCTCCTGGCCGTCGTCGTTCGCGCCGAAGAATGCCACCTGCTGGTCGTAGGGCAGGTTCACCTCCCCCAGCAGCATGGCGTCGCTCGATCGCCGCTGCAGGAAGCGGCGGATGTCGCGCAGGAAGTCGTGGGGGTTGGCCATCTCGGCCCCCTCGGGCACCTCGAGCAGGAACGGCACGGCGTCGACCCGGAAGCCCGAGACCCCGAGCTGCAGCCAGAACCCGACCGTCTTGGCGATCTCGTCGCGCACGCGGGGGTTCGCGACGTTCAGGTCGGGCTGGTGCTCGTAGAAGCTGTGCAGGTACCACTGGCCCGACTTCTCGTCGCGGCTCCACACCCCGTCGACCTCGCCGGGGAACACGGAGTTGCGCTGGTTCTTCGGCGGCGGATCGTCCCGCCACACGTAGAAGTCGCGGTAGGGCGAGTCGACGCTGCGCGTGGCGGCCAGGAACCAGGGGTGCCGATCGGACGTGTGGTTGATGACGAGGTCCACGATCACCCGCATGCCGCGATCCTTCGCCGTGCGGACGACCTCCACGAAGTCGCCGTGCGTGCCGAGGCGGGGGTCGATGCCGTAGAAGTCGGTGACGTCGTAGCCGTCGTCCTTGCCCGGCGACGGGTAGAACGGCATGAGCCACAGGCACGTCACGCCGATCTGCGCGAGATAGTCGATGCGGGTGGCGAGCCCCTGCAGGTCGCCGACCCCGTCGCCGTCCGAGTCGAGGAACTTCTTGACGTCGAGGCAGTAGATGACGGCGGACTTCCACCACAGGTCGCTCGTGTCCGTGACCCTCATGCGCGCTCCCGCAGTCGCGGCAGGATCTCGGCCTCGGCCGCGGCGAGGAACCCGCTCTGGTCCTGACCCACGTGGTGGAGATACACGCGATCGAAGCCGATCCGTGCGAGCTCCGCGACGCGATCGGCGAGATCGGCCGCATCGTGCGAGACGAGCACGGCGCCGCGCAGAGCCTCGTCGTCGACCTCTCCGACCTCCCGGTCGAAGTCCTCGGGCTGCTCGATGTCCCAGGCGCGCGGCGGAGTCACCAGCCCATTGCGCCACTGGTCGCGTGCGATCGCCATGGCCTCGTCGTCCGAGTCCGCCCAGCTCACGTGCACCTGCAGCACGCACGGCCCCTGGCCGCCGCGGGACCGGTAGGCCTCGACCACCCGCCGCAGCGCCTCCGGCTCCTGCGCCACCGTCGCGAGCCCGTCCGCCCACGCCGCGGCCCACGCGGCCGTCTCGGCGCTCACGGCAGCGGCGAGGAACGGCGGCTCGACCGCCGGCCGCGACCACACACGCGCCCGGTGCACCCGCACGGGGCCGTCGTGGCTGACCTCCTCCCCCGCCAGCAGCCGCCGCATGATCGCCGCGCTCTGCCGCAGGCGCTCATTGCGGTCGTCCTTGGCGGGCCAGGGGTCCCCCGTGACGTGCTCGTTCATCGCCTCGCCGCTGCCGAGCGCGGCCCAGAACCGGCCGGGGAACATCTCCGCGAGCGTGGCGGCGGCCTGCGCGACGATCACCGGGTGGTACCGCTGCCCGGGCGCCGTGACCACGCCGATCGGGAACCGCGTGCGGGCGAGGGCCGCGCCAAGCCAGCTCCACGCGAACCCGGACTGCCCCTGCCGCGGGCTCCACGGAGCGAGATGATCCGAGCACATCGCCCCGTCGAACCCCGCCTCCTCGGCGCGACACACGTCGTCGAGGAGCGTGCTCGGGGCGATCTGCTCGTGCGATGCATGGAATCCGATGAACACCATCGGGCCGATCGTGCCGCCCGCCCGCGCGCGCGGGAACCCCCTTTCGCCTCGCGCGTCGATGCGCTAGCGATCGCTCGCGTCCGGTCAGCGATCGCTGTATGGTCAGTGTGTGCTGACCATTGCCCCTCCCGTCGACGTTCTCACGCGCCTCGGACGCGCGATGGCGGACGCGTCCCGCGCGCGGATCCTGCTGTCGCTCGTGGACGCCCCGGGCTACCCGGCGCGCCTGGCCCGGGATCTCAGGCTGACCCGGTCGAACGTGTCGAACCACCTGGCGTGCCTGCGCGGCTGCGGGTTCGTCGTGGCGGTGCCGGAGGGGAGGCAGACGCGGTACGAGATCGCCGACCCCCACCTGTCCGCGGGCATCCGCGCGCTCATGGACGCGGTGATCGCCGTCGACGAGGGCGCGCCGTGCGCGGACGCCGCGTGCCCGTGCTGCCGCGGGGAGGCCGCACCGTGACCGGCACGATCGCGCCCGAGCGCGTGCGGGTGCTGCGGCGGCGGATCCGCTGGATCGTCGCGGCCACCATCACGTGGAACGTCATCGAGGGCGTCATCGCGCTCGCGGCCGGCGGGGCGGCGTCGTCGGCCGCCCTGATCGGCTTCGGCCTGGACTCGTTCGTCGAGGTACTGTCGGCCGCGGCGGTGGCGTGGCAGTTCTCGGCACACGATCCCGAGACGCGCGAGCGGGCCGCGCTGCGCGTCATCGCGATCGCCTTCTTCGCCCTGGCGGCATACGTCGCGATCGACGCCGTGCTCGCGCTCATGGGGCTGCGCGAGCCGGAGCACAGCGCCGTGGGCATCGTCCTGGCCGCAGTGAGCCTCGCGGTCATGCCGCTGCTGAGCTGGGCGGAGCGCCGCACGGGACGCGAGCTGGGATCGGCGTCCGCGGTGGCCGACTCGAAGCAGACCCTGCTGTGCGCCTATCTCTCGGCCGCCGTGCTGCTGGGCCTCGTCGCCCACGCCGCGCTCGGCTGGGCGTGGGCCGACGCGATCGCCGCGCTCGCGATCGCGGTGTTCGCCGTGCGCGAGGGCGTGGAGGCCTGGCGCGGCGACGCGTGCACGACGCCGGTCGCGATGCTCACGGGCGAGATCGAGGACCACGACCACCACTGAGCGCCGGAGACCCGGCGACCGGCCTCACTCCGCCGGTCGGACGATCGCCGTGAACGCGTCGGCAAGGCTGCCCGCCACGGCGGCGGGATCGCCGAGGTACCCGTTCACCATCGCCCCGTCGCGCAGGATCTGGAGCTGGCGTGCGGTGGCGGCGACATCGTCCACGCCGGCGTCCGCGGCGACCGCGGCGAACAGGTCGAGCATCCACGCCCGGTGCTCCTCGACGGCGACGCGCACGGGATCGCCCGCGTCGGGGAACTCCGCGGCGGCGTTGATGAACGCGCACCCCCGGAAGCCCGGCCGGCAGCTGGCCTCGCCGATGTCGGTGGCCAGGCGACGCAGCGTGCCGACGGGGTCACCCGGCTCTGGCACGCGGTGCCCGCCTACCCCACGATCGGCGAGATCTGGCTGCGCCTGCTGGAGACCTACGGCCGACCGGACTGATCCGACCGCGGGGCCTTCCCCGTCGTCACCGCGCGGCGACGGCGGGGAAGGCGACGTCGTGCAGCGCGTCGACCACCGGCGCGAGCTCGGGCTGCGCTGCCGCGACGGCCAGCGCGCGCTCGAGCGTCTCGTCGTGGATCGGCCGCGCGCGCTCGTAGAGCTCGCGCCCGGCCGGCGTGAGCTCGGTGTAGATGCCGCGGCGATCGTCCGCGCACAGCACGCGGGTGAGCAGGCCCCGATCCTCCAAGCGCGTCACGAGGCGCGTGGTGGCGCTGGGGCTCAGCGCGGCCGCCCGCGCCAGCTGCTGCATCCGCATGTGCCAGCCGTCCTGCCGGTCGAGCGCGTCGAGGACGGTGTACTCCACGACCGACAGCCCGACCGCCTCGCTGAGGCTCCGCTCGAGCGCCGACTCGATCAGTCCGTGGAGCGCCGCCAGCGTGCGCCATCCCTGCGCTCGCACCTGGACCGCATCATCGCCGATCCCCATCGTCGCACCTCTCCTCGGTTACTTGCTTGCGCGCATTAGTTGCGTGTGCAATGATTGCTCCCGCTCGTGCAATATCAAGCGCTTGCAACTACTTCCTCGACAATACCAGGAGAACCCTCATGCCTCTCGGACTGATCGCCCTCGCCGTGGGCGCCTTCGGAATCGGACTGACCGAGTTCGTCATCATGGGCCTGCTGCCGGAGGTGGCCGCGGAGTTCGCCGTCTCGGAGTCCGCCGCGGGGTGGCTCATCTCCGGTTACGCCCTGGCGGTCGTCGTCGGCGCGCTGGTCCTGACCGCGGCGACCACCCGACTCCCCCGCAAGCCTGTGCTGCTGAGCCTCGTCGTGCTGTTCATCGTGGGGAACGTGCTCACCGCGATCGGCGAGGACTACGGCGTGGCGATGGTGGGCCGGATCGTGGCGGCCCTGTGCCACGGCGCGTTCTTCGGCATCGGCTCGGTCGTCGCCGCCGGCCTGGTCGCCCCCGAGCGCAAGGCCGGGGCGATCGCGATCATGTTCACCGGCCTCACCGCCGCCAACGTGTTCGGCGTGCCGTTCGGCACGTTCCTCGGCCAGCAGCTCGGGTGGCGCGCCACGTTCTGGGCGATCTCGGCGATCGGCGTGATCGCGTTCATCGGGATCGCGACGCTCGTGCCCCGCCTGCCCCGCCCCGAGAACGCGGTCGGGGTGCGCCGCGAGCTGGCGGCGTTCGCGTCGGCGCAGGTCTGGCTCTCGCTCACCGTCACGGTGCTCGCGTACGGCGGCATGTTCGGCGCGTTCACGTACATCGCGTACACCCTGACCGCCGTGAGCGGCTTCGACGCGAGCGCGGTTCCGTGGCTGCTCGTGCTGTTCGGGGTCGGCCTGGTCGCGGGCAACTGGGTGGGCGGCCGCCTCGCCGATCGCTCGGTCGACGCCACGCTGCTGCTGTTCATCGCGGCTCTCGTCGTGGTGCTGGTGCTGTTCGCCGCCCTCGCCGCGTCCGCCGTCGCCACCGTCGTCGCCCTGTTCCTCATGGGCGGGTTCGGCTTCGGCACCGTGCCCGGACTGCAGAGCCGCATCATGGGCTACGCGGGCGAGGCGCCCACGCTGGCGTCCGGCGCGAACATCGGCGCCTTCAACGTCGGCAACGCCCTGGGCGCGTGGGCGGGCGGCGTCGGCATCGCCGCGGGGCTCGGCTACACGTCGCCCATCTGGATCGGCGCCGCCATCACCGCGACCGCGCTCGTCGTGATGGCGATCGCCGCCGCCCTCGCCCGCCGCGACGCCGCTCAGCCCGCGGCCGTCGCCGTCGGCTGACAGCTTCTGATGAACAGCCGATGAATGTCACGGAAAAGTAACGCGAGGGCTTGGCCTCGTTACTCTTCCGTTATAGAGTCCTTCTCACGGAAACCGTTTTGCTGTGGCGGTGACCGCATGTGTTGCAGGACACTCTTGGTGCAAGGGACAAGGGGCCGGTCGGGATCCTCACCGACCGGCCCTTTCCGCGTCCAGGCGTGCCGGCGGGAGACCCGCGGGCCGGAGGCGTCTCCCGCGGGAGATCCGCGACGAGCGCCACGGCGCCGCGACCAGCGCCAGACGCCCGAGCGTCAGACGCCGCCCACCGAGCCGCCGCCCCCGCCACCGCCCGCCGAGCCGCCGCCCGTGGAGCCGCCCGAGCTGCCGGAGGAGCTGCTCGTCGCCGCGCCGGTGATGCTCCCGACGCCGCGCGAGAACGACACGGAGGTGAAGGTTCCGGACCCCGCCCACCAGGCCGGCGAGTCGGAGCCGTACAGCACGGCGAGGCGATCGGCCCACTGCTTCTCCTTGCCGAACACGACGGCGAACGGCAGGAGCTTCTCGTACAGCACGAGCATGTCGCGCGGTGAGGTGGTGTCCACGGGGCGCCGCTCGGCCCCCTGCGGGGACTGCAGCATGCGGATCCGATCCTCCTCGGCCCAGGTGATGAACTCCTTCAGGCCGCGCAGGTGATCGCGCACCTCGGCCCCGGCCGCGTTCAGCGGCGCCCGGCTCAGCAGGGCCGCCGCGACGAAGGTGCTCGCGATGCCCGCGATCATCAGCGGCACGGTCGGGAACCACGACACGTCGTTGATCGTCGCGACGATGCCGATCGCGAACGTCGCCGCGCCGAAGAGGAAGGCGAGCACGGAGGGGATGGCGCGGACGTGCCGGGGCACCGGGCGGTGCCACTGCTCCTTGACCCTGCTACGGGTCGCCGCGACGACCTTCGTCGCCGCCGACGCGAACCGGCCGCTGTAGGTGCCGAAGGTGAAGGTCGCGCCGACGGGCAGGCGCGAGCCGAACAGGCCCGTGAGCACGCGCGTGCCGTTGGCGTCGGCCCGAGTGGGATCGACCAGCTCGGCCACCAGCTTGCTGCGGAAGGCGCCGGGCTCCTCGAGGATCCGCAGCGCCCCGCCCACGGCCTGCTCGAGGATCTCGGCGGGGATCGCTCGCATTCCCTTGCCGAGCAGCACGGCCGCCGCCAGCGCATCGACACCGGCGGGCGGCTCGTACTCGGCGATGATCGTGGGGCGCCCGGGTGCCGGCCGCAGCGTCCAGATCCGCACGATCCCGGCCCACACCACCGCGCCGAGGGCGCCCAGCGCCGCCACCGCCTGGGCCCAGACCCACGGCGAGGCGAACGGCGAGGGGGCGTAGCTCGAGAACGTCCCCAACTCGAAGCCGATCGCCACCGTGACGACCTCGCGCGGATCCAGCGCCACCGGTGCGGACACGAACGCGTCGCCGTCGCGCGTCAGCTCGCATCGATCGCGGCTGCCCTCGGCGCCGACGTAGCACGCGCTGCGGCCCGTGAGCGCGCCGGCGAGGTCGGCGTCGAGCGAGATGCGCGCCGTGAACGCCCCGACCGGCTGCGGGCTCTCGGTCGTGAACACGTTCCAGTAGAACTCGTCGACGCCGTTGTCCATCGCGCGCGCCACGTTCTCGAGGCGGTACGTGAACACGTACGTCTGGCGGCCCTCGGCGTACTCGCCCTCCGGCACCGCGGCCGTCACGAGCAGCCGATCGTCGTCGGTGTCGGTCTCGTAGGGTCGCGGCTGCCCGTGCCCGTCGGTGACGGCGATCACCTCCGGTGCGTCGGCACCCCGAGGTACTCCGTCGGGATGCCGCGCACCATGCCGCGGTTCTGCGCGGGCGGGAACACGGCGACGAACGTCTCCGCGACGGTCGCCACGCCGACGCCGTCGTCGCCGCGCGAGAGCTCGTAGTGGACATCGACGCTCGCGAAGGTGAAGTCGTCGACCCCGGCGCGCGGGATCCCGCCCGAGGCCGGCAGGGCCGCGGCGGGCAGGGCGGCGGCGAACGCCGCCGCGAGGCCCAGCCCGACGACGGCGACGATCCTGCGGACGATTCCCCCGACGCGGCTCACGCCGACACGATACCCGCGCACACCCGGCAGGCCCGGGCCCGGTCCGCAACGTCGGCCGCCTGGATACAGTTGCATACATGGTCGATCGCAGGCTCGCCGTCCAGGCGTGGGAGAGTCTTTTCCGCGCGCAGCACGAGATCTTCGAGCGGCTCACGACGGACTTCGACGGCTCGGGCCTGACGGGTCCGGAGTACGACGTGCTGCTCACGGTGACGCGCGCCCCCGAGCGCACGGCGCGGCTGCGCGACGTGACCGCGAACATGCTGATCAGCCAGCCGAGCGTCTCGCGCCTGGTCGACCGCATGGTCGCGCGCGGACTCGTGACCAAGTGCGCCGATCCCGAGGACGGGCGCGGCGCGCTCGTGACCGCCACGGAGGCCGGCGAGCGCGCCTTCCGAGCGGTCGCGGCCCGGCACGGCAAGCACATCGTCGAGCGCATGCAGGTGCTGGACGACGAGGAGCTGAGGACCCTGCGGGAGCTCACGCAGAAGCTCCGCGACGCCCTCTGAGCCGCCGCCCGCCCCGGCGTGCGTCCTCGCGCGCCCCGGTGTTCCCGCGGTGGGAACGACGAAGGCCCGGTTCCGAGGAACCGGGCCTTCGCCTACTGTCTCAACACAGTGCGCGCCCGAAGGGACTCGAACCCCTAACCTTCTGATCCGTAGTCAGATGCTCTATCCATTGAGCTACGGGCGCAGTTTCCGCTGCCGAAGCAACCTGTCCATCGTACATCACGCTTTCGGCGGATGCGAAATCAGGCGGGCTCCGCGGCCTTCTCCCCCGCCTTCGCGGCCTTCCGGCGCGCACGGGTGTCGGCGGCCAGCCGCTGCAGGTCCACCAGGCGCAGTGCCTGCATGCGCGCCTCGCGCATCCGCTCGTAGTCGGGGTCCTCGTCCGGGCGCATCGCCTCGATCGTGAGGCGCCGGTCCAGGTTCAGCTCGACGTCGTGCCAGGCCGCGTCGCGGGCGGCCGCGACGATCGCGCGCAGCTCGTCGGGATCGGCGGCCTTCTCGCGCAGCTTCTTCGCGACGCCCTCGGCCTGCTTCGCCCGCCGGCGGAGGTTGCGCACGTCGCGATCGCGGTAGTCGTGCGTGCCGTGCGGCTGCGAGTGCCGCCCCCAGGCGCGCTTGCGGGCGGCCCTCGCCACCTGTGCGGACTGCTCGGCCTCCGCCGCGAGCCGCTCGAGGGCCTCGCGCGCGTCGCCCGCGAAGAGGTCGGGATCGAAGTTCGCGCCCGCCGCGATCGTGCTCACGAGGATGCGGTTCTTGACCTGGAGGCGCGCGGCGGCCAGGGCGATCGCCACGCCCTCTGCGATGGCCTCGGCATTGCGTCCCACGGCCCCTCCGTTCCCGCTCTCCAGCGTAGACGAGAGCCCCCTTCCGCCCGTAGGCGCGAAGGGGGCTCGAGGTCGGTGACCGGCCCGGCGACCCGACCCGCGCGCGCTCGGCGGCCCGGCCCGGCCGATCGCGACGCGCCCGCGCCGCGGTGGCCGACCGTCAGACGCCCGCCTCCACCGCCGCGGGGACGGTCTCGACGCGCACCGGCTCGCGCTCGGGGAGGATGATCGGGTGGGCGCCGGCCATCTTCTCGATGACCCGCACCACCTGGCAGGAGTAGCCGTACTCGTTGTCGTACCAGACGTAGAGGACGACGCTGTCGTCGCCGTTTGCGATCGTCGCGAGCCCGTCGACGATGCCGGCCCGGTTGTTGCCGACGAAGTCCGTCGAGACCACCTCGGGCGACTCGATGTAGTCGATCTGCTGGCGCAGCGGCGAGACGAGCGACGTCTGGCGCAGGTACGCGTTGATCTCGTCCTTCGTGACGGCGCGCCCCAGCGTGAGGTTGAGGATCGCGAGCGAGACGTCGGGCGTGGGCACGCGGATTGCCGATCCCGTGAGCTTGCCCTTCAGCTGCGGCAGCGCCTTGGCGACGGCCTTCGCGGCGCCCGTCTCGGTGATGACCATGTTGAGCGTCGCGGCGCGGCCCCGGCGATCGCCCTTGTGGAAGTTGTCGATGAGGTTCTGGTCGTTCGTGAACGAGTGCACGGTCTCGACGTGCCCGCGCTCCACGCCGTACGCCTCGTCGAGCGCCGCGAGCACCGGCGTGATCGCGTTGGTCGTGCACGAGGCCGCCGACAGGATCGTGTCGGTCGGGGCGATGTCGTCGCTGTTGATGCCGTAGACGATGTTCTTGATGTCGCCCTTGCCCGGCGCCGTCAGCAGCACGCGCGCGACGCCCTTCGACTTCAGGTGCTGTCCCAGCCCCTCCTCGTCGCGCCAGCGGCCGGTGTTGTCCACGACGATCGCGTTGTCGATGCCGTACTGCGTGTAGTCGATCGACGCGGGGTCGTCCGAGTAGATCACCTGGATGAGGGTGCCGTTGGCGAGGATCGTCTGCGCGTCCTCGTCGACCTCGATGGATCCCTGGAACGAGCCGTGCACCGAGTCGCGGCGCAGCAGGCTCGCGCGCTTCTTGAGGTCGCTGTCGCCGCCCTTGCGCACGACGATCGCGCGCAGGCGCAGCCCCGATCCCTTGCCGGCGTGGGCGATGAGGATGCGCGCGACGAGCCGGCCGATGCGGCCGAAGCCGTAGAGCACGACGTCGGTGGGCCGCGGCGCCTCGGCGCCCACGACCTCAGCGAGCTCGGAGCGGAGGAAGTCGGCGAGCGCGTCGCCCTCGTACGATCCGCCCTGGTCGTCGAAGCGCGAGACGAGGCGGGCGACGTCGATCGAGGCGGCCCCGAGCCCGAGGCTCTCGAGGGTCTCGAGCACCGCGAGCGTCTTGGCCGGGTTGAGCACCTCGTCGCTCGTCAGGCGCGCGAAGCGATGGGCCTTGAGGATGTCGATCGGCGAGCTGTTGATGAGGCGGCGACCGTGGATCGAGGGCACGATGCCGTGCTCGCGATACAGGCGACCGATGACGGGGATCATCCGCTCCGCGAGTTCCTCGCGGGCGACCCACAGCGCCTGCTGCTCTTCGTACTGGCTCACGACTCTCCTTCAGTCAGCGCGATCTGCCTTTCCATGGTAGGAACGCGCCGACGGGATTTATCGCACTCCAAGTGCGCAAGAATTGCCGATCTTTCCGATCCGACAAGGGCGACACCCCGACGAAACGGGGGTGCGGGGCGCTACGGTGCCCGGGGAGTCACGCCGTAGGCTAGTGGGGTATTCCGGCCTCCGCGCCGGGCGCCGTCTTGAGGGGGATCCGCAAATGCTCCACGTGCCCACCTGGCCCGCGATCTCGGCACGGATCGATGCCGACGGCAGCGGCGTGCTCACCATGAACGGCACCGAGCATCCCATCACCACGTCGTCCGCCGAGAACGCCCGCCGCGAGGTGGTGCGCTTCTGCGCCGAGACCGCGCAGAAGCTGCAGCGCCCCGTGCGGGTCACGGTCGAGGAACCCGATTCGACGTGGCCGCTCATCGTCCACCCCGACGGCAAGGTCGACGCCGTGGACGAGACCGACGACACACCCGACGACGACACGAATGAGGCAGCGCCCGTGATCGAGGCAGTTCCCGGCATGACCGACACGACCGGGGCCGCCGGCCCGCGCCGCACGAGCCACGTGCCCGTGATCGCCGATCAGGGCGCCGCGGAGGCGCCGGCCGCCACGGTGGAGGACATCGAGCCGCTCGGAGCGGCCCCCGCGCCCGCGCGCGAGGAGGCTCCGGCCGCGACCCCCGCCCCGCTGCCGATGCCCGCCCCGACCCCGGCGCCGTCGATGCCCGCCGCGCGCCAGATCTCGCCGCAGACCCGGCGCTCGTTCATCGCGCCGGAGCGCCTCGAGGAGCCGGCCACGCGCGGCTTCCGCGGCGCGCTGAGCCGCATGGGCGTGAAGGTGTCGCCGGGCGCCGCGGAGCGGGCGGAGCGCGAGGACCAGGCCGCCGTCTCGCAGCACTTCCTCGGGCCGCGCACGATCGCCGTCGTCAACGGCAAGGGCGGCGCGAACAAGACGCCCACCACGATCCTCACCGCCGCGGTCTTCGCCCGCTACGGCGGCGCGGGCGTGCTCGCGTGGGACAACAACCAGACGCGCGGCACGCTGGGCTGGCGCACCGAGCAGGGCCCGCACGACGCGACCCTGCACGACCTGCTGCCCGAGACCGAGCGCCTGCTGTCGACCAACGCGCAGTCGTCGGAGCTGGCGCGCTACGTCCACCACCAGACCCGCGACAAGTACGACGTGCTGCGCTCGCAGCCGATGGTGCTCGCCAGCCAGCAGCGCGTCTCGTCCGACGACGTCGATCGCATCCACGCGGTCGCGGCGAAGTACTACCGGATCATCGTCATGGACTCGGGCAACGACGAGTCCGACCCGATGTGGCTGCGCATGATCGACCACACCGATCAGCTCGTCGTCGCCACGTCGTCGCGCGCCGAGCACGCCGAGGCCGGCGCCCTGCTGCTGGAGGCGCTCGCCGAGCGCGACGAGCGCTCCGCCGCGCTGGCGCACAACGCGGTCGCCGTCGTCAGCCAGTCCGACGAGAAGGCGACTGCGGGCGAGATCCGCCACATCGAGGAGGGCTACCGCGAGCTCGTCCGCGAGGTCGTGCGCATCCCCTACGACCCCGCCATGGGCGCCGCGCAGCTGCACTACCGCGCGCTGCGCCCCGACACGCAGCGCGCCTGGCTCGCCGCCACCGCCGCCATCGCCCGCGGCCTGACGCAGCAGTAAGCCCGCCGGCTCGCGCCGGCCGGCCCCGGGCCCGCTCAGTCGGGGACGACCTCGAACAGCGTCCCTCCAGTTCTGCCCCCGCCATTCCTGCTCGCCAGGTCGCGCTGCTGAGCACCACCCGAATGGAGGAAAGAGCAACATCGTCGTCAAGTGGTTGACGGCGACGGATCATAAGACGATCGGGTACATGTATCTGATCGCCTCGGTGCGGTTGTTCAAACGACTCGCCTGGTACGTGAAGACCGCACCCAAACCGTCACCACCCCCAGGCGAGGGCACGCGCGTGCGCTTCAGCCCTTCGGGGTAGCGTCGCGCCATGCCTCAGGCGGCTCGTTGAGGATGCGGGCGAGCATCGCACGTCGTGACGCGGGCCATGACATCGGATCGGCGCGGTCCAGTTCGCCGGTCTGGATCGCCCACCATAGAGTGCCCTCGATGCCGCAGTCTCCGCACTTGCGAGAGGAGACGACGCCCCATTCGCCCATGCGTGGCGGATAGTCGCCCCCCTCTCCCCTTCAGTCAGGGCGCTTTGACCAGGCAGCGAATCGGTCTGGCTCGTTCTTTCCACTGTTCTTCACACGAACACAAGGAACCAGCACCCCGCGGCAAGAAGGAGGGCGATCGTTGCGCGCACAGCTTTGCCCCGCCTCAGCAGATGAAGAGAAACTACGAGCGTGCCGGTCGAGCCGATGAGCGCGGCGCCCGTGACGAGCCACCCTGTCTGCTGTTCGATCACACCTCCATCGGTCGCTCTCCACACGCACAGGCGTCCGGCGGGGAAGGAAGTGACCTCGGCTCGGATGAGAGCCGCCTCACTGACCTCAACGATCGCAGGCGGCTCGCTGAGGTAGCAGCGAGCCTCGACGTTCTCGCGAGTTTCGATATACCTGGTCACGACCATCGTCACGCATAGCGCGACAAACACGACCAATAAGAGCGAGGCGGCCCAGATGCTCGGGCCGTTCGCTTGCTGTCGATCGATCGGTCTCAACACGGGTACGCGACGGGCGCCACGTTCCCGTAGTCGAGGGAACGCCAGCACTTGTTAGGCGCGGTCCACTCTCGCCATCCGGCAAGTGTCGATCGAGCTCCCGATGAGCTCGAGCTGACTCCCATGCAGTCGGTGTCGGAGAGCCATGTGTTCAGATTGCACCAGGTCTCATTGACCGCTTGGACGACGCCATCAATTTTCCCCGTATTGTCGCCTCCGCGAGGCGCTTGAATCGTCAGAAGGATCTCCTGCATGCCCGAAGGGTACGACGGGATTGCCTGGGGAGTTCGGATTCCGATGCCCATCGAATTTCGGTGACAATCGTCCGAAAGGTCGTTGTAGTCCGCGTAGGCCCGCACGGATGCGGCGATCGAGCCCATTCCGCTCCCGGTGTTCACGAGCGCAGACCACGTCCAGCCATAGTTCTTCGCAAATGGACGGTCCTTGTAGTTCGGTACGCCGCAGTCGGGACGGACGCCTGCGGCGATCATGTCGAGATCATCCGTATAGATATTCACTTCGGCTTCGAACCCGTCGTCGGGGTGGAGACCCGTGGTCTTCGCTGTCACACCGTCCCAGTAGTAATACTGTGAGAAATACACGGTGCTGCTGTTCGGGCGGAAGATCTGAATCTCAGCCTGGGTAGGCTTCCACGTGCTGATGGCAGCCCGCGTAACATCGCCCTGTGCTGGAAACTCCCCCGGGGAACGTCCGTCTAGGTCAGGGTTTGCTGCGCGTGCCTCGCGCAACAGCGCGTCAATCTTTGCGGGCGATGCGGGCGGGGCTGTATACGGCGCGGCTGAGGCGCGGACGCTGAGCGACGACGCGGATTTCTGCTCCGACCAGCTCTTCGCGACTTCAGAAGGGACGGTCACCACAACTCCCACAATCTGAGGGCTCGTGCCGTACATGTCCGAGAAGCCCTTCAGGAAATCCTCTGGGCTTTGCCCACCGTGGATGCTGAATTCGCCGACGACTTCGGGATTCTCGAACCTGTAGGCGTTAACCGGGTAGCCGTGCACTTCCGAGGTGCTAAGGGCGTCGCGTAAAGATAAAGGCACATCGAAGCGGATCGTTACGCGAGTTTCATCCGGAACCGACTGGTCGCTGACCGCCATCGGCACGGGCGATGCAGAGCTAATTTGCGCCGACGCCGGCGCCCCAAATATTGCTGGGATGAGGACCGCTATCGCCGCAACGGTGCCGAGGCCGACACTTCGCCTGAATTTGTTTGCCACCCTCGGTCTCCATCGCATCTTGTGAGTTCCCTGTGAGGCTTGCCTACCACGCTAATGCGACGCTTCGCAACCAAACGGTGCACGTCGAGGTCTTCCGCCGTGGGGAGCCACACGCCGGGCCAGGCGCGGTTCCTCATTCATCGACTATGTCCGCTCCTTTGCACCCGAACGCTGCTGCTGCGGCTCTTTCGACCCTTCGCTGCGTTGCTCTTGCCGGCGACCTCGATCGCCGCGGTGGCCGGCTTGGCCTGGCTCACGTCTGCGCGCATCGTCGTGGCCACCAGCTCGCCGTCGATTCCCTTCGCTTCCAGGGCCCGAGCGGTGCCCTGGCGGCGCTCGGCACTGTCGTACGCGCGCCGCCCGTCGGCGCGCGCTCGCTCGGCCGACGCCTCCCGCTGCCCGGCCTCGGCGGCCGCGTGAGCGCGTTCCTCGGCGTCGGGCTCATGCTCGGCGGAGGCGCGCGCCTCAGCCGCGCGCTGCTCCTCCTGGTCAGCGTGCGCGAGCAACCGCAACGCCTCGGCCTCCTCGGCCGCGGCGCTGGCGCGCTCGGCGTCTGCGTTGATCCGATCACGCTCGGCTCGCTCGGCCTGCAAGCGGATGAGCTGCCGCACGTCATCGGGGTGGGCTCCTGCGTCGTGCGGGTCGATGCCGTACCGGCTGCGGAGCTCGTCGCGCATCCGCTGCTCGGCGCGCGCGGCCTCCGGGTCGTCCTGCTGCCATGCGCGGGCGACTTGGTAGGTGTGGCCGATCTGCTCCGGGGGGGCGCGCTCCCACCATTCGCCGCGGTCGACGTTGGCCAGCTCGACGCGCGCAGTACGTCGCTCGGCCTCGATCCGCGATTGCAGCTCGCGCGTCTGCTGCTCGCTCGCGGCCTGCGCGCGGCGCAGTGCTTCCTCGCGGGCGCGCGCGATCGCCTCACCGGTCTGCCCGGCGGCGGTGAGGGCGATGCGCAGCTGTCCCTCGAACGCCTCCTCGATACCGTCTGTCTCCTCGGCCATGAGCGCCCCCCTTCCTATCGCTCCGGGCCGCGCTCTGCGCCCGGCTGTGTCGCCTGTCGCGGCTTCGTCGGCTCGATAGTGTTCGGCAGGGGCGACGCCGCCTTGGTGGCGTCGTGCACCTGTCCTGCCGTGAGCCGATCGAGGATCGTTTGCGCCTCCGGATCGAGGGTCGCCGTGGCCGTCGGGATCGTCGAGCCCGACGCCCCGGTGCGCTGCGGCGCAGGTGTCGGCAGGGCGTCGCGCAGCCGCACGAGACGGGCGCGCGTGTCCTCCGCGAGGAGCCGCGCCTGCCGTGCCTGCTGCGCCGCCACGGAGGCGTCGTAGACGGCCTGGGTGAGCCGGAGGAGCTGCCGGATCATCACCGCCTGCGCGACGGTCCCCTGGCCGCCCCGTGCAGCGCTGACCAGGAGCATCGCCGCGCCGGATATGGCGACCGTTCCGGCCTGCTTCGGGTGCACTGTGCGGCGGTAGGTCTGCGCTGATCGGGACAGTGCGTCCGCGGCCGCGGCGAGGTCGCCGGGTGTCTCCTCGGTCGCGTTCGACCATGCCGCCACCGCGCCCGCGGTCTGACGTGCGACGGTCGCCCACGTGTCGCGGTCGTCGACCGGGACCGAGCGCGCGATTCGGCACCTCGCGGAGGCGCGTCAGGGCGTGGCCGATGTGCGCGAGGAGACCGCGCGCGAGTTGGCCGAGCTACAGGCCAGCATTGCGCGGCGGGTGGGTTGAAGCGCCCTGAGTTTGTTGGAGGCTCCTGACCTTGGAAACGAGGATGGAGTTATGCCCAAAGAACTGGCGAACGGGAAGCCGACAACGCGTCGCTACTCGGTCGAGGAGAAGGCCGCCGCGGTGCGGATGGTGAGAACGCTGCGCGCTGAGCTCGGCGTCACGCAAGGGACCGTGCAGCGCGTCGCGACGCAACTCGGTTACGGGGTCGAGTCCGTGCGGACGTGGGTGAAGCAGGCCGACGTCGATGACGGTGTCGCCCCCGGCGTGAGCAGCGCCGAGGCGCAGCGGGTGCGAGAGCTCGAGCAGGAGAGTCGGGAGCTTCGCCGGGCCAACGAAGTGCTCAAGCGAGCCGCGTCTTTCTTCGGGGCGGAGCTCGACCGCCACTATCGGAAGTAGTCGCGTTCATCGACGCGAACAAAGACGACGTCGTGGACTGCCGTCGCCTCGGAGTCGAGCTCATCTGCAGACTGCTGCAGGTGGCTCCGAGCAGCTACTACGCCGCCAAGACCCGCGCCCCCTCGGCGCGTGCCCTGCGGGACGAGGAGTTGGTCCCACAGCTGGTCGAGATCTGGGAGACCAACTACCGCGTTTACGGGGTCCGCAAGCTCTGGAAAGCCGCCCGACGTGCGGGGATCACGATCGGCCGGGACCAGACCGCCAGGTTGATGCGGATCGCGGGGATCGAAGGCGCGAGGCGGTCGAAGCGGATCAAGACGACGCGACCGGATCCTTCGTCGGCGCGGCACCCGGACCTCGTGAAACGGGAGTTCACCGCAACGTCGCCCAATCGGCTCTGGGTCACTGATCTGACATTCGTACCGACCTGGGCCGGCGTCGCCTATGTGTGCTTCATCGTCGACGCGTTCTCCCGCATGATCGTCAGGTGGCGGGTCGCGTCACACATGCGCACCGAGATGGTCCTCGACGCGATCGAGATGGCCCGCTGGTCCCGCGGCCACCATCACGCCGACCTGCGGTGTCACAGCGACGCGGGCTCTCAGTTCACGTCGATTCGCTACGGCGAACGCCTCGCGGAGATCGGCGCCACGCCCTCGATCGGAACCGTCGGCGACAGCTACGACAACGCCCTGGCCGAGACGGTGAACAGCTACTACAAGGCCGAACTCGTCCGAGGCCCCGCACGCCCCGAGCCGTGGAAGACCATCGAAGATCTCGAGCTCGCGACCCTCGGCTGGGTGCACTGGCACAACACGCAGCGCCTCCACGGCTACCTCAGCGACGTCCCACCCGCCGAGTTCGAGCAGACGTTCTATGCTGGCCAAACCACCACCGATCAACTGGTGGGAATCAAATAGCGCGAGTCTCCATCAGACCCAGGGCGCTTCAGGGTGACTGCGCCCTACGTTCTGGCCGTTCTTCGCCTCATCGCGAAGACGTGGAAGCCGTAAGGGAGCCGGGTCATGCTGTCGATCGCTGAGCACGAGAACATCCGACTCATCAGCGTCAGCCCGAAGCTGGCCGACCGTCTCACGGGCGAGCAGAAGGTGCGCGACGGCGTGCCGCTCTGGTCGTGCGTGGCACTCATCAGCCCGGCGACGGGTCGAAGCCGCAACTGCTGACCGTCACAGTGCCGTCGCCGCAGGAACCGACATTCACGCCCATGCAGGCGAAGTTCCGCGAGCTTCAGGTGGACTTCTACCAGGTGGGCGGCAACGACGGTTCTGCACCCTCGGCAGGGCTGTGGTTCAGAGCAGCGGGCATCGTCGAAGTGAAGGCGTAAACGATGGTCACTGCGATTCTCGGAAGGGCCGTCCGCTGGTCGTGAGCGGCCCTCGCCACCATCGTGTGGCTCTGGGCCCGCTCTGGGTGGGCAGGACGAGGATGACACACCCGACCCATCCACTCCTTCTGGCCGATAACCCCCCAAATCCCACGGGGCTCCCGATAATGCGAGAAGGGCCCCCATCCCGGGGGCCCTTCTCGCTTGGCGGAGACGGAGGGATTTGAACCCTCGGTCCCCAAAAAGGGGACTCCACCTTAGCAGGGTGGTGCACTAGGCCTGACTATGCGACGTCTCCATGCACCCCGAAGGGGTACGTCGGTCTATCGTACCTGATCCGATCAGCCGAGGTTTCCGGCCGAGCACCGGGTGTCGGCCGCGGTCTGGCCCGTGACGTTCGAACCGAGCTGGCCGGGGTTCTCGGTGGCGCCCGGCTCGGGCGTCGTCGACTCCTCGGGCGCGGGCGTCTCGCCGGTGGCCGCCTCCTCCTCGGAGACCGATCCGGGTCCCTCGGCGGTGACGGCGAGGTCGACGTTCGCGTTGATCTTGGCGAACAGATCCTCGGCCTGCGCCTCGTCGGGGATACGGCGGTTCTCGTCGGCGGGGTCGACGAAGACGGGGTACTGCGTGAACACGAAGTCCTCGAACGGCACGTCCTTCACCGCGAGCGCCAGCTGCGCGAGGTACACGGGATCGGCGAGGGCCGGCGTCTTCTCGATGTTCTCGACGACGACGCGCGCGAGGTTGTAGAGCGTGCCCCAGTTGGTGAGCACCTCCTCGCTCATCAGCTTCTTCACGAGGGCGCTCATGAACACCTGCTGATTGCTGATGCGCGCGATGTCGCTGCCGTCGCCGACGCCATGGCGCGTGCGCAGGAACGCGAGCGCGCGATCGCCGCTGACGGTGTTCATGCCGTCGGAGAAATACGCCCCCGACTCGGGGTCGGCGATCCCCCCGCTGACGCAGACGTCCACGCCGCCGATGACGTTCGTGATGTCGATCACTCCGCCCCACGTGACGCTCGCCGCGTGGTCGATCGTCTGTCCGGTGAGGTTCTCGATCGTGTCGACGAGGCACTCGAGCCCGCCGTAGCTGTAGGCGGCGTTGATCATCTCGACGCCGTCGCCGCCCACCGTGCCGTCCTCGTTCTCGCAGCGCGGGATGTAGGCCTTGAGGTCGCGCGGGAAGCTCACCACCGTGACGCGGCGGGGCTGGGGCGAGATGTGGATGAGCATGTTGACGTCGCTGCGCGCGGTCTCCAGCTCGAGGCCGTCCTCGCCGTAGTCGGCGGGGTCGTCGGAGCACCGGTTGCCCATGATCTCCTGGTGCTCCCAGTCGCACACGTCGAGGCCCGCGAGCAGGATGTTGAAACCGCGGTTGTCGAGCTCGCCGATCGCCGGGGCCTCGGCGCCCCCGTTGATGTCCGTCGTGTCCGACGCGTAGGCGGAGTAGAGATCGCCCACCGCGTAGCCGACCACGCCGATCCCGGCGACCAGGACGGTCGCCAGCGCGATGCCCACCAGCGCGATCAGCTGGCGCACCGGATTCGCCTTCGGCAGCTGGCCGTGGCGCGCGACGGTGCGCCGGATGTGGCGCTTGGACTCGCTCATCGGCTCCCTTTCGCGGAGGGTGTGGGATTCGAACCCACGGGACATTGCTGCCCACTGGTTTTCAAGACCAGATCCTTCGGCCGCTCGGACAACCCTCCCGGCGTCGCCGCCAGGAACCCGAGTCTAGTCGAGGGTGCTCCCCGTCATTGTGCCGGTACGGGCTGGGCAGGCCCTGGATTGCGCGTCAGAGGAGGCCGAGGGTCTGGAACGCCGTGGCGACGCCGCCGTCCTCGACGTCGTCGGTGATGTCGGTGGCGGCGTGGGTCACGTCCTCGGGCGCCTGGCCCATCGCGAACGCACGCCCGCCGTGCTCGGCCGCCCAGCGGAACATGCCGATGTCGTTGCGTCCGTCGCCGATCACGACGACGTTCTCGGGCGCGAACCCCGTCAGCTGGCGCACCCGCTCGAGGGCGGTCCCCTTGTCGACGCCCTTGGGCGCGATGTCGAGCCAGGCGGTCCAGCCGACCGCGTACGACACCTGGTTCAGGCCCATGCGATCGACCATGTCGACGAAGTCCTGCTCGGTGTGCTCGGGCGAGACCACGACCACGCGCGAGACCATGAGGCCCTTCATCTCGTCGAGCGTGACCTTGCGCGCGTTGCGGCGGTGCAGCCCCCAGTCCTCCACGAAGTGGGTGTAGAGGCGGGTGCCGTCGGGAAGCTCGACCAGGTAGTTCGCGTCGGGCAGGTGCGTCTCGAGCAGCTCAAGCACCTCCGTCGCATCGAACTGCTCGGTGACGTGGCGGGCGTAGCCGGAGTCGCTGGTCTCGTCCCGGATCAGGATCGCCGCCCCGTTGGAGCACACGACGTATTCCGGCGCGATCTCCAGCTCGTGCAGGACGTGGGCGGTCGCCTCCCAGCTGCGGCCGGTGGCGAGGGTGACGAGGTGGCCGTTGGCCACGGCCTTCAGGACCGCTTCGGCGACGCCCGGGCTGAACGTCTCGTCCTCGAGGAGGACCGTCCCATCGATGTCGAGTGCGACAAGACGACGGGTTGCAGAGCTCATGCGGCCAGTCTATGGCGCTCTCCGAGGGGCGCGAACCGGGCGCGAACCGGCCGCGGACGCGGCTCAGGCGATCGGCTCGAGGACCTCGAGACCGCCCATGTACGGCACTAGCGGGGCCGGCACGACGACCGATCCGTCGGGACGCTGATGGGTCTCGAGGATCGCCACGATCCATCGCGTCGTGGCCAGCGTGCCGTTCAGCGTGGCGACGTGCTGGGTCTTGCCGCCCTCCTCCACGCGGTGGCGCACGTTGAGCCGGCGCGCCTGGAACGTGGTGCAGTTGGAGGTCGACGTGAGCTCGCGGTACGCGCCCTGCGTGGGCACCCACGCCTCGGTGTCGAACTTGCGGGCGGCGCTCGATCCGAGGTCGCCGGCGGCGACGTCGATCACCCGGTACGCCAGCCCGAGCGACTGCAGCATGCGCTCCTCGAGCGCGAGCAGACGCTCGTGCTCGGCTTCGGCGTCCTCGGGTGCCGTGTACGAAAACATCTCGAGCTTGTTGAACTGGTGCACGCGGATGATGCCGCGGGTGTCCTTGCCGTGCGAGCCGGCCTCGCGGCGGTAGCACGTGGACCAGCCGGCGTAGCGGATCGGGCCGTTCGAGACATCGATGATCTCGTCCTTGTGGTACCCGGCGAGCGCGACCTCGCTGGTGCCCACGAGGTACATGTCGTCCTCTTCGAGGTGATAGATCTCGTCGGCGTGGGCGCCCAGGAAGCCCGTGCCGGCCATGATGTCGGGGCGCACGAGGGTGGGCGTGATCATCGGTGTAAAGCCGTGCTCGAGCGCGACGCTCAGGGCGTAGTTCATGAGGGCGATCTCGAGCCGCGCGCCGACGCCCTTGAGGAAGTAGAACCGCGCGCCGGAGACCTTTGCGCCGCGCTCCATGTCAATGGCACCGAGCTTCTCGCCGAGCGCGAGGTGGTCGAGCGGGCCGTTCGGGAACTCCGCCGGGTCGAACGTGCGGATCTGGCCGACCTCCCGCAGCGTGACGAAGTCGTCCTCGCCGCCCTCGGGCACGCCGTCGATGATGACGTTCTCGATCGGCGCCATCGCCTTCACGAAGGCCTCCTCGGCCTCGTTGGCGGCCTGCTGCGCGTCCTTGACCTTGGCGGCGAGGTCCTTCGCCTGCGCAACGAGGGCGGGCTTCTCCTCCTTGGGCGCCTGCGCCACCGTCTTGCCGAACGCGTTCTGCTCGGCGCGCAGCTCCTCGAAGGCCGTCAGCGCCGCGCGCCGGGCCTTCTCCGCCTCGATCGCGGCGGCCACGGTGTCGGGCGAACTCCCCCGCGCCACCTGCGAGCGGATGACGAGGTCGGGGTTCTCACGCAACAGTGCCGGATCGATCACGCGCTCAAGTCTAGGGCGCGGGCGCGATGCGGCGGGGTCGTGGGTCCCGGGCGCGGGGCGATCGCGGGGTGGGGCGGGTCCGGTCGGGGTGGGGGCGCCGGCGCGGGGACCTGTGCCCGGGCGGGGGCTCCGGTGCCAGCCCGGCGCGGTCCTACCCGCGGGGAGGCTCGTCGTCCGACGGCGAGCTGCCCACGTCGGTGTCGAGCGGCGGGTGCTCGTCGTCGACGGGGTCCTCCCCTGCCGGCAGGTCCGGGTTGGCGCCGACGATCGGATCCTCGCCGAGGGGCAGGTCCGGGTCCTCGCTGACGTGATCGTTCTCGCGGTCGCGGCGGTCGTCGTGTGTGCTCATGCCGCCAGTGTCGTCCGCGGGCGGGCACGCCGGGAGGGGATTGACGATCGCCGGCGGTGTGGTCTTCTCCGGCCCCATCGCGACACCCGCACCGGCAGCGGACCGACGATCGCGCCGGTGTGATCGTGCCGGGAGCCGGGCCGACGATCGACGCCGGGGCACTCTCGCGGCGATAACGTGGCCCCATGAGCCACCCCGACACCGAGGCCGCTCGCGCCGCCGATCCGCTGCGCGCGGCCGGCTGGCCCGTCCGCACCGAGCGCCTCCTCCTGCGCCGCGCGACCGCCGCCGACATCGACGCGATGTGGCGCTTCCGCCGCCTGCCGGAGGTCTCGATGTGGGGCGGTGGCGCGGCCGACACCCTCGAAGGGCATCGCGCCCGGCTGCGGCGACTGGCCCCGTCGCTCGTGGCGGTGGTGCTGCCGGGCGCCGAGGAGACGGTGATCGGCGACCTGAAGATCAAGGTCGAGGACGCCTGGGCGCAGTCCGAGGTGACCGCCGCCGCGCGCAACGTGCAGGCGGAGATCGGCTGGTCGCTCGATCCCGCGTATCAGGGCCAGGGCTTCGCGACGGAGGCGGTCCGCGCCGCCATCGATCTGTGCTTCGGGCCGCTGGGCCTGCGCCGTGTCTACGCCGAGTGCTTCGCGGCGAACGAGCGCTCCTGGCGCCTGATGGAGCGCCTGGGCATGCGTCGCGAGGCGCACACCATCCGCGACAGCCTGCACCGCTCGGGCGAGTGGATGGACGGCTTCACCTACGCGCTGCTCGCGGACGAGTGGCAGCCCGCGGCGTAGCGGCGGGACCGCGGTGTGACGACGGGGCCGCGGTGTGGCGGGGGGACCGCGGCGCCGCGACGAGACCGCGGCGTAACGGCAGCCGCGGTGTAACGGCAGCCGGCGACGTAGCGGCGTGACCCCGCAGCCGGCGACGTCGCGGCGTGACCCCGGCGTAGCCGAGGTCACGCCGCGGGCCGGGTGACTGGGTAGCCGCGCGGCCGTCTGCATGGCCTTTGCGGCGGCGCGGTGCTTCACCGCCCGCGTCAGTCGCGACGCGTCAGAAGGGTGGCGGATCATCGGGACTGGTGCACGACACGAGGCTCGGGCGCGACCCGGGACTCGGGCGTAGCCCAGACACCGGGCTCGGTTCCGGGATCGGGCGCGTGGGCGGATGATCCGGCGGCGGGTTCGTGCGCGGGGATGGGGCGGCCCGTCCGGCGCGGACCGGTTCGGGAGAGTCGACGAACCGGACGGCGGGCTCGGGGCGGTCGGTGATCGACCGGCCGGTGGGGGTGATCCATTCGAGTTCGCCGTCCGCCCGTTGTCTCACCCGCCAGGGCGAGTGGTGCTTGAGCACGTGGTGTCCGCGACAGAGGGCGCCGAGGTTGCTGAGGGTGGTGCGCCCGCCCTCCGCGAACGCGACGGTGTGGTCGATGTCACAGCGGCGGGCGGGGATGCGGCATCCCGGGAATCGGCAGTGCTCGTCGCGCGCGTGCAGGAATCGCCGCTGCGCCGCGGTGGGGAGATAGTGATCGACCGCCCGCAGCGCGCCGGTGTCAGGGTCGCGGAACAGGCGTTCCCAGCCGGGCGCTGACGCGGCGAGCCGTCGGGCGGTGTCGGGATCGATGGGTCCGTACCCCGCCAGGAACGCTGCGTCGTCGCCGCGCTCCGTGATGCTGCGGACGGGAATGGTGACCTGGACCACCCCGCGGACGGCGTCGAGCATGTTCGCGCCGGTGTCGTCGTGGACCGCGTGTGCCTGGGGGCTGCCGGTCAGGAGCAGGTCGGTGGCGATGTCGGAGCGCAGCTGATCCAGCGTGCGCGGATCGACCCCGTCGCGCGGCTCGGCGTCGCTCGCGCTCGATGCCGCCCCGCCTCCCGCGCGCTTGAGCGTCTTCGCCATGCCGGTCAGCCGGTCGTACGCGCCCCGCACAGCGGGAGCCGCGGCGACGAGGCAGAGCTCGGCCATCCCGTCGTCCAGGGGCCGCACGTGGACCATGCGCTGCTGGCGCGCCTCCCGGTGACGCTCGATCAGCGACACGGGGTGGAGGGCCTCCGCGAACCGCCGGCACGCCTCGCGCGCGGCCGGCGCGGTGCCCGAGCGCGCGGCGGGGATCGCCTTCTCCTCGTACGCCGCGCGCACCGCATCGTCGTCGAGGCGCAGGCCCTCCTCCGCGATCACGGACGCGTGCCGACGCGACAGGTCGCCGCGCTCGAATGCGGCGAGCGTCGCGGGGAACGACTCGCGCAGCGTCCACGCCTCGTTCATCCTCGCCATCACCGCGCGCTGCCCCACACCCGACACCGCCGCGACCTCGGCGGCCATCGATCGCATGGGCAGGTCGTCGGAGGGCGCCGGACCGGACCGCGCCTGCTGCGCCCGCACGTCGTCCACGAGCGACGCCAGCAGCCGCGCCCGCCGCGCCTCGAGCCGGTTGATCTCCTGCTCCACCTCGGCCACGGCCGCGATCAGCGCCCGCGCGCGATCACGCTCCCCCGGGGTGGGGAACCAAGCGGCGGCCGTGCGTGTGGACATACTTCATTGTCCCACCCACCACCGACACTTTCGAAGATATGTTCGACTTGTGGATAAGTGGGGAGACGCCAGAACGGCGCCATCCGAGCGGTGGCACCGCGCGTGCCCGAGCCGATCATTCCCCTCGCTCTTCGACCGCCACGACCGTGTCGTAGAGGCCGTAGTGGCGCAGGTCATCGTGCGAGTCGATGCCGGTGTACGAGAGCGAGGCATCTTCGTATCGGCGGAAGGCGAAGACGGCCTGATTCATGTGTCCCGCGTTGAAGACGCCCAGCGACACCAACAGCTCGAAATCCGAGACGTCGAGTCCGGTGACCGCCTTGAACAGGTCCGGCTCGATCTTGGTGATGACGTCCTTGAGGGTGTGCTCGCGGTAGTCGGTGAGGTACATGAAGGCGGGAATCCGGGTGGCGAACTTGATCAGCTTCTCCTGGATCTGCTTCCGCTTGCTCTTGTACTCCTTCTCCTCCTCGGTGAGCTGCTTCCTCTCCGCCGGCGTCAGGTCCTCACCCTGTTTCTGCTTCTTCGTCTCCTTGACGGCCTCCGACTTGTTCACGACCGTCTCGAACACGCTGGAGCCGAGCGCCCGGAACCCTTCGATGTTCATGACGGCGGCCATTGCGGCGTCGCTCCCCATGATCTTCTTCAGGGTGGCGTTGTCGACGTTGACGAGGATGGCCGACTCCCATTTGCGCGCCAGCAGGGTGGCCGAGGTTCCCGCCATCGCGATGTCGAGGATGCCGCCCGCGTCGACCTGCGTCATGTGTGCGCCGTCGTAGGCGAGCACGGGCAGGAACTGGATCAGATCGCGAACGGCTTCCTCGGGGTTGTTGATCTCGGGTGCGAGCCCGATGCCGTACTCGCTGATCTGGCGCAGGGCGCGGGTGGGCGCGAAGTCGAAGACGAAGCACACCGGCTTCAGCACCGTCTCCTCGTTCGGGTCGTCACCGTTCGGGTTCTTGACGGACCAGGGCGACTGCACGCGGAACGCCGCCTGGAAGTACGTCTCCGGCGCCTTCAGATTGCGCAGCATGAGGATCGACGACCACTGCGGAATCGTCACGCCGGTCGTGAGCTTGCCCACCGTAAGCGTGATCGTCTTCGTGTCGTATCCGTTGCCGATCGCCGCTCGCACCGGCGGCAGCGCGTCGAGCCCCGTGCCGACATTCGACGCCGACACATTCACGACCGTGTAGTCGTGCCAGAAGGCGTTCTGCGGCTCGGCGAGCAGCTTCGCCATGGCGGCGCAGGAGTTCTTGCGCGGCAGCATCCAGATTGAGTGCTGCAGGTATGGCAGCAGCCGCACATCGGAGTACGGCAGCGGAGGCTTCTCGCCCGATTTCAGCGCATCGACCTGCGTCGCGAAGTGCGCACCGCGGATGATGTCGAGCCACTTCTGCACGTCGCCCTTGTGCACGAACTCGGCGGCGTCGTCCTCGCCCTTCGCCTCGAAGAACGCGTTGAGGTCGAACTCGTCGAACTCGCCGCCGGATGCGACAGCGAGCAGCTCATCGGGCATCTGATAGGTCAGCAAGCGCATCTCGGGGAGCGCCCCGTAGGGATTCCACTCCCCCGGATGCTCGGCGGCAAAGCGCGCCTTCGCCCGTTGCTCGTCGGTGTAGGTCCAGTTGAAGATCTGCTCCTCGATGAACCGACCCGTCGCGAGCGCCTTGAAGGGGGTGCCCGACAGGTAGAGGTACGCCTTCACCTGTAGCGGGATGAAGCCGTCCTCGTCGTTCTCGAGCACCTCGAGCTGCTCGGCGAACGTCTCGAGCGCGGGGTTGAATTCCTCCTTGAGCTCGGCCGCCTCCGCGTCCTCGCCCTCGAACAGCTCCTTCGCCGCGTCGCGCCACGCGCCGAAGTGATACTCGTCGAAGATCACGAGATCCCACGTCAGGTCCGAGAGCCACTTGTGTTTGGCCTTGAAGTTGCCGGCCGCGTCCTTGCCCATCAGATCCTGGAAGGACCCGAAGAACACGAGCGGACGATCCGGGTCGGCGTCCTCGGGCTTGCCCGGCGTCGTTCGCGAGAAATACTGCCAACCCTCGAAGTCGACGTGATTCTCGAGATCCGACTTCCACGCGTCCTCGACGGCGGGCTTGAATGTCATCACGAGCACGCGCTTCGCCTCGAGCCGCTTGGCGAGCTGATAGGCCGTGAAGGTCTTGCCGAAACGCATTTTCGCGTTCCACAGGAATTCTGGGACCACGTCCTCCGACCACGCCGATCGGATGTATGCCTCCGCCTTGTCAACGGCCGCCCGCTGCTCGTCGCGCATCGGGAACGTGTCGTGGTGCGTGCCGGTGTGCGCGGTGTTCGTGCGCAGCTCGGTGATCGCCGTCTCGACGTCACGCAGCGAGCAGCGCATCCACTCACCGAAGGGGTTCTCGAATCCCTTCTGCTTGAGCCGGGCACGCACATCGTGATCACGGAAGATGGAGCCGTCGGGCCGCTCGGCCGACACGTCGAGCACGATGCGGAAGTTGTGAATCCCCGCGGTCTTCAGCTGCTCGCCGACACGCTTCTTCACGTCGCGGTTGGTCTGCCCGACCTTGAGCAGGCCGTGATGCTGCTGGTCATGGATCTCGTAGGCGTAGATGCGCTGGCGGGCTTCGGATTTGGGTGCGAACAGCAGCGAGTCAGGTTTCGTCATCGTGCGCCGCCACCTGGGATTCGATGAATGAGATCTCGGCGTCCGTCAGGCCATACCGGGCATATAGTTCCGCGTCGGTCCATTCACGATCGAGAGGGAGATCGGGGACGAACGCGTATACGTGTCGCGGGGCATCTTGCGTGGACTTGCGAAGGGATACCAAAAAGCGCACAAACCTCGTGCGAAGATACTGCGCATATTTCTGCGCCTCATTTTCGCCCTTGAATCGCCCGGCCACAAGATAGCTTTCGGTGCAGGCTGTGCCCGGACCCGCCACGATCGGTCTGCTGAGGAACTTAGTCTCGACCGCAGCGCTCGTCCCCTGAACTCTCGTCATGAGAACCTTCCACTCGTCGATCCAATCGCGGTTCTGCGGGATCTCGGACCGGTCGACCCAACTAACCTTCTGCGATCCGTACAGCCGCACTGGCTCACCGATCCCATCCGAAGACTCTTGTCCATGGAAGAACGTCCGTAGACCGAATGGCTTCTGGCTGGAGACGACCGCATCTAACGTGGGCTCGCCCTTCGAACGGACTTTCCGCAAAATTGACACCGCTTCGTTTCGGCGCACAAGCACGTCGAACTCATCGAGATCGCGCGTGACCGTTGGACCAAGCGGTGCACCGTCCCACATAGTCTGAATCGCGCATGGGCCCTCATAGCTGCTGTCCCAGAGGAAATACGAGATGCCACCGCGAATCTTGACGCCCGGGAACCCGTCGTAGAGCTTAGGAAAGTCCACAAGAATCCGGAGCTTCCTCGCACTGAGAATGCGCTTGCGGTAGCGATCCAGGCCGCGCCCGCCAGCAAACCATCGAGACGGGGTGACCATTACAAGATGGCGCGGGTCCAGTTCGATCGCGTTCTGCACGAACAGCTGGTAGATGGGCGTGGCGGAGTTGCCGTTCCCGCCGTCGTCCAGCTGATACGGCGGGTTTCCGATGATGACGTCGAACTGCATGTCGGCTCCGAACAGCTCGGCGATGCGAGCCTTGATGTCGTCGGTGTGGATGAAGGCGTACGCGTGCGTCTCAAGCTGGTCCGATCGCGAGTAAGCCCGTTCCGTGGCGCCGCAGAACCGGCACCGACGTCCCTCGATGACCGGCCTGCCCTCGGCGTCGAGCAGGCCGTGGTTCACCCGCCCGCCGACCCAGGTGTGCTCCGTGCGCTCGAACCAGATGTTCCCGTCCGCCGTGTCGAAGGACTTCGCGATCGAGTGCGGCCCGTTGGCAGCCTTCGAGCAGTAGACGCTTCGGCGGGAGAGCAGCGCCGTGAGGCGCGTGATCCCGATGCCGAAGACCTGCTTGGTGAGGATGTGGTCGACCCGTTCCTCCAGGTCGGGAATCCGCTCGGCAAGCCCGTCGGTGAGTCGGCGGGTGATCTCCCGAAGGAACACTCCGGACTTCGTGGCGGGATCGAGGAACGTCACCGTCGGATCGCTCCAGATGCTCGCGCCGTCGTTCGCCTCCGCCCACGCTTGCTCGAGCGTGTCGAGCATTCGATTGGCAAACTCCGGGGGCGTGAAAACCTCATCGTTCGAGAGATTCGCGATGCACGTCAGCACATCGGGGTTGTAGCTGCGCAGCCGGAGCGCGACCTTCCCGCTCACGCCGCGAGGTCCCTCACCGAGAGCTGCGGGTAGGACCGCACGGGCATGAAGATCTCGTGCGCCTCGAAGGCGTCGAACAGGGTGCCCTGAACCGATGCGCGTTGCGTGAGGTTGTCGTACCGGAAGTCCCGACGCTGGTACTTTCCGCGACCGAGGTAGCCCCACTCGGCGAACACGATGGGCCGCCCCTCGGCGTCGGTCATGGCGAGGGCGTCGCCCTGCACGATGTTCGCCGCGAGCACCGCGTGGGCCGCACGATCCCACTCATCGCCCGGGGAGAGCTTCAGATACCGGGCGAAAGTACCCGCGAGGTTCTCGCGGCATTCGTTCGCGTTGTCGGGAAGCAGCTCGATGCCGTAGACGCACATCAGCGCGAACAGCGCGTAATGCCGGTTCTCGAACGCATTGCGCCCGTAGCGCGCGTGCACCGCGGCGAGCTTGCGCTCGAGCACGGGCACGAGGAAGTTCCCCGAGCCGCAGGCCGGTTCGAGGAAGCGCGAGTCGATGCGCTCCGTCTCGTCCTTGACCAGATCGAGCATGTCGTTCACGAGCCAGGCCGGCGTGAAGACCTCGCCATGGTCGGCCACACGCTGGCGCGACTTGACGAGTCGCTCGGGGACCGTGCGATCCTTCACCACATCCATAAAGGTACATGTACCCGGGGACATACGCCCTGGCGTGGGGAACCGGGCGCGTTCACGCTGGATCGGTGCCCCGCGTTCCCTCCCCCGCCGCCGCCCACATCGGCGGGCTCGTGGCGGATCGGCGACGGCGGCTGACCATGACGCAGGATCAGCTGGCGGCGGCAACGTCGATCGATTCCTCGAACATCCGCGCCTACGAGAGCGGGCGGTCCATGCCGAGCATCCAGACTCTCGTGCGGATCGCGGAGGCGCTCGACGTCGAGGCGGGCGAGCTCCTCGCCGGCGTCACGAGCGACATGTTCGTGCCCCGCGCGAACGACGGGCGTCGGCGCTCCCTCACCTGACGCGCCCAGAACCCCGAGCGCCGAGCCCCCGCCCCCGGACGCCCCCACGCCCACCCGCGTCATAGCATGGCCACGTGACCACCGCCGACGCTCCCGCCCCGAAGCGCGCGGCGCTGGTCTACAACCCCGTCAAGACCGACGGCGCCGAGCTGCGCGCGCACGTGACCACCCACTCGGCCCACGCGGGCTGGGCTCCGCCGCTGCTGCTCGAGACGCGCGTGGAGGATCCGGGGCAGGGCGTCACGCGGTGGGCGCTGAGCGAGGGGGCGACCACGATGCTCGTCGCCGGCGGCGACGGCACCGTGCGGGCCGTGGCCGAGGCACTCGACGGGACGGGCGTGCCGCTCGCGATCGTGCCGAGCGGCACCGGCAACCTCCTCGCCCGGAACCTGATGCTGCCCCTCGGCTCGCCCGAGGCGATGGTCGCCGCCGCGTTCCAGGGCGACACCGTGCCCGTCGACATCGGGATCGCGCGGCTGCGCCGGGCCGAGGGCGCGACCGAGGAGCACGCATTCGTCGTGATGGCCGGGATGGGACTCGACGCGGCGATGATCGCGAACACCAGCTCCGAGCTGAAGCGATCGGTCGGGTGGGTCGCGTATGTCGACGGCGCGGCGCGATCGCTCATCCGGGCCGAGCCGTTCCGCATCGTGTACCACCCCGATCCGCGCGCGGACGAGGGCACGATCCGCACCCTCACGCGCCTGCACTCCGCGAAGGTGCACAGCATCCTCGTGGCCAACTGCGGGTCGCTGCCGGCCGGGATCGCCCTGATCCCCGACGCGTCGATCGTCGACGGCACGCTCGACGTCGCGATCATCCAGCCGTCGGGACCGTTCGGCTGGTTCGGGGTGTGGCGGAAGGTGTGGTGGGACAACTCCGTGCTGCGCCGGTTCCGCGCCGGGCGCCGGATCGTGCAGCGCCGCAAGGACTCCTCGATCCGGTTCCTGCGGGTCGCCGGGATCGAGACGGCCACGCCGTCGCCGCAGCCCGTGGAGCTGGACGGCGATCAGTTCGGCGAGGCGATCCGGATGGACTGCACCGTCCACCGCGGCGGGCTGATCGCCGCGGTCCCGCGGGGGCACCCCACCGCCGCGCTGTGACCGGCGCTACTGCAGCGCCGACGTGAGCCGGGCGAGGTTGTCGAGGATGCGCGATCGCAGCGGCTGCTGGTGCCACTCCTCCAGCGTCAGCTCGCGGCTCTGCCGGCGGTACTCGCCCTCCACCGCGCGCAGCTGCCGCACGAACTCCTCGCCGCGCACCAGCAGCGAGACCTCGAGGTTGAGGCCGAACGAGCGCTCGTCCATGTTCGACGATCCCACCACGGCGATCTCGTCGTCGATCGTGAGGCTCTTGGTGTGCAGGATGTACGGCGCCTTGTACAGCCAGATCCGCACCCCGGCGCGCAGCAGCGCCTCGTAGTAGCTGCGCTGCGCGTGGTAGACGACCGCCTGATCGCCGACCTCCGAGACGAACAGCTCGACGCGCACCCCGCGATCGCACGCGGCCTCGACGGCCTGCATCATCGCCTCGTTCGGGACGAAGTACGGGCTGACCATGATCACCTGCCGGCGGGCGGCGTAGATCAGCGAGAGGAACAGGCGCAGGTTGTTCTCGGACTCGAATCCCGGGCCCGACGGCACGACCTGGCAGTCCAGATCGCCCGTCCCGGAGTCCTTGCGGGCGAGCTCGATGCCCTCCGGCACACTGTCGGTCTCGCTGAACCAGTCGGAGAGGAAGACGGCATCGACGCTGGAGACCACGGGGCCGTCGAGTCGCACCATGACGTCGACCCACTTGAGCCCGCGGCGGATGTTGGCGCGCAGGTTGTAGCTGCGATCGGTGATGTTCTGCGAGCCCAGGTAGGCCACCTCGCCGTCGACCACGAGGATCTTGCGGTGGTTGCGCAGATCGGGCCGCTGCCACCGGCCGCGCAGGGGCTGGATCGGCAGCGTGAACCGCCAGTCCGCGCCCATCCGCTCCAGGCGCTTGAGCGTGCGGCGGTGGAACGGCTTGACGAGGTTCGCCCAGTGATCCAGCAGCACGCGCACCTCGATGCCGCGTCGGCACGCGTCCTCGAGCGCCTGGAAGAAGCCCTCCGTCGACCGATCGGACTTGAGGATGTAGAACTCCACGTGCACGTAGCGGCGGGCGGATCGGATCGCCGCGGCCATCTCATCGAGGCTCTGCTGGTAGTCCGAGATGATCGTCACGCCGTTGTCGCCGGAGATCGGCAGCGCGCCCAGCTCCCGGTTCATGTGCACGATCTGCGTGAACCACTCGGGCTCGTTCGGCCGCAGGCTGCCGCCCTCGAGCAGGTCGTTGGTCTCGCGGATGTACTCGTTGGTCTGGGCCTGCCGGCGTCGGCGCTCGCGCGGCAGGCGCGGGCTGCCGATCAGCAGGAACAGCAGCAGTCCGGCGATCGGGATGAGGAAGATCGCCAGCAGCCACGCCATCGCGGAGGTGGGCTTGCGGTTGCGCGGCACGATGATCACCGCGACGATGCGGATCACCATGTCGACCGTCCACACGAGGATCGCCCACCACGACGATCCCAGAACGCTCCACAGCTGGTTCAGAACGTCCACGCGCACCGTCCTTCCCCGCTTCAGCGTAGCGGCAGCGGGGCGGGGTCCCGTCTCGATCGGCGCGGGCGCGCGGCTCCGGGACCGCGATCGCCGCGCCGCGGCTCAGTCGGCGGGCTCGGCGGGCGCGGGAAGGCCGCGCTTGGCGCGCTCCTCGGCCTCGATCTTCGCGTAGGCCCGGCGCTCGGTGCGGTCGAAGCGCAGGATGCTGCGCAGGACGAACCAGAACACGATCGCGATGACGATCGTCGGCAGGAGCGACCACACCACGGCTGCCCAGTAGCTGTCCATGCGTCGATCCTATCCGCGGGCGCTCGCGGGGAGCCTGGGAGGCTTCCTCGGCCCGCGCTGCCGCCCCGAACACCCGCTCACAGGCAGCGTTTCGGCCGATCCGGCCGCGCGCCGCTGTGGACAGCGGTCACACCGACCGGCACCGCGCCCAGGATCGGGGCATGACCACCGTTCTCCCCGCCCCGTCGCCCGCGCAGTTCCTGTCCCTGCTGCCCCATCTGGCCGGCTGCACGCCGCGCGAGAGCCTCGTCCTCGTGCCGTTGCGCGGCACCCGCAGCCTCGGCGTGCTGCGCCTGGACCTCCCGCCCGACGACGGCGTCGCCGAGTGCGCGGCGACGGCGATCGGGATGATCTGCCGGGTCCGCGAGGCCGACGGCATCGTGATCGTCGTCTACACCGACGACGCGTTCCGCTCCGGCGTCGACCCCGCGCACCGCGACCTCGTCGACCGCGTCCGCGACCGCGCCGACGACTGCGGGCTGCGCGTGCCCGGGGCGCACCTGGTCGCGTCCGACGGCTGGGGCACGTACGGGTCCGACCTCGCGCCGCGCCCGCTGCACGAGATCGACCCGCCGCCGCTGGACGGCGCCCCGGTCGGCGCCGATCAGCTGGCCGGGGCGAGCCTGCCGCGCGTGGGCAAGACGGCGCGGCGGCGCGTGGCGGCCGCGATCGACGAGCTCGCGCCGCTGATCACCGAGCGCGGCGTGCGCGGGACGGCGGACTTCGCGTCGCTCGAGTACCTCACGGGGGTGTTCGAGGACGCCCTCGCCTGGGACCCCGACGATCTGCACCCCGCCGAGGCCGCCGCCCTCACCGTCGCGCTCGGCACGCCCGTGCTGCGCGACGTGGCGCTCACGCAGTGGAGCTCCGACCTGGCCGCCGGCCGGCGCACGCTCGCGTGGCAGCTGCGCTGGCACGACGGCGACCGCACGGTGCCCGACGAGCCGATCCGGCTCGCCGGCGAGGGACCGCGACCCGACGCGGACCGGCTGCGACGCGCCTTCGCCCTGGCGCGGGTCGTCGCGGCCGGTGCCCCTCGCCCGTACCGGGCGGGCGCGCTGGCGAGCGCGGCCTGGCTCAGCTGGGCGCTCGGCAACTCGACGCACGCCGGCTGGTACGTGGAGCGGGCCCTCGTGGCCGACCCCGAGCACGGCCTCGCGAACCTGCTGCTGCAGATCCTGGACTACGGCCACCTGCCGGGGTGGGCGTTCGACCCGTCGGGGTCGTGAGCGATGCCGCCGAGGCGCGCGGCCGGACCGGCGCGGTTACTTGACGAGCGGGAAGAGGATCGTCTCGCGGATGCCGAGCCCTGTGATCGCCATGAGCAGGCGATCGATGCCCATCCCCATGCCGCCGGTGGGCGGCATGCCGTGCTCGAGCGCCCGCAGGAAGTCCTCGTCGATGCGCATCGCCTCGTCGTCGCCGCGGTCGGCCAGGGCCGCCTGCTCGACGAACCGCTCGCGCTGGATGACCGGATCGACCAACTCGGAGTAGCCGGTGGCGAGCTCGAAGCCGCGCACGTAGAGGTCCCACTTCTCCACCACGCCGGGCACGGAGCGGTGCTCGCGCACGAGCGGGCTCGTGTCGATGGGGAAGTCCATGACGAACGTCGGCCGCGTCAGGTGCTGCTTGACGAAGTGCTCCCACAGCTCCTCGACGAGCTTGCCGTGGGTCACGTGCGGCGGGATGTCGACGCCGGACTTCTCGGCGAGCGCGACCAGATCGTCCATCGACGTCTCGGGCGTCACCTCGACGCCCGCCGCCTCCGACAGCGACGGGTACATCGAGACGCGATCCCACTGCCCGCCGAGGTCGTACTCGGTGCCGTCGGCCCACGTCACGGTGGTCGATCCGGTCACCGCGACGGCGGCCTTCTGGATCAGCTCCTGCGTGAGGTCGGCGATGCCGTTGTAGTCGGTGTAGGCCTGGTAGGCCTCGAGCATCGCGAACTCGGGGCTGTGCGTGGAGTCGGCGCCCTCGTTGCGGAAGTTCCGGTTGATCTCGAACACGCGATCGATGCCGCCCACGACGGCGCGCTTGAGGTACAGCTCCGGGGCGATGCGCATGTACAGCTCGGTGTCGAACGCGTTCGAGTGGGTGACGAACGGCCGCGCGGTGGCCCCGCCCGGCTGCACCTGCAGCATCGGGGTCTCGACCTCGAGGAAGCCGTGCTCGGCGAAGGTCTGGCGCAGGCTCGCGTTCGCCTTCGCGCGCGCGACGACCGTGGTGCGCGCCTGCTCGCGGACGATCAGGTCGAGGTAGCGCTGGCGGACGCGCGTCTCCTCGTTGAGGTCGTTGTAGAGGTTGGGCAGCGGCAGCACGGCCTTCGCCGCGATCTGCCAGTCGCTCACCATGATCGACAGCTCGCCGCGGCGGCTCGACACGATCTCGCCGGTCACCGAGACGTGATCGCCGAGATCCACGAGCTCCTTCCAGCGCGCGAGCGACTCGTCTCCCACGTTCGCCAGCGACACCATCGCCTGGATGCGCGACCCGTCGCCCGCCTGCAGCGAGGCGAAGCAGAGCTTTCCGGTGTTGCGGCTGAACACCACGCGGCCGGCGACCGAGGCCGTCTCGCCCGTCTCCGCGCCCGCCTCGAGGTCGCCGTACTGGGCGCGCAGGTCGCGGATCGTCGTCGTGACGGGGACCGTCACGGGGTACGCGCCACCCGCCGCGCTGTCCCGCTCGGCGATGAGGCGCTCGCGCTTGGCCAGGCGCACCGCCTTCTGCTCGAAGATGTCCTCTTCGGGCTCGGCGGCGGCGTTCTCGGCGGGTGTTTCGGACATGCGCGGGTTCCTCGACGTGTGCGGGAGGCGGATCGCGACCCATCGGCCGCGGAAGACGGGGTTCAGTCTAGTGATCGGGCGTGTTTGCGGCTCTCGGCCCGCGCTCAGCGGCCGTGCCCTGACGTCAGTCGTCGAGGTCGGGCGGGAGATCCGGGACCGCCGGGGCCGCCTCGGCCAGGGCCTGGTCGACCGTCGAGCGCACGAGGGACGAGAGGAACCCGCCGGGATTGTCGACCCCGATCCCGCGCAGGATGCCCGTGGCCTGCTGCACGATCTGACGCGAGAACTCGCTGGCGGTCGCGATCGCCTCCGCGTACGCGGCGCGATCGGCCTCGTCGATCACGATCGGCTCGCACCCGAGCTCCACCGCCAGCGCCTGCGCGATCGGCAGCACGGGGGTCGGCGCGGTGACGGCGGCGTACGTCGCCGCCAGCTGCCGCAGGTCGATCGACGTGCCGGTGAAGGTCATCGCCGGGTGCACCGCGAGCGGGATCGCGCCCTTCTCGGCCGCCGGCCGCAGCACCTCGATGCCGTGTGCGGCGTCGGTGTGCAGCACGAGCTGTCCCATCTGCCAGTGACCGGCGTCGGCGAGGCCGCGCACCACATCCGGCAGCACGGCGCGCGGCACGGCCAGGATCACGAGCTCGCTGCGGCGCAGCACCTCCGGCGCGTCGAACACCGGCACATCGGGGAGGACCGCCGACGCGCGGTCCTCGTCCGACCCCGGCGTCCGCCCCGTCAGGGCGTGCCCCGCACCGGCCAGGGCCGCGCCGATCACCGGCCCCACCCGACCGGAGCCGACGATCCCGACGCCGAGCCGACCGTCCCGTCTCACGCCGGCTGCTCCCCCTCACCGGGCGCCGGAGGGTTCGGCCACGCCGGCGCGGGCGGCGGCGCGGGAGGCGCCGGCCACACGGGCGCGGGCTGAGCCCAGGCGGGTGCGGGCGCGGCACCGCCCGGGACGTGCGCGCCCGCGTGCGGCGCGGGCACGAACCCCGGCGGCACCGGCGCGAACCCCGGTGGCACCGGCGCGGGCGCGGGGATCCCCCCGTTCTCGCCCCAGCGGTGCGTCCGGTCGACCGCCGCGGCGACCACCGCCCCCGCGCGGATCCGGTCGAACAGCGCCGCGAGATCGCCGCGGTCGAGACCGACCACCACGCCCGAGACGCCCCCCGCCACGGTGTGCGCCTGAAGCTTGCCCACGCGCTGCCAGCGATCGACGGGGCCCTGCGCCATCGACACGCCCTGCAGGCGCGCGAGCGGGATGACGGCCTGGCGGCGCCACACCGCGCCCCGCCGCAGCAGCAGGCCGTAGCGCGTTACCGCCGCGCCGTGGCGCCGCCACGAGAACGGCCGGCGCCACCACGCGCGGCCGGCCATGCGGCGGTACGGATCGGCGCCCGCCACCGGCCCGCGCATGCCGTGGTCGATCACGAGCGGCAGGTCCTCCGCGGGCAGGAACGGCAGCAGCAGCTGCAGCACGCGGATCGCGTCGTCGCGCGTGCCGACCGGCAGGACCTGGTTGAACTGCTGCTGCTGCGACGACGCCTGCGCGGCCGCGCTCTGCCCGGAGACGCGGTTGACGGTGATCCGCCACCACCCGAACGGCCGCCACAGCAGCGGCTGCACGAGCTCGACGGCGTGGATGCGCCCCGGCGGGATCGTCTGCGTGACGGTCGTGAGCAGGCCGAAGGTCACCCGCACGCCGTCCGGCGTGGGAGCGATCGAGTACCGCAGCGCCTTCGACAGGCCCCGCCACACCACGCTGACCACGGCGAACAGCATCGGGATGCCGGTGGACAGCCCCGTGACGCCGAGGATCACGAAGCCCTCGCCGTCCTCGTTCGTGAGCGCGACCGGCACGAGCGCGAGGATCGTGGCCAGGAAGATGCCGCCGAAGATCGCGAACCAGACCACGCTCTCGAGCAGCTGCGACCCGATCACCCGCCCGACCGGCAGCTTCACGACGCTCTCCGGCGCCACGTCGGCCAGGTCGGCGCCGCCGATCAGCTCCTGCACGCCGGCGGCGACGGTCTGCGGCAGGCGCCCCGCCTCCGGCGCCGCGGCGGCGCGGCGCGCGCGCCCGGCCGCCCGCGCCCCCGAGGCCAGCCGCAGGATGTCGGAGCGCACCTCCTCCGCGCGCCGGGTCGAGAGGTACTCGAGCGGCACGTTCGCGTCGGTGCCGGCGCCGTCCACCTCGAGCTTGGCCATGCCGATCAGGCGCGGCAGGAACGGTCGCGTCAGGTTCACCCCCTGCACCCGGTCGAGCGGCGCCCGCCGGTGCGTGCGGAAGACGATCCCCTTGCGGACCTCCACGTGCTCGCCGGTGATGCGGAACTGGTGCGCGCGCCACGCCACCCAGAAGCCCGCGCACACCAGCGCGACGATCGCCAGCACCCCCAGCGCGACCAGCAGGATGAGGTCGTTGTCGAGCGTCCAGTCCAGGAACCAGCCGATCGGGTCGCCCTCGTCGTACTCGACGACGCCGTCCTCGAGCTCGTGCGGGGCGAAGATCCGGATGAACCAGCCGATCATCCGGTCGCGCAGGTTGCCCAGCACGATGCCGATCACGATGATCAGCGCGATGCCGCCCTTGAACAGCGGCGTCAGCGGGTGCAGGCGGTGCCACTCGCCGTCGGCCAGCGACGACGCGCCGCCCCCGGCCAGCGGCGCTTCGACCGGCGGCGACGGAGGGGTCTGGTCGGTCACAGCCCGGTCCGTCGGGTCTCGGCCACCTGGATGAGCGTGTCGCGCAGCGCCTCGGCGGCCGGCTGCGAGAGGCCGGGGATCTCCACGCCCGTGGTCGCCGCGGCGGTGACCATCTTGAGCTTGGCGATGCCGAACGCCCGATCCATCGGGCCGTGCGTGATGTCGACCAGTTGCATCCGCCCGTAGGGCACGGCAACCACGCGCTGCCACAGGATGCCCTTGCGGAACACGATGTCGTCCTCGCGCAGCATGTAGCCGAGCGCGCGCGCCTGCCGGGGCAGGACGATCTGCGTCAGGATCGTGATCACGAGCAGCGCGCCGCCGACCCACCACGCCCATGGCTGGTCGAGCACGAGGCCGAGCGCGAGCATCCCGGCGATCACGAGGGCGGCGAAGATGCCGTTCTGCAGCGTCTGCGAGGCGACGTACTTCGGCGAGATCTGATGCCACGTGCCGTCGAGCGGCAGACGGCCCTCGCTGCGCGGCTCACGGATCCGCGTGTACGTGCCCTCGTCGAGCACCGCCGGGGCGGCCGGCGCGGGCCGCGCGGGCGCCTCCGGTGCGGCGCCGAACACGGGACCCGCCGGAGCGACCGCCGGCGCAGGCGCAGCGATCCCCGGCGCGGGTCCTGCCACGGGCGCCGCGGCCGCCACCGGCACCGACTCACCCACGGGCGCGGGCTCACCCACCGGCACGGCGTCACCCCCGGCGGCGAGCGCACCCGGGACGGCGGGCGGCACCGGAACGGCCCCCGCGGCGGCCTGCGCGGGCGGCGTCGGCGGGAGCGGGGGCGTCGGAGCGTCAGTGTGCGGCGGGCGCGCCGGCTCCGGGGTCGTCTGGCTCTCGGTCATCAGGATCCTTCGGAAGCGTGCACCAGTGTTCGGACACAAGCGCCGCGACCATGAGTGCGGCTCCCCCTGCCGCGGTCGCGATGATCGTGCCCATCGAGCCTATCCCGGGCGTCACCGGCCGCGTGGCGAGATACGCCAGCAGGCCCAGACCCGCACCGCCCAGGGCGGCCCCGACGATGCTCGACGCCTTGGCGAGCATCGCCACCCGCAGCGATCGGAACGGATCGACGCGCGGCGCATCCGCGTCGCGGACCGCCCGGCGGATCGGCCACGCCAGCGCGAGGCACGCCGCCCCGAGCAGCACGAGCAGGATCGGCAGGGTGACGTCGGGCGTGAACGTCGCGCGCCCGGAACGGGTGAGGGCGTGATCGACGACGAACGCGACACCGCCGCCGAGGATCCCGGCGACGATCAGGGCGAGCGGCGTCGTGCGCGTCATCGCCCGGCCTCGGGACCCGTCGGCGCGCTCTCGCCGGCACCCGAGCTCGCGCGCAGCCGCTCCGCGAGCAGCGCCACGGGGCCGTACCCCGGCAGCACCGCGTCGGGATCGATCGACAGCCACGGCTCCAGGACGAAGTCGCGCTCGGCCGCGCGCGGGTGCGGCAGGGTGAGGCGCTCGTCGTCGCTGATCACGTCGCCGTAGCAGATGAGGTCGAGGTCGAGGGTGCGGTCGCCCCACACCTCGCGCCGCACGCGACCGTGACGCGACTCGATGACGTGGAGCATCGCCAGCAGCATGTCCGGCGCAAGGCGCGTGCGCACGATCGCCACCGCGTTCAGGTAGGCGGGACGATCCTCCCGCGGACCGTCGAGCGTGAGCGCCACGGACTCGATCGGCTCGGACGCGGCCACGAGCTCGGTCAGCGGCAGGTGGCGCAGGTCGCGCATCGCCTCGGTCATCAGGTGCGCCCGATCGCCGAGGTTGGACCCGAGCGCGATCACGGCCTCGACCTCGCGGCCCGGCTCGTCGGGCTCGCGCTCGGGCAGCGGCTCCGTCAGCCGGCGGCTCATCGGCGTGCCCCGTTCCGGTGCGCGACGCTCATCCCGTCCTCCCGGGGTCGTCCGCCCAGCGCTCGGGCACGCCGTCGTGCACGGTGACCGACACATCGGCGAACTGGGCGGGGATCGGCGCCTGCGGCTTGTGGACGGTCACCGCCACGGTGATCACCCGCTCGTCCTCGAGCACGGCGCGCGCGATGCGGTGCGCGAGCGTCTCGATCAGGTTCACGGGCTCGCCCTCGACGATCGCGGCCACCTTCTCGGCAAGCTCGCCGTAGTGCACGGTGTCGGCGATGTCGTCGGTCTGCGCGGCGCGATCCGTCCGCACGCCCAGGCGCAGGTCGACGACGAACTCCTGACCGTTCTCGCGCTCGAAGTCGAAGACGCCGTGGCGTCCGAAGCAGCGCAACCCCGTGAGCTCGATCTGATCCAGCGGATTCATGCGTGTCCCTCCCAAGCCCGCAGCACGGCCAGCGCGTCGCGCGTCGACGCGACGTCGTGCACCCGCACACCGTACGCGCCGGCCTGCGCGGCCAGCACGCTCGTCACGGCGGTCGCGAGGTCCTTGCGATCGCGATCGGCGCCCTCGCCCAGCGCGTCGTCGAGGAAGCGCTTCCGCGAGGTCCCCACCAGCACGCGGTGGCCGAGCGCCGTGACGTCGGCGAGGTCGCGCAGCAGCTCCCAGTTCTGCGCGCCGGCCTTGGCGAAGCCGATGCCGGGATCGAGGATGATCCGCTCGGCGGGGATCCCCGCCGCGAGCGCCGCGTCCGCGCGCGCCGAGAGCTCGGCGGCGACCTCGCGCGCGACGTGGGCGTACTGCGCCTTCGCGTACATGTCGGCCGACGGGCCGCGCCAGTGACCGATCGCGTACTCCGCGCCCGACTCCGCCACCGCGCGCAGGATGTCGGGATCGGCGAGGCCGCCCGACACGTCGTTCACGATCCGCGCCCCGGCCGCGATCGCCGCCGCCGCCGTCTCGGCGCGGTAGGTGTCCACGCTCACCACGGCGCCGTCGGCCGCGAGCGCCTCGATCACCGCGCGCACCCGGCGGATCTCCTCGGCGGCACCGACCGGCTGCGATCCCGGCCGCGTGGACTCGCCGCCCACGTCGAGCACCGTCGCGCCCTCCGCGGCGAGCCGGCGCCCGTGGGCGACCGCGGCATCGGTGCCGTAGTGCGCGCCGCCATCGCTGAACGAGTCGGGCGTGACGTTGACAATCCCCCACACCTCGATCACGCCGCACCCCCGATCAGCGCGATGATCTCCGCGCGCGCGGCGGGCTCGGCGAGGTCGCCGCGCGCCGCGATCGTCACGGTCGAGCTGTCGGGCTGGCGCCCACCGCGCATGGTGACGCACTGGTGCACCGCGTCCAGCACCACCACGACGCCGCGCGCGTCGAGCGTGTGCGCGATCGTGTCGGCGATCTGCTCGCCCAGGCGCTCCTGCACCTGCGGCCGGTTGGCGAGGATCTCCACCACGCGCGGCAGCGCGCCGATCCCCACGACCCGCTCCCCCGGCAGGTACGCGATGTGCGCGCGCCCGGTGGACGGCAGCAGGTGGTGCTCGCAGATCGATCGGAACCGGATGTCGCGGACGATGACGGCGCCCGTCGGCATCGTCTCCGGGGCGGGGCCCTGGGCGACGCTGATGGGGTGCGCCAGCGGCGCCGCGGGATCCTCGCCGACGCCCGAGAAGAACTCGGCCAGCATGTCGGCGACGCGATCCGGCGTCTGGCGCAGGCCCGGGCGATCCGGGTCCTCGCCGATCGCGAGAAGCAGCTCGCGCGTCAGCTGGGCGACGCGCTCACGGTCGACGGCCACGCGACGCCCCCGTCACGCCGTGGCGGGGCGGGGAGGCACCGCGCCGGGCGCCGCGCGGTGGGCCGGGGCGCTCTCCGCGGCGGGCTCGGCCGCCTGCGAGGCCGCGATCCCCGGGTGCTGCGCGCGGCGCGGGATCTCCACGGGCGGACGCTGCGAGACCGGGCGGTCCTGGCTCGAGAGCCACTGCGGGCGCTCGGGCAGCTTCTTGACGTCCTTGAAAATCTCCTCGATCTGGGTGTGGTCGAGGGTCTCCTTCTCGAGCAGCTCGAGCGCGAGGCGGTCGAGGATCTCGCGATTGGCCGAGAGCACCTCGTACGCCTCGTCGTGCGCCTGCTCGATGAGCGCGCGCACCTCGGCGTCGATCTTCTCCGCGAGCTCGTCGGAGTAGTCGCGGCCGTGGCCCATGTCGCGGCCCATGAACACCTCGCCGCTGCCCGCCGACAGCTTGACCGGGCCGACGGAGGTGGTCATGCCGTACTCGGTGACCATCTTGCGCGCGATGCTCGTCGCCTTCTCGATGTCGTTCGAGGCGCCGGTGGTGGGGTCGTGGAACACGATCTCCTCGGCCACGCGACCGCCCATGGCGTAGGTGAGCTGGTCCTGCAGCTCGTTGCGGGTGACGGAGTACTTGTCCTCCAGCGGCAGCACCATCGTGTAGCCGAGGGCCTTGCCGCGCGGCAGGATCGTGATCTTCGTCACGGGATCGGTGTGGTTCATCGCCGCCGCCGCGAGCGCGTGACCGCCCTCGTGGTACGCCGTGATGAGCTTCTCCTTGTCCTTCATCACGCGCGTGCGGCGCTGCGGACCGGCGATGACGCGATCGATCGCCTCGTCGAGCGCGCGGTTGTCGATCAGCTGCGCGTTCGAGCGGGCCGTGAGCAGCGCGGCCTCGTTGAGGACGTTGGCGAGGTCGGCGCCCGTGAAGCCGGGCGTCTTGCGCGCCACGACCTCCAGGTCGACCGAGTCGGCGAGCGGCTTGCCGCGGCCGTGGACCTCGAGGATCCGGCGGCGCCCGGCCAGGTCGGGCGCGTCCACGCCGATCTGCCGGTCGAAGCGACCGGGGCGCAGCAGCGCGGGGTCGAGGATGTCGGGGCGGTTGGTCGCGGCGATGACGATGACGTTCGCCTTGGGGTCGAAGCCGTCCATCTCCACGAGCATCTGGTTCAGCGTCTGCTCGCGCTCGTCGTGGCCGCCGCCCATGCCGGCGCCGCGGTGGCGCCCGACGGCGTCGATCTCGTCGATGAAGATGATCGCCGGGGCGTTCTCCTTGGCCTCCTTGAAGAGGTCGCGCACGCGGCTCGCGCCGACGCCGACGAACATCTCGACGAAGTCGGATCCGGAGATCGAGTAGAACGGCACGCCCGCCTCGCCCGCGACCGCGCGCGCCAGCAGCGTCTTGCCGGTGCCCGGAGGGCCGTACAGCAGCACGCCCTTCGGGATCCTCGCGCCGACCGCCTGGTACTTGGCCGGGTCCTTCAGGAAGTCCTTAATCTCGTTGAGCTCCTCGAGCGCCTCGTCGGCGCCCGCGACGTCGGCGAACGTGACGTCGGGGTTCTCCTTGTTGGCGAGCTTCGCGCGCGACTTGCCGAACGCCATCACGCCGCGCCCGCCGCCCTGCGCGCTCGACATGAGGAACCAGAACAGCGCGCCCAGCAGCAGGATCGGCAGCAGCAGCGACAGCAGGCCCGAGAAGATCGACGGCTGCGGCACCTCGTCGTTGTAGCCGTCGGCCGGGGCGGCGTCGTTGACCGCGTCGACGACCTCGTCGGCGCGCGCGGAGACGTAGTAGAACTGCACGCTCGTCGCGTCCTCGTACGCCTTCGAGAGCGTGAGGTCGACGCGCTGATCGCCGTCGGTGATCGTCGCCTGGGTGACCGTGTCGCCGGCGAGCAGCTCGAGGCCCTCCTGCGTCGAGATCTGACGCGGTCCGCCCATGCCCTGCAGCAGCGAGAAGCCCATGACCAGGAGCACGCCGACCAGCAGCACGTAGATCAGCGGGTTTCGAGTGATCTTCTTGACGTTCATAAAGTGGGCCGAGGCCCGCGCTCCTCTTCGTCGGCGTCGCCGATGGCCGCGCTCGCGCGCGTGTGGATACAGGCTAATGCCGCGCGCTTATGCGGCGTCTGGGATTCGCCCCGGGCGTAAACGCGAGTCAGCTGTACACGTGCGGCGCCAGCACGGCGACGTCGCGCAGGTTGCGGTACTTCTCGGCGTAGTCGAGCCCGTAGCCCACGACGAACTCGTTGGGAATGTCGAAGCCGAGGTACTTGCAGTCGATGTGCACCTTGGCGGCGTCGGGCTTGCGCAGCAGCGCGAGCACCTCGATCGACTCGGCGCCGCGCGCCTCGAAGTTCTCCAGCAGCCAGCTCAGCGTCAGCCCGGAGTCGATGATGTCCTCGACGATCAGCACGTGCCGGCCGTGCAGGTCGGTGTCGAGGTCCTTGCGGATCTGCACCACGCCGCTGGACTTCGTGCCGGCGCCGTAGCTCGACACGGCCATCCAGTCCATCTCCATGTGCCGCTCGAGGTGGCGCGCGAAGTCGGCCATCACCATCACGGCGCCCTTGAGCACGCCCACCAGCAGCAGGTTCTTGCCGGCGTAGTCGGCGTCGACGCGGCGGGCCAGTTCGGCGAGTTTGGCGTCGATCTCCTCCTCGGTGACGAGGACGGTCGAGAGGTCGTCGGGGATGTCAGCCGCACGCATGAGGCGAGTCTACGGATCCGTGCCTGACCGGTGCCTTCGTGCCGGCCGCGAGGTCGTCAGCGGGCCCGCATCACGATCATCCCGTTCTCGCGGAACGCGACGAACACGGGCAGATCGATCGGCCCCTGGCCGCGCCAGTCGGTCGCGAGCCGGGCGATCTCGAGGGTCTGGGTGCGCGTGAGGCTCACGCCGAACTCGCTGCGGGCGACGTGGCGGATGATGCGGTGACGGATCGCGGCGGGGTTGGCCGCCAGGGCCGCGGCGGACACGGCGATGCCGGCCTCGGCATGCTCGACGATGTCCTCGATCGTCTCGTCGATCATGTCGGCGAACGCCTCGTTGTCCTCGCGCAGCTGCTCGGCGGTGCGGGCGAGCGCCTCGGCGATGCCCGGCCCGAGCTCGCTCTCGAGCACCGGCATCACGCGATCCCGCGCGCGCACGCGGGCGAAGCGCGCCTCGGCGTTGTGCGGATCGGTCCACGCCGTCAGCCCGGACGCGGCGCAGAACGCGAGGGTCTGCGCGCGCCGGATGCCCAGCAGCGGGCGCACCCATGCCGTGCCCAGCTCGTCGACGCGGCGCGGCGCCATGCCCTGCAGGCTCCCGGCCCCCGCCCCGCGCGCCAGCGCGAGCAGCACGGTCTCGGCCTGGTCGTCCAGGGTGTGACCGAGCAGCACGACGGCGGCGTCCACGCTCACCGCCAGCCGCGACAGCGCCGCGTACCGCGCCTCGCGCGCCGCGGCCTCCGGCCCGCCCTCGGTGCCGACCTCCACCCGCACCACGCGCGCGTCCGCGATGCCCACCTCGCGGGCGGCCTCCGCGGCGCGGGCCGCGACCTCCGCTGACCCCTCCTGCAGGGCGTGGTCGATCGTCGCGCTCGCCACGCGCAGCCCCAGCTTGGGCGCCTCGTGCGCCGCGGCCGCGGCGAGCGCGAGGGAGTCCGGTCCGCCCGACAGCGCGACGAGCACGACCGATCCGCTCCCCTCGAGGGGCGCGAGCGCCTCCCTCACGGCGAGGCGAACGGCGGCGACGGCGGGATCCAGCACGCTCGTCAACGTACCGCGGATAGGATCTAGCCAGCTAAACGGCCCGACGGGGCCATAGCGATCCAACCGTCTTCCCAAGGAGCAACAGGCATGGGCGCGTACGACGCAGTCATCGAGATCCCGCGCGGCAGCCGCGTGAAGTATGAGGTGGACCACGGCACGGGCCGCGTGTTCCTCGACCGCGTGCTGTACACGACGTTCGGCTACCCCACCGACTACGGGTTCTTCGAGAACACGCTGGGCGAGGACGGTGACCCGCTCGACGTGCTCGTCGTCATGGACCACTCCGTCTACCCGGGCGTGGGCGTGAAGGTCCGCCCCGTGGCCGTGCTCAAGATGAGCGACGAGGCCGGCGGCGACGACAAGGTCATCGCCGTGCTCGCGAAGGACCCGCGCTGGGACCACATCCAGGACGTCGACGACCTCCCCGAGTTCACGAAGAAGGAGATCGGCCACTTCTTCGAGCACTACAAGGACCTCGAGCCGAACAAGTGGGTCAAGGTCGAGGAGTGGGCCGGCGCCGCCGAGGCCGAGCGCCTGGTGACCGAGGCCTACGAGCGCTTCCAGGAGCACGAGGGCGACACCCGCACGCAGGGTGCGGGCGAGATGCCCAACACGCTCGCCTGATCACGCGCCCGCGCAGGAGGGGATCCGCTTCGGCGGGTCCCCTCGTTGCGCGTAGGGGCGGTGGGAGTTCGGGCGGTCGGTGCCAGCGCTCAGTCGCCGGAGCCATTGCTCAGTCGTCGGAGCCGGGTACCCAGTCGTCGGACGATCGGGCGAACGGGCGCCCCAGAAGCCCCGGGCGACAACACAGGCCCCACCGATCCGACGACCGAGCATGCCGCTCCGACGACCGAGCACGTCGATCCGACGACTGAGCACGCCGATCCGACGACGTGGCTGCCGGTCACGCGCGCGCGGCGCTTACAGCCAGACGCCGCGGGCGCTCATGAAGTCGCTGGGGTTGACCGTGCCGCCGTTGACGTACACCTCGAAGTGGAGGTGGCAGCCGAACGAGTTGCCGGTCTGGCCCTCGTACGCGATGACCTGGCCGGCGTTGACCCACTGGCCCCAGCCGACGAGGATGCGCGAGCTGTGGCCGTAGCCCGTGGCGACGCCGCCGCCGTGGTCGATGCGCACGTAATTGCCGTAGCCGCCGTTGTAGCCGGCGTAGGTGACGGTGCCCGAGTGCGCGGCGTAGATCGGCGCGCCGCAGCCCGCCGCCATGTCGACGCCCAGGTGCCAGCGGCTCGCGCAGTAGCTCGGGCCGCACTGGCTGTAGCGCGGGCCGTAGCCGGAGGTCCAGCCGCCGCTCGACGGGCGCACCCAGCCGTTGCCCGGTCCCTGCCCGCCGCCACCCGCGGGGGCGCCGCCGCCCGCCGGCGCACCGCCGCCGTTGTTCTTCGCGGCCTCGGCGGCCTCCCGCGCGGCCTGCTCACGCGCGGCCGCGGCCGCCTTCTCGCGCTCGATCCGCAGGCGCTCCTGCTCCGCCTCCCACGCCTTCTTGGCCTGGACGCCGGCCTCGTAGTCGGCGACGGTCTTGGCCGTGTTGTCCTTCAGCGCGGCCAGCTGCGCCTCGAGGGTGACGAGGTTGGCCTCCTGGTCGGCGAGCGCCTGCTCGGCCGCCATCGCCGCCTCCTGGGCGGCGACCATCTTCTCTTCGGCTTCCTTCTGCAGGCGATCGCGCTCGGCGCGCGCCACGGCCGCCTGGTCGCTCAGCGACTGCGCGGCGTCCCGCGCGCTGACGGCCTCGGCGTAGATCGACTCGTTCTTCTCGGCGAGCTTGTCCATCTGGCCGAGCTTGGTGAGCAGCTCGTCGGCGTTCTCGGCGGAGTCGGCGAAGAGCACCTCGAGCGACGTCGTCGATCCGCTGGTGCGCGAGATCTGCGACGCGATCCGCGCCGCCGCGAGCGCGGCCTCGTCCGCCTTCGCGGACTGCTCGTCGGCCTGCTGCTGCAGCTGATCGGCCCGGTACGCGGCCTCGTAGAACGCCTGCTGCGCCTCGTAGTAGGCGTCGGCGGCGGCCTGCGCGGCGGCCTGCGCCTCGGCGACGCGCTGCTTGAGCTGCGCGATCATCGTCTCGATGCGGCCGATCTCGGCGGCCTTCGCCGCCTCGTTGCCGCGCGCGGCCTCGACGTCCTCCCACGACGGATAGTCCTCGGGGTTGTAGGTGACGGCGAACGACGGCTTCGCGAAGGCGGCGATGCCCGCGACCGCCGCCGCGACGCCGCCCGCGGCGAGCGCGGCGCGACGCGAGACGGGTCCCCAGAGCACGCGACGCTCAGCCGCGGTCGGTGCGCAGTCGCACGCGTCGGCCTCGAGATCGGGCGTCATGCCGGGTTCACCCCCATCTTTCCTGCAGTCACACTAACAACATCAGTCACATCCGCAACCCGTCACCGGGGAGCGGACGCCGGTCGCGCGAGCGATCGCCCCCGCGATTCTGCCCGCGACACACCCGGGAAGCAGGCTGCCGCGCCCTCGTTTTGGAAATCGGCGCGTCTTCCGCGTATGCTGGATCGTCGGCAAGCGTGAGCCCCGGGTTCACCTCGGCCCCATCGTTTAGCGGCCTAGGACGCCGCCCTTTCACGGCGGTAGCACGGGTTCGAATCCCGTTGGGGTCACACGAACCGATACAATTTCATAGATCTGGCCCTGTAGCGCAGTTGGTTAGCGTGCCGCCCTGTCACGGCGGAGGTCGCGGGTTCAAGTCCCGTCAGGGTCGCTCCAAGCGACGGGCCTTCTTTCGAGGAGGCCTTTCGTATAGGACGCGGCAGGTTCCTCGGATCGCAGCCGCGAGGCTCTGTAGCTCAGTTGGTAGAGCGCACGACTGAAAATCGTGAGGTCACGGGATCGACGCCCGTCGGAGCCACAAGGGTGATCGTTACAATCACTCCAGAAACCCTCGCGTAGCTTCTACATCGCGGGGGTTTTGCTTTGCCCTGGTGACCCGATGAGCCAGCGGAGCGAGTCGACTATGAGGTCACGGATCGAACCCGTCGGAGGCACCACGAAGCCCCCCCCCGGCCCGGCGGCGGTTTCTCGGTGCGGCGGATAGGATCGCTGCTTGGGTCGTGCGGCGGCCCCGGAGGAGAGGCGGTGATGGCGATGGCCGGTGATAGTCACGGCGCCGCCGGAGCGTCGCGGTTCCTCGTGCGCGCGGTGCGCTGATCAGCGTCCGCCGCATGTCCGCACTCTCGGGCGGCGTCTTCCCACCCCGACGGACGCGCACGTGAATGCGCCTGCGAGAAACGGACCTCCCATGCCCCTGATCGACAACGGCGTGTACGTCGCCGGACGACGCGTGGCGACGCCGCACAGCCTCGACGAGACCTACAAGCTGATGCACGAGCACGGCGGGCTCGCGTGGATCGGGCTGTATCGACCGAGCCCGGAGGAGGTCGCGTCGGTCGCGACCGAGTTCACGCTGCACCCGCTCGCCGTCGAGGACGCGCTGCACGGACATCAGCGCGCGAAGGTCGAGCGCTACGGCGACACGCTGTTCGCCGTGCTGCGGCCGGCGCAATACCGCGATGTCGAGGAGATGGTCGAGTTCGGCGAGCTGCACGTGTTCGTCGGCCCCGACTTCGTCATCACGATCCGCCACGCCGAGTCCCCGGATCTCGGGGCGGTCCGGCGCCGCATGGAGCAGAACCCCGAGCTGCTCGCGCTGGCACCCGAGGCCGTGCTGTACGCGGTGCTCGACGAAGTGGTCGACGAGTACGAGCCGGTCGTGCTCGGGCTGGAGAACGACATCGACGAGATCGAGGACCAGCTGTTCGGCGACAGCGACGACGACGAGCTCTCGCGGCGCATCTACGAGCTCTCGCGCGAGGTCATCCACTTCCAGCGCGCGGTGCAGCCGCTCACCGACATCCTCGAGTTCCTGCAGCGCGGCTTCGAGTACCGCGTCGACGTCGAGCTGCAGCGCTCGCTGCGCGACGTGCTCGACCACGCGATCCGCATCGACGACCGCATCGCATCGTTCCGGGCGATCCTCGACAACGCGCTCACCGTGCATTCCGCGCTCGTCGCGCGCCGCCAGACCGAGACCGCCCTCGCGCAGAACGACGAGATCAAGAAGATCTCCTCGTGGGCGGCGATCATCTTCGCACCCACGCTGATCGGCACCGTGTACGGCATGAACTTCGTGCACATGCCCGAGCTCGAGTGGCCGCTCGGATACCCGTTGGCGCTCGGGCTGATGGGCGCGTTCGCCCTGTCGCTCTACGGGATCTTCAAGTTCAAGAAGTGGCTCTGATCGCCGCGCCTACCCCAGCGGGTCGGCCAGCAGCGGGGCGAAGGCGGCCTCGGCGGCGCCGATGAGGAGCCGATCGGCCCCGAGAGCGGCGGCGCGGATGTCGAGGTTCTCGCCGGGCGCCGCCAGCGCCTGCGCGCGCACGGCGGCGAGCAGGCCGTCGGGATCGCTGTCGCGCAGCATCGCGAGGAAGCCGCCGAGCACGATCACCGACGGGTTCAGCACGTTGACGGCGTTGGCCAGGCTCGCCGAGAGGATGCCGCGCTGGCGTTCCACCTCGGCGGCGACGCGGGGATCGGTGGACGCGGCGAGCGCCGCCGCGAGCCGGTGATCGTCGGCCTCGGGCAGGCCGAGGGCGTCGAGCAGCCGCGCCCGGTTGACCTCGTCCTCGAGGACCCCGCCGATCCCGCGGTTCTGGCCCCACTCCCCCGCGTAGCCGTCGGCGCCGCCGACCGCGAGCCCGTGCACGATGAGCCCGCCGCCGATGCCGGAGGCGCCGCCGTTGAGGTAGATGACGTCGGCGTGATCGCGAGCGGCGCCGAAGAGGTGCTCGGCGCGCGCGCCGACGGACGCGTCGTTGCCGACGGCGAACGGCAGGCCCGTGGCCTCCGCCAGCCGCGCGCCCACGTTCTCGTCGTGCCAGCCGAGGTGCGGCGCCAGGCGCACGACGCCGTCGGAGGCCCGCACGAGGCCGGGCACCGCCGCGGCGCCGCCGACGATCCGCGCGCCGCGCAGGGGGCCCGCGCGCCAGGTGCGGAGGATCCGCGCCACGGCGGCGGCGACGTCGTCCACGCGCACGTCGCCGGCGACGGCCTCGCGCACCCGCTCGCGCACCCGCCCGCCGAGCGTGACAGCGCCCACCTCCAGCGCGTCGACCTCCGGGTTGACGGCGATCGCGACGACCGCCTCGCTGGGCGCGACGATCGGCGACGGGCGCCCCACGCGGCGCGTGGGATCAGGCTCGCGCTCCTCCACCAGCCCCGCCGCCACCAGGGTGGCGACGAGGTCCGAGACGGTCGATCGGTTCAGTCCCGTCTCGGCCGTGATCACGGCGCGCGAGCGCGGGCCCTCGTGATGCACGAGCCGCAGCACCTCGCCGAGGTTGCCGCGGCGCACGCCCTCCACGCCGGTGGCGGCGGGGCGTGCCGGTCTCGTGATCGCCATCCTGGAAATCTATCGGCCCGCCCCGCGCCGGCCCCGCGCGGCGCGGCCCGTCACGCGATGCTCACGTCGACCAGGCGCGGATCGTCCGGCGTGACCTCGTGCGCGTCGCCCGTGAGCGTCAGCGCGGCGCGCTCGGTCGCGGCCGTCTCGGCGTCCCGCCCGATCCACACCTCCACCCGGCCGGGCTCCACGATCCGGCGCAGCCCGCGATCGGTGAACGCGAACCGCTGCGCCGGCACGTCGAAGGTGACTCGCCGCGACGTGCCCGGCTCCAGCGGCACCCGCGCGAAGCCGAGCAGCTGCGCCACCGGGCGCGTGACCGACGCGACGGGGTCGTGTCCGTACAGCTGCACGATCTCGGCCGCCGCCACGTCGCCCGTGTTCGTGACCGTCACGCTCGCCGAGAACCGCCCGTCGGTGGCCGCCTCGGCGTCGACACGGAGATCGTCGAACGCGAACGTCGTGTACGACAGCCCGAAGCCGAATGGCCGCACCGGGGTCGGATCGGTCTTCGTGATCTCGGACGGGCCGCCGAGGGCCGGGCGCAGGTAGCCGTACGGCTGCGCGCCGGCCGAGCGCGGCAGGCTCACCGGCAGGCGCCCCGACGGCGCGGTGCGTCCGGTGATGATGTCGGCGAGCGCCGTGCCGCCCTCCTCCCCCGGGAAGAACGCCTGCAGCACCGCGCCCGGCCGGGTCCCTTCCCCGTCCAGGGCCCAGCCGATCGCGTAGGGGCGCCCCGTCAGCAGCACCATCACCACGGGCGTCCCGGTCGCGACGACCGCCGCCACGAGCTCGCGCTGCACGCCGGGCAGGTCGAGCGACTCGGCGTCATTGCCCTCCCCGACCGTGCCGCGCCCGAACAGGCCCGCGTGATCGCCGACCACCACGATCGCGACGTCGGCGCCCGCGGCCGCCGCGACGGCCCCGTCGAATCCCGATCGATCCTCGCCCTCCACCTCGCAGCCGCGCGCGTGCACGATCTCGGCCCCCGGGAGCGCGCGCTCGAGCGCCTCGCGGACGGTGGGGATCTCGAAGCCCAGCTCGACGCCCGGGTGGTGGGCGAGCACGTGGTTCGCGAACGAGTAGCAGCCCTGCAGCGCCTCCGCGCGGTCGGCGTTCGGCCCGATGACCGCCACGCGGCGGGCGGTGTCGGCCAGCGGGAGCACGCCGTCGTTCGCGAGCAGCACGATCGACTCCGCGGCCAGCCGGCGCGCGATCTCGCGGTGGCGCGGGCCGTCCAGCGTGACGGTGGCCGGCGGCTCGTCCTCGAACGCGTCGGGGTCCAGCAGGCCCAGCTCCTCCTTCTGCGCCAGCACGCGCAGCACGGCGCGGTCGACGTAGGCCTCGTCGAGCAGGCCGGCCCGCACCCGCTCGCGCAGCGGCTCGAGGTAGGCGTCGCCGGTGGGCAGCTCCACGTCGATGCCCGCGCGCAGCGCGAGGGCGCCGGCCTCGCCGCGGTCCGCCGCCACCGCGTGCATCGACTCGAGGAACGCGACCGAGAAGTAGTCGGCCGTCACCACGCCGTCGAACCCGAGCCGGTCGCGCAGCAGCGCGGTCAGCAGGGCCGGGTCGGACGCCACCGGCACGCCGTCGATCTCGGCGTAGCTGTTCATCACGGAGCGCACCCCGCCGTCGCGGATCGCCATCTCGAACGGCGGCAGGAACACGTCGGCCACCTCGCGCGGCCCCGCGTGCACGGGCGCGTGATTGCGGCCGGCGCGCGAGCCGGAGTAGCCGAGGAAGTGCTTCAGGGTGGCGTGCACGCCGGCGCTCTGCAGCCCGCGCACGTAGGCGGTGCCGATCGCGCCGACGACGTACGGGTCCTCGGCGATGCACTCGTCCACGCGGCCCCATCGCGGATCGCGCACCACGTCGAGCACGGGCGCGAGCCCCTGGTGGATGCCGAGCTCGCGCATGGAGGCGCCGATCGCCTCCCCCATCTCGGCCACGAGGCCCGGATCGAACGCCGCGCCCCACGCGAGGGGCGTCGGAAACGTCGCCGCCTTCCACGCCGCGAGCCCCGTCAGGCACTCCTCGTGCACGATCGCGGGGATGCCCAGCCGCGTCTCGCGCTTGAGGCGACGCTGCTCCTGCCACAGCCACGCGGCGCGCTCGGTCGGCTCGACCGGGCGCGTGCCGTACACGCGCGTGAAGTGACCGATGCCGTCCCGCGTGATGTCGGCGAGAGAGCGACCGTCCGACGCCGTGCTCATCTCGTCGGCCATCGGCGCGACCACCTCGCCGCCCTGATCGAGCCAGTACCCCACCAGCTGCGCGGTCTTCTCCTCGAGCGTCATGCGCGCCACCAGCGCGCGGACGCGCTCCGACACGTCGCGGGGGAAGGCGGGCACGGCGGTCGCCGGGGCATCGATCACGGGGGTCTCCTTGCTCTGCGGGGCGGCGGGTCGCGGGGTCGTCATGCTCATCCCTTCACCGCCCCCTGCAGGCCGTTGACGATCCGCTTCTGCATCGCCAGGAAGAAGATGAGCGCGGGGATCATCGCGAGGGTCGTGAACGCGAACACCCCCGCGGTGTCCGCCGAGTGCTCCGACGAGAAGTCCGCGACGCCGAGCGGCAGCGTCTTCATGTCGCTCTGCAGCAGCAGGAGCGGCAGCAGGTACGAGTTCCACGATCCGACGAACGCCAGCACGCCGACGGTCACCATGCCGGGTCCCGACAGCGGCAACAGGATGCGCCAGAAGAACCCGATCCGGCTCGTCCCGTCAAGCATCGAGGCCTCCTCGAGCTCCTGCGGCAGCGCCATGAGGAACGGCCGCAGGATCACGACCGTCATGGGCAGCGCGAACGCCGCCTGCGGCAGGGCGACGCCCCACCACGTGTTGCCCATGCCGAAGTTCTGGGTGATGAGGATGAACAGCGGCACGATCGCCACGGTCGCCGGGAACAGCAGACCCACGACGAAGATCATGAACAGCGCCTCGCGTCCGCGGAATCGGTAGCGGGCCAGCGGGTACGCGGCCATGATCCCGAACACGACGACGATGGCGGTGGTGATGAGGGCGACCACCGCGGAGTTGAGCGCGTAGCGCCAGAACGGCGAGTCGGGCGCCAGCACGCCGGCGTAGTTGGACAGCACCCACGGCGCCGGCAGCCCGGCCGGGTCCTGCGCGATCTGCGCGTTGGTGCGGAAGCCGCCCAGCACGCCGTAGAGCACGGGGCCCAGCGTCACGGCCGCCACGACGAGCGCGATGCCGTAGACCAGGACGCCCGACGCGGACAGTCGGCCGCGGCGCCGGGGCGCGCCGCCCGGCACGGTGAGGGTGCGCGTCTCGCTCATGCCCTCGCTCCCTTCCTGCGCGCGCGGGCGCGGTCGTCGTCGGGCCGGGTGTCGCGGCTGAGGATGAGGCGCTGATACGCGAGGGCCAGGACGAGCGCCACCACGAACAGCACGACCGACGCGGCACCGGCGATGCCGAAGTTCTGGCTGCGGGTGCCCTGATCGATCAGGAACGTCGCCATCGTCGTCGTGGCGTTGGCGGGCCCGCCGCGCGTGAGGATCCAGACCATGTCGAACAGCTGCAGCGAGCCGATCATCGACAGGAACCCCCACGTGCGCATGGTCGGGCCGAGCAGCGGGATCGTGATGCGCCGCTGCACCTGCCACCACGACGCGCCGTCGAGCTGGGCGGCCTCGTACAGCTCCTCCGGCACGCCCTGCAGCCCGGCGAGGAACAGGATCACCGCGAGGCCGAGGTACTTCCACGTCAGCACGACGAGCACCGTCCACAGCGCCAGGTCGGGCGTGCCGAGGAAGCCCTGCGGCGGGCCGGAGAGACCGATCGCCCCGAGGATCGTGTCGATCACGCCGTACTGCGGCTGCAGCAGCTGGAACCAGACGACGCCGGCGATCACCTCCGCCAGCACGTACGGCACGAAGATGATGGTGCGCAGCAGGCCCTGCCCCCACATCCGCCGATTCAGCAGCAGGGCGATCGCGAGCCCCAGCGGCAGCTGCAGCACGATCGAGCCGACGACGATGATCAGGTTGTGCACGAGCGCATCGGTGAAGACCTTGCTCGTGAGCACCGCGATGTAGTTCGCGAGCCCGACGAAGTCCACCATCGGACCGAATCCCCGCCACCGGAACAGCGACATCTGCACCGCGGTGATGATCGGCCACACCACGAACACCGCGAACAGCAAGAGCGCCGGCGTGACGAAGAACGCGATCTCACCGCGTGCGCGCCACTGCGCCGCGCTCGTCCGACGCCGCTCCGAGGCGCCCGCCGCCGGACCCGTGGGTCCCGCGGCGGACGCACCCGGATGCACGGGCGTCTCGGAGGGGGCGGAGGCGGACAGGCTCACCTCGCTCGTCATGGATCAGCCCATCGCGGCGGCGGACTCGATGGCGTCCACGATGTCCTGCGGACCGGCCTGACCCGCGAACATCAGCGCGATCGCGTCGTTCATGGCGTTGCCGACCGACTGGCCCAGGCGCGTGTCGAGGTACAGCTGCGTGTTGCCGCCGCCATCGCGCACCGGGATGAGCTGCGCGAGGGTCTGGTTGGCGATCGAGCCGGTCGCGGCCGGGTTGGTCGGCAGGCCCATGTCGAGCTCCGCGAACCCGGTCTGCACCTCGTCCGAGAGCAGGTACTCGGCGAACTCGACCGCGATGTCCGGCGCCCCGGCCGACACCGACCACGCATCGCCGCCGCCCATCTGGTCGTTCGGCTCACCGGCCTGGCCGTCGAACGTCGGATACGCGAACCAGCCGAGGAAAGGCGGCACCTTGCCGTCCTCCGTCAGGCCGCCGGCCACGCCCGGCTCCCAGTGACCGGCGAGCTCCATCGCGACCTTGCCCGTCGCGAGCAGGCCCGAGGCCGAGGTGGGGCCGGACTGCGCCGGGGTGCTGAGGAAGCCCGCGTTGAACGCGTCCAGCGCGAGCGTGTCCTCGAGGTGCTCGCCCGCGGTGAGGAAGCACTCGTCGGAGTAGTCGCCGCTCTCGATCGCGGCCTCAACGGTGTCGAACTCGCACTCGCGGATGACGTTGTAGTACCAGTAGTGCGCCGCCGGCCACTTGTCGCCGGCGCCAACCGCGATGGGCGTGGTGCCCGCGGCCTTGAGCTGGTCGACGTAGCCCACGAACTCCTCGTACGTGGGGTTCGGGGACACCTCGTCGATGCCCGCCGCCGCGAACAGGTCCTTGTTGTACCAGAAGCCCACGATGCCCATCGAGTACGGCAGCGCGTAGACCTTGTCGTCGACGGTGTACTGATCGGTGAACGCGGAGATCTTCTCGATGGTGTCGGCCGCGTCGGAGGTCAGGTCGCGGACGAGCCCGCCCTCGACCTCCGCCTTGAGCTCACCGCCGCCACGGCTCATGTACACGTCGGGAATTTGCGAGTCGTCGCCGCCCTGGAACGCGGCCTGCAGCTTGGTGAGCATGTCCTCGTGCTGCATGGCCTCGACCTTCACGGTCACGCCCGGGTGCGCGTCCTCGAAGTCGGCCGCGACCTGGTCGTAGTACTCCTTGCCCTCGCCCGTGTTGGAGTTGTGCCACCAGACGATCGTGTTGTCGTCGCCCTCGCCGCCACCGCCGCCGGTGTTCCCCGTGCCGGCGCAACCGGTCAGCGCAAGCGCCGCGGTCGCGGTGAGCGCGCCCGCCGCGAGCCATGTCGTGCGAACCTTCATCAGATTGCTCCTCTTCATTGAGTGCCACGTTCCGTGAGTGCCACGCGCCGCCCGCCGAGCCGGGCGTCTCGGACGAGATTGTCACCGGCAACAACAAATGTCAATCGTTATCGATAACGTTTTCGTGAATCGTGGCTATGCTGGCCGCCATGACGGACACCGCGGCCACACGACGCCCACCCTCCCGGGTCACGATCCGGGACGTCGCGCGCGCCGCGGGCGTCTCGGTCGCGACCGTGTCGAAGGTGATCAACGGCCGCGACGGCATCGCCGACGCGACGAGCGCGCGCGTGCTCGGCGTCGTCGCCGAGCTCGGATACGAGAGCTCGCTGATCGCGACGTCCATGCGGCGCCGCCGCACCAACGTGATCGGCGTGCTCGTGGCGGAGTTCGAGCCGTTCGCGCTGCAGCTGCTGCGCGGCGTCTCGTCGGCGCTGCAGGGCACGGACTACGACATCCTCGCCTACGCGGGTAGCGTCTCCGCCGGCGATCACTCGGGCTGGGAGCGGCGGTCGCTCTCCCGTCTGGGCGGCACGCTCATCGACGGCGCGATCATCGTCACCCCGACCGTCGCGCTGCCGGAGACCTCCGTGGCGACGGTCGCGATCGACCCGCACGCCGGCCCGGCCGGACCCGCCACCGTCGACACCGACAACCTGGGCGGTGCGCGCGCCATCACCGAGCACCTCATCGCGCTCGGCCACCGGCGGATCGCCCACATCCGCGGCCGCGTCGACCTGGAGTCGGCCCGCCGACGCGAGGAGGGCTACCGGCAGGCGCTCACGGCCGCGGGGATCGAGCTGGATCCCACCCTCATCGTCGACGGCGGGTACCGCGCGGCCACCTCCACGCCCGCCGCGACCGCCCTGCTCGAGCTGCCCGAGCCGCCCACGGCGGTGTTCGCGGCCAACGACCTGTCGGCGATCGAGGCAATCCGCGTGGCCCGCGCGCGCGGCCTGCGCGTGCCCGACGACCTGTCGGTGGTCGGCTTCGACGACATCCCCGAGGCGGTGGCCGCCGACCTCACGACCGTGCGCCAGCCGCTGCACGAGATGGGGGCGGCCGCCGTGCGGATCCTGCTGGACATGCTCGGCGGATCGGCTCCCGAGCACCTGCGCATGCCCGCGGAGATCGTCGTGCGCGGCTCGACCGCCCCGGCCCGGAGGAGCTGACGTGGACCTCTCGCACCGCCGCACCGCGACCGAGCTCACCCTCGTCGGGGCCGACGGCGCTCCGCTCGCGCATCGCGACGTCGTGATCGAGCAGATCCGGCACGCGTTCGGGTTCGGCAACATCGGGTTCGAGCTCGTGCCGCACGCGAACGGTGAGGCGGACCTGTCGCCGCTCGCGGCCGACTGGCTCGCGCTGTTCGACACCGCGACCTTGCCGTTCTACTGGGGCGATGTCGAGCCCGAGCGCGGCCGACCCGACACCGCGCGGCTGCTCTCCGCCGCGCGCTGGTTCGCCGATCGCGGCGTGCGCCTCAAGGGGCACCCGCTGGTGTGGCACACGGTCAAGGCGCCCTGGCTCGACCCGCTGCCCACCCCGGAGGTCGAGGCCCTGGTCCGCGATCGCGTGCGCCGCGAGGTGCGCGACTTCGCGGGCGTGATCGACACGTGGGACGCGATCAACGAGGTCGCGATCATGCCGGTGTTCACGAACGAGCCCGACGGCGTCCCCAACGCCGTCTCGCGGCTGGCCCGGCAGCTCGGACGCACCGGGATCGTGCGGCTCGCGTTCGAGACGGCGCGCGCGGCCCATCCCGGCGCCACGTTGCTGATCAACGACTTCGACCTCTCGGAGCGGTACGAGCGGGTGATCGCCGACGCGCTCGAGGCGGGGGTGCGGATCGACGCGATCGGCCTGCAGACCCACATGCACCAGGGCTTCCGCGGCGAGGAGGAGCTGTGGGCGATCGCCGATCGCTTCGCCCGGTTCGGCCTGCCGCTGCACCTCACCGAGGTGAGCCTCGTCTCCGGCGCCCTCATGCCGCCGGAGATCGAGGACCTCAACGACTACGTCGTGGACGAGTGGCCGTCGACGCCCGAGGGCGAGGAGCGACAGGCGGACGAGATCGAGCGGATGTATCGCACGCTCGTCGCCCACCCGGCCGTGGCGGCCATCACGTACTGGGGCATCACCGACCGGGGCGCGTGGCTGGGCGCGCCCATCGGGTTGCTGCGCGGCGACGGCAGCCGCAAGCCGTCGTACGAGCGGCTGCGCGCCCTCGTGCGCGGCGAGTGGTGGCTCTCCCCCACCCCGGCGCGCACCGACGCCGCCGGCCGCGTCCGCCTGGAGGGCTGGCGCGGCCGGTACCGGATCACGGCGGGCGCGGCGAGCGTGGAGGTCGACCTCGACGGCGCGGCGGACACGCGGATCGTCCGCCTCTGATCGCTCGCCGGGCCGTTGCGGGATACGGGCCCGGTTGATATGTTCTGTCTCACAACATTTCATCGACGATGCTGAAAGCGGGTCACCCATGTCCCTCACGCCCACCAAGGACGACCGGTTCTCCTTCGGTCTGTGGACCGTCGGCTACAACGGCACCGACCCGTTCGGCGGCCCCACCCGGCCCGCGCTCGACGTCGTGCACGTGGTCGAGAAGCTGGCCGAGCTGGGCGCCTACGGCCTCACGTTCCACGACGACGACCTGTTCGCGTTCGGCTCGACCGACGCCGAGCGCCAGACGCAGATCGACCGGCTGAAGCAGGCCCTCGCCGACACGGGCGTGGTCGTGCCGATGGTGACGACGAACCTGTTCAGCGCCCCCGTGTTCAAGGACGGCGGCTTCACGTCGAACGATCGCCAGGTGCGCCGCTTCGCGCTGCGCAAGGTGCTGCGCAACATCGACCTCGCCGCCGAGCTCGGCGCGAAGACGTTCGTCATGTGGGGCGGCCGTGAGGGTGCCGAGTACGACTCCGCCAAGGACATCCAGGCGGCCCTCGCCCGCTACAAGGAGGCCGTCGACCTGCTCAGCCAGTACGTGGTCGACAAGGGCTACGACCTGCGGTTCGCGATCGAGCCGAAGCCGAACGAGCCGCGCGGCGACATCCTGCTGCCGACCCTCGGCCACGCCCTCGCCTTCATCGAGACGCTGGAGCGCCCCGACATGGTGGGCCTGAACCCCGAGGTCGGCCACGAGCAGATGGCGGGCCTGAACTTCGCGGCCGGCATCGCCCAGGCGCTGTACCACGGCAAGCTCTTCCACATCGACCTCAACGGCCAGCGCGGCATCAAGTACGACCAGGACCTCGTGTTCGGCCACGGCGACCTGCACAACGCGTTCGCGCTCGTCGACCTGCTCGAGCACGGCGCGCCCGGCGGCGGCCCCGCGTACGAGGGCCCGCGCCACTTCGACTACAAGCCGAGCCGCACCGAGGACGAGCAGGGCATCTGGGACTCGGTGTCGGCGAACATGCGCACGTACCTGCTGCTCAAGGAGCGCGCCGACGCGTTCCGCGCCGACCCGGAGGTGCAGGAGGCGCTGAAGGCCGCGAAGGTGGACGAACTGCGCACCCCGACCCTGAACGAGGGCGAGTCGTACGACGATCTGCTGGCCGACCGCTCGGCGTTCGAGGACTTCGACGCCCACGCCTACCTGGGCGGGCACGGCTTCGGATTCGTGCGCCTGCAGCAGCTCGCCACCGAGCACCTGCTCGGCGCGCGCTGACGCCATGACGCTCGTCGCGGGGATCGACTCGTCGACCCAGAGCTGCAAGGTGGTCGTGCGCGACCTCGACACGGGCGCGATCGTGCGCACGGGCCGCGCGTCGCACCCCGACGGGACCGAGGTGGATCCGGGCGCGTGGTGGGACGCGCTCACCGCGGCGATCGCGGCGGCCGGCGGCCTGGACGATGTCGCGGCGGTGGGAATCGGCGGCCAGCAGCACGGTATGGTGGCGCTCGACGCGCAGGGCCGGGTGATTCGCCCGGCCCTGCTGTGGAACGACACCCGGTCGGCCCCCGCGGCGGCGGATCTCACGGACGAGGTCGGCGCGGCGGAGTACGCGGCCCGCACGGGGCTGGTTCCGGTGGCGTCGTTCACCGCGACGAAGCTGCGCTGGCTGGCCGACGCCGAGCCCGACAACGCCGCGCGCGTGGCGGCGGTGGCGCTGCCCCACGACTGGCTCACGTGGCGCCTGCGCGGCTACGGCCCCGACGCGGAGGGCGGCGCCGTGCTCGACGAGCTCGTGACGGACCGCTCGGAGGCCAGCGGCACGGCGTACTTCGATCCGGTGACCGGCGCGTACGATCGCGAGCTGCTGTCGCGCGCGCTGCGCCGCGACGCGTCGCGGATCGTGCTGCCGCGCGTGCTGCCGCCCGACGGCGGGGTGGACGGCCCGAACGGCATGCGGTTCTCGGCCGGCGCGGGCGACAACGCCGCCGCGGCCCTCGGCCTGGGCGCCGCGACCGGCGACGTCGTGGTGTCGCTCGGGACGTCGGGCACGGTCACGGCCGTCACCGGCGTGCCGGTGCGCGACGGGTCGGGGACGGTCGCGGGCTTCGCCGACGCCGCCGGCGGCTACCTGCCGATCGTCACGACGATCAACGCCGCCCGCGTCCTCGACGCCGTTTCGGGACTGCTGGGCGTCGACCACGCGGAGTTCGCCCGCCTGGCGCTTGCCGCCGAGCCCGGCTCCGGCGGCCTGGTCCTGCAGCCGTGGTTCGAGGGCGAGCGCACCCCCAACCTCCCCGACGCCACCGCGACGCTGTTCGGCATGACGCTCGCCGCGACGACGCGGGCGAACCTCGCGCGCGCCGCGATCGAGGGCGTGCTGTGCGGCCTCGCCGAGGGCCTCGACGCGGTGATCGGCCTCGGCGTCGCCGCCGAGCGCATCCTGCTGATCGGCGGGGCTGCGCAGAGCGAGGCCGTCGCCGCGATCGCGGCGCAGGTGTTCGAGGTGCCCGTCGTGCGCCCGGAGCCGGCGGAGTACGTCGCGCTCGGCGCGGCGGTTCAGGCCGCCTGGGCGCTGACGGGGCACCGCCCCGACTGGCCCGTGCGCCTGCTCGGCGAGCCGGTCGCCGACGTCCGGCCCGTCATCCGCGAGCAGTACCGCGCCCGGCGGCGCTGATCGACGCCCGATCGGGGAACCCCATGACGAACCTCGCCGCCGTGATGACCGGGATCGACCGGATCGAGGTCGTCGAGGCACCCGAGCCCTCCCCCGCCGCCCGCCAGGCCGTGGTGCGGATCGAGGCCGTCGGGGTGTGCGGGTCGGACACGGCCTACCTCACGCACGGCGCGATCGGCGACTGGGTGGTCGACGGCCCGCTCATCCTCGGTCACGAGACCGCCGGCGTGGTCGTCGCGGTCGGCCCGGACGTGAGCCGCGTGCGGGTGGGCGATCGCGTCGCGATCGAGCCGGGGACGCCGTGCCGCGACTGCGAGGACTGCCTCGCGGGCCGGTACCACCTGTGCCGCGACCTGGTCTTCCTCGCCACGCCGCCGCACGACGGCGCCCTCGTGCAGCGCCTGGCGATCGACGAGCGCAACCTGTTCCCGATCCCCGACGCCCTGTCGTTCGAGGACGCCGCGATGTGCGAGCCGCTGTCGGTGGGCATCTGGGCGTGCCGCCGCGCGGAGCTGCGGCCCGGCGAGCGCGTGCGGGTCACGGGCGCGGGGCCGGTCGGCATCCTCGCCGCGCAGGTGGCGCGCGCTCTCGGCGCGGCGGACGTGGTGGTGAGCGACGTGTCGGACTTCCGGCTCGGCGTCGCGCGCGAGCTCGGGTTCGCCGTCGAGCGGGCGGGCGACGTCCCCGACGGTCCCGGCCACGAGGACGCCGATGTGCTCCTCGAGTGCTCCGGGGCCGCCGGCGCGCTGGCCTCGGGCCTGTGGCGGCTGCGCAACGGCGGCCGCGCCGCGATGGTGGGGCTGCCCAAGCAGGACGTCGCCCTCCCGCTGTCGCGCCTGAACGTGAAGGAGATCCGCATCTCCCTCGTCCACCGCTACGCTCACACATGGCCGACGGCGATCGATCTCGTCGCGTCGGGGCGCGTCGACGTCTCCGCGATCGTCACGCACCGCTTCCCGCTCGCCGAGACCCACCGCGCCCTCACGCTCGCCTCCCACACCCCCGACTCCCTGAAGGCCGTCATCCACCCGAACGCGTGATGTCCGTGGGCCCTCGGTACGGTGGTCGCATGCCCCTGTTCGACCACCTCGGGATCACCGTCGACGACCTCGATCGCGCCGCGGAGCAGTTCGCCCCCGTGCTCGCTGCCCTCGGGATGGAGCGGGAGCCGGGCGAGGCGGAGGGCGGCATCGCCTGGTACAAGGAGGGCGAGACGGAGATCATCCTCTACCGCGCCCGCGAGGAGGACTCCGGCCCGCACCGGCACGGTCGCGTGGGCTGGCAGCATCTCGCCTTCGCCGTCGACTCGCGCGCGGAGGTCGATCGGCTGCACCGGATCGCCGTCGACGCGGGCTGGTCGGTCGTGCGCGAGCCCAAGGTGTACCCGCGCTTCTCGCCGCGCTACTACGCCTCGTTCGTCGAGGACGACAACGGGATCCGCATCGAGTTCATGCACAACCCGCCACGCGACGCCGAGTAGAGCTCACGCCTGGGAGTGGGAGATCCGGGTCGCCTCGGCCCAGCCGTCCACCCAGTGCGGCAGCTCGAGGTCGGGGGCGCCACCGGCCAGCTCGATCAGCTCCGACGGCGCGACGGTTCCCCCGCTCCTGCGCAGGAAGCGCGCCTGCACCACGGCGCGCGCGATGACCTTGCCGCCGCGGTGGAACTCCTGGTGCATGTACACGTGGCGCTCGTCGAAGCCCAGCACGCGCGTGGTCAGCTCGAACCGCTGCCACAGCTCCAGCGAGCGCTTGTAGGTGATCGTCTGCGCCGTGACCACGGGGTACCAGCCGCGGTCGGTGATCCGCTTCCAGAAGCGCGAGCGCAGCATGAGATCCATGCGGCCGAGGTCGAGCAGCGCCAGGTAGCGGGCGTTGTTCATGTGGCGCAGCACGTCGAGGTCGGTGGGCAGCACCCGGAACGGCGTGCGCACCTCGTCCCACAGGCCGACGCGCGGGGCACGGAACCGGCGGAGGTACACGAGCAGGAGGCGGACGTACAGATTCACAGGGGTCAGTGAACCGCACCCGGCACGGTTGCGCACGCCGCTTGTCGGACCCCGCCAAGGAACCGCCCATCCGATGGCGCATACCCTGGATCGCATGATCGCGAAGATCCTGCTCTACTACGTCTTCACGCCGATCGCGGACCCCGAGGCCGTGCGGCTGTGGCAGCGGGACCTGTGCGAGCTGCTGGGCCTGCGCGGGCGCATCCTCATCGCCAAGCACGGCATGAACGGCACGGTGGGCGGCGAGCTGAACGCGCTCAAGACCTACGTGCGCAAGACCAGGCAGTACGCGCCGTTCGCGGGCATCGATTTCAAGTGGTCGACCGGCACGGGCCTCGACGAGGACGGCCGCAGCCGGGACTTCCCGCGCCTGTCGGTGAAGGTGCGCGACGAGATCGTCTCGTTCGGGGCCGCGGACGAGCTGCGCGTGGACGAGAACGGCGTCGTCGGCGGCGGCACGCACCTGGGGCCCGGGGAGCTGCACCAGCTCGTCGCCGCGCGCGACGACGTCGTGTTCTTCGACGGCCGCAACGCGTTCGAGGCGGAGATCGGCCGCTTCCGGGGCGCGATCGTCCCCGACGTGGAGACGACGCGCGACTTCGTGACGGTGCTCGACTCCGGCCGCTACGACCACCTGAAGGACAAGCCGATCGTCACCTACTGCACGGGCGGCATCCGCTGCGAGGTGCTGTCGAGCCTCATGGTGGCCCGCGGCTTCCAGGAGGTGTACCAGCTCGACGGCGGCATCGTCCGCTACGGCGAGACCTTCGGCAACACGGGGCTGTGGGAGGGCTCGCTGTACGTCTTCGACGGCCGCGAGTCGGTGACGTTCGGCGACGGCGCGGCGACGATCGGCCGCTGCTCCTCCTGCGGGGCGCCCGAGGACCGCATGGTCAACTGCGCCGACGACGCGTGCCGGGCGCGCGTAGTCCTGTGCGCGGCGTGCGGCGATCGTGCCGCGTGCGGCAGGCACGCCGCGCTCGTCGCCTGATCCGTCAGCGGCCCAGCTGCTCCTCCACCTCGGCCGCCGTCGGCACGGCGGCCTGCGCCCCCACCCGGGTGACGGCGATCGCGGCGGCCGCCGCTCCCGCGCGCGCCGCGGCCGTGAGCGTCTCGAGCGAGAGCGGCCCGCGGCCGAGGCGGGCGGTGAAGACGCCGCAGAACGTGTCGCCCGCGCCGGTGGTGTCGACGGGATCGACGCGGAAGGCGGGCACGGTGGCCCGCTCGCCGCCGAACACGATCACGGACCCGGCGGAGCCGAGGGTCACCACCAACGCCGGAACGCGGCGGCTCAGGGCATCGATCGCGGCATCGCGATCGGCTACGCCGGCGATGTCGATGAGCTCGTGCTCGTTGACCACGAGCACGTCCACCAGCGGCAGCACGCGATCGGCCGCGTCGAGCAGCGGCGCCGACGGTGCCGCGTTGAGGACGAACAGCGCCCCCTCGCCGCGCGCCTGCGCGGCGGCGACCACGAGCTCGACGGGGATCTCCAGCTGCGCCGCGATGGCGTCGGCACCCGCCACCAGCTCGCGCTGCCGATCGCTCAGCCCCGTGAGCGCGCGGTTGGCGCCCGGCACCACGATGATCGAGTTCTCCGCGTCGTCCGACACCGCGATGAGCGCGATGCCGCTCGGCGCATCGTCGCGCGACAGGCCGGAGACGTCGATGCCGTCGGCCTCCAGCCAGGCGCGCAGCTGCGCCCCGTCGGCGTCGTCGCCCACGGCGCCGATGAAGGCGGTCGGCACGCCACCGGCGCGGGCGGCCGCGACGGCCTGGTTGGCGCCCTTCCCGCCGCCGCCGCGCGACGCTCCCGACGCCAGCAGCGTCTCACCCGGACCCGGAATGCGCGGCACCCGCGCGACGACGTCCATGTTGATGGAGCCGACAACAGCGACAGTCATGCGTCCATCCTTGCAAACGCGCGGGGCCTCGCCCGTCAGCGGCCGCGGTCGTCCTCGAGGTCCTGCAGGATGCGGATCGCCCCGGTGTCGGTCGCCAGCTCCGCCGGGCGGCGCGGCCGGTACACCACGAGCGAGTGGAACACGAAGCGCGCCAGGAACGCCACGGCGAGCGTGATGGCCGTCGACAGCACGCTGGAGATGTGCCACGTCTCGACCATGAGCGCCATCACGGGGATGCGGATGGCCGCCTCGACGTTGTTGAACGTGAACGAGGTTGCGAAGCGCCGCCAGAACCCGGCCGCCTGGCGCGTCATGTCGGCGAAGACGAAGCGCTCCTGGAGCAGGAAGTTCGCCACGATCGTGATCTCGGCCGCCGCGATCGCCGCCCACACGTAGTCCACGCCGAGCGACGTGAGGGCCCAGACGATGCCGATGTTCGCGACCGCGCCGGCCGCGCCGATGAGCGCGAACACGCTCATCTTGCCGAACCGCAGCCGGCCCAGGTGCGCGAGGAACGCCGCGCCCTGCCGGAACGTGGCCTTCGAGATCCCGTCGCGGCGCCGGTCGAATCGCATCGGGATCTCCGCCGTGCGGTGATCGCCGCGCGCGAGGATCTCCAGCAGGATCTTGAACCCGTTGGGCTGCAGCGCCGCGAGGTCGACGCGCCGCCGATCAACGAGGAAGAAGCCGGTCATCGGGTCGCTCACGCCGTGCAGCCGGCGCGGGAACATGGCCTTCGTGATCGCCGTGGATGCGCGCGAGACCGCCACCCGCAGCCGGGTGCCCAGCCCGTCGCCGTCGCCGCCGTGCACGTAGCGCGACGCCAGCACGACGTCGACGCCGCCGGCCTCGAACCGCTCCAGCAGCCGCGGCAGCAGCGCCGGCGGATGCTGCAGGTCGCCGTCCATGACGATGCACACGTCCGCGGCGGCCGCCGCCAGCCCCTCCGCCACCGCGCCGCCGAGCCCGCCGTCGCGCGCGCCCCGCGGCCGGTGCAGCACGCGCACCGGCAGGGCGGCGGTCCGGGCCACGCGGACGATCTCCGCCGGGGTGTCGTCGTCGCTGTCGTCGACGAACAGCACCTCCGCGGACCGGTCGGCGAGGGCCTCGGAGATCAGCGCGACCAGCGGCGCGACGTTGGGACTCTCGTCGCGCGTGGGGACGATGATCGTCACCTCGGGATCGGGGCGCACCCCTCCATCGTTTCATGCGCGGGCACCCTGGTCGGCGCCCGCCCGCGCGGAGCCCGGCCGCCGCGGCCCGCGTACCCTGGAATCATGACCACGTCCCGCGAGATCACGATGTTCGGCGCCGAGTGGTGCCGCGACTGCCGCCGCACGAAGGCCCAGCTCGACGAGCTCGGCGTCGCCTACACCTACGTGGACCTGGAGGCCGACCCGGCCGCCGCCGAGGTGGCGAAGGAGATCTCGGGCCGCACGAACATCCCGGTCGTCGTCTACCCCGACGCCACGCACCACGTCGAGCCGAGCAACGCCGACGTCGAGGCGAAGCTGCGCGAGCTCAGCCTCATCTGAGCGCCTCCCCCGGCGCGACCCGGAACCCGCATCTCGGCGGCGACGCGGCAGAATAGACTGCGGACGAAGGGGGACGCCGTGGTCGACATGATCGATGCCGAGACGAGCGCGACGCGCGCGCATGCCGCCGCCGAGTGCCCGGAGTGCTTCGTCGAGCTTCAGCGCGATCGCGACTGGTGGCAGGCGAAGCCGAAGGGCGCCCGCCTGGTCGGGCTCGTCGTCGCGCGCGACGACATGCCGTCGATCGTCCAGCAGCGGGAGAATCTCGCCGCGTTCGGCGTGCCGATCGACGGCTTCCGCCACCCCGCCCCCGACGTGCTGGAGACGTGGGAGCAGCGCCTGACGCGCCTGTTCGACACGCTCCGCGCCGGCGACGTGATCGTCGTGGCCGACATCCGCGCCCTCGGTCGCGATGTCGCGGAGGGCACGCGCACGGTCGCCGCGCTCGGGCGCAAGGGCATCGTCGTCAAGGTGCTCAGCCACGGGGCCCGGCACCTGCACGACGCCGCCGGCTGAGCCCTCAGCTCGCGACGGCCTCGCGCGGCCGGGTGTCCTCGTCGATGTCGTGATCGTGCAGCCGCGGCGCGACGGCGAGCGCATCGACCACCACCGCCGTGATGTTGTCGCGGCCGCCCTGCTGCAGCGCCTCGAGGACGAGCCGGTCGGCGGCCGCCTGCGGGTGCGACTCGGTCGCGAGGATCTCGGCGATCCGCTCCGCGCTGAGCTCGTTCGACATGCCGTCCGAGCACACGAGCATGCGATCGCCGCGCGCTGCCGGCAGCATCCAGAAGTCGGCGTGCGCGCTGCTGCCGGCGCCCATCGCGCGGGTGATGACGTTGCGGCGGCGGTCGCGCGCCGCCTCGTCCTCCGTGAGCTGCCCCGCGTCGAGCAGCTCCTGCACGACGGAGTGGTCCACGCTGATCTGCTCGAGCACCCCGCCGCGCATGCGGTAGACGCGCGAGTCGCCGAGGTTGATCGCCAGCCAGTAGCCCGCGCCCTCGACCTCCGTGATGATCACGCCGGCGAAGGTCGTCCCGGCGCCCCGGTCGCGTTCCGCCGAGATGCGGTCGACGTTGCGGCGCGCGCTCTCGAACGTGTCCCTCGCCTCGTCGACGGTCAGCGAGGCCCGCCCCACCAGCGGCAGGAACGCCTCGATCGCCGTGGCGGAGGCGATCTCGCCGCGATCGTGGCCGCCCATGCCGTCGGCGACGAGGAACAGCGGCGCCGCCGCGAGGTGCGAGTCCTCGTTCAGCGATCGCCGCGCCCCCACGTGCGTGGCGGCGCCGCCCTGGGCCAGGATGGGCTTCATCACGCGATGGCCTCGATCGTGACCTCGCGATCACCCATCTGCAGCGTGTCGCCCGGCTCGAGGGGCGTGCGCTCCCCCGCGACCGCCTTGACGCGCTGCCCGCCGCGGACGATCTCGACGCCGTTGGTGGAGTGACGATCGATCACCCAGGCGCCGTGCTCGTCGACGTCGATCTCGAAGTGCGTCTTGGACAGCGACAGGGTGGCGTCGCGCACGGCGATCGACTCGGCACCGTCGATCTGGCCCGGGTTGCGGCCGAACACCGTCCGCAGGCTCACGACGTGGCGGATGTCGTCGTCCCACACCAGCACCGCCCGCTTCACCTCGGGGCGGCGCTGCACGATCACGGTGTCGTCCGGGAGCTCGCCCTCCGGCAGCGGCGGCACCGCGGGACGCTCCTCCGTGATCCCGGGCACGAACGAGATCACCGCGTCGCTGCCGACCGGGGCCGGGGCGGGGTCGGCGGCGGGCTGGGAGGCCGTGATCGGTCCCGAGAACGGCGGCGGCACGATCGTCGCGAACGGGTCGACGGGAGCCGGCGCGGCGGCCGCGGCCGCCGGCGCCTCGTGCGGCGGGGACGCCGGTTGCGCGGGGGCGGCGAACGGGTCGGCCGCCGGCGCGGCCGGGTACGGGTCCGCGGCGGGGGCGGGCGGGTACGGACCCGCCGAGGGGGCCGGAGCGTACGGATCGGCCGCGGGTGCCGGAGCATACGGATCGGCCGCGGGTGCCGGAGCATACGGGTCGGCGGCGGGCGCCGCGGCGTACGGGTCGACGCTCGGCGCGGGCCAGCCCGGCGCCTCGGGCGCCGCGGGGGCCGCCTGCGGGGCGACGTCGCGCCGCGCCGCCTCCGGCCGCTCGGTGCGGCCGTCGAGGACGATCGCCCCGACCGCCTTGTCGTGCCAGCCCTGGTTCCGGCCGGACTTGTCGAACAGGATGGAGAACAGGCCGAGCCCGAAGACGCTGCTCGTCACGCTGAGGACGAGGTTGCGCAGGATGGCCTTGCCGAACCCGATCGGTGCCCCGGTCTGAAGGCTCGCGATCCGGATCCGCTGCGCGCGCGCACCGATCGAGCCGTTCGTGCCCTGCATCCAGCTGTAGACGAAGAACCACGCGATCAGCGCGACGTACATCACGCCGAACACGACGAGCCCGACCGTGTAGTCCACCGTGAACGCCAGGACCGTCGCGATGATCGCGAGGACGATCGCCGCCCCCGCCGCGATCGCCATGTCGATGAGGTAGGCGGCCACGCGCTTGCCGTGCGCCGCGGGCGTGCCCGGCAGGGGCGCCTGCGGCGCGGGGGCCGCATACGGCTGATACGGCTGGCCGTAGTGGCCGGCCGCGGCGGGATCGGGGATCGCGTAGGGCTGCGGCGCCGGCTCCTGCGGGTACGGCCGCTGCGCGTAGCCCGGTGCCGGCTCCTGCGAGTACGGCTGCTGCGGATAGCCCTGCGGCGGCTGCGGGTAGCCCTGCGGCGCGTAGCCCGGCACCGGCTCCTGCGGCGCCGGCTGCCCGTACGGGTACGGCTGAGCCGGCGGCACCGCGCCCGGGTACGGCTGCTGCCCGTACGGCTGCGCCGGCTGCTCCGGCCACGGCGCCGAAGGGTTCTGCGGCTGCTGCGCGAACGGATCCTGCCCGTAGCCCGGGTACTGCGGGGTGCTCATTCCCCTATCCTCGCGCAACCTCGATGCGCGCGCATGCGCGCATGCGCCCCGCGGATGGGCAGAAGTGCCCAGCGCACGCGAACGGCCCCCGCCCGGGAGGGCGAGGGCCGTTCGGATCGGGTCACTTCCTGGTCGGCTTGGGCTCCTTCTTCGGGGCCTGGCCGCTGGCCGCCAGCGTGGCGTAGTACTGCGCGGCCTCGTCCTGCCGCGCCTGCTCTGCCCCCGACGCGATGGGCGCGCGCACGTGCTCGGGCTCGTACCCGAACGCGTCGACGAGGTCCTGCGCGTGCGGGCGCAGGCGCGCGCAGAGCCGATCGATGTAGCGCGACACGGCGGCGGCGCGCTGCGTGGACAGCCGGCCGTTGATGATGTGCCACGAGAGGTGCTTCTCGATCAGGCCCAGCCCGAACAGGTCGCGCAGCCAGGTGAGCACCTGCTTGGTGCCGTCGTCGTCGATGCGGTCGACGGCGTCGGTGAACGCCTCCCACTGCAGCAGCTCGGCGTGCGCGCGCGCCGCCTCGATGAGGTCGTTCTGGTTCTCGTTGAACAGGTCGGCGGCCTCGGCGGGTGCGAGCTTCGCGCCGGCGCGGAGCCGGCCGGCGACCTCCGCGACCATCGCCTGCACGCGGTCGGCCAGCAGCTGGTGCTGGTCCTTCGCGCGCAGCCCCAGCTCGACGGATCGCGCGGTCGAGCCGAGATCGGCGACCGCCTGGCCCAGGCGACGCAGGCCGGCGCCGTGGAACAGCCGCTCGGCCGTCTGCCCCGCGACCAGGGCGGCGAGCTCGGCGGGCTGCTTGCCCTTGAACTGCGCGGCGTAGTCGCCCAGCAGGCGCTTGCCGACGAGCTGCAGCAGCACGTTGTTGTCGCCCTCGAACGTGACGTACACGTCGAGGTCGCTGCGCAAGCCGACGATGCGGTTCTCGGCGAGGAACCCGGCGCCACCGCACGCCTCGCGGCACTCCTGCAGGGCGTCGAGCGCGTGCCACGTCGACAGCGCCTTCAGGCCGGCGGCCAGCGTCTCGAGGTCCTGGCGGCTCTCCTCGATGTCGTTCGCGCCGCTGAACACGGCATCGAACTTCTGCAGCAGCTCGTCGTGCGCGAACGCCTGGGCGTACGTCGTGGCCAGGAGCGGCAGCAGCCGGCGCTGGTGCCGGCCGTAGTCCAGCAGCACGGTCTCGCCCGCCCCGTTGTCGAACTGTCGGCGCTGGTTGCCGTACGTGATGGCGATGTAGAGGCCGAGCGCCGACGCCCACGTCGCGGCGCCGTCGAGCGAGACCCGTCCCTGCACGAGGGCGCCGAGCATGGTGAAGAAGCGGCGGCCGGGGCTCGTGATGGGGCTCGAGTAGGTGCCGTCGGGGGCGACGTCGCCGTAGCGGTTGAGCAGGTGATCGCGCGGGATGCGCACGTGATCGAAGTGCAGCCGGCCGTTGTCGACGCCGTTCAGGCCGCCCTTGGGGCCGTCGTCCTCGCCGCCGACGCCGGGGAGGAAGTCGCCGTTCTCGTCGCGGATCGGCACGAAGAAGCAGTGCACGCCGTAGTTGACGCCGCCCGTGATCAGCTGCGCGAACACGGTTGCGGCGCGGCCGTGGAGGGCGGCGTTGCCGAGGTAGTCCTTCCACGCGCCCCGGAACGGCGTGTGGATGACGAACTCCTCCGTCTCGGGGTCGTACGTGGCGGTCGTGCCGATCGACTGCACGTCCGATCCGTGTCCGGTCTCCGTCATCGCGAAGGCGCCCGGCAGGCGCATCTCGCCCGCGTCGCGCAGCCAGCGGTCGTGGTGCGTCTTCGTGCCGAGCTGCAGGATCGCGGCGGCGAACAGCCCCCACTGCACGCCGGACTTGATCTGCAGGCTCGGGTCGGCGAGGACCAGCTCCTGGAAGCCGGCGAGGTTGCCGCCCTGGTTGTCGAGGCCGCCGTACTCCTTCGGGTAGGCGCGCATCGACGCGCCGTGCTGCACGAGGAGGTCGAGCTGCGCGAGGGTGCGCTCGCGGTGCTCGACCATGGGCTGGCCCTCGATCCGCCAGAACGCGGGATCCTTGATCATCTCGCGGGCCTCGCGGCGGATGTCCGCCCACGTGCCCAGGAGGGCGTCGGTGACGAGGGGGATGTCGATCCGCGCCTCGGAGCGTTCGGACTGATCAATGGGACGGACCTCGGTGTCGGCCATGCAAAACCTCTTTCAGACGCGCGCGTGTGACGCGTGTTCCTCGGATGTCTTCACGTTAGGGATTCCACACACGACGATCACGATTGTTGTCGATCGGTCACAGGGCGGTGCGGCACCGTGTTGTCGCCGGCTTGTGCGCGCGGCACAGGCGGCAACGGCAGCGGGCCGGGGGATCGCTCCCCCGGCCCGCTGCCGGCGTCGCTCAGGCGGCGGTGTCGTGGCCCCGCAGGCGTCGCGTGCCGACCAGCAGCCCCGCACCGAGCGACGACGAACTCGCGCGTGACCGGCTCGGACACGTTGCCCGCCTCGTCCTCCTGGACGGCGACGACCGTGGCCGGGCCGTTCGGGAGCGGCTGCGCCGGAGTGTGCTGCCACGTGCCGTCCTCGGAGCACTCCACCGCGACCGGCTCGGCACCGTTGATCGACACCCAGACCGTGGCACCCGGCTCGCACTCGCCCGAGATCGTCGGGGTGGGACCGACCGTCTTGCCCTCGTCGGGTTCGTCGATCGTGACCGGTCCCGGCGGGGTGGTGTCGACCGTGAAGGACACGGGCGCGGCGTCGGCGGTGTTGCCCGCCTCGTCGGTTGCCAGCGCCTCGATCGTGTACCTGTCGTCGGCGAGTGCGGACATCGGCGTGAACGTCCACGAGCCGTCGTCGGTGAGGACGACGGTTCCGTCGACCGCGCCGGTCTCGGCGCCACTCACGGACACGTCGACGGTGTCGGCACCGCTCGAGATGCCACGGAACGACAGCGTCGCGGGCGCGCTGGTGAGCGTGCCGTCGGCGGGCGAGGTGATCGCCACGGTCGGAGCGGTGAGGTCGACGGTGAACGACACCGGGCCGTCGGTGGCGGAGTTGCCCGCCTCATCCGTCGCCGTCACCGGTCACCGTCACGACAACCGTGCTGCCCGCTTCCGAGGTGCCCTCGAACACGGGGGCGTTCGTGACCTCACCGTCCGTGGGCGACGTGATGTCCCCTCGCACCCCGAAACCGGCGAACCGGTCGCACCTGCGGTCAGTATGTCGATCAGCGTGGATATCTGTCCAGCGGTATTTCGGATATCGGCATGCGACTATCCGGGCACCCGTCCGTTCGCGCGCGCTTCGTGGCGGGCCGCGAAGGGTTGCCACATCGCGGCGGACGAGGGCGATGCGGGAGGTCGCCGGTTGTGGACCGCGACGCGGCAAACCGCAGTCCGAGACGGCCTCTCACCCTCGCCGCGCGGTCGATCAGCGCGTGCCCAGCCGACTGCGAGGCAGGGGTCGCGTCCCCGGGGCAGCGGCCGGGCCGGGGTCAGTGCGCGGCGATGACCTCGAGCACGGCGGCGCCGTAGGCGTCGCGCTTCTTGGCGCCGATGCCCGGAATGCCGTCGAGCGCGACGATGGAGGCGGGCCGGTGTTCGGCGAGCGCGCGCAGGGTGGCGTCGCCGAACACGATGTAGGCCGGCACACCCTGCTCGCGCGCCTGTTCCGCGCGCCAGGCGCGCAGCGCCTCGAACAGCGGGCGATCGTCGGGGGCCAGCTGATCGGCGGCCGAGGACTTCTTCGCGCCGCCGGAGCCGCGCGCGGTGCGCCCGATCACGTCGCGGCGCAGCCGCACCGGCGTGTCTCCGCGCAGCACGCCGACGCCGGCCTCGCTGAGGGCCAGCGTGCCGTACTCGCCCTGCGCCACGAGGAGGCCGCGGGCGAGCAGCTGGCGGATGACGCTGCGCCAGTCCTGCTCGGACAGGTCGTTGCCGATGCCGAACGTCGCCAGCTGGTCGTGGCGCATCTTGCGGATGCGCTCGGTCGACGCGCCGCGGAGGATGTCGATGAGGTGCCCCGCGCCGAACGCCTGGTTGCGCTCGCGCTGGAGCCGCACGATCGTGGACAGCAGCTTCTGCGCGGGGATGAGGCCGTCCCACACCTCGGGCGGCTCGAGGCAGGTGTCGCAGTTGCCGCACGGGCCGGATTCCTGACCGAAGTAGGCCAGCAGGTTCTGGCGGCGGCAGTCGACCGTCTCACACAGCGCGAGCATGGCGTCGAGATGTTGCTGCTGGCGCTGCTGGATCGCGCGATCGCCGTCGCCCTGCTGGATCATGCGCCGCTGCTGCACGACATCGCCCAGCCCGTAGGCCATCCACGCGACGGCGGGCTCACCGTCGCGACCGGCGCGACCGGTCTCCTGGTAGTAGCCCTCGACGGACTTGGGCAGGTCGACGTGCGCCACGAACCGGACATCGGGCTTGTCGATGCCCATGCCGAAGGCGATCGTCGCCACCACCACGACGCCGTCCTCGCGCAGGAACCGCGACTGGTGTCGCGCGCGCGTCGCGGCGTCGAGGCCGGCGTGGTACGGGATCGCGTCGATGCCGTTACCGGCCAGGAACGCCGCGGTCTCCTCCACCGACTTGCGGCTGAGGGCGTAGACGATGCCCGCCGCGCCCTCCGGCTGCGAGCGGATGAAGGCCAGCAGCTGCCGGCGCGGCTCGGTCTTCGCCTCGATGCGGTACCGGATGTTCGGCCGATCGAAGCTCGCGACGAAGTGCGCGGCGTCCGGCAGGCGCAGCCGCTCGGTGATCTCCCGATGCGTCGCCGGCGTCGCCGTGGCGGTGAGCGCCATGCGCGGCACGCCGGGGAACCGCTCCCCCAGCCCGCCGAGCGCGAGATAGTCGGGGCGGAAGTCGTGACCCCACTGGCTGACGCAGTGGGCCTCGTCGATCGCGATGACGCTGAGCACGCCGCGCTCGAGCAGCCGGAGGGTCGATTCCGCGGTGAGCCGCTCCGGGGCGACGTACAGCAGGTCGAGCTCCCCCGAGACGTACGCGCGCTCCACCTGCGCGCGCTCGCCCGCGCTCTGCGTCGAGTTGAGGTAGGCGGCATTCACGCCGTTCGCGCGCAGCGCGTCGACCTGATCGTGCATCAGCGCGATCAGCGGGCTCACGACGAGTCCCGTCCCCTCGCGCACCAGCGCCGGCACCTGGTACGTGACGGACTTGCCGCCGCCGGTCGGCATGAGCACCACGGCGTCTCCGCCGCGGATGACGGTGTCGACGATCGCGGCCTGATCGCCGCGGAAGGCGTCGTACCCGTAGACGGTCTTGAGGGCCTCGAGGGCGGTCGGGAAGCGCGACGGCCGCGCGCTCGGCACGACGGCGGGGACCGCGCCCGCGCCGGCCGGCTCGCCCCACGCGATCGGGCCGCCCGCGTAATCGGGCTCCCAGTACTCGTCGCCGTACGGGGCGGCGGGCGGCTCCTCGGGCGGCACCCACCCGTCGTCCGGGACGTCGTAGGGGGCGCTCGTGCTCACTCCTCCAGCGTAGGCGGCGCCTCCGACACGGGGCGCCGCCTGTGGACAGACCGATCGCCCGCGGGGGCATGTGCACGGCGCTCCGCGCGCGGGGTTCCGCTGTGCCGCGAACGCTCGTAGCGTGGGCAGCATGACGAACACCAGGGTCGTGCGCAACGACGATCGAGGCCGGTACGAGATCCACGTCTCGGACGCCGCGGACGGCGGATCGGCGGGCGAGACGCTGGCCGGGTTCGCGGAGTTCGTGCAGGAGACGGGGAAGATCCGGTTCACGCACACGGTGATCGATCACGCATTCCGCGGGCGCGGCCTCGCCGACGTGCTGGCCGCGGAGGCGCTGGCCGATGTCGCGCGCCGGGGCGACACGATCGTGCCGCTGTGCCCGTTCATCGCGAAGTACCTGACCGAGAACGAGGTGGCCGGCGCGGTCGTGCAGTGGCCGCACGGCACCCCGCAGAACGCCGCCACCCCGCCCGAGCAACCCGCCTGATCCGTCGGCTCTGGCCATGACACAGGTCTCGACTCCGCGCCTGCGGCGCTCCGCTCGACCCGTCTCCGCTCCGGCGCTGCGCGCCTCCGGTCGACGAACGGGGGTTACGGCTCGTCGACCGAGCGAAGCGAGCGGAGACGGATCGAGCGAGCGCAGCGAGCCGAGATCAGGGGGTTCAATGCCTGTGGTCTCCGCTCCGGCGCTGCGCGCCTCCGGTCGACGAACGGTAGGCGCCACGGCTCGTCGACCGAGCGAAGCGAGCGGAGACGGATCGAGCGAGCGAAGCGAGCCGAGATCAGGGGGTTCAATGCCTGTGGTCTCCGCTCCGGCGCTGCGCGCCTCCGGTCGACGAACGGGGAGCCTCCCATGACGCGGTATGACACCGATGTTGATGAGCTGGACGGCGGGGCCACCAGCTGCGACGGACCGCGCGCCCTGCTGCTCGAGCCGCGCCAAGTGCCGCTCGGTGGGGTGCGCGCCATGGACGTCGCGCGTTCGCTGCCGCAGCGCGACCTGCCCCTCGTGGGCGCCTGGTGCTTCCTGGATCGGTTCGGGCCGCAGGAGACGATGATGCGGGTCGACCCGCACCCGCACATCGGGCTGCAGACCGTCACGTGGCCCCTCGCCGGCGAGGTGCGCCACCGCGACTCCGTCGGCTCCGACGTGCTGATCACGCGCGGGCAGCTGAACATCATGACGGCCGGGCGCGGCATCAGCCATTCCGAGTACTCGGTGGGCGACGGGCCCGTGCCGCTGGACGCCCTGCAGCTGTGGATCGCGCTGCCCGACGGCGCGCGCGATCAGGAGCCGCACTTCGAGCAGCACCGCGAGCTGCCGTCGGCGCCGCTCGCACCCGTCGCCGGCGAGCCGGCGACCGCGACGGTCGTGATCGGATCGTTCGCCGGCGTCCGCTCCCCCGCGGCCGCGTACTCGCCGATCGTGGGGGCGGAGATCTCCCTCGCGCCGGGGTCGCGCGTGCGCCTGCCGTTCACGCCCGAGTGGGAGTACGCGATCGTGCACGTCGACGGCGACCTCACGGTGCACGACGCCGCCGACGACATCCCGCTGGCCCGCCTCGATCTGCTGTACCTCGGGCTGCACCGCGACGGGATCGAGGTGTCCACGCGCGCCGGCGCGATGATCTTCCTCCTCGGCGGTGAACCGTTCGGCGAGGAGGTCGTGATGTGGTGGAACTTCGTCGGTCGCACGCACGACGAGATCGCGCAGGCGCGCGCCCGCTGGGAGGACCGCGACGGGCTGTTCGGGAGCGTGCGCGGTCACGCGGACGAGGAACGGATCCCCGCCCCGCCGCTGCCGAACGTGCGCCTGACCGCCCGCCGCCGCCGCGTCTGACGCCCGCCGCCGCCGCGTCTGACGCCCGCCGCCGCCGTGCCTCGATGTCCGTCGTGCCGGGGTGGCCCGCTGGCCCCATAGGCTCGAGGGGTGGCGAGGACAGGGGTCATGCAGACGCGCGTGCTGCTCGTGTGCGCGGCGATCGCCGTCGCGACGGGCGTGCTGGGCGGCATCGAGGGGTGGCTGACGATCCCCGTGCTGGCGGCGGCGCCGTTCCTGTACGGCTTCCTGCTCGGCGTGCACGCACTGCCGGGCATCATCGCCCAGGAGCTGTTCCGCATGCCGTGGGTCGCGCTGCTCACGCACGTGCTCGCGGGACTCGTCGGTGCGGCGATCGCTCCGGTGTACGTGCCGCAGTTCCTCGGCACCGCGCTGCTGTTCGGCGCCATCCAGGAGGGCGTGGCCGCGGTGTTCCGCTATCGCGCGTGGAGCTGGTGGCGCTACCTCATCTCCGCGCTGCTGATCGGCGCGTTCATCGCCGTCGTCGTCGCGCTGGCGGCCGATCTCGGCGCGCTGCCCGGCTGGGCGCAGGCGCTCTACCTCGCGCTGTCGCTCCTCGGCCCGGTGGCGTGGACGCTCGTGGGCCTGTGGGTGGGGCGCGCGCTGGAGCGCGCCGGCGTCACGCCCGGCGCGCGTCGCCCGAGCGTGCGCTGATCCGCCCCCGCGGGCCGGCCCGGCGCGGGTTGCGGCGTGCACCGGTCGCCCATGTCGCCGCCGTACGCTGATCGGATGACCGACGTCCCGCTCGCCGCGCTGGAGCGCGTGAGCGTGACGCACCTGGGGGCCGCCCGCCCCTCGCCGCGCGAGGTGTCGCTCACGATCGCGCGGGGCGAGGTGGTGCTGCTGATCGGTCCGAGCGGAAGCGGCAAGTCGACGCTCGCCCTCACCCTCGACGGGCTGGTGCCGCACGCCGTCGACGCGGACCTCGACGGCGTCGTGCGCATCGACGGCCGGGATGCGGCGGACGCCTCCCCCGCCGAGCTCAGCACGCGCGTCGGCATGGTGTTCCAGGATCCCGACGCGCAGATCGTGACCTCGAGCGTGCTCGACGAGGTGGCGTTCGGGCTCGAGAACCTGCGCCTGCCGGTGGCCGAGGTGCTCGCGCGCAGCGAGGACGCGCTGCGCCGCATGGGCCTGTGGGAGCGACGCGACGACGATCCCGCGGTCCTGTCGGGCGGCGGCCGCCAGCGGCTGGCGATCGCGTGCGCCCTCGCGATGCGCGCGCCGCTGCTCGTGCTGGACGAGCCGACCGCCAACCTCGACATCGCCGGCGCGGCCGAGGTGTATGCCGCGCTCGCCGAGCTGGCAGCGAGCGGCGAGCACGGCGTGCTGCTCATCGAGCACGACCTCGAGGCGGCCCTGCCGCTGGCGACGCGCGTGGTCGTGCTGGATCGCGACGGCCGCATCGCGGTCGAGGGCGAGCCGCGCGCGGTGATCGCCCGGGACGCCGGTCGGCTGCGGGAGCTCGGCGTGTGGCTGCCGGGGGCGGCCCCCGAGCGCCCCGCGCCGTGGACGCCCGGCCCAGCCGCGCCCGCGATCTCGGCGCGCGGCCTGACCATGACGCGCGATCGGCGTGCCGTGCTCCGCGACGTGTCGCTCGACATCCCCGCCGGCTCGTTCACGGCGATCGTCGGCCCCAACGGGGCGGGCAAGACGACGCTGGCGCAGGCGCTCGCGGGGGTGGTGCCCCCGCCGCGCGGCACCGTGCGGGTGGCGGGCATGGACGCCGGCGCCGCCCGGCCGCGGCGCCTCGCGGAGCGCGTGGGGTTCGTGTTCCAGAACCCCGAGCATCAGTTCGTCGCCCACACCGTCCGCGGCGAGCTCGAGCACGGTCTGCGCCACCTGCGCCACGACGAGCGCGACCGCCGGGTGCGAGAGGCGATCGCGCGATTCGACCTGGCGGGACTGGAGGACCGGCACCCGTTCCGGCTGTCGGGCGGGCAGAAGCGCCGGCTCTCGGTCGCGACCGCCCTCATCGCCGGCGCCGAGCGCCCCGGCGGCGTGCTGGTGCTCGACGAGCCGACCTTCGGGCAGGACCGGGCCCGCGCCGAGGAGCTGCTCACCCTGCTCGACGAGCTGCACCGGCGGGGCACGACGATCGTGGTCGTCACCCACGACCTGCGCCTCGTCGCCCGCCACGCCACCCACACGGCCGTGCTGGAGGACGGGCGCCTGCGCGCCTTCGGTCGCACGCCCGAGATCCTCCCCGAGGCGCGGGCGCTGCTGGCGCGCCCGCGCCCGGAGCCCGCCGCCCCGGCTGCGCCGGCGCGGCGGCCCGCGCCGCTCGAACGCCTCAACCCGCTCGCGAAGCTGGCCGCCGTCCTGCCCGCGCTGGCGGCGCTCGTCTTCACGCGGGACATCGCGACGCCCGCGCTGTTCCTGGCCGCGGCCGGCCTCACCGTCCTGATCGGCGCGCGCCGCGACCGCCGGGCCGCGCTCTGGCTCGGGGTCACGTTGCCGGTCATCGTCGCGGTGCTCGCGGCGGGCTTCACGCTGTGGACGGACGCCCACACGGGCGTCGCGACGGCGCTGCGCCTGGCCGCCCTCCTCGCGATCGCGCTGATCCCCGGTCTCACCACGGCGGGGCCGGACGTGGTCCGCGCGCTCGTCGCGCAGCTGCGCGTGCCGTACCGGATCGGGTACGCCGCGCTGGCCGCCTACCGCTTCGTCCCCCGGCTGCGCCACGAGCGCGCCGTGATCCTCGCCGCGCATCGGGTGCGGGGCGGGGCCGGCTCGGCGATCTCGCGGGCCGCCGGCTCGCTCATCCCGCTGCTGGCGGGGGCGATCCGCCACGCCGAGCGGGTGGCGCTCGCGATGGACGCGCGCGCGTTCGGCGCGCATCCCGACCGCACCGAGCGGCACCCGATCCCCTGGCGCCGGCGCGACGTCGCGGCCATCGCGGTGGGCTGGGCGCTCACCGCCGCCCTGTTCGCGGCGGGCGCGCTGGCGGGTGGATTATCCGGCGGAATGTGACACCATGATCCCGGCCCCGGAACCCGCCGGCGCCACAGGGGGTCAGGCGGCCATGCCGCAGACAGGGGGTACACACATGGTGGACTTCGACCCGGCGTACGCCGGCACGTGGATCATCGATCCCGCCCACTCGCGTTTCGGGTTCGCCGTCAAGCACGCGATGGTGTCGAAGGTGCGCGGCGCCTTCCACGACGTGCAGGGCACCGTCACGGTCGGCGAGGGCGGTCCGAGCGACGCCCACGTGGAGATCACGGTGCAGGCGGCGAGCGTCAGCACCGGCAACGAGCAGCGCGACGCGCACCTGCGCACGGGCGACTTCTTCGAGGCCGACACCTACCCGGAGATCCGCTTCGTCTCGACCGGCATCGACGAGGTGGGCGATGACGCCTACATCGTGCTGGGCGATCTGACGATCAAGGCGACGACCAAGCACGTCAGCATCCCGCTCGAGCTGACCGGCATCGGCCGGGACGCCGACGGCAAGCTGCGCGCGGGGTTCGAGGGCACGCGACGGATCGATCGCCGCGACTTCGGCCTCGAGTGGCAGGTGCCGCTCGACGCGGGCGGCGTGCTCGTGTCGGAGCGCATCACCCTGGAGTTCGAGCTCAGCCTCATCCACGTCGAGGACGACGAACAGCCCGCCGCCTGAGCCACGCACAGAGGCCGGCCGCCCCTCTCGGGAGCGGCCGGCCTCTGTGCGGTCGGACCCCGGTTACGCGGTCAGCTCCGCGGCGGTCATCGCGCCGGCGATCTCCTCGATGAGGTCGTCGCCGGGACGCACCTCGTCGAAGGGCGCCTCGATCTCGGCCCGCTGCAGCATCTCCGTCATGCGACGGCGGCGCTGACGCGTGATCAGCGTGACGACGCGGCCCGCGCGGCCCGCGCGACCGGTGCGGCCGGCGCGGTGCAGGTACGTCTTGTACTCGTCGGGGGCGTCGGCCTGGATCACCAGGTCGACATCGTCCACGTGGATGCCGCGGGCGGCGACGTCGGTGGCGACGAGCACGCGTGCGCGGCCCTTCATGAACCGCTCGATGTTGCGCGTGCGCTTGGCCTGGTTCAGGTCGCCGTGCAGCGAGATCGCGTCGATGCCCGCGTCGTCGAACTGCTCCGCGAGCATCTCGGCGAACGCGCGCGTGCGGGTGAAGACGAGGGTCTTGCCGTCGCGATCGACCAGCGTGTCGAGGATCTCCGCCTTGGAGCGCTGGTCGACGACGAGCACGCGGTGCTCGATCGTGCCGGTCTCCTGCGTCTCGCCCGCGACCTCGTACACCTGCGGGTCGACGAGGAACTCGTCCACCAGCGCGGCGACCTCGCGGTCGAGCGTGGCGGAGAACAGCAGCTTCTGGCCGCCCTCGCTCGTCAGGCGCAGGATCTCCTGCACCGGCTCGAGGAACCCGAGCTCGCACATGTGGTCGGCCTCGTCGAGCACCGAGATCTGGATCTGCGAGAGGTCGAGCTTGCCCTGTCGGTGCAGGTCGCCGATGCGGCCCGGGGTGCCGATGACGATGTCGACGCCCTTCTTCAGCGCGCCCACCTGACGCGCCTGCGGCACGCCGCCGTAGATCTGCGTCGTGAACAGGCCCACGCTGCGCGCGATCGGCTGCACGGTGCGGTCGATCTGCAGCGCCAGCTCGCGCGTCGGCGCCATGATGAGGGCGACCGGCGAGCGGCCGAACTCGCGCTTCTGCCCGGCCTTGGCGCGCAGGATCTTCTCCACCAGCGGCGCGCCGAACGCGATCGTCTTGCCCGAGCCGGTGCGGCCGCGCGCCAGCACGTCGCGCCCGTCGAGGATCGCGGGGGCCGTGGAGGCCTGGATCGGGAACGGCTTGGCCGCGCCGAGGTCCGCGAGCGCGCGGACGATGTTGTCGCCGAGACCCAGGTCGCCGAAGGTCAGCTCGGTGACGTCCTCGGCCTGCACGGCCTGCGCCTCGAGGCGCTCGTGGACGACATCGATCTGCTCCTCCTGCTGCCGGGTGCGCACGGGCGCCTCGCGGCGCTCCTGCCACGCGCGCTCGCCGTCGTACTCGCGGCGGGTGGGGCGCTCGTCCCGGTCGAAGCGGCGGGCCGGGCGGTCGTCCCGGTCGAAACGGGGACGCTCGTCGCGGCGGGCCGGACGCTCATCGCGATTGAAACGGGGACGCTCGTCGCGGCGGGCAGGGCGCTCATCGCGATCGAAGCGCGGGCGGTCGTCGCGGCGGGCCGGACGCTCATCGCGGTCGAAACGCGGGCGGTCGTCGCGGCGAGCCGGACGCTCGTCGCGATCGAAACGGGGGCGGTCCGAGCGCTCGTAGCGCGGGCGGTCCGACCGCTCGCCGCCGAAGCGGTCGGTGCGGGGACGGTCATCGCGCGCCGGACGGTCGCCGTACGAACGGGCCGGGCGGGCGTCGCGGTCGAAGCGGGGGCGCTCGTCGCGGCCGCTTGCGTCGCGGCGGAAGCCGCCCGAGCGCTCGGTGCGGTCGCCGTAGCCGCGGCGCTCGCCGCGGTCGGCGCGATCGAAGCGACCGGCGCGGTCGTCGCGGCGCGCGTCGCCGGAGCGGCGCTCACCGGCCGCTGCGGGGCGGTCGTCGCGGGCACCCGAGCGGGCGCCGCGGTCATCGGCCGACCAGCGCGGCTTGCGCGATCCGGCGCGCTCGTCGTCGCGACCGTGACCGCGGAACGGGCCGCCGGTCGACTTCTTCGCGTAGCGCGGATCGAAGTTCTTCGGGGCGCGGGCGCCGGAGCGATTGGTGTTCTTGGGCATGCGAAAGTACGCACCTTCCATAGGTGTTCTGCGGCCACATCAGGACCACACACACCCGCGCATACGTACGCGGCATCCCAAAGCCGACGTATCAGCGTATCGAACGCGCCTGGGAGAACGCCTGCGCTACCGGGCGCCCGCGAGCTGGCGCCGCTCGGCGCGCCGCTTCGCGCTCCACCGCACGCCCTTGAGCAGGGGGTACACCGACGCGAACACCCACATCGGCGCGCGCAGCGACATGTCGCGGATGCCGTGCGCGTCGTAGGTGCGCTCCCAACGCATCACATAGCTGTAGTAGTCGCGCGGGTTGTCGTCGAGCCGGCGGGCCGACATCCCGGCGACCATGCCCGATCGATACACCGCGCGATGCCCGCGCTGATGCAGGTGCAGCGAGATGTCGATGTCCTCGTGCATCTCGTCCGCCTCGTCGCGGCACAGGTGATCGCGGATCGCGCGCCACGCGCTCGCGCGGAGGGCCATGTTGCTGCCGAACACGTAGTGGAAGTCCCGCGCCAGCCTGTGCACCGCGCGGCGCAGCGCGTCGTCCGCCCGGTGCCCCCAGCGCTGCCACGGCATGTCGTAGTAGATCATCGGGCCGGTCGCGGCGTCGATCGTCGGGTCGCGGAAGATCCGCTGCACCTGCGCCACCCAGTCCGGCTCGAGCACGGTGTCGGCGTCGATGCGGCCGAGCACCTCGCCCGTGGCGCGATCGAGCCCGAAGTTGCGCGTGGGCACGAGCCCCTGCTCCTCGTGCTGCGAGAGCAGGATGATCGGCGCCGCGGGGTACTCGCGCTGCACCTGGCGGACGACCTCGGCCGTGGCATCGGTCGAGCGATTGTCGACCACGATGATCTCGTGCGCCGGTTCCGTCTGCTCGACGGCGGCGACGATGCACGCCCGGATCGTGCGTTCCTCGTTGAAGGCCGGGATGACGATGGAGACAGCCGGCGCGGCGACCATAGGCTGAACATAGCAAGCAGAGCCGCTGGTGACGAAGATTGCGAGAAACGACATGACCCGCCACGCCCCCGTCGATCCGACCGGTGAGCAGATCCTCCTCCGACGCGAGGGCGCGCGGGGCGAGGTGACCGCCCGGATCACGCAGGTGGGGGCATCGCTGCGCGGCCTCACCGTGGCCGGCACGGACCTCGTCGCGACGTTCCCGGACGGCACCCCGGCCCCCTCCGCTTCGGGCGTCGTGCTCGTGCCGTGGCCCAACCGGGTGCGCGACGGACGATGGCGCCACGAGGGCCGCGACCTGCAGCTGGCGATCACCGAGCCCAAGTTCGGCAACGCCATCCACGGGCTGCTGCGGTTCGCCCCGTACGCCGTGACGTCGGACGGATCGAGCGCCACGCTCACCGCGGTGGTGTACCCGCAGACGGGCTACCCGTTCACGCTCGAGACCGCCGTGTCGTACGCGCTCACCGACGACGGCGTGCACGTGCGCCACGTGGTCCGCAACGCCGGCGCGGAAACGGCGCCAGTCGCCATCGGCGCGCACCCGTTCTTCACGGTCGGCGACGCGGACCCCGCCGGGATCGTGCTCACCGGGTCGGGGGCGACGTGGCTCGAGACGGACGAGCGCATGCTGCCCGTCGCCGATCACCCGGTCTCCGGCGACGTCGACCTGCGGCCCGGCCGCCGGCTCGACGCGGGGCTGATGGACCGGTGCTACACCGACCTCGCCCGCGACGCCGACGGCCGCGCGCGCACGACCCTCACCGCCCCGGACGGCCGCCGCACCACGCTGTGGCAGGGCGAGGGCATGGACTTCACGCACGTGTTCATCACCGACACCTACCCCGGGCGCCCGCTCGCGGTGGCGATCGAACCCATGACCGCCCCCGCCGACGCGTTCAACTCCGGCCGCGGGCTGCGCACCCTCGCCCCGGGCGAGGAGTGGTCCGTCGAGTGGGGCGTCACCCTCTCGGCATAGGGCCCACCGCTCGTCGACCGGAGGCGCGCAGCGCCGGAGCGGAGACGGGTCGAGCGCAGCCGCGCAGCGGCGAAGCCGAGACCTCAGGGCTTCAACCCCCGATCTCGACTCGCTGCGCTCGCTCGATCCGTCTCCGCTCGCTCCGCTCGGTCGACGAGCCGCGGGCTTCAACCCCCGATCTCGACTCGCTGCGCTCGCTCGATCCGTCTCCGCTCGCTCCGCTCGGTCGACGAGCCCGGGGGGCCACCGCTCGTCGACCGGAGGCGCGCAGCGCCGGAGCGGAGACGGGTCGAGCGCAGCCGCGCAGCGGCGAAGTCGAGACCTGAGGGCGACGAACCGGCGGGTCAGTCGGGGCGGGAGCGGCGGCGGTACTGCACCGGGGAGGCCGACGGGAGGGAGCGGCCCGGGCCGTCGACCGGATGCTGCACGGTGACGGTGACGAGCGGCGCTTCGCCCGGGGCGGCCCCGGGCCGGTGCACGTCCACGATCGTGCTGCCCGGCGCCGCCTCCGCCTCGGCCACCGGCTCCGCCACGGCCACCACTGCCGCCCCCGGGCGCTCGGCGGCGGCCGGCCCGGGGTCGTCGCCCACCGGCTCGGGGTCGTCGGGGGCCGGCGTCTCGCCGCCGCCGCGGCGCGCGGCGCGGCGCTCCCGCGCCCCCTCGACGAGGTTGTACAGCGTCGGCAGCACGATGAGCGTGAGGAACGTCGAGGACACGAGGCCGCCGATCACGACGATCGCCAGCGGCTGCGAGATGAAGCCGCCGTGTCCCGTGATGCCGAGCGCCATCGGCGTGAGCGCGAAGATCGTCGCCAGCGCGGTCATGAGGATGGGCCGCAGACGCATCGACGACCCGACGAGCGTGGCATCGTGCGTGCTGAGCCGGTGGCGATCGCGGTACTGGTTGACGAGGTCGACGAGGACGATCGCGTTGGTCACCACGATGCCGATCAGCATGAGCACGCCGATCAGCGACGCCACGCCGAGCGGCACGCCGGTCACCACCTGCAGCAGGATCGCGCCGGTCGCGGCGAACGGCACCGAGACGAGCAGGAGCAGCGGCTGCCGCAGCGACTTGAACGTCGCGACCATGACGACGTAGACGATGAGGATCGCCGCGAGCATCGCGAGGCCCAGCTGGCTGAACGACTCCGCCTGCTGCTCCGCGACGCCGCCGATCTCGGCGCGGGCGCCGGAGGGCAGCTCCACCGCCGCGAGCGCGGCGTTGACCGATGCCGTCGCCTCGGCGAGGTTGTCGCTTGCGGGCGGCACCGTGATTGTCGCGGTGCGCCGGCCCGACACCGTGCTGATCGATGTGGGGCTCTCGGTCTCCTCGATCGTCGCGACGTCCTGCAGCGCGACCATCCCGGTTGCGCTCGGGATCTGCAGCTCGCGCAGCTCCTGCGCCGTGGCGGGCGGGTTCTCCACCTCGAGGTAGACGGTCAGCGCGGTGTCGTCGATCTCGACGGTGCCGATCCGCTGGTCGTTCATCGTGTTCGACACGAGCGCGCCGATCGCCACCTCGCTCAGGCCGCGCTGCGCGGCGGCGTCGCGGTCCACCTGCACCGCGAGGTACGGCAGGTTCGCCGCGAGGTCGTCGGTCACCTCGCCGATGCCGGCCCGGCCGTCGAGCTCGGCGACGATCGCGTCGGTCGCCGTCTGCAGGTCGTCGGAGCTCGGCGCCGAGACGCTGATCTCGATGTCGGTGGAGCCGAAGCCCGCGGCCGCGGTCACCGTGATCTCGCCGGCATCCTCCAGGTCGGCGACGGCCTCCTGCACGTCCGCGCGCAGCCTCTCCTGGTCCGCGTCCTCGTCCGTCATGATCGAGAACGTCGCCGACCCGCCGCCGCTGAACGCGTCGCGCAGGGCCGATCCGCTCGATCCGACGGAGACCTGGACGGCCTCGATCCCGTCGATCCCGTCGAGCGCCTCCTCGACCTTCCTCGCGGCCGCGTCCTTCGCCTCGAGACTCGCGGCGGGCCCGAGATCCTGGGTGACCGTCATGGTGTTCTGCCCGGAGTCGCCCAGGAAGTTGATCTTCATGAGCGGCGCGATCGCCACGGTGCCGCCCAGCACCAGCACGGCGATGAGCAGGGTCGCCCACGAGTGGCGGAGCGTCCAGCGCAGCACCGGCAGGTACGCCCGCTGCAGGCGCGAGGGCGGCGCGTCGGGGCTCTCGGGATCGATCGGCCGGCCGTCCTCGTCGCGCACGGGCGTGCCCGGCTTCATGAACCAGTACGCCAGCACCGGGACGATCGTCAGCGCGACGAAGAGCGAGGCCAGCATCGCCAGCGCCACCGTCAGGGCGAAGGGCCGGAACAGCTCCCCGACCATGTCGCCCACGAACGCGATGGGCAGGAACACCGCCACGGTGGTGATCGTGGAGGCGGTGATCGCGCCCGCCACCTCGCGCACGGCCAGGCGGATCGCGTCGCCCTTGTCGGCATCGCCCACGTAGTGGCGCTTGATGTTCTCGATCACCACGATCGAGTCGTCCACGACGCGGCCGATCGAGATCGTCAGCGCGCCCAGCGTGAGCATGTTGAGCGAGTACCCGAACGCCTGCATGCCGATGAACGCGATCAGCACGCTCGTGGGGATCGAGATCGCCGTCACGAGGGTCGACCGGATCGACAGCAGGAACACGAGGATCACGATCACCGCGAAGGCGAGGCCGAGCATGCCCTCGACGGCGAGGGTCTCGATCGACTGCACGATGAACGGCGCCTGGTCGAACACCACCGTGAACTCGGCGCCGGGGAACGTCTCCCGCAGGTCGTCGAGCACGGCGAGCACGCCCTCCGACACCTCGACGGTGTTGGCCGCGGGGAGCTTGGTGATGGAGATCGAGATGGCGTCCTCTCCGTTCACCCGCGAGATCGACTCGACCGGGTCGGAGGTGAGCGCGACGGTGGCGACGTCGCCGATCGTCGTCACGGGCGGCACGATCGGCTGACCCGTGACGGGGTCGAGCTGCGGCTCGACCGAGGACGGGACGAGCGGGAGCGCGGCGACGTCGTCGGGCGAGGTGAGCTTGGCGCCGGTCTGCACCGTGAGGGTCTCGTCGCCCTCGGTGATCGAGCCGCCGGGGAACAGCACGCCGTTCTGCTCCATGGCATCGCTGATCGCCTGCGTCGTGAACCCGCGCGCCGCGAGGGCGGCGGGGTCGGGGGTGATCCTGATCCGCTCGCCGACGCCGCCGACGATCGACGCGGATCCCACGCCGTCGACGTCCTCGATCTCCGGGATCGCGATGTCCTCGAGCTCGGACTGCACGTCCGTGCCCTCGTCGAAGCCGCTCACCGCCACCTGGAGGACGGGCAGGTCGTCGAGACCGACCGACATCACCTGGACGTCGGCGGACTCCGGCAGCTCGAGCCGGTTGATCGCCTGCTGGATCTTCTGCTCGGCGGTGCCGAGGTCCGAGCCGTACGCGAACATCGCCTGCACGATCGAGGCGTTGGTGCTGCTCGTGGCGGTCGTGGACTCGAGGTCGGGCACCGCCTGGATCGCCTTCTCCACCGGCGTGGAGATGTCGTTCTCGACGACCTCGGGCGACGCGCCGGGGTAGCTGGTGATGACCACGAGCGCGGGCAGCTCGATCGACGGGATGAGCTCCTGCTTCAGGTTGGTCAGGGCCATTCCGCCGAAGATGGCGGCGCAGATCGTGATGAGCGCGATCAGGGCGCGGTTCTTCAGACTGAGGACGGCGAGTTTCGACAAAGCGGCTCTCTCGGTCTCGACCGGCAGCGCCGACGAAGCACCGCCGATACGGTGCTGTATCCGACGGCCTCAGTCTGACACACGCCCGGTGGCGCCGTCCCTGGGGACATCCCCCGTTCAGGCGCCGAACGCGCGCGCCGCGAGCATCCCGAGCGCGGCGGCGAGCGCGCACGCGAGCAGCGTGCCGACGCCGTTGCCCACCGCGGCGACGTACCGGCGCGCGAGCCACAGCTCGACGGTGTCCACCGAGACCGTGCTGAAGGTGGTGTACCCGCCGAGAAGCCCCGCGGTGATGACGGTCAGCGCGGGCGACGGGGCGCCGGCGAACGCCGTGGCGAGCACGGCCATGACGAAGCAGCCCGTCACGTTCACGATCAGGATCGGCCACGGGAAGCCCCGGTCGCGCCGCAGGGTCGCGTCGACGAGCCAGCGCAGGCCCGCGCCCGCGCCGCCCGCGACCGCCACCAGGACGAGCTCGATCGGGTTCACGCCTCCCCCTCCCGCGGCGCGGCGGTGCGTCCGGCCCGGCTCATGCGCGCCCGCCCAGCCGCGCGCCGAGCGACACGCCCACCGCGGCGACGGCGACGGGCAGCGCCACGAGCGCCATCACGGCGCCCACGAGCAGCAGCAGCGCGAACACCGCGGCCGACACGGGGTGCGCCGCGAGGCCGGGGAGATCGAGATCGCCCGCCAGCATCGCCATGGCGGGCGCCAGCGCGCTGTACGACGTGAAGCCGCCGAGCATGCCCGCGCCGAGGAACGCGCGCGTGCGCGGGCGATCGGGCACCCAGCCGACCACGACGCCGAGCAACCCGGAGCCCAGCACGTTCACGAGCAGGATCACCGGCAGCCCGAGCAGCGGGTGGTCGTTTCCCGCCGTGAGCAGGTATCGCGCTGCGACCCCGATCGTCCCGCCCGCGACCACGAGCGGCAGCAGGCCCCAGCGGACACGGGCGGAGCGGAAGCGGACGGTCACCCGCCCACGCTAGCGGCGATCAGCGCTCGAGCGTCGCCGCGCGCACGACCTGCACGATGCCGAACACGAGCAGTGCCGCGCCGACGAAGAGCCACACCCACAGCGCGGCCCACAGCGGCGCGAGGATGACGAGCACGCCCGCCACGATGCTCAGCAGGCCGAACGCGACCGTCCACCCCCGCGAGCGGCGGACCGGGCTGTACGCGTGCCGATCGACGCCGAGTGTGGTGAGGGCGAACACGCCGTCCACGATCCACGCGATGCCGAGGAACAGCGCGAACACGGCCGCGATCGCGGCGGTGGCCGCGCCGAGGTCGGTGAACGCGACGATGCCGGCGACCACGTACAGCGCGCCGAGCACGGCCACGGCCGCGCGGAACCATCCGCCCAGCTCGTGCGCGAACAGCCCCAGCGCGAGGTTCGCGAGGCCGGCGACGATGGCATAGACGGCGAGGAGCACGGTCACGACGACGGCCGACTTCACCGGCCAGATCAGGATCGCCAGTCCCGCGATCAGCGAGATGACGCCGCTGACGATCACCGCCAGCCGCACGCCGCGCGCGATCGATCCCCGCCAGACGGGCTCTTCGGCGATCTGGGTCTCGTCGGTCATGATCTCCCCTTTCGGTCCTCTGCCGCCGAGACTACTCCGCGCCGCGCGCGGGCCCGAGGCGCGAACGGGGAAACGGGGCGCCTCCGGTGGGAGACGCCCCGTTTCGTGCCGGGCGACGGTTCATCGCCGCCCGGGGACGGCGCGACCGGCACGCCGATCAGAGGCGGGTGTCGGCGTAGACGCGGAGCGCGTCGCGGACGAACGCCGCGCCCTTCTCGCCGCCGTAGTTGGCCGCGAATCGCGGATCGGCGACGTACATCTCGCCGAGGCCCGTCACGTAGCCCTTCACGTCGCCGCCGGGCGTGGCGGCCGGCGTGCCGGGGACCGCGGTCAGCCACTCCACGTGGCGGCGGGCGAGCTGCTGCGCCTCGTCGGACGCCGGGTCGATGCCGCGCTCGGCGGCGTCGATCCAGTCGCGGCCCAGCTGCGCCGTGCGCGCCTGCCAGGCCGTGCGCTCCTCGGCCGACATGCCTCGCCACCAGCGGTTGCCCGCGGCGTAGGCCTCGGCGCCCCAGCGCTGCTCGACCTCCTCCTTGTACTGCGTGTGATCGAACCCGTCGAACATCTGCTCGGCCATGAGTTCGTCTCCCTTCTGTCGTGCGCGGATCGTGTTCTCCACCGCGGCGATCTGCCGCGTGATCCGCTCCTTCTCCTGTTCCAGCCAGTCCCGGTGACGCTCGAGCGCGCGGACCTCGTCGGCCTCGCGCGCCAGGACGTCGCCGATCTGCGGCAGCCCGAGTCCGAGCTCCCGCAGTAGGAGGATCCGCTGCAACCGCACGAGCGCCGAGGCGTCGTAGTACCGATACCCGTTGGCCCCCGTGCGGGTCGCGGGCAGCAGCCCGATCTGCTCGTAGTGACGCAGCGTGCGGCTGGTCGTGCCCGCGAGCTTGGCGATCTGCTGGATCGACCACTCCATGGCCCCTCCTTTCCCGATGGATGACTCCACGCTAGAGGTTGACGTTACGTCAAGGTCAAGCGCGTCCCGCCTGGGAGTTTCCCGACGGCGGTTGCCGATCGAGATATATCGTGTTTCACTCCTCCCATCGAGATATATCTCGAGTTGCACCAAAGGAGCGGATCATGGAGAAGTGGCTCATCCACCCGGGCGAGAACCGGGTGATCGATGTCGAGGGCGTGTTGTCGCTGAAGATCGGACTCGTCGGCGGGCAGATCGACGTGATCGCCCACGACGAGCCCAACGTGCGCGTGGAGGTGCGCGGCGTCACCGTCAAGGACCTGCGCGTGGAGTTCTCGGGCGGTCAGCTCGAGATCGACCACCCGCAGCTGCGGTGGGACAACTTCCTCGAGGTGTTCCGCAACTTCGGCGCGGGCGGCCCCCGGGCCGAGATCAGCGTCGCCGCGCCGCGCGACGTCGCGCTCACCCTGGGCGTCGTGAGCGCCTCGGCGCTCGTGGCCGGGCTCGCGCGCGACGCCACCGTCAACACCGTCTCGGGCGACGTGCTCGTCGACGGGCACACCGGTACCCTGCGGGTCAACGCCGTGTCGGGCGATGTGCAGGTGCGCGGCCTGACCGGCGCGTTCGACGCGCACACGGTCTCGGGCGACGTGATGGTCGCCGGACGGGTCACGAAGGCCGGCGTGGACTCGGTGTCGGGCGCCACGTTCATCGACGCCGAGGGGCCGATCGCCGCCGTGTCGCTCAACGGCGTCTCTGGGGCGGCGACGTTCCGCTTCGACGCCGGCTACCCCGCCAACTACGTGCTGCGCTCCGCCAGCGGGCGGATCGTGGTCGACGGCGTCCCACGCGGCGGCAGCGGCCCCTCGAACGTCACGGGGTCGACCGGCGAGCTCTCCGGCGCGTTCGTGGACGTGCGCGCCAACACCGTGGCGGGAGACATCACGGTGCTGCGCCGCGACGACGCCGCCGGCACCGTGCCCACCGCCGGGTCGACCCCGGCCGACGGCGAGACGCCCGCGGGCGGTGAGCTCTGATGCCCGCCGTCTTCTCGCACGGCGACCTGCGCCTGTACCTGCTGAGCCTGCTCGGCGAGTCGCCGCGCCACGGGTACGACATCATGCAGGCGCTTGCGGAGCGCACCGGCGGCACGTACACCCCGAGCGCGGGCACGATCTACCCGCGCCTGGCGAAGCTCGAGGAGGAGGGGCTCGTCACCAAGACCGTCGACGGCCGCAAGACCGTGTACGAGATCACCGATGCCGGGCGCGCGGAGGTCGCCGCACGCGCCGACGACATCGCCGGGATCGAGGCCGGCCTCGCCGACTCGGTGCGGCTGATCGCGGACGAGGTGCGATCGAGCGTGCAGGAGGCGATGAAGAGCCTGCGCGCCGACCTCGCCGCCGCCGCGCACGCCGAGCGCGGCCGGCCCGCGCCGCGGCCGGAGGCGGACGATGCGCGCGTGCAGTCGCGCGTGCAGCTGCAGCGGGCCGAGGCGGCGATCGCCGACTTCCGCGGCCGGGTACGCGGCGACCTGCGCTCGCACGTGGCGCGCGGCGGGGAGCTGGCGGCGTCGGTCGTGGACGACCTCACCGCGGCGCTGGACGCCGCGGCGCGCGAGGTGACGCGTGCGCTCTCCGGTCGCTGAGGCGCCGGTGGCGTCCGAGGCGGCGACGCCCGCGGCCCGGCGCCGGCCGGTGCGCCGGTGGATCGAGCGGCATCCACGGGTGCGGCGCGGCTACCGCGCGGCCGTCGGCACGCTCGGCGGGCTCGTCACGGCGCTCGGCGTCATCCTGCTGCCGCTGCCGGGGCCCGGCCTGCTCGTGCTCCTGGGCGGCCTGGCCGTGCTCGGCACGGAGTTCGCGTGGGCGCAGCGGGTGGCCGGCTGGCTCAGGCGCGGGGCCGCCGCCGTCGCGGCGTGGTGGCGTCGGCGCCGCGCACGCCGGCGTCAGGCCGCTGACCGCTGACGCACACGACAAAATCGCCGTGGGACGTGCTCCCACGGCGATTTTGCGTCGATCGGATCAGGCCGCGTTGTCCTGATCTTCGTCGTCGTCACCGTACTGATCGGCCCACTTATCGACATACAGATCGTCGTCGTGGTGGCTGCCGAGCTCGCGCTCGAGCGCGTTGTAGTCCACCGTGGGACTGTACGACTTCAATTCACGGGCGAGCTTGGTGTGCTTCGCCTTCTGACGGCCACGCCCCATGCGCGGGACCCCCTCGTTTGAGCTGCGGGTGCTGCCACGATGTGTTCAAAATCACCCGGCGAAAGGACCGGAAAGAGTAGAATTCAGGATACCACGAGGGCCGGAAATACCGGCTCAGACGGTACCCGGAAGGGAGCGATGACGGTGTCGGAGAACCAGTCTGAGGCGGTCGGCGAGGTCCGCATTCCCGAGGAAGACAATGCCCTGCACGGTGCGGTGGTGGTCGGGGTGATCCCCGATCAGAACCCGCGCGTGCTCAAGGAGGCCGCCCGCTACGCCAAGCTCCTGGGCGCGCCGCTCGTGGTGGTCCACGTCGACGTGACGCGCTTCGTCACGTACGAGGACCCGGACGGATACGTGCACTCCGCGCCGATCGACATCAACGTCGACGCGGGCGCCGAGGAGTTTGAGGCCGTCAAGCAGCACGCCGCGGAGGTCCTCGAGGGGAAGATCCCCTGGGAGTCGCGCCAGCTGGTCGGCGACCCCGCGCTCGCCCTCAAGCACTTCACCGCCAAGATCAACGCGAGGCTCATCGTCATCGGCACGCGCAAGCGCGGCTTCGGCGAATCGCTGCGCGAGTTCTTCACCGGCTCGGTCGCGGCGCGCCTGTCGCACCGCCAGTCGATCCCGCTGCTGGTCGTCCCGCAGGGCGAGCTGCTCGCGGACGACGAGGACTACCCGCCGTCGGACCTCACCTGACGCGCGGAGGAGGCCGCCTCGATCGCCGATCGGGGCGGCCTCGCCCGTTCAGGAGGACTGGACGCTCTCGACCCAGCTGAGGTACTCGTCGGTCACGGTGCCCGTCACGTAGCGCCCGTCGAAGCAGCTCATGTCGAGGTCCGTGAAGGACGCCCCGCCCACCGCGCTCTCGATGATCGCGTCGCGGAGGTCGTCGACCTCCTGGTAGACGAGGTGATCGCAGCCGAGCTCGGCGGCGATCTCCGGGATCGTGCGCCCGTGCGCCACGAGCTCGTGGCGGGAGGGCATGTTGATCCCGTACACGTGCGGGTGCCGCACCGGCGGGGCGGCGGACGCGAACGTCACGGTCCGGGCGCCCGCCGCGTACGCCATCTGCACGATCTGGCGGCTGGTGGTGCCGCGCACGATCGAGTCGTCGATCAGCAGCACGTTCTTGCCGCGGAACTCGCTCGACATCGCGTTGAGCTTCTGGCGCACGCTCTTCTTGCGCACGGCCTGGCCGGGCATGATGAACGTCCGGCCGACGTAGCGGTTCTTGTAGAAGCCCTCGCGGTACTCGATGCCGAGGACCTTCGCGACCTCCATCGCCGCGGGGCGCGCCGAGTCCGGGATCGGCATGACCACGTCGATCAGCCCCTCCGGCACGTGCTTCGCGATCGTCGCGGCGAGCTTCTCGCCCATCCGCAGCCTCGACTCGTACACGGACACCCCGTTCATGATCGAGTCGGGGCGGGCGAGGTACACGTACTCGAACGAGCACGGCAGCAGTTGCGGGTCGTCGGCGCACTGCTTGGTGTGCAGCTCGCCGTCGTTCGTGATGAACACGGCCTCGCCGGGCTCGATGTCGCGGATCAGCTCGTAGTCGCCGTTCTCCAGCACGAGCGATTCGCTCGCCACGACCCACTCGTCGCGGCCGTCCTCGCCGGCCCGCCGCCCGAGCACGAGGGGACGGATGCCGAACGGGTCGCGGAACGCGAGCAGCCCGTAGCCGGCGATGATCGAGATCACGGCGTACGCGCCCTCGATGCGGCGGTGCGTGCGCGTGACGGCCTCGAAGATGCGATCGGGATCGAGATCGACCGGGCTGGTGGTGATCTGCAGCTCGTTGGCGAGCACGTTCAGCAGCAGCTCCGTGTCGCTCGACGAGTTGAGGTGACGGCGGTCGCGGCGGGCCATGTCGGCCGTGAGCTCGCGCGTGTTGGTGAGGTTGCCGTTGTGGATGAGGATGAGACCGTAGGGCGAGTTGACGTAGAAGGGCTGCGCCTCCTCCTCGCTCGACGCCGTGCCCTTGGTCGCGTAGCGGACGTGGCCCAGGCCGACGTTGCCCAGCAGCGAGCGCATGTCGCGCGTGCGGAAGGCCTCGCGCACCTGCCCGGGCTTCTTCTGGATGTGCATGACGCCGTTGGGCTCCGCGGTGGCGATTCCCGTGGCGTCCTGGCCTCGGTGCTGCAACAGAAGCAGCGCGTCGTAGATGTCCTGGTTGACGGGCGCGCGCCCGACCATTCCGACGATGCCGCACATGGGGTGGTTACTTCATCCGTTCTGTCAGTTGGCGTACGAGCCGACCAGCCGGACGGCGCCGCCGTCGACACCCTTGGCGCCCTGTTCGAATCCGTCGCCGGGTGCCTCGCCGGCGGCGACCGTACCGACCTGCCAGGCGGGGATGCCGTCCTCGGCGAGCGCGGCGATGGCCGCGTCCACGACCGCCGGGTCGACGATCGCGAGGAACCCGATCCCGAGGTTCCAGGTGCCCTCGCTCGATTCCAGGGTGGTGCCGGCGACGTCGCTCAGCACCCGGAACACGGGGCTCGGGCTCCACGTGGACCGGTCCACCTCGCTCCACGTGCCGCGCGGCAGCACGCGCGCGAGGTTTGCCGCGATGCCGCCGCCCGTGACGTGGCTGAGCGAGTGGACGCCGTCGCCCAGGCGGTCGATCAGGCGCAGCAGCGGCGAGGTGTACAGGCGCGTCGGCTCGAGGAGCGCCTCGCCCCACGTGGTGCCGAAGTCGTCGGCGCGGTCGCCGTACCCGATGCCGGCGCGGGTGAGGATGTGCCGCACGAGTGAGTAGCCGTTCGAGTGCAGGCCGCTGGAGGCGAGAGCCAGCACGGCGTCGCCCGCGCGCACGCGCTCGGCCCCGAGCACCGCGTCGGCCTCGACCACGCCCGTGGCCGCGCCCGCGACGTCGTAGTCGTCGACGCCGAGCAGGCCGGGGTGCTCGGCGGTCTCGCCGCCCACGAGCGCGGTCCCGGTGGCGCGGCACGCGTCGGCGATGCCGCGCACGATGTCGGCAATGCGCTGCGGCACGACCTTCCCGCACGCGATGTAGTCGGTCATGAACAGGGGCCGGGCGCCCACCACGACGATGTCGTCGACCACCATGCCGACGAGGTCCTGGCCGATCGTGTCGTGCTTGTCGATCGCCTGCGCGATCGCCACCTTGGTGCCGACGCCGTCGGTGCTCGTCGCGAGCAGCGGGCGGCGGTAGCCGATCAGCGCGCTGGCATCGAAGAGGCCGGCGAATCCGCCCACGCCGCCGAGCACCTCGGGACCGTGCGTCGCGCGCACGGCCGACTTCATCAGCTCGACCGCGAGGTCGCCCGCGGCGGTGTCGACACCGGCCTCGGCGTACGTGGAGTTGTGCGCGCTCGGCGCGTGCGGGGTGGGATCGGCGGCCACGCCCCCAGCCTAGCCGCCGCGCCCGGATGCTGGATGCGAGGGGCCTGGGCGCCGGCTCCCGGTCCGCGCGGATCATTCGGCACGAGCGGCGGCCGACCGCATAGCCTGGGATCATGAATGCGCCGAGCTGGCGGGTGACCGAGGGGACCGACCTCGGCGTGCTCGTGGCGCTGTACCTGCGCACGACGCTCGGGGTGCGCCCGCCCGAGGAGCTGCCCGCGCTGCGGGGCGTGACGCCCGGCGGCGAGGCGTCGCCGGAGGTCGCCGATCAGTGGCTGCAGTACTGGCGGATGACGGTGGAGCCGCTCGCCCACCCCGCCGACGAGCCGCTCGAGCTCATCGAGGAGTTCGGCTCGCTCGTGGCGCTTCCGCGGAGCGCTGCGGCGCTGGCGGCGGCGATCCGCCCGCTCGCTCCCGCGGCACTGGAGTACGCGGCGGCGGCGCGCAACCGCCTGCGCCTGGCGCAGCAGGGGCGCGTGGGCGACGCGACGTGGACGAACCTCGTGCGCGACGAGGAGAAGCGCGCCGGCCGATCGGCGCATCCGTTCGTCCTCGCCGTCCAGGAGCTGCCGCTCACGCAGCGCGGGATCTGGTGGATCGGCGAGCTCACGATCGCCGTGTCGGACGGCCTGCGCGGCGACGCACCGGCGTTCGGGAAGGCGATCCGCCCGATCGTCGCCGACCTGATCTGACCGTCAGTCGGCGTCGGTGACGGTCTCGTGCGCCACGCGCACGTCGCGCGTGCGGCGGCCGACGGTCGCGTCGAGGATGAGCGCGACGATCATGCCGAGCGCGATGCCGGCCGGCACGCACCACAGCAGGATGAAGCCGAACGCCTGACCGCGCGTGTACTCCACGAGCGTGTAGCGGCTGGCCTCGTCCGTGCCGGTGAAGACCGTCGACAGGATGAGCGCGGCGGCGATGCCGAGCATGGCGCCGAGCGCAGCGAAGACGCCGAACTTCGGCGCGCGACGCACCTTCACGACATCGGCGTTCACCCCGGACTGCGACATGCCCCGATTCTTTCACCGGGATTCTGGGAATGCTCTCCTCTGGGCCCTCCTCCCCGCAAACGCACGGGATCCGGCGCCCGGCCGGGCGATCAGGGGCGCAGCGGCAGCAGCGGCGCGAGGTCGGCGCGCACCCCCGATGCGGAGATCCGCCCCGCGGCGAGCGCCTGCTGCCAGGTCTGCTCGCCGGTGGCGATCGCGATCCAGGCCGCCGCGTCCATCTCGACGACGTTGGGGGGCGTGCCGCGCGTGTGACGGGGGCCCTGCACCACCTGCACCGCGCCGAACGGCGGCACGCGCACCTCCACCGTGTTGCCCGGTGCCTTCTCGGCGAGCAGCTGCAGCAGGTAGCGCACCGCGGTCGCGAGCGCCGGGCGCGGGGCCGGGCGCCCCGCATCGGCCGCGCCCCGCACGGCGTCGAGCGCGGCGCGCCCGTCTCCGGTCTCGATCCGCTTCGCCATGCCCCCATTCAACCCCCTGCGCCCCGCGGCCGTGCCCCGGCGATCTGCGCGATGCGGGCGGCCGCCGTAGGCTGGGGGCGTGAAGATCCTCGTCCTCGGTTCGGGCGCGCGCGAGCACGCCATCGTCCTGGCGCTCCGGTCGGAGCCCGCCGGTCACGAGATCCTCGCGGCCCCCGGCAACGCCGGGATCGCGCGGGACGCGGCGATCGTCGACGTCGACATGCTCGACCCGGGCGCGGTGAGCGCGTACGCGATCGAGCATGCGGTCGACCTCGTGGTCATCGGCCCGGAGGCGCCGCTCGTGGCGGGCGTCGCCGACGCGCTGCGCGAGCGCGGCATCCCCGTGTTCGGTCCCGGCAAGGCGGCCGCGCAGCTGGAGGGATCGAAGGCCTTCGCGAAGCGGATCATGGAGGCCGCCGGCGTGCCGACCGGCCGGGCGACGCGCGCGGGCACGAGCGCGGAGGTGGCTGCGGCCCTCGACGCGTTCGGCGCCCCGTACGTCGTGAAGGCCGACGGCCTGGCCGCGGGCAAGGGCGTCATCGTGACGTCCGATCGCGCCGCCGCGATCGCGCACGCCGAGCAGTACCTGCCGAGCGGCTCCGTGCTGATCGAGGAGTTCCTGTCGGGCCCCGAGGTCTCGCTGTTCTTCCTCAGCGATGGCGACACGGTGCGCGCGCTGAGCCCCGCCCAGGACTTCAAGCGCGCGCACGACGGCGACGCCGGGCCCAACACCGGCGGCATGGGGGCGTACTCGCCGCTGCCGTGGCTCGCCGAGCGGTTCGGCAGCGAGGCCGCCTTCGTCGCCGAGGTGACCGAACGGATCGCCCAGCCGGTCGTCCGCCAGCTCGACGCCGAGGGCACGCCGTTCGTCGGCCTCCTCTACGCCGGCCTGATCCTGACCGACGACGGCGTGAAGGTGATCGAGTTCAACGCCCGCTTCGGCGACCCCGAGACGCAGGTGGTGCTGCCCCGACTGCGCACGCCGCTGTCGGAGCTGCTGCTCGCCACCGCCCGCGGCACGCTCGAGACCGCCCCCGTCCCGGAGTTCTCGGACGACGTGGCCGTCACGGTCGTGCTCGCGAGCGAGGGGTACCCCGAGGCACCGGTCATCGGCCGCGCGCTCGGCGGTCTCGAGGCCGCCGCCGCGATCGAGGGCGTCCACCTCGCGCACGCCGCCACCCGGGCGGAGGGTGACGGTCTGGTCGCCACGGGCGGCCGCGTGCTGAACGTCGTCGCCACCGCGTCCGACTTCGCGACCGCGCGCGAGCGGGCGTACGCGGCGATCGATCGCATCACCCTCGAGGGGTCGCACCACCGCCGCGACATCGCCGCCCGCGTGGTCTGATCCTCAGCGCCCGGCCGGGCGGAGCGCGCCTGCCATGATGGGCGGGAGCACCACCCCGAGACGGAGGACGACATGCAGCCGACCCCCACCCCGCCGCGCGTCCGCGCGCTGCGCACGATCGCGCTCAGCTACCTCGGCTCCATCCCGCTCATCGGCGTCGTCGTGGCGCTGGCCGTCCCCGGTGACCACCTGTGGGGCGCACCGGACCTGCTCGGCATCGTCGCGCCGATCGTCATCGGGCTGGCGTGCTGGGCGGCGGTCGTGACGATCGGGCTGCGGGTTCCGGCGCTGCCGGCCGGTGCCACCGATCCGGTGGGGGCCGTGACCGCCTACCAGACGTCGCTGTTCGTGCGGATCGCCTTCGCGACGCTGCCGGCGCTCCTGTCGATCCCGCTGCTGTTCGTGCTGCCCCACGCGACGATGATCACGTTCGCGATCGGCGCGGTGATCTCGCTCGTGCTGCTCGCGGTGTACGTGTACCCGCACCGCTACAACGCCGCCCTCGTGGAGCGCCGGCTGGACCGCGCGGGCGGCCGCTCGCTCCTCACCACGCACCTCGGTCTGGACGGCCCGCAGCCGCCGCAGGACGACACGGGCTCCGCCCGGTTCCACTGACCCGTCAGAGCGCGGGCCCCAGGCCGGCGCGATCGATGACGACCGCCATGAGCGTGCGGTTGCGCACGCCGAGCTTCCACCGCGCCTGCTGGATGTGTGCCTTGACGGTCGATGGCGCGAGGTGCAGCTCGCGGGCGATCTCGTCATCGCTCGCCCCGGTGGCGACCAGGCGCGCGACATCGCGTTCGCGCTCGGTGAGCGTCTGGACGAGCTCCTCGGCGCGCCGACGCTCCGGCAGGCCGCCGTCGGCGGCGAGACGGTTGACGAGCTGCTTGGTGTGCCGCGGCGACAGGAACGCGTCGCCCCGCGTGACGGTGCGCACCGCCGTGGCGAGATCGGCCGGGGCGCTCTCCTTCAGCACGTAGCCGTACGCCCCGGCCTCGAGCATGCGCGCGACGGTGTCGACGGCCGCGATGCTCGTCATCGCGGCCACCTGCGTGTCGACGTGGGAGAGGATTGCGCGGGTCGCCTCGATGCCGTCCATGCCCGGCATCTGGATGTCCATGAGCACGACGTCCGGGCGGTGCACGCGCGCGAGCTCGACGGCTTCCGGACCGCTGGCGGCGAGGCCGATCACCTCGATGTCCTCGTTGGGCGAGAGGATCGCCTCGACCGCGGACCGCACCAGCGCGTCGTCGTCCACGACGAGCACGCGAACGGGGTGAGCGACGGGGTCGGGGGCCACCCCGCTAACTTACAAGGCCGCCGCGCGGGGCGAGGCGACGGTCCACGGCAGCGTCACATCGACGATGAAGCGACCGTCGTGGGGGCCGATCCACGCCTCGCCGCCCAGCGCGTCGACGCGCTCGCGGATCCCGAGGATCCCGTATCCGCCCGACGATGACCCCGCGTGCGGTCCGACCGGATTCTCGACGCGGATGCGCACGCCCCGCTCCGGCGCGGCATCGACGAGGAGCGAGACCGGGTGCCCGGGCGCGTGCTTGATCGCGTTGGTGAGCGCCTCCTGCACGATCCGATACGCCTCCGAGTGCATCGCCGGCGCGGCGCCGTCCGCCGCCTCGATCACGACGTAGGCATCGACGCGATGGCCCGCCGAGCGGTGATCGGCCAGCAGCGCGGCGATGTTCCGCAGCGACGGCGACGTCCCCGATGCCGGCCGCGGATCCGTCCGCAGCCCGCCGACGATGCCCCGCACGTCCTCGAGCGCGGCATGCAGCTGCTGTCGCATCGTTCCCGCCCACGCGGCGAGCGCCGGGTTCACCGCGGGGTCGGCCGCGACCTGCGCCTCGAACGCGCTCGCCGACAGCGCCGCCGTCGACAGGCGATGCCCCAGGCCGTCGTGCAGATCGCGGGCGATGCGCTCCCGCTCCGCCTGCCGCGCGAGCTGCTCGTCGAGGGCGTCGGCGCGCGCGTGCTCGCGATCCGCGCGCCGCTTGCTCGCCTCGGCCTCGTGCCGGGTGCGCTGATACGCGACCGCACCGGCCACGCCGCCCAGCGCGATCAGCGCGATGATCCACGGGGCGAGGACCCACCCGACCCCGTCCGGGTCGGTTCCCCTGCTGTCGAACAGCCAGAGCAGCGCGTTGCCCCAGTCCGTCGTGGTCTCGCGGACCACGAACAGCGTCACCGCGACGGCCGCGGCGGCCGAGATCTGCCACGTCCGCCGGGGCCATCGCTGCAGCGCGTGGAACACCCCGACGAGCGCCAGCAGGTAGGAGACGCCGATGACGAGCAGCACGCCGCCGGCGATGAGCACCGGGATCGGCGTGCGTGCGCGGACGAACACCGTTCCCCATGCGGCGAGGACCGCGAGGGCGAGCACCACTCCGAGATCGGTCGCCTCGACGCGGGCGTCCGCTCCCCAGTGGATCGCCGCCGCGCCCGGCACGTTGACGATGCCGACGACGTCCCACAGGAGGCCGATCGCGAAGAGCGCCGTCGATCGCGTGCCGTCCAGCACACGCGCGACGCGCGCATCTCGAGGGCGAGCGGGGGCGGTCATGCTCCGAGGTTAGAACGCGCCACCGACAGGACGCGCCCATCGATCGCCCGGCGATGTCCAGACGATCGTCCGGCCGACTCCGGCCGAAAGACGGAGGCGCCGCGCCCGCCCCCGAGGCGACGCTGGGGACATCGCACGAGCCGGATAGGTCGGCGGCGTGTCGACGGTCGACCGATGAGGCCTCGCTCATCGATCCGGCATACTGAATCCGTTTGCCCGGGTACTGCTCGGGTAGTTACACAGCACCATCGAGTTGGGAGACTCCATGTCCTTCGATCACACCCCGCCGCCCCCGCCCCCGCAGCCGCCGGTGCCTCCTGCACCCGAGCCTTCGCTGCCCGGCGCGGGGACGCCGGCTGCGCTGCCTCAGCAGTTCGGCGGCCCTGCCGCCCCTGCACCGGCGCTGCCGGGCTCGAAGTCGTTCCTCACGACATGGCTGCTGTCACTTCTGCTGGGATGGACGGGCGCCGATCGGTTCTACCTCGGAAAGACCGGCACGGGCCTCCTCAAGCTGGTGACCATCGGCGGCCTCGGCGTGTGGTGGCTCATCGATCTGATCATCGTGCTGACCGGATCGACGCGAGACAGCCGGGGCCTCCCGCTGGAGGGCTATCAGCAGCACCGCAAGATCGCCTGGATCGTGACCGGGTCGCTCGTCGCTCTGAGCCTCATTATCAATGCGATCAATGCCGCGAACGGCGCGAGCAGCCCGAACTCTGCCGGGGCTCCGGCGGTGAGCGAGAACGCGTCGGCCGACGATCACGACACGGAGACGAAGCCCGAGCCGGTCGTCGAGGAGCCGGCACCGGTGGTGCCCTCGGTGATCGGGGCGACGGTGCGTGACGCGCGCAGCGCGCTCGAGCAGGTCGGCCTGGTGCTCGACGCCGGTGGGGCGAGTGACGACGCCGTCATCGACACGCAGTCGCCCAACGCGGGTGAGGAGACCCAGGATGGCGCGACCGTGACGGTCTCGGCGACGGAACCCGCTCCGCCGATGACCCTGTCGCAGGAGAACGCGGTCAGCAAGGCCCAGGACTACCTCGATCTCATGGGATTCTCACGGCCCGGACTGATCGATCAGCTTGAGTACGAAGGATTCTCGATCGAGGACGCCACGTTCGCCGTGGACTATCTCGCCCCGGATTGGAACGCCGAGGCGGCCGAGAAGGCGCAGAGCTACCTCGACATGATGGCGATGTCGCGCGACGGCCTGTACGACCAGCTCGAGTACGAGGGTTTCGCTCCCGAACAGATCGAGTTCGCCCTGACGGCGGTGGGGTACTGACATGGAGGTTGCGCCGCTCCTCACGTGGACGCTTCAGCAGGAGATCCCCGTCCCGGACGACGTCGCTCCCCTGCTCACCCAGGGAGAGCAAGCCGTCGCCTCCTTCCGGACGTTTCGGGATTCCGCGACGTTCACGACCAAGCGCCTGATCGTCCGTGATGCCCAGGGCATCACCGGCAAGAAGGTCGAGATCTACTCGCTGCCGTACAGCGCGATCAACATGTGGTCCTCCGAGAATGCGGGCACGCTGGACTGGAACTCGGAGATCGAGCTGTGGACGCGCGCGGGGCACATCAAGATCAAGCTGGCCAAGGGCGCCGATGTCCGCCGCATCGACAATCTGATCGCGTGGGCTGTGCTCAACCAGCACTGACGCGCGCCGTCGGGCATTACGTATGCACGCGAGAGGCCGGGGCTACACGGCCCCGGCCTTTCCCGTCTCCTCCGCAGCACAACTACGGCAATTCCGGCGCCGGAGGCGGGCAGGAGTCCGAGACGGGTCGGTTTCGGCGAGTTTTGCCGTAGTTGTGCAGCAGCGGCGGGCAGCAGCGAGCCCCGAAGGCCCGGCCCGTTGCAGCGGGCGCGGGCAACACGCATGCACGGGTGAGGTCGGGGCCACACGGCCCCGACCTTTCCCGTCTCCTTCGCAGCACAACGACGGCAATTCCGGCGCCGGAGGCGGGCAGGAGTCCGAGACGGGTCGGTTTCGGCGAGTTCTGCCGTAGTTGTGCAGCGGGGCCGCCCGGCGCCCCGGGGCGCCCCGAAGGCCCGGCCGGGAGGTGCGGGGGGCGGGCAGACGAGGGGCGGTCGGCGGGCGGCCGCGGCAGTCGGGATAATGGACGGATGAGCGAGGCGCGCGAGATCCCCGGCTGGACGCACGTGTACTCCGGGAAGGTGCGGGATCTGTACCGCCCCGCTGACGGGTCGGAGGGGCGGATGCTCGTGGTCGCCAGCGACCGGGTGAGCGCATTCGACCACGTCCTCTCCCCCGGCATCCCCGGCAAGGGCGAGCTGCTCACGACGCTCAGCCTGTGGTGGTTCGATCAGCTCGCGGGTGCCGACGGCGGCGCCCCGGTGCCGAACCACCTCACGGGCGAGGAGGTGCCCGCGCAGGTCGCGGGGCGCGCGATGATCGTCCGATCGCTCGACATGCTGCCGATCGAGTGCGTCGTGCGCGGCTACCTCACCGGGTCCGGGTGGATCGAGTACCAGGAGCGCGGAACGGTCTGCGGCATCGCCCTGCCCGCGGGTCTGCGCGACGGCGATCGCCTGCCCGAGCCGATCTACACCCCGGCGTACAAGGCCCCGCTCGGCGAGCACGACGAGAACATCTCGTTCGAGCGCACGGTCGAGCTCGTGGGCGCCGAGCGCGCGGCCCAGCTGCGCGACGCGTCGCTGTCGATCTACGCCCGCGCGGCGGCCGCGGCCGAGGCCCGCGCCCTGATCCTCGCCGACACGAAGTTCGAGTTCGGCGTCGACGAGGACGGCGTGCTGCGGCTGGCCGACGAGGTGCTCACGAGCGACTCGTCCCGCTACTGGGACCGCACCGCGTGGGAGACGGGCGCGACGCCGAAGGAGCGGATGGCCAGCTTCGACAAGCAGATCGTCCGCGACTGGCTCAGCGCCCACTGGGACAAGCAGGGCACGCCGCCCGAGCTGCCCGCCGAGATCATCGACCGCACGGTCGCGCGCTACCGCGAGCTGCTGGAGCGCATGACCACCTGACGCAGCGATTCGTCGCCGTGTCCGGCGCGTGACCGCCGCGGGCGGAATCAGCCGATGCGGCCGAGCTCCGCACCCGCGGCGAGGTAGGCACCCGCGTCGGCCGAGCGCGCCAGCGTGCCCGCGCGGTGGGCGGTGACGGGCGTCTCCATCTTCATCGCCTCCATCACCGCGACGACATCGCCCTCGGCGACCTCCGCGCCGTCCTCCGCCTTCCACGAGACGACCGTGCCCGCGATCGGCGCGGCGAGCGTCGCGGGGTCCGCGTCCGCGATCGGCACCTCCGCCGGCGCCGCGGGGGCCGCGAGCCCGCCGAGCAGGCCCGCCGGAAGCGCGATCCGCATGCGTCGGCCGTCGACCTCGATCCACGTGCGCGTGACCTCGGCGTCCGACGCCGCGTCGGCGCGCGGCTCGACGAGCTCGTCGAGCCAGTCGCACTCCGTCTCGATCCAGCGCGTGTGCACACCGAACGAGGTGCCGTCCCCCGTCAGCGCGGCATCGGCGGCGAGGCGGCGGTGGAACGGGACGACCGTGGGCAGGCCCTCGATGCGCAGCTCGTCGAGCGCCGTGCGCGCGCGGCGCAGGGCGGCGTCGCGGTCGGGGCCCCACACGATCAGCTTTCCGAGCATGGAGTCGTAGGACCCGGGAACCGTGGAGCCCGCGACCACGCCGGCGTCCACGCGCACGCCGGGGCCGCCCGGGAGATCGAAGCGCGTGATCGTCCCCGGCTCCGGCAGGAAGCCGCGGCCCGGGTCCTCGGCGTTGAGGCGGAACTCGAACGCGTGGCCGCGCGCCGGGATCGGCTCGACCGGGCCCTCGGCCGGGGCCAGCGGCAGCTCGAGCGGCAGCCCGTCGGCCACGAGCAGCTGCTGGCGGACGAGATCGACGCCCGCCGTCTCCTCCGTCACGGGGTGCTCCACCTGCAGACGGGTGTTGACCTCGAGGAACGACACCACGCCGTTCGCGCCCACGAGGAACTCGACCGTCCCCGCCCCGGCGTAGCGGACGGCGGCGCAGATGTCGCGAGCGGCGGTGGCCATCGCGGTGCGCTGCGCATCGGTCAGGAACGGCGCGGGGGCCTCCTCGACGAGCTTCTGGTTGCGGCGCTGCACCGAGCAGTCGCGCGTGCCGACCACCGCCACGCCGCCCCGCCCGTCGCCGACAACCTGCACCTCGACGTGGCGGGGATTGTCGAGGAACTGCTCCACGAAGCTCTCGCCACGGCCGAACGCCGCCGTCGCCTCGCGCACCGCGGCGTCGTACAGGTCGGGGATCTCCTCGACGGTGCGCGCGACGCGCATGCCGCGCCCGCCGCCGCCGAAGGCCGCCTTGATCGCCACGGGCAGCCCGTGCTGCTCGGCGAACGCCACGACCTCGCCCGCCGACGCCACGACGCCATCCGAGCCGGCGACGAGCGGGGCGCCGACCGACGCGGCGAGCTCGCGCGCGGTCACCTTGTCGCCGAGCTGCGCGATCGATTCGGGCGAGGGGCCGATCCAGGTCAGACCGGCGGCGATGACGCGCGAGGCGAACTCCGCGCTCTCGGAGAGGAAGCCGTAACCCGGGTGCACGGCGTCGGCGCCCGAGCGCGCGGCGACCTCGAGCAGCGCGTCGATGTTCAGGTACGTGTCGGCCGGGGCGGCACCGGGCAGGCCCCACGCCTCGGTCGCGACCGCGACGTGCGGCGCCTCGGCATCGGGATCGGCGTACACCGCCACTGACTCGACGCCGTACTCGGCGCAGGCGCGCGCGACGCGCACGGCGATCTCGCCGCGGTTGGCGATCAGGACCTTCTTCATGGGATCACTCCGGGGTGTTGCGAGCGGACTCGTCGGCTGACAGCCGTCAGCCGAGCGGTGGCGCCGACGCGTAGTCGACGAAGGGCGCGGCGATGCGGAACCGGATGCGCCCGCCGACCGGCACCTGCGCGGCACGGTCGAGGTCGGCATCGGCGACGACGCCGATGACCGGATATCCGCCCGTCAGGGGGTGGTCGGCGGTGAAGAGCACGGGCTGCCCGCTCGCCGGGATCTGCAGCGAGCCGGCGGCGGTCGCCTCGCTCGGCAGCTCGGCGGTGATCGCGCGCTCGATGGGCCGCTCGCCCTGCAGGCGCAGACCCACGCGGTTGGACTGCGGGGTGACCACCCATTCCTGCTCCGCGAGGGTCTCGAGCGCCTCGGGCGTGCACCAGTCGGTGCGGGGCCCGAGCACGACGTCGAGCCAGGTGATCTCGGACACCTGCGGCAGCGGCTCGATCGGCTCGCGCCAGCCCGGCACGGAGCCTGAGACGCGCGTGCCGATCGGCAGCACCGCGCCGGCGACGAGGGGATCCGGACCGAGCGCCGCGAGCACGTCGCGGGCGACGGAGCCGAGCACGGGCTCGACGTCGAACGCGCCGCGCGCGGCCACGTACGAGTACACGCCGCTGTCAGGCGCGCCGAGGACCAGCACATCGCCGTCGTCGAGCGCGAAGGCGGACTCCCCCCGCGGGTCGATGCGTGCGCCGGCGGCCGTGCGGATCGACAGCGGCGCGGGCGCACCGGTCACCGCGACGGTCACCGGACCACGCGCACGCAGCTCGAGCCCGCCGAGCGCCGCCTCGATCGCGGGCGCACCCTCGTCGTTGCCGACCAGGCGGTTGGCCCGCCGCAGCGCACCGCGATCCATCGCGCCGGACGGCGAGACGCCGAGCGAGGCCACCCCGGCACGGCCGAGGTCCTGCAGCAGCGCCTGCGCGCCGGGGGCGAGGACCTCGAGTGCCGGTCGCGCGTCCGCGGCGCTCGGCTCCGCGCGGCGCGCGTCGCTGGGCGAGCTCGACGGCCCCGCGGTCACCCGCTCGCGCGTGGCGACGAACTCCACGCGCGCGCCCGGCTGCAGCAGCGCGGGCGGGTCGCGGCGCAGGTCCCACATCGCCTCGCTGGTGTGCCCGATCAGCTGCCAGCCGCCGGGGCTGGAGCGCGGGTAGATCCCGGTGAACTCGCCCGCGATCGCGAGGGCGCCCGCCGGGATCACCGTGCGCGGGGTCGCGCGGCGCGGCACGTGCAGCGCCGGGTCGCCGCCCGAGATGTAGGCGAAGCCGGGAGCGAAGCCCGTGAAGGCCACCGAGTACGTCGGGGCGCTGTGGCGGGCGATGACCTCGTCGACGCTCATGCCCACGAGTGCCGCGACCTCGGCCAGGTCCTCGCCGTCGTACACGACGGGGATGCGCACGAGCTCCCCCGCCTCGGCGGACCCACCGGCGACCGTCCGGCCCGCGATCGCCGCGGCCACGTCGGCCGCCGACACGAGCGCCGGCTGGAACCGCGCGTACACCGTGCGCGCGGCCGGGATCAGCTCGGCCACGCCCGAGATCGGCGCGGCCTGCAGCGCCCGGTAGAGCGCGAGGGCATGCTCGAGGTCGTCGAGCTCGGCGATGACGCCGTCGACGCCCGCGGGGAGGATGCGCATCAGGCGGCGAAGGAGCGCAGCTCGACCCCCGCGGCGACGAGGGCGTCGCGGACGGCACGGGCGATCTCCACGGCGCCCGGCGAGTCGCTGTGCACGCAGATCGAGTCGGCCTCGACGGGCACCACCGTGCCGTCGATCGCCTCGATCTCACCCGCCTGCACGAGCCGCACCATGCGCTCCGCCACGAGCGACGTGTCGTGCAGCACCGACCCGGGCTCGCGGCGCGAGACGAGCTCCCCGCCCGGGGTGTACGCCCGGTCGGCGAAGGCCTCCTGCACCGTGGTGAGGCCGGCGGCCTTCGCCTTGGCCACGAACGGCGAGCCGGCGAGCCCCATGACGACGAGGCTGTCGTCGAAGTCGCCGATCGCGTCGATCACCGCCGGGGCGTGCTTCTCGTCGTAGGCGATCGTGTTGTACAGCGCGCCGTGCGGCTTGACGTACCGCACCTGGGCGCCGATCGATCGCGCGAGCCCGCTGATCGCCCCGAGCTGGTAGAGCACGTCGCCGTAGAGCTCCTTCGGCGACGCGTCGAGGTTGCGCCGCCCGAAGCCCGCGAGGTCGCGGTAGGCCGGGTGGGCGCCGACGACGACGCCCTTGGCCTGCGTCGCCGTGAGCGTGGCGAGGATGCCCTCCGGGTCTCCCGCGTGGAAGCCGCAGGCGACGTTCGCGCTCGTGACGATGTCGAGCATCGCCTCGTCGTCGCCGAGCGTCCAGCGGCCGAAGCTCTCGCCCATGTCGGAGTTGAGGTCGATCGTGGTCACGTCGGCGCCGTCCTTTCGTTCGATCAGTGGTGCGGGTTCCATCCTCACGCCGCGGGCGGGAAGAGGAACTGGAAGATCGTGGTCGCCGAGGTGATTCCCATGTACCAGGTGAGCACGCACACGAGCGAGCCGAGCACGAGCAGCCAGGTCGGGAACTTGTGCCCGATCAGGTCCTTGCGGAAGAAGCCCACATACATCAGCAGCGTCAGGCCGATCGGCAGGATCAGGCCGTTGAAGCCGCCGGCGAAGACGAGCAGCGCCTGGGGGGCCGCGCCCAGCAGCAGGAAGACGATGAGCGAGACGCCGATGAAGATCACGGTCGACCACGAGCGGATCTTCGGCTCGAGGGCGCGCATCGAGAAGGCGGCGAAGAAGCTCACCGACGTGTACGCGGCACCGATCACCGAGCTGATGCCGGCGCCCCACATGACCACGCCGAAGATGCGCAGACCGGCCTCGCCGAGCGCGTGGCCGAAGGCCTGGGCCGCGGGGTTGGCGGAGGTCGCGGCGAGGTCAATCGTCACGCCGCTCGCGGCGACACCGAGGATCGCCAGGAACAGGACGTAGCGCATGATGCCGGTCACGCCGATGCCGAGCAGGGCGGCGCGGTTGACCTCCTTCGCGCGCTCCGGTCCGACGGTGCCGTTGTCGATCAGGCGGTGCGCGCCCGAGTACGTGATGTAGCCGCCGACCGTGCCGCCGACGATCGTCGTGATCGTCGCGATGTCGATCGTGTCGGGCCACACCGTCTGGCGCAGGGCGTCGCCGATCGGGGGCTGCGAGACGATCGCGACGACGGCGGTGAGCACGATCATCACGACGCCGAGCACGACGAGGAAGCGGTCCATCACCACGCCCGCGCGCTTGTAGAGGAAGATGCCGATCGCGATCAGCGCGCTGACCGCGCCGCCGATCTTGGTGTCCAGACCGAGGGCGGCGTTCAGGCCGAGTCCCGCACCGGCGATGTTGCCGACGTTGAACACGAGGCCGCCGAAGATGATCAGCACCGCGAGCACGTGGCCGCTGTACGGCACCGCCTGGCCCACGAGCTGGAAGACGTACTTGCCCGAGAGCGAGAGCATCCGCCACACGTTCATCTGGACGATGAAGTCGATGATGACCGAGATCAGGATGCCGAACGCGAAGGCGGAGCCGAGGGTGATCGTGAACTGCGCGGTCTGCGAGATGAAGCCGGGACCGATGGCCGAGGTGGCCATGAGGAAGATCGCGCCCACCAGGGCGCCACGGCGCGCCTTGAGGTAGTCGGTGACCTTCGGCGCCGTGACTGTGTCGGGAGTGTCGCTCATGGGTTCTCCAGGGAAGAGGGGGACGGGTGGTGGAGCGATTTCGTTCAACAATCTATAGCGGACGATGGAACCGATCACCTAGTCCACGGGCGTGATGTAACACGCTCTTCACACCGTAGGCTTCGCGGAGAGCCCATGGACCGCCACGAAGGGAGCCGATGTGACGACGCAGACGGACGGCGATCTCCCCCCGCGCTCCCGTGCCGCCGGTGCGGCCGACCGACTGCGCGCGGCCATCGCGGCAGCATCGTTGCGACCGGGCGACCGGCTCAGCGAGGCGCGCATCGCCGAGGAGCTGGGCGTCTCGCGCAACACCCTTCGCGAGGCCTTCCGGCTTCTCGCGGCCGAGGGCCTCGTCGTGCACGAGCCGCACAAGGGCGTCCACGTCGCCCTGCCGTCGATGTCGGCGGTGATCGACATCTATCGCGTCCGCCGCCTCATCGAGGTGAACGTGATGCGGGGCGCGCTGCCGCGGCACCCGTCCGGCGGGGAGATGCGCGCGGCGGTCGAGGCCGCCCACACGGCTCGCGAACGGGGCGACTGGGTGGCCGTCGGCACCGCCAACCACGACTTCCATCGCGCGATCGTGCGGCTCGCAGACAGCCCGCGGCTCGAGGCCGTCTATGCCTCGCTGCAGACCGAGCTGCGCCTGGTGTTCGGCATGATCGACGACCCCGAGTACCTGCACGGACCGTACGTCGAGGAGAACGCCCGCATCTGCGACACGTACGCGGCCGGCCGCATCGCCGAGGCCGCCGCGATGCTCGAGGCGTACCTCGACAGCTCGGAGCGGCTCATCCTCGCCAGCTACGCCCGCGCCCGCGCCTAGCACTCACTCGGCCAGGAGCCGCGCGGCCTCCTCCGTCAGCGGCTTCTTGTCGATCTTGTTCGTCGCGGCCAGCGGCAGCGCATCGAGGAACCAGATCCGGCGCGGGTGCGCGGCGGGGTCCAGCTTCGTCAGCGAGTACTGGCGCAGCGCGTCCTCGCCGATGCTCGAACCGGCCACCCGCACGACGAAGGCCACCGGCTTGGTGCCCTTGATCCGATCGGGCACCGGCACGACGGCGGCCTGCGAGACCTCCGGGTGCGACTCCAGCGCGATCTCGATCGCGCGCGGATAGAGGTTCTCGCCACCGGAGACGAACATGTCGTCCTCGCGGCCCACGAAGAAGTAGAACCCGTCGGCGTCCCGCTGGAAGAGGTCCTTCGTATGGTAGAAGCCGTCGTCGGTGAGCGGCGAGGGCACGTCGGGGCGGTTGTGATAGCCCGACATCAGGGCGCCGTTGCGGATCTGCAGCACCCCGAAGTCTGGGTGCACCGCGCCGTCCGGGCCGATCAGGCGGATCTCCACGTCGGGGTGCGGCACCCCGACCGATCCGAGCGGGACGGGGCGGCCGTCGGCCGGCGCGGTGAACGCGATCGGGCTGGACTCCGTCGTGCCGAACGTGAACACGAGCCGCGGGTGATCGAACGCCTCGTCGAGCGCCTTGAGCAGCTCGCTGCTCGCCGGCGCGGAGTTGAGGATCACCGTGCGCACGCTCGAGAGGTCGGCCCCGGCGATCGCGTCGGCGTCGTTGAGCAGCATCGCGATCATCGGCGGCACGCCGTTGAGGTCGGTGACCCGGTACCGCTCGATCGCGTCGACCACGCGGCGCACGTCGAAGCGCGGCAGCAGCACCACGGACTGCCCGGCGCCGAGCGCCCGCTGCACCGGGCTCAGCGCGCCCATATGGTACAGCGGCGCCGAGATCAGCAGGCGTGAATCGCGACTGTCGCCCTCGATGCCGCGGCCGATCACCCACAGGTGGCTGCGGTGCGAGAGCACCACGCCCTTGGGTCGACCGGTCGATCCCGACGTGTAGAGGAACATCGCGGGCTCCTCCGGGTCCGGCACGACCGCCGGGAACGGGTCGCCTTCGCCGCTCCACGCCCACGCGTCCGCGAGCGGGATGACCGGCACCGCGAAGTCGTAGCCCGACGCGTGCGCGGCGTCGACGAACACCGCCGCGACGCCCGCGTCGGAGGCGATGTACTCCACGACCTCGGCCGGCGAGCGGTAGCTGATCGGCACCGCGACGAGCCCCGCCCGCTGGATCGCCAGGAATATGACGAGCCACGGCAGCGAGTTCTCGCCGAGGATGGCGATCGTCGCACCGCGGTCGAAGCGCTCGGCGAGCGCGCCGGCGAGCACGGCGGCGCGGCGGTCGAGCTCCCCGAAGGTGACGGTCAGCGGCTGGTCACCCGAGAGATCGGTGACGGTGTCGACATCGGGGCGGTCCAGCCGGATCGCGGCCCCCTGGTTCACGTAGGACTCGGCGAGCGCTCCCCCGCCGCGCGGGAACGGATCGGTCACTCCCACGGCTTCACCACGATCTTCCCGAACACCTCGCGGCGCTCCATCATGCGCAGGCCTTCGACGGCCTCGCCGAGCGGAAGCGTCGCGCCGATCACGGGGTCGAGGCGCCCCTCGGCCACCATCGCGACGAGCTGCTCGATGTCGTTCCTCTCGAACGCGTTGGAGCCGATGATCTGCAGCTCGAACGAGAAGATGTAGCGCAGGTCCTCGGTCGGGTCGTACCCTGCGGAGGCGCCGCACACGAGGATGCGGCCGCCACGGCCGACGGAGCGCAGCGTCGGCGCCCAGGTGTCGCCGCCCGTGAAGTTCACGACGACGTCCATGCCGGGCCCGGAGTCGAACCGGTGCGGCTTGCCGTGGTGCTCGCGCACCCACTGCGCGATGTCGTGCTGCGTGTAGTCGAGGAACTCGTGGGCTCCGAGGTCGAGGAGCGCGCGGCCCTTGTCCTCCGAGCCGGCGGCCGCCACGACGTGGCACCCCATCTCTCGCGCCAGCTGCACGCACGCGGTGCCCACGCCGCCCGATGCGCCGAGCACGAGCACCTTGTCGCCCGCGTGCACGGCCCCCTTGCCGACCATCATGCGGTGCGCGGCGCCGTACGCCACCGGCAGCGCGGCGGCCTGCACGTCGCTGACCTCGTGGGGCAGGCGCACGAGCTGCTCGGCCTCCACGAGGCAGTACTGCGCCATGCCGCCGTCATGCATCTCGCCCATAAGGTGCCCGTCCGAGGCCAGCGGGACGACCACCACGCGATCGCCCGGCGCCCAGCCCTCGACGCCGTCGCCGACCTCGGCGACCTCCCCGGCCATGTCCAGCCCGATGATCACGGGCAGTGGCAGCGTGATCCCCGGCATGCCACGGACCGTGAAGATGTCGTGGTGGTTGAACGAGGCCGCCGTCACCCGCACGAGCACGTGGCCCGGTGTGACCTCCGGCACGGCGTGGTCGGAAGCGAGGCGGAGGTCGTCGAGCGGGCCGTGCGCATCGAGCACGAGCGCCCTCATGGTGGCGGGCATGCCTCCCAGCTTAGGGCGGCGCGCACCGCCCCGGCGCCGGTCAGGCGGGCGGCTGGTCGCCGTCGCGCTCGTGCGGCTCGTGACGCCGCGCCCGCTGCTCCCGGCGCTCCTCGCCCACCGTCAGCGACGCGTCGCCGGAGGCGGCGTGGTCCGGGCGATCGGGGCCCTTGGGCTGGATGTGCCCGGGCTCGAGCGTGCGCGTGACGTCCTGCGCCGTCACGATCGGGATCTGCTCGGTCGCGGCCTCGTACCACTCCGTGAGCGCGGGGTCCTCGGTGTCGATGCCGGCGCCCGCGCCCTGCTCCGGGGCGACCTCCGTCGCGCCGAACACGAAGTCGTCGCCGTGCTCCTCGATGCCGAGGCGCACGCCCTGCGCGATCGCCGCCCGCGCGAAGCGGCGGCGCAGGATGTAGGGATCGGTCGTGAGCTCGCGTCCCCAGGCGAACATGATGCCGATCACGATGATCGCGAACGGCAGCGCGGTGACCACCATGATCGACTGCAGCCCGGACAGCGCGGTGGAGCCACCGGCGAGCAGCAGGGCGAGCGCGGCGGCCCCGAGCAGCAGGCCCCAGACGATCGTCACCCACGTCGAGGGCTCGGGCTTGCCGCGCTGGCTCATCGAGCCCATGACGATGGCCGCCGAGTCCGCCGACGTGACGAAGAACAGCACGATCGAGATCATCGCGAGCACCGACAGGATCGCGCTGAACGGCAGCTGCCCCAGCACGGCGAACAGCACCGCCTCGGAGCTGCCGGCGTCGCTGATGCCGCGGCCCAGCTCCTCGAAGTACATCGTGGTGCCGCCCATGATGCCGAACCAGACGATGCACACGGCCGACGGCACGACGATGACCACGGTGACGAACTCGCGCAGCGTGCGGCCGCGGGAGATCTTGGCGATGAACATGCCGACGAACGGCGTCCACGACACCCACCACGCCCAGTAGTAGTTGGTCCACGTCGACACGAACGACGCGGCGTCCTCGCCCTGCGCCGGGTTGCGCATCAGCATGGTCCACAGCTCGCCGATGAACGCCGTCACCGACGACGGCACGATGTTGAGCAGGAACAGGACCGGTCCGCCGAGGAACACCACGACGCCGATCACGAGGGCGAGCATCAGGTTGACGTTCGACAGGGCGCGGATGCCGCGCTTGATGCCCGACACCGCCGAGACGACGAAGGCCGCCGTGAGCACCGTCACGATGATGATGAGCGCGGCGTTCCCGAACGGACCAGCGCCGGTGACGTACTCGATGCCGCTCGCGATCTGCAGCGCGCCCATGCCGAGCGTGACGGCGGTGCCGAACAGGGTCACGATGATCGCGAAGATGTCGATCACGGCGCCGATCGGCCCCTCGGTGCGCTCCTTGAAGATGGGCGCGAAGATCGCCGAGATCAGCGGCGGCCGACCGCGCCGGTATGCGGCGTAGGCGATCGCGCCGCCGACGAGGGCGTAGAACGCCCACGCCATGGGCCCCCAGTGCAGGATCGACTGCGCGAGGGCGAGGTGCATCGCGTCGCGCGTGCCGGGGTCGGCGTCGAAGCCCGGCGGCACGTCGAGGTAGTAGGTCAGCGGCTCGGCGGGACCCCAGAAGAGCAGCCCGATGCCCATGCCGGCCGAGAACAGCATCGCGATCCACGAGACGGTGGAGAACTCCGGCTCCTCCTCGTCGGCGCCCAGTCGCACGCCGCCCGTGCGGCCGTACCCGAGGATCAGCATGAACGCGATCGTCACGATCGCCAGGACCGAGAACATCCATCCGAAGTTCTCCATCACCCAGCCCAGCGACGCGCCGCCGGTGTCGGCGATGCTCTGCGGCGCGAGGAACCCCCAGATCACGACGGCGAGCACCAGGGCGCCCGCGACGCCGAACACGATCCAGTTGGTCGAGAACGTCTTGCCGGTGTCCTCCACCCCGATCCCCGGAATCAGGGCGGGGTGCGTCACCTCCCGCAGCACCTTCGTGACGGGCTTGTTCGGCTGGGGCTTCTGGGGCGATGTGGCGCTCATGATGTCCGCTCGTTCGTCGATCGGCCGCGCGCGGGGCGCACGGATCGTTCGGGGGCCACGGTACGGACCGGCTCCGCGAGGTTCGCCCGACCCGGCGGACCGTTACCGCGCCGTGACCATTCTCCGCGGCGCCTCCGGCCGGGCGGGAGAGGGCGCGCGCTGTATCGTGGATCGATTTGTTCCCCACGCCCCCAAGGAGCCCCATGCCTCTCTGGTCCCTGCACGGCGACGGCCGCACCGTCGCGCGCGGCGCGGTCGTCGCGCCCGGCGAACGCCTGAACTGGTCGGCCACGGTCGCGATGGGCCTGCAGCACGTCGTGGCGATGTTCGGCGCCACGTTCCTCGTGCCGACGCTGACCGGTTTCCCCGTGTCGACGACCCTGCTGTTCAGCGGCGTCGGCACGCTGCTGTTCCTGCTGATCACCCGCAACCGGCTGCCCAGCTACCTCGGCTCCTCCTTCGCGTTCATCGCGCCGCTCCAGGCCGCCACAGCGACCAACGGGATGGGCTCGGCGCTGGCCGGCATCGTCGCCGTCGGCCTGCTGCTCGCGCTCATCGGCGTCGTCGTCAACGTGCTGGGCGTCGGCTGGGTCGATCGGGCGATGCCGCCCGTCCTCGCCGGCACGATCGTCGCGCTCATCGGCTTCAACCTCGCCCCCGCCGCGTGGGGCAGCGTGCAGGCCGGTGCCGACGGCGCGATCATCACGCTTGTCGCGATCATCCTGTGCTCTGTCCTGTTCAAGGGCTTCCTCGGCCGCATCTCGATCTTCGTCGGCGTGCTGATCGGCTTCCTCTACGAGGCCGCGACCGGCTACTTCGGCGAGGCCAACGCGCAGGGCGTCACGCCGGCCGACACGATCGCCGACGCCGCCTGGTTCGGCCCGCCGACGTTCGCGTTCCCGGACTTCGTCTCGCCCAGCACGTGGGCGATCCTGCCGATGTTCCTGCCCGTCGTGCTCGTGCTCATCGCGGAGAACGTGGGTCACGTGCGCGGCGTCGCCACGATGACCGACGACCGCCTCAACCGCGAGACCGGCCGCGCCCTCATCGCCGACGGCGCCGCCACCGCCCTCGCCGGCACGTTCGGTGGCTCGGGCACCACGACCTACGGCGAGAACATCGGCGTCATGGCCGCGACCCGCGTGTACTCGACGGCGGTGTACTGGGTCGCCGCGCTCACGGCGATCCTGCTGTCGTTCTCGCCCAAGATCGGCGCCGTGTTCAACTCAATCCCGCCGGGGGTGCTCGGCGGCGCGACCACCGCGCTGTACGGCCTCATCGGCGTGATCGGCGTGAAGATCTGGGTCGACAACCGCTCGGACTTCTCGCGCCCCGTCAACCAGTACACGGCCGGCGTGGCGCTCGTCGTCGCGATCGCGAACTACACGATGCAGTGGGGCGAGTTCCAGCTCGCCGGCATCGCACTGGGGACGATCGCCGCGTTCGCGATCTACCACCTCGGCAACCTGCTGGCCCGCGCCACCCGCAACGGCGCGGACGACGGCGGCCCGATCCCCGCGGTCGGCCCGCTGGGCGGCGACCCTCGGGACTGACCGCGCGATCCCTCAGGTCTCGGCTCCGCCGCTCCGCGGCTGCGCTCGACCCGTCTCCGCTCCGGCGCTCCGGTCGACGAGCGGTAAGCCTGGCTCGTCGACCGAGCGAAGCGAGCGGAGACGGATCGAGCGAGCGGAGCGAGTCGAGATCTAAGGGTTGAAGCCTCAGGTCTCGGCTCCGCCGCTGCGCGGCTGCGCTCGACCCGTCTCCGCTCCGGCACTCCGCGCCTCCGGTCGACGAGCGGGGTTGCGGCTCGTCGACCGAGCGAGGCGAGCGGAGACGGATCGAGCGGAGCGAAGCGGAGTCGAGATCAAGGGTTGAACCCTCAGGTCTCGGCTCCGCCGCTGCGCGGCTGCGCTCGACCCGTCTCCGCTCCGGCGCTCCGCGCCTCCGGTCGACGAGCGGTAGGCGCCACGGCTCGTCGACCGAGCGAAGCGAGCGGAGACGGATCGAGCGAAGCGAAGCGGAGTCGAGATCAAGGGTTCACCCCTCAGGTCTCGGCTCCGCCGCTGCGCGGCTGCGCTCGACCCGTCTCCGCTCCGGCGCTCCGCGCCTCCGGTCGACGAGCGGGGTTCCGGTTCGTCGACCGACCGAAGCGAGCGGAGACGGATCGAGCGAAGCGAAGCGGAGTCGAGATCAAGGGTTGAACCCTGAGGTCTCGGCTCCGCCGCTCCGCGGCTGCGCTCGACCCGTCTCCGCTCCGGCGCTCCGCGCCTCCGGTCGACGAACGGGGTTCCGGGTCGTCGACCGAGCGAAGCGAGCGGAGACGGATCGAGCGGAGCGCAGCGGAGTCGAGATCAAGGGCTCAACCCCTGAGGTGGCGCCTCCGGTCGACGAGCGGGCGGCCCGTCAGGCGGTTTCGCGGATGACGAGCTCGGTCGGCAGGATCGTCACGCGCGGGGGCGACTGGCCCGCCAGGCGCGCGAGCAGCACGTCGACCATGGTCCACCCCTGCAGGCGCGAGGGCTGGCGCATGGTGGTGAGCGCCGGGCCGATGTTCGTCGCCAGCGGCGAGTCGTCGAACCCCACGATCGCGACGTCCTCCGGCACGCGCAGGCCGGCGTCGCGCAGCACGGGGATGACGCCGCGCGCCATGAGGTCGCTCGCCACGAACAGCGCGTCGAAGGGCTCGCCGCGCTCCAGCAGCCGGCGCGCGGCGGCCCCGCCCCCGTCGATCGTGAACGCGCCGTCCACGACGGGCCCGGGTTCCAGGCCCGCCTCGGCGAGCGCGGTCTCGAACCCGCGGAGCCGGTCGACGCCCGCGGGCATGTCGAGCGGGCCCGTGACGGTGCCGATGCGGCGGCGGCCCCGCGCGATCAGGTGCTCCACGGCCGTGCGGGCGCCCGCCACGTTGTCAACGTCGACCCAGTAGTCCTCCTCCCGCTCGCGGATCGGACGGCCACCGAATACCAGCGGCACGGCGTCCGCGATCCGCTCGAGGTAGGTGTCGCTCGTGTGGTGCGACACCACGATCGCCCCGTCGACGTTCCCGCCGCGCAGGTAGCTCGTGGTCTTGTCGCCGGGGTCGTCCGACGCGATGAACAGGTTGAGCACGTGATCCGACGTCGACATTCGCTCGCTGATGCCCGTGACGACCGCCGCGAAGAACGGGTCGCCGAAGAACCGCGTCGTGTCCTCGGGCACGACCAGCGCGATCGCGTGGGTCTGGCGCGAGGCGAGCGAGCGCGCCGCGCGGTTCGGCACGTAGTTCAGCTCCGCGATGGCGCGGCGCACCGCCTCGAGGGCGTCCGGGCTCACCCGGGCGCCCCCGTTGACGACGCGCGAGACCGTGGATCGCGACACGCCCGCCCGCGCCGCGACCTGTTCGATCGTGACGATGCCGTCGTCGGATCCGTGACTCATGGAGGCTTCAGTATGCCCGCACGGGAATATCGAGGGAACGGGCGGCGGCGATCCGCGCGTACTCGTGCCCGCTGCGCTTGATCGTGCGCTCCTGGGTGTCGTAATCGACGCGGACGATGCCGAAGCGCTTGGCGTACCCCCAGGCCCACTCGAAGTTGTCGAACAGCGACCAGTAGTAGTACCCGCGCACGTCCACGCCGCGCTCGATGGCGTCGAGCACGGCCGCCAGGTGCGCGCGCACGAACTCGGTGCGCTCCGGGTCGTCGACCTCCCCGCCGACCGGTTCGTCGTCGTACGACGCGCCGTTCTCGGTGACGTACAGCGGCACGCCGGGCAGCTCCTGCGCCACGCGCTCGAGCAGCCGGGTGAGACCCTCCGGCTGCACCTCCCAGCCCATGTTGGTGCGCGGCAGGCCGCGATCGTGCCAGTGGATGTCGGCGTCCGCGGGATACGGCGATCGCGTGGGGCGGTCCGTGGGCGCCTCGCCCGGGGCGGGCGGCTCCGCGGCCGGATGCCCCGACACGAGCTCGCCGTGGTAGTAGTTCACGCCGAGGAAGTCGAGCGGTCGTGAGATGGTCTCGAGATCGCCGGGGTGCACCGCCGCCTCGAACTCCGCGATCGCCGCCGCGTCGACGGCGCGGATGTCCGACACGGTGTCGGCCGGGTACGCGCCCGCGCGCAGCGGGTCGAGGAACCAGCGGTTGAACTGGCCGTCGATCCGCCGCGCCGCGTCCTGATCCTCGAGGTCGGTGGGATCGGCGGGATCGGCGACCGTCAGGTTGAGCGTGATCCCCACGCGCGCGCCGCGCTCGCGCAGCTCGTGCGCCGCGCGCCCGTGCGCCAGCAGCAGGTGGTGCGAGGCGAGCAGTCCGTCGCGGACGCTCTGCCGCCCCGGGGCGTGCGCGCCGGCCGTGTACGACAGGAACGACGAGCACCACGGCTCGTTGAGCGTCGTCCACGTGGACACGCGATCGCCGAGGGCGTCGTGCATCGTCAGCGCGAACTCCACGAAGCGATCGGTCGTCTCGCGGACCGTCCAGCCGCCGCGATCCTCGAGCGCCTGCGGCAGATCCCAGTGGTACAGCGTCGGCCACGGCACGATCCCCGCCTCGAGGAGCTCGTCGACCAGGCGGCTGTAGAAGTCGACGCCCGCGCGATTGACGGCCCCGCCGTCGGGGCGCACCCGCGCCCACGAGGTGGAGAAGCGGTACGCTTGCAGCCCGAGCCGCTTCATGAGCGCCACATCGTCGCGGTAGCGGTGATAGTGATCGCACGCGACGTCGCCGTTGTCGGCGTCGATCACGGCGCCCGGCACGCGGCAGAAGGTGTCCCAGATCGAGGCGGTGCGGCCGTCCTCGAACGCCGCCCCCTCGATCTGGAACGCCGCCGTCGCGGCGCCGAAGAGGAAGTCGTCGGGAAACGAGCGGGTCATTATCATCCCTTCACGGCGCCCGCCATGATGCCGCTGACCAGCTGCTTCCCGGCCGCCACGAACAGCAGCAGGAGCGGCAGCGTGGCGAGCACCACACCGGCGAGCACGATCGAATAGTCCACGAAGTAGTTCGACTGCAGCAGCGACAGCGCGACCGGGAGCGTGGGGTTCTGCCGGTCGAGCACGATGAACGGCCAGAAGAAGTTGTTCCAGGCGGTCACGAACGTGAACAGGAACAGCATCGCCGCCGCCGGCCGCGCGGCCGTCACGCCCACCGTCCAGAACACCCGGATCATCGACGCGCCGTCCATGCGCGCGGCCTCGATCAGCTCGTCGGGCACGGTCTGACGCAGGTACTGCGTCATCCAGAACACGCCGAACGCGCTGGTGAGGGCCGGCACGATGATCGCGCCGATCTGCCCGGTCCAGCCGATCTCGCTGAACAGCACGTAGAGCGGCACGACGCCCAGCTGCTGCGGCACCGCCATGGTCGCGACGACGAACGCGAGCAGCGCGGGTCCGCCCGGGAAGCGGAGCTTCGCGAAGGCCCATCCGGCGAGCGTGGAGAACACCACCACGCTGACCGCGATCACGGTCGAGCTCCAGACGCTGTTCCACAGCGCGAGCCAGAAGTTCACGGCGCCGTCGTTCATGACCGCCGCGGCGTTGGCGAAGAAGTTGCCGCCGGGGATCCAGGATCGGTTCGGGTCGCGCAGGGTGGTGGCGTCACCCGAGCCGATCAGGAACGAGAAGTACAGCGGGAACACGCTCGCGACGAGCACGACCGCGAGGCCGGCGTACACCCAGAACCCCGGGCGGCTCCCCCGGATCCGCACGGTCCGCCCCCGGCGGCCGGCCGGCGTGACGATGGCCGCCGTGGCGTCGCCGCCGGCGATGTGCGTGGCGCTCACTTCGACTCCCTTCTGCGGGCGCGCGCCTGTGCGCGCCGCTCGGCGCGCGAGAGCACGGGGCCGCGTCCGCCCTCGTCGCGCACGAGGCTGCGCGTGACGAGCAGATTCACCAGGCCGATCGCGAGGATGATGAGGAAGAGGATCCACGCCATCGCGGACGCGCGGCCGAAGTTCCATTCGCCCCAGCCGATGTCGTAGAGGTACAGGGTGATCGTCAGCCACTGGGAGCCGGCGCCGCCGCGGCCGAACTGATCGAACATGCGCGGCTCGTCGAAGATCTGCAGTCCGCCGATCGTCGAGGTGATGATCACGAAGATGAGCGTCGGCTTGAGCGACGGCAGCGTGATGCTCCAGAACTGGCGGAACGCGCCGGCACCGTCGACCGTGGCGGCCTCGTAGTAGTCGCGCGGGATCGCCTGCATCGCCGCGAGCAGGATGAGCGCGTTGTAGCCGGTCCAGCGGTAGTTGACCATCGTCGCGATCGCGACGTGGCTCCAGAACGGCTCGACGTGCCACGGGATCGGGCCGATGCCGATCGCGCCCAGCCAGGCGTTGACCTGCCCCGAGTTGTCGGCGAAGAGCGCGTTGAAGATGAGGCCGACCGCGACCGGCGCGACCACGTAGGGAAGCAGCACGCTCATGCGCCAGAAGGTGCGGGCGCGGATGTGCCGATCCAGCAGCGCGGCGATGAACACCGCGAGGATCAGCTGCGGCACGCTCGAGAGCACGAAGATGCTGAACGTGTTGCCGAGCGCCACCCAGAACTTGGGCTGCTGCAGGATCCACGCGTACTGGGCGAAGCCCACCCACTCGCCCGAGCGCCGGATCTGATCCCAGTCCATGAACGAGATCACGGCCGTGTAGACGATCGGGAACAGCCCGACCACCGCGAACACGATGAAGAACGGCGAGATGTAGAGGTAGGGCGAGATCTTCACGTCCCAGCGGCTCAGGCGCTGGGAGAAGGAGAGGACGCGGACCGGGCGTCCGGGGCTCGGGGCCCCGGACGCCGTGCCGCGATCCATGATCGTGGCGGTCATGCTCAGAAGGCCGACACCTCGGTGACCCACGACTCCCACGCCTCGTCGGGCGTCTCGAGGCCGTCGAACACGCGGGTGACCGCCTGGTTCAGCGCCTCGTGGAACTGGAAGTACTTCGGCCCCTTGATCGGCGAGACCGTGATCGCCTCCGAGCGGTTCGCGTTGATCTGCCCGACGGGCGCGTCGTTGAAGTACTCGTTGGTCGCGTCGGTGACCTCGGACATCTCGTACGCCTCGGGCTGGCTGGGGAACGCGCCGACGTTCGCGAACGCGCGCGCCTGGATCTCGGGCGACGTCAGCCAGTCGGCCAGCTCCTGCGCGGCCTCGACGTTCTTGCCGTTGGCCGGGACGACGAGGTACGAGCCGCCCCAGTTGCCGCCGCCGCCGGGGAACACGTCGGCGATGTCCCAGCCGGTCACGTCGGGCGCCTCGCCCGCGATGATGCCGTGCATCCACGGCGGGCACAGCATGGCCGCGAACTCGCCGTTGGCCATCGACGCGTACCAGTCCTCGCTCCACTGCCCCGGGTACGCGGCGATCGGGAGCGCCTTCTCGACGACCGTGTCGAACATCTCGCGCACGTCGGGGTTCTCGGTGGCGACGACGGTGCCGTCGGCCTCCTCGTAGGTCACCTCGAGCTGGTTCGCGAGGCCCTGGAGCACCGAGTTGGCCGAGTCCAGGAACGGCTTGCCGGTCTTCGTCTTGTACTCGGCGCCGACCGCGAACAGGTCATCCCACGTGGTGAACAGGCCAGCGACCTCCTCGCGATCGGTCGGCAGCCCCGCCGCCTCGAACAGGTCGGCGCGGTAGCAGACCGCCTGCGGGCCGATGTCGGTGCCGTAGCCGACCATGTTGCCGTCGGCGTCGGTGACGGCGGCCTCCTTCCAGTCCAGCCACCGCCCCTTGAGGTCGTCGGGCACCGGCGCGAGCAGATCGGAGTACTGCATCATCTCGGCCGTCCAGTCGATCTCGATCGCCTCGATGTCGGCCAGGCCCGTGTTGCCGAGCTTCTGGAAGAAGTTCGCGCGCGCGTCGTTCGACGTCGCGGCGCGGTTGTGGACGATCGTCACGCCGGGGTGCGCGTCCTCGTACTCCTGCAGCAGCTCGTCGCTGTAGCCGAAGTCGTTGAAGGTGGAGATCGTCAGCTCGATGTTGCCGCCGGCGTCGCCGCCGTCGGGGCTGCCGGAGCAGCCGGCGAGGACGACCCCGCCGACCGATGCGAGGGCGATGCCGGCGAGGGTCCGGCGGAGGGCACGATGTGTCACGGTTCCACTCCTTTGTGGTGTGCAAGGGGTGTGGGAGCGCTCCCACGGGGATGCGACGAGAGTATGGGAGCGCTCCCACGCCTGTCAAGAGGGACCGTCACCCCGCGACCGCGCGGCGCCGCGCGCACCGTAGAATCGAGGGGTACACCGCCCGCGCGACCGAAGGCTCACTCATGCCCACCATCGTCGTCGACGTCATGCCCAAGGCCGAACTCCTGGACCCGCAGGGCAAGGCCGTCACCGGTTCGCTCGCGCGGCTCGGTCACGGCACGTTCCAGAACGTCCGGATCGGCAAGCGCATCGAGCTGACCGTCGAGGGCGAGGTCACCGACGCCGTCCTCGCCGAGGCGCGGCAGGTCGCCGACGAGATCCTCTCGAACTCCGTGATCGAGGACGTCGTGCGCGTCGAGGTGGTCGACTGATGACCGCCCGCATCGGCGTCATCACCTTCCCGGGATCGCTGGACGACGGCGACGCCCGCCGCGCGATCCGGATCGCCGGCGCCGAGCCGGTGGCGCTGTGGCACGGATCGCACGACCTCGAGGGCGTCGACGCCGTGATCCTGCCCGGCGGGTTCTCCTACGGCGACTACCTGCGCGCCGGCGCGATCGCCGCGCACGCGCCGATCATGGCGGAGGTGGCGGACGCGGCGGCCAAGGGCATGCCCGTTCTCGGCATCTGCAACGGCTTCCAGATGCTCGTCGAGGCGCACCTGCTGCCCGGCGGGCTGATCCGCAACGCCCACCAGCAGTTCATCCGCCGCGACCAGCGCTTGCGGGTCGAGAATGCGGCGACCGCGTGGACGAGCGCGTTCGACGCCGGCCAGGAGATCATCATCCCGCTCAAGAACGCCGACGGCGGCTACATCGCCGACGACGAGACGCTCCGGCGCATCGAGGGCGACGGCCGCGTGGTGTTCCGCTACCTCGGCGTGAACCCGAACGGGTCGCTCAACGACATCGCGGGCGTCGCCAACGAGCGCGGCAACGTGGTGGGCCTCATGCCGCACCCGGAGCACGCCGTCGAGCCCGGATTCGGCCCCGGCACGCCGGCCGCCATGCGCTCCGGAACCGACGGCCTGGGCTTCTTCGCGAGCGCGATCGCCGCCACGGTGGCCGCTGCGGCCTGAGCCCCTTGTTGCGGCGTGTTTCGCGCGGGCCGGCGCCACGCGCGGCCGCGGTAGCGTGGATCGGGTGACCGCTCTCACCGTCTCCGTCCCGACCGAACAGCTCGCCGACGACGTGCGGGCGCTGCTGGATCCCGCCCTCGGCGTCGAGGTCGTCGTCTGGAAGGACGACGCGTCGCGCCCGCAGGGCCCGATCGACATTGTCGTGCCGCCGTACATGAAGCAGGGCGCCACGCTGCGCGCGCTGACGGAGCTGCGGCCGCGGCTCGTGCAGGGGCAGGCGATCGGGTACGACGGCGTCGCCGACGTGCTGCCGCCCGGGCTGGTCTACGCCAACGCGTCCGGCGTGCACGAGACCGCGACGAGCGAGCTGACGCTCGCGCTCATCCTCGTCGCCCAGCGCGGCCTCGTCGACGTGGTGCGCAACCAGGATCGCGCGGTGTGGGCCAAGGCCACGACCCCCGGGCTCGCCGATCGCCGCGTCGTGCTGCTCGGCTACGGAGGCGTCGGCAAGGCGATCGCGGCACGCCTGGAGCCGTTCGAGGTCGAGATCGTGCCGGTCGCGTCGACGGCCCGCGAGGAGGACGGGCGGCACGTCCACGCGATCGACGAGCTACCCGCGCTCGCGGGCACCGCCGACATCCTCATCAACGTGCTGCCGGGCGGCGAGCAGACCCATCACCTCATCGACGACGCCGTCCTCTCGGCGCTTCCCGACGGCGCGCTGCTGGTGAATGTCGGGCGCGGTCCGACGGTCGACACCGATGCCCTCGTCGACCACCTGCGCCGCGGCCGCCTGCGCATGGCCAGCGACGTCTTCGATCCCGAGCCGCTGCCGGCCGATCACCCGCTGTGGTCGCTGCCGAACGTGTTCATCACCCCGCACGTCGGCGGCCTGAGCGACGCCATGCGGCCCCGGATCGCCCGCCTCGTGGCGACCCAGGCCGAGCGGATGCTCCGCGGCGAGCCCCCGCTCAACGTCGTCCTCGCCCCCTGACCCGCGCGCCCTCACTCCCGCTCACTCCCGCTCCCCACTTACTCGCTCCCCCTCCCCGCGAGACTGCATCTTTGCGCCGAGACGGTGGCGTTTCTCCACGGGCTCGGCGCAAACATGCTGTCTCGGCGGGAAGGTGCGGGGCCAAGGGGCCGCCCCGCACACAAGCCGCCCAGGCCGGAACGGGGACGGCCCCCGCCCGGGAACCGGGGCGGGGGCCGACGAGCGGGGCGATCAGACGGTGGTGTAGCCGCCGTCGATCAGGTAGTACGCGCCCGTGACGAACGACGCGTCGTCGGAGAGCAGGAAGCGGACCACCTTGGCGATCTCCTCCGCACGGCCGAGGCGACCGAGCGGGTGCTTGGCGATCAGGCCCTCCTTCACCTCGGCGGGAGCGCCGGCCAGGAGCGGGGTGTCGATGTAGCCGGGGCCGACGGCGTTGATGCGCAGACCGGCCGGGCCGTACTCCGCGGCGGCGTTCTTCGTGAGGCCGACGACCGCGTGCTTCGTGGCGGTGTAGGCGGAGTTGCCCAGCGCCGCGACCGCACCGTGGATCGAGGCCATGTTGACGATCGCGCCCTCACCGGCACCCGCCTCGAGGATCGCGGGGATCTGGTAGCGCATGCCGTAGGCGACGCCGTTCAGGTTGATCCCGATGACCGTGTCCCAGCCCTCGAGGTCCATCTCGCCGGTCGGCGCGTTGGGGCCGCCGATGCCGGCGTTGTTGAACGCGTAGTTGAGCTTCCCGTACGTCTCGACGGCGACGTCGACCGCGCGCTTGCTGTCGTCGGCGACGGCGGTGTTGCCCTCGAACGCGATCGCCTCGCCCCCGGCCGCCGCGATGTCGTCGACCACGCGCTGCGCGCTGTCGAGCTTGATGTCGGTCACGACGACCTTCACCCCGAGCGCGGCGAGCTCCTTCGCCGTGGCCTCGCCGATGCCCGAGCCGCCACCCGTGACGATCGCGACCTTGCCTTCGAATGCCATTCGATCACTCCTCTGCCAGTGCTCCACCCGGCTGCGACGCAGGGATCGCGACGCATTCATTCGAATGGAACCGATATCTGACAGCCTACGCCTGTCGCGACCGATGGGCACCGCTGCGGCGGAGGTCTCCCCCGCCCTCAGCGCGCCGGCTCGGCGCCGAGATGCGCCACCGCCTCGGCGAACGCGCGCAGGCCGACGGCGACGTCCGCCACGCTCACCGCCTCGTCGGGGTGGTGGCTGATGCCGTCTGGATTGCGCAGGAAGAGCATCCCCACCGGCGCGACCGAGCCGATCGTCATGCCGTCGTGGCCCGCGGGGCTGAAGAGCGTGATCGGCTCCGCCGGCCGGGAGCCGAGGGTCGATCCGATGCCGGCGCGTACGACGTCCTGCAGCAGTGGATCGCAGAACAGCGCCGGTGCCGAGTGGATCTCCCGGGCGCTCCAGCGGAGGCCGCGGCGGCCCATGATCTCGTCCAGCTCGCGCGAGAGCGACTGCCACACGCGGTCCCGGGCCTCGTCGAACTCGCCGCGCAGATCGAGGCTGAAGCGCGCCTCGCCGGGGACGACGTTGACGGCGCCCGGGAACGCCTCAAGCCGGCCCACCGTGCCGATGATGTGGTGCTCGGCGGCGCAGATCCGCTCCACGGCGAGCGCCGCCTCCGAGGCGCCGAGCAGCGCGTCGCGCCGCATGTCGTAGGGCGTGCCGCCCGCGTGGCGCGCCTCGCCCTCGACCGTGAGCTGGAAGCGCCGCGCCGACGCGATCGACGACACCACGGCGAGCGCCTCGCCGCGCCGGTCGAGCTCGGGCCCCTGCTCGATGTGCGCCTCGAGATAGCCGACGAGCTGGTCGCCCGTGCGCGCCGCCTCGCCGATGCGGCCGGGGTCGAGCCCGAACTCGCGGTAGGCCTCACGCAGGGTGATGCCGTCGGAGTCGGTGAGGGCCCACCAGTCGTCGTCCCACGCGCCGGCCACGGCGGACGAGCCGAGCAGGGCCTTGCCGAAGCGCGTGCCCTCCTCGTCGCTGAACGCGGCGACCTCGATCGCGAAGGGGAACGGACTGCGCCACGATCCGTCGACCGTGCCGGGCACCCGCAGCACGCGCACGACCTCGATGGCCATGAGCACGCCGACGATGCCGTCGAAGCGGCCCGCGTCGATCACGGTGTCGAGGTGGGAGCCGAGCATCAGCGCCGGGGCGGCCGGGTCGGCCGCGGCGAGGCGGCCGAGCTGGTTGCCCGCCGGGTCCTGGCGCGTCGTCATGCCGACCTCGCGCATCCACTCTGCGGCGAGGCGGTTGACGCGCGCGTGCTCGGGCGAGAGGTACACGCGGGTGATCGCACCGTCGTCGGCCGTGACGCGGGCGAGCTCGTCGCACCGCGCCATCACCCGGCGGGCCGCCGCGGCGAAGACCTCCGGGGCGATCCCGGCGAGCCGCGCATCGGTCATGCGGACACGCGGTACACGTCGAGGGCGGCGTCGACGCCGCCGCCGGCGGGCACCGGGATGTGGCGGCGCAGCACCTGCTCGAGGGCGGCGAGCGTGGTCAGCACGGCATCCTTGCGGGCGTTGTAGCCCATGGTGCCGATGCGCCAGACGCGGCCGTGCAGCGGACCGAACGACGTGCCGATCTCGATGCCGAAGTCCTCGAGCATCGCCTGACGCGCGGCGTCCCCGGGAACCCCATCGGGGATCTCGACGGCGACGACGTTGTTCATCTTGTGCGCCACGTCGCCGAACACCGTCAGTCCGAGGCCCCGCACGCCCGCGAGCATCGCGTCGCCGGCCAGGCGGTGCCGCGCGATGACGTTCGCGCGGCCCTCGGCGAGCAGCACGGCGGCGCATTCGCGGGCGGCGTAGAGCATGCTCGTGGCCTCGGTGTGGTGGTTGAGGCGCCGCGGCCCCCAGTAGTCGATGATCATGCCGAGGTCGAAGTAGTTGCTGCGGATGAAGTCCGCGGCGCTCTCGTCGCCCGCCTCTCTGATCCCGGCCTCGACGCGGGCGCGCGAACGGATCACCTCGACGGCGCGATCCGACAGCGTGATGGGGCTCGAGCCGCTCGGGCCGCCGAGGCACTTCTGCAGCCCCGCGGTCGCGGCGTCGAGACCCCAGCGGTCGGCCTCGAAGTCGTTGCCGCCGAGCGACGCGGTGGCGTCGCAGTAGAACAGCACGCCGTGCTTCTCGCACAGCGCGCCGATCTCGTCGAGCGGCTGGTTCATCGTCGTCGACGTGTCGCCCTGCACGAGGGCGAGGAGCGTCGGCCTCACGCGGACGATCGCCTCCTCGATCATCGACACCGGCACGACCTGACCCCACTCGACCTCGATCGTGTGGACCTCGGCGAGCGCGCGCTCCGCGATCTCGGCAAGAAGGTGGCCGAACCGCCCGAACACGGGAACGAGCACGCGATCGCCGGGCCGGATGAGCGAGACCAGCGCCGCCTCGATCCCCGCCCGCGACGTGCCGTCGATGAGGAACGTCTGCTCGTTGCGCGTCGCCCACACCTCGCGATACAGCTCCTGCACCTCGCCCATCGCGCCGGTCATGAAGGGGTCGTACTGGCCCACGAGCGGTGCCGACATGGCGCGCAGCACGCGCGGGTACGCGGAGATGGGGCCTGGCCCCATGAGCAGGCGGGCGGGGGGATCGAGCGGGGTGGGGCGGGTCATGGTTCTTCCTCGGGCGGATCAGATGAGCGAGGCGATCCGGCGGGCCTGCCGGACGAGCGCGATGTCGGTCTCGGCGCGGGCGATCACGCACACGCCCACGGGCGCAGGACCGAGCGGCGAGGGCACGGTGAGCAGCGGGACCGACACGGCCGGCACCCCAGCGACGGCGGCGGGCGTGGTCATGCGCAGGGTGGCCGCGCGGGTGGCATCGACCCGCGCGCCGTCGGATGTGCGCATCGGGGCGGGGCCCGGCACCGTCGGCAGGATGAGCTGCGCCCCGCCGAGGAGGTCGTCGAGCCGGGCCTTGAGCGGTTCGAGGGCCGCCCGGGCGGCGCGCTCGTCGTCGGCCGTCACCCGGGCCGCGTCGCGGAACCGCGCGGCGACCGCGGGACCGAGCGCGTCGGGGTGCTCGCGGATCCAGTCCCCGTTGTTGCGCCAGGCCTCCGCGGCCTGCACCACGCGGAAGGGCTCCTGGTAGCCGACGAGCGCGCCGATCGGGACACGCTGCACGGGCGCCCCCAGGCTGTCGAGGAACTCCTCGAACGCCGCGCGCGTGTCCGGCTCGACGGCGTCGAGCACCTCGGTCGGCACGCGGAACTCCCACGGCAGATCTCCGCTCGACGCGCCGAACACGCGCTCGGTGGACGCCGAACCGTCGTACGACAGGCACCACTCGGCCACGCGCTGCAGCGTCTCGCCGTCGCGGGTGATCCAGCCGATCGTGTCGAACGACTGGGCCAGCGGAAGCAGCCCCGCGCGCGGCACGAGGTTGTGCGTCGTGCGCAGTCCCCAGAGCCCCTGATACGACGCGGGCACGCGGATGGAGCCCGCGGTGTCGGTGGCGAGCCCGATGTCGGCCTGCCCCGTCGCCACCGCGCTCGCCGGTCCCGACGACGACCCTCCGGGCAGCGCGCCGGGCAGTGCGCCGTTGGGCGGCGTGCCGTAGTGGGCGTTGTCCCCGGCGATCGAGTACGCGAACTCGTCGGTGCGCGCGATCCCGCGCAGCGACGCCCCGCCCCGCAGCAGATCGGCGACCGCCGGCGCGGTGCGCGGCTCGGGAGCCACGCTGTCGACATACGTCGGGTTGCCCGCGCCGATCCGGTAGCCCTTGATCGCGAAGAGGTCCTTCACGGCGACCGTGAGCCCCGCGAGGGGCCCCTCCCAGGCGCCCTGGAACAGCGGATCGCCCACCGTGCGCCACATCGCGCGGTTGAACGGCTGCGGCCGCCCCGAGACGTGCGCGGCGGTGATGCGCCAGCCGTCCGCGGTCCGCTGCCACACCTGCGTCTGCAGCCCGCGCCCGCCGATGGTGAAGCACGAGACCGACACCACGAGGGCGGTGCCGTCGCCGAGGGGGCGATACTCGATCCGCTCGATCACGCGGTCGGCCACTCCCCCGCGCAGGCCACGGAACGCGCTGATCGCGTCGTGGCCGACGAGCAGGCCGGCGTCGTCGCCGCGCAACGTCGCCGGGGAGTCGAGGAACCAGCGATCGAGCTCGTCGAGGTCGTTGCCGAGGATCGCGGCCTCGTAGGCGATGAGTGCCTCGAGCAGGTCCGTCGGCACATCGGCCGCACCGGGGATCTCGAGCGCGGTCATGCGCCGGCTCCGCCCGCGACCGCGGGGAAGTCGGCCTCCCGGATGCGCGCGTGGACACCGCACACCACATCGACCACCTGCGAGATGTCGAAGTCGGCTGCCGCCGAGAGGTACGCGTAGGCGAGATGCTCGTCCATCCCCCACCGTGCCCGGATCAGATCGAGCGCCGCGCGGACCGCCTTGCGCATCGCCTCTCCGAGGTCGGGGTCGAGCCCCGTCGGCACGAGGTAGTCCGGGGTGCGCACGAGCGGCCCGACAAGAGCACCGAACTCCCGGCGCGCGACGTCGGCCGGGACGACCTCGAACGTCAGGGTGGCGCGCAGCGACGCCTCGAGCGCGGTGAGCGCCACCTCGCCGTCGCCCTGCGCGAAGTGGGGGTCGCCGACGTACGCGAGGGCGCCGTCGACCTGCACGGGCAGGTAGAGCGAGGTGCCCTCGACGAGGAGCCGGATGTCGATGTTCCCGCCGAAGTCGGACGGGGGCACCGAGTGCGGCCGCTCGTCGCTGTCGGGGGCGACGCCGATCGTGCCGAGGAACGGCGCCAGCGGGAACGCGACGTCGCGCGTGCCACCCTCCGTGCGCGGCAGGGTGCCGCACAGCGCGCCCGCACGCTCCTCGACCGGCGCGAACACACTGACCGTCTGCCCGTCTCTCGGCAGCACGGCGGGCAGGGCTCCCCTGCCGTGCCGGTTGCTGATCACGCCGTACGGCACGCGGGGCTCGAGGCGCTCGATGCCGATGCGCAGCACGTCGCCCGGGCGCGCGCCCTCGACCCGGATCGGGCCCGTGATCACGTGGGGCCCGTCCGCCACCGCGTCGCGCGGCGCACGGGAGGCGATCGCGATCGCGTCGTCGAGCACCGCCTCGGCGGGGACGCCGTGCTGTGCGAAGAAGGCCGCCGGGTCCTGCCCCTGGTCCGGGAGGATCCCCTCGTGACTGACGGTGTCGATCACGACAGTGTCGCCCGAGGCGATCGTCAGCACCGGCGTATCGCGGCGTCCGGGCAGGCGTCCCCAGAGCACCGTCTCGGGGCTCGCGGGGAGGTACACCGCGCCTTCCGCGGGCTCGGCTCCGGGTGGGAACAACCCCGGCTGCAGGATCGGCAGCGCCGCGAAGTCGGGCGCCGGCCCCGTGCCGAATCGGTTGCGCGTCCTCGCGTCGTCACGTGTCACACCAGCACCTCGCGTCCGTTCCGGGAGAGGAGCCCCGCCCCCTGCGTATAGATCCGCTCACCGCGGAGATAGGTCTCGACGACGGCGCCCCGCAGGCGTCGCCCCACCCAGGGCGACATCCGGTTCCGATAGGCGAGCTCATCCACCGCGAGGGTGCGCTCGGCCTCGGGGTCGAAGACCGCGAGGTGGGCGGGGGCGCCGGTGGCGATGCTGCCGCGGTCGAGTCGCACCAGGCCGGCCGGTCCGGTCGTGAACAGGGGCACGATGCGCTCCAGAGCGATCCCGCGTCGCCGCGCCTCGGTCCAGACGGCGCGCAGACCGGTCTGGACGCCGGAGATCCCGCCCCACGCCGCGCCGAGGTCGGCGTTGTCCTTGAGCTCCGCGGTTGCCGGTGAGTGGTCGCTGACGATGGCGTCGATCGTGCCGTCCAGCACGCCCTCCCACAGCAGGTCCTGGTTCGCGCCGTCGCGGATCGGCGGGCAGCACTTGAACCACCCCTGCCCGTCGGGCACCTCCTCCGCGCGCAGCGTGAGGTAGTGCGGGCAGGTCTCGATCGTGAGCCGGACACCCTCCGCCTTCGCCGCCCGCACGAGATCGAGGGCCCCGGCCGCGGCCACGTGCACGATGTGCGCCCGCGCATCGGTCCGGCGCGCGGCGTCGATCACACGACGGATCGCCTCGACCTCGGCGGCGGGCGGTCGCGAGGCCACGAAGTCGGTGAAGACCGGACCGTGCGCGTCGCCCAGGTGCTCCTGCAGCTCGGCATGGGCGATGAGGAGTCCGTCGCGCTCGGCGAGCTCCGCGAGGGCGCGCTCCAGCTGGGCGGCATCGAGGTGCCCGAACTCGTCGATGCCGCTCGGCGCGAGGAAGCACTTCACCCCTACGACGCCCGCGTCCAGCAGGGTGTCGAGCGAGCCGAGGTTCTCGGGGACGGCGCCGCCCCAGTACGCGATGTCGACGGCCAGCTGCCCCGCGGCCGCCTCGCGCTTCGCCGCGAGCGCCGCCGGCGTCGTCGTGACCGGGATGGAGTTCAGCGGCATCTCGACGACGGTCGTGACCCCGCCGGCGGCCGCGGCCGCCGTTCCCGTGGCGAAGCCCTCCCAGGCCGTGCGGCCGGGCTCGTTGAAGTGCACGTGGGAGTCGACGAGACCCGGCAGCAGCACGTGTCCGTCGTCGACGACGACGTCAGCCCCGACGTCGAATGCGTCGACGGCCGCGACGACGCCGTTCGCGATGCGCACGGTCGCGGCACGGAAGCCTCCGTCGAGGAACACCCGGCGCGCGGCGACGGAGGACGGGAGCGCGCGGTTCACGCGATCAGGCTAACGGGCTCGTGTGTCGCCGATGTGTCGTCGCCCGCGGCGCGGTGTTCCGGCGAGAGCCGCGGCGGCCGCGCGTACTCGTCGCGCTTGCTCGTGCCGACACCCATGCGGACCATGGCCTGCACGAGGCCGACACCGGCGGCGACGCCGTCGACGACGGGCACCCCGACGCGCTCCGACAGCTCGCGGCACAGGTCGGCCATCCCGGCGCAGCCGAGCACCACGGCATCCGCCCCGTCCTCCCGAACCACGCGCTCGCACCATCCGGCGATGCGCTCGATCGCCGCGGGATCCTCGCGTTCGAGCGCGAGCACGGGGATGCCCGTGCCGTACGCCGACACACAGGCGCGCTCGAAGCCGTGACGGAGCACAAGGTCCTCGGCCCGGCCGAGCGTTCGCGAGAGCGTGGTGACGATGCCGAAGGTGCGCCCCGGGCGTGAGGATGACCGACCCCACGGCCGCGATCATGCCGCCGGCGCGCCACGAGATGCGGTGGGGCGCGACGTTCGAGAAGTCGAACGCCGGCGAGATGAAGTTCGCGACGATGTTGATGCCGACCGTGGCCGTGACGAAGGTCAGGCCACCGAGCAGGATCGCGAACCAGTGGTCGATGCGCTCGACCGTGTGGATCGGATCGGTGATGAGCTCGCCGAACACCGGCACGGTCGCCGACGCCGTGAGGACCGTGAGGATCGAGAAGAAGAGGAAGTTGATCGGCAGGCCCCAGAAGTTGCCGCGCTTGACCGCCGTGAAGCTCTTGCCGTAGCGGGCGAAGTCGCCGAAGTTCAGCATGGGGCCCGAGAAGTACGACACCACGATGGCGATCGCGGTCAGCATCACCGGAAGGGACTCCACGAAGCCGAGGGGCTCCCCCGAGGAGAGGCTGAAGCTGATGTTCTCCCATCCCGCCTGCGAGACGAGATAGATCGCGAGGATGATCATCACCACATACACCGCGGGGCCCGCCCAGTCGATGAACCGGCGGATGGCCTCCATCCCGTTCCAGAACACCGCCGCCTGCGCCACCCACAGGATCGCGTAGGAGATCCAGCCCAGGGCGTTCAGGCCCAGGAAGCTCGGCTCGACGAGGGCGGCCGAGCCCGGGATGAACTTCAGGATGACGATGTTGAGCGACTCCGCGGTGAGGAACGTCTGCACGCCGTACCAGGCGATCGCGATGACGCCGCGGATGACCGCGGGGATGTTCGCGCCCTTGACGCCGAAGATGAAGCGGTTGACTACGGGGTACGGGACGCCCGTCCGCTGCGACGGCTTGGCGACGAGGTTCGCGAAGCACTGGACGATGACGATGCCGACGACGAGGGCGATGAGCACCTGCCAGCTGGCGATGCCGAGGGCGAAGAGCGATCCGGCGGTGACGTATCCGCCGACGGAGTGCACGTCGCTCATCCAGAACGCGAAGATGTTGTACGCCGACCACTTCTGCTTGCGCAGCGGGGCGAGATCCTCGTTCGCCAGGCGATGGTCGTAGCCGGGGCGCACGTTGCCCGACCCGGCGGGGAAACCGGCGGCCGGGGCCGGTTACGATCCCCCTGTGCCCGCCCCTTCCGACGCCCCGATGCATGTCGGACGACCCCTCCGCGAGGTGCGCCTGCGGGCGGGGCTGTCGGCGGCCGCGCTCGCCCGTCGCATCGGCGTCTCGACGAGCGCGGTCTCGCAGATCGAGCGCGGCGTCATGCAGCCGAGCGTGTCCCGCCTGATCACGATCACCGACGCGCTCGGCGTGCCGATGTCGGCCGTCCTCACCGCGCGCCCGGACGAGCCGTCCGACGTCGCGATCGAGCGCGCCGCCGATGTCGACTATGTCGAGCTGGGAAGCGGCGTCGTGTTCCGCCGACTGTCCCCGGCCGAGACGCCGGGCGTGGACTACTTCGAGTCGGTGTATCCGCCGGGAAGCACCGCGACGAAGGACGGGCTCTTCCGGCACGAGGGCTACGAGGTCGGGTACGTCCTGTCGGGCGAGCTCACGATCGACTTCGACGACGAGATCGTCGTGCTGCGCGCCGGCGACTCCGTGACGTACCCGTGCAGCCGGCCGCACCGCCTGCACAACACGGGCACCGAGCCGGTCGTCGCCCGCTGGCTCATCGTGCACCCCGCCTGACGCGGCGACGCCCCCTTACCTGCCCGGAAACGAGGAGGCAATACGGGCATGAAAGAATTTCTCTCATGGCGAACGAGACCTCCACGGCGACGCGTGCCCCCGAGCGGGCCGGCGCGATCGACCGCTTCTTCAAGATCACCGAGCGCGGCTCCACCATCGGCACCGAGGTGCGCGGCGGCCTGGTGACCTTCTTCGCGATGTGCTACATCGTGATCCTGAACCCGCTGATCATCGGGACCGTGCCCGATGGCACGGGGCAGATGCTCGGCGGCGGCGACGCCCCGAATCTGCAGATGATCGCCTCCACCACGGCGCTCATCGCCGGCATCATGACGATCCTCATGGGCGTCGTCGCGAACTACCCGATGGCGCTGGCCGCCGGCCTCGGCCTCAACGCGGTGGTGGCGTTCTCGATCGCCGGACTGCCCAACGTCACGTGGGCCGACGCCATGGGCCTCGTCGTCATCGAGGGCGTGATCATCCTCGTCCTCGTGCTCACCGGGTTCCGCGAGGCCGTGTTCAACGCGGTGCCGCGCGAGCTCAAGGTCGCCATCGGCGTGGGCATCGGCCTGTTCATCACGCTGATCGGCCTGACGAACGCCGGCTTCGTCGAGACCGGCGCGACGATCGTGCAGCTCGGCAACCTCGGCACCTGGCCGATCCTCGTCTTCGTGGTCGGCCTCGTACTGGCGATCATCCTGTGGGTGCGCAAGGTCCGCGGCGCGCTGCTCATCTCGATCCTCGTCGCCACCGTGATCGCGGTGATCCTCGAGAACACCCTGCACATCGGCGGCGCCGACGCGGAGAACCCGAACGGCTGGAACTCGGCGCCGACGTTCGACGGCGTCGTGGCCCTGCCCGACTTCTCGCTGCTCGGCCAGTTCAACATCCTCACGTCGTGGGATCGGATCGGCGTCGTCACCGCGATCCTGCTGATCTTCACGCTGCTGCTGGCGGACTTCTTCGACACGATGGGCACGATGGTCGCCGTCGGCGCCGAGGCGAAGCTGCTCGACGCGGCCGGCAACCCGCCCCACACCCGCCGCATCCTCGTCGTCGACTCGCTCGCCGCGATGGCCGGAGGCATGGGGTCGGTCTCGTCGAACACGTCGTACGTCGAGTCGACCTCGGGCGTCGCCGAGGGCGCGCGCACCGGCCTCGCGTCGGTCGTGACCGGCATCGCGTTCCTGCTGGCGACGTTCCTGTCCCCGCTCGTGAAGCTCGTGCCGTACGAGGCGGCGGCACCCGCGCTGGTCATCGTGGGCTTCCTGATGATGACCCAGATCGCGGGAATCGACTGGACGAAGATGGACATCGCGATCCCCGCGTTCCTGACGATCGCGATCATGCCGTTCACGTACTCGATCTCGGACGGCATCGGCGCGGGCTTCATCGCCTACGTCGTCGTGAAGCTCGCGCAGGGCAAGGCGCGCGAGATCCACTGGCTGATGTGGCTGGCGTCCGCGCTGTTCGTGGTGTACTTCACGCTCGACCCGCTCCGCGCGGCCCTGGGCATCTGACGCGGCCGACCCGCGCCGGGTTGCTCGGCGCGGGTCACGCGACGGGCCGGCTCCCCTCCGTGGGCGCCGGCCCGATCTCATTCCCGGCCGCCACCGCGCCGCCTCCGGGGACGCGCGGCAAGCGGTGAGCGGTGCCCGGCCGCCCGAGGCGCGCGATCGCCCGGGTCAGCCCACGAGCTCGAGCCGGTCGGCCACGACGGCGCCGCGGTGATGACGGTGCGGTCGGGCAGCCGGTCCATCACGGCGGACGTGACGGTCTCGCCGTCCAGCAGCACGAGGTAGGCGCGGTCGCCGACGGCCACGCCGGGGCGGTCGTCCCACCCGGCCAGCGCGGGCGCGGAGCCGATGACGGAGCGGCCGCCCATCGTGGCGATCGCGGCGCAGCGCTCGATGTCGGCGTCGGCGCGGAACCGGTTCGTGAACGCCAGCTGCCACGTGCGATCGAGCATGTCGGCGTTGCCGTAGGGCGACCAGTAGTCCCGCTGCCCGTCCTCGCCGAGGCCGAGGCGGACGCCGTGCTCGGACAGCAGGCGCGTGGGCAGCGGGGTGACCGGGGCGAGTGTCGCCATCGCCACGTCCCACTCCCGGAACTGCTCGGCGATCTGGCGCTGCTCGGCCTCGGAGAGATCGGCGATCCCGTAGCCGTGCGAGATCGTCACGCGCCCGCGCATGTCGAGCGCCTTCGTCCGCTCCAGGATCAGCGCGATCGAGAACTTCGCCAGCTGGCCCGGCTCGTGCAGGTGGATGTCGATGGGGGCGCCGAATCGCTCGGCGAGGCCGAACACGATGTCGAGGTGCTCCACCGGATCGCGATCGAGCAGGCACGGATCGATCCCGCCCACCACGTCGGCGCCGCTCTCCATCGCGCGCGCGAGCACGTCGGCCGAGCCCGCCTCGCGGAGCAGGCCGGCCTACGGGAAGGCCATGACGGTCACGTCGGCCCGGCCCGCGTGCGCCTCCTTCGCGGCGAGCACGGCGTCGAGCCGCTCGAGCCCGCAGTCCACGTCGACCTGCGCGTACGTGCGCACGTGCGTGGTGCCGCGCGCGATCATGCGCCCCAGCGCCTCGGTCGTGCGCCACGCGATGCTCCGCTCGGCCGAACGCCAGTTGCGGCGATCGTTCATCATCATGCCCCACACCCCGGGCGCGCCCGTGTGGGGCCGGAACGGCAGCCCGAGCCGCGTGGAGTCGAGGTGCACGTGCACGTCGCTGAACGACGGCAGCAGCAGCCGACCGCGTCCCTCGATCAGCGCGGCGTCGGCGGGTACGGGCGCGCCGGGCACCGAGACCGCGGCGATCCGCCCGTCGACGATCGTGACGTCGGCCTCCGCGCCGCCCCACGGGCGCGCCTACGTGATGACGGTGGTGCGCATGGGTCTCAGGCGGTGAACACCGTGTGCACGTCGCCCGCGTGATCGCGGCCGCCGAGGCCCTGCAGCTCGAGCACGACGGCGGAGCCGGCGACGACGGCGCCCAGGTCGGTGACGAGGCGCTGCGCGGCGGAGAGGGTGCCGCCCGTCGCCAGCACGTCGTCGAGCAGCAGCACCCGCTCCCCCGGGCGCAGCACGTCCGGAGCCTCGATCGTGGCGGTGCCGTACTCGAGCGCGTACGACACGGCCGCCGCGGGCCGCGGCAGCTTCCCCGCCTTGCGGATCGGCAGCATGCCCACGCCGGTCAGCGCCGACACGTAGCCCGCGAGCAGGAACCCGCGCGCCTCGATGCCGCCGACGATGTCGAAGGCACCGCGGAAGGGGCGGATGATCTCGTCGGCAACGGCGCGCATGGCGTCGCCGTCGGCCAGCAACGGCGAGATGTCGCGGAACAGGATGCCGGGCTCGGGGTAGTCGGGCGTCACGGAGATGAGCGACTCGGCGCGGGTGAGGTCGGGGCTGGTCACGTCGCCCAGCGTATCGGCGCTGCCTGCGCCCCCGCCGGGCGCCGGGGGTTGCGCCCCCGCCGGGCGCCGGGGGTTGCGCCCTCCTCGGCCCGTAGGCTGAACGCATGCGACTGAGCGCGACCGCCGACGAGCGGCTGTGGGTTCCCGTCACCGGCAGCCTGGGCCTGCGCGGGCGCCGGCACCGCAAGGCGGCCATCCGCATGCTGCTGGACTCGTCGCGCCGCCAGCTGGGGCTCGAGACGCCGAGCGGCAGGATCGCGCCGTGGCTGATGAGCCAGTTCCTGCCCGTGGTGATGCGCCGCATGGAGGGCCGGATCCTCGCCTGGGTGTGGCGCGAGGATCCCGAGCTGCTGATCGCCACCGCCCAGCTCCAGGAGCTGACGCCCCAGCTGCGCGCGGCCCGCGCCATGATGCCCATGGAATACGACGACACCGAGACGTTCCACAGCCCGCACCTCGGCGCGGGCGAGCGGCTCGTGATCGATCTGCCGCGCGCGGAGAACGCCCCGCCGACCGCCACCTACACGTGGGACACCGGATCGCACCTCGTGACGCTCACGGCGATGAGCCCCGATCGCTCCCGCTTCGGCACGGTGCTCCCGGCCGTCGACGACCTCGCCCGGTCGCTGCGGCTGGACGACGACCTGACGATCGGCGAATCGAACGTCCTCCGCCTCGACCCGGCCTGATGCTCCTCTCAGAACATCGACAGCATTTGTCAAGCCTCTAGGTGCCGGTCCGGTCGCGCTTCTAACGTAAGGGCATCGGGACAAACGGGCCCGCACGAAAGGAGCTGACAATGGGCTTCATCGCTTTCATCATCCTCGGCCTCATCGCTGGAGCCATCGCGAAGGCGATCCTGCCGGGCGAGCAGGGCGGCGGATGGCTCGCCACCCTCTTGCTGGGCGTGGTCGGAGCCGTCGTCGGCGGCTGGATCGGCACCGCGGTCTTTGGCGTGGGACTCGAGGAGTTCTGGAGCCTGGAGAGCTGGCTGCTCGCGATCGGCGGCGCCATCATCGTGCTGCTGATCTGGGGCCTGATCACGGGCCGACGCGGCACGCGCTCCTGACCCGCACATCACGACGCGGCGTCGGCCCCTCCCGGGGCCGGCGCCGCGTCGTCAGTGCTGCAGCGCCGCGAGCGCGTGGGCGATGTCACTCGTGCGCTCGTACAGGGCGCGGTAGCGGTCGTAGTGCGCGTCGTAGAACCCCTCGAGCGCCGGCGTCGGTCGCACCGAGTCCACGATCGGATTCCATGCGGTGATGCGCGGCGGCGGTGCCGAGACGGCGGACGCGGCGAGGAACGCGGCGCCGTAGCTCGCACCGATCGTGGTCCGCGGCACCTGCTGCTCGAGGCCGGTCACGTCCGACACGACCTGCATCCAGAGCCGCCCCTGGGTTCCGCCCCCCACGGCGACGACCCGCCGGATGTCGGCGCCGGCCGCCCGCATCGTGTCGATGTTGTGGCGCACGGCCAGACCCGTCGCCTCCAGTGCCGCGCGGTAGATGTCGCCGCGCGTGTGACGCAGGGTCAGCCCGGCGATGACGCCGCGCGCGTCGGGGTCCATGATCGGCGTGCGCTCGCCCGCGAAGTACGGCAGCATCAGCAACCCGCGCGCGCCGGGACCGGACGCGTCGGCCTCGGCGAGCAGCTCGGCGTAGTCGCCCCGGTGAGGTCCTTGATCCAGGCGGTGAGCGCCCCGGATGTCGCGAGCCCGCCCGCCAGGTTGCCGGTGCCCGCGAACGCCCCGGCGGTCGTCCACATCGACGGAGTGCGCAGCGTCTCGGTCCCCGTCGCGACCAGGAACATCGTCGTGCCGTACATGAGCATCAGGTCGCCCACCTCGTGCGCGCCGACGCTGACCGCTTCGGTCCACGCGTCGATCGTGCCGGCGATGACGGGGACGCCGACGGGGATTCCCGTCGCCGTCGAGGCCTCGGGCAGCACCGTGCCGATCACGTCGCCCGCCCACGCGAGAGCGGGCCGCTCGATGCCCGCGGCGTACCGATCCCACCACGGCGCATGCCATTGCCCGCGCTCGACGTCGTAGAGCGGGGACATCTGGCTCGCCGACTGGTGGTCGAGCGTGTACGCGCCGGTGAGTCGGCGCGCCAGCCACGACGCGGGCATGAAGACGCGGCGCGCCCGCGCGTACGCCTCGGGTTCGTGCTCCGCGATCCACGCGATCTTCGGCCCGCCCGACTGCGACGAGAGCACCGAGCCGCCCACCCGCGCGATCTCGGCGTCGCCGAGCTCCGCGGTCATCCGATCGGCGACCGCGACCGCCCTGGTGTCCACCCCGTACAGGATCGCGGGACGGATCGGATCATCTGCCTCGTCCGCGAGCAGCACGCAGGGCCCCATGCCGCTGACTCCGACCGCGACGATCCGCGCGTCCGGCTCCTCGGCCGAGAGACGGCGTGACAGCTCGACGAACTCGTCCCACCACACGCCGCCGTCCATCTCGACCCACCCCTCGCGCGGGCGTCGCACCTGGTGTGCCACGGTGGCGGAGGCGACGAGCGCGCCGGTGGCGATGTCGACGAGGACCCCCTTCGAGCTGGAGGTGCCGATGTCGACACCGATCACGCACGCGATGCTCATGGTGCTGCCCCGGTCAGATGCGGACGTCGCCGGCCAGGTTGACCTTGATGCCCATGCGCTGGAGCATCGCGGCCTTGGCGATCAGCGCCTTGTCGGCCGTCTCCGCGTCCGGTGCGTACACGGTCTGAGCGTGGTTCGCCTTGTGTCGCGCCATGAACTGGTCGCGCGTGATGCCGTGGAGCACGACGTGCGCGATCGGCCACTCGGGGTTCGTCGCGTTCTTGCGCCGCTGGGTCTCCTCCTCCGGCAGCTCGATCACGGTGCCGCGGAAGAGGTCGGCCTGCAGGATCCCGTCCGCGATGAACACGCGCGACAGCACCACCTCGCCCGGCTTCGAGACCCCGTTGATCGTGGAGCCGCCGGCGGGGAAGAACACGGGGTCCTGTCGCCACCCCTCGGCCTTGTCCCAGCCGCCCAGGTGCGAGCCCGGCACCGACCCGGAGATCTCGTACACCCACACGAACTGCCCCTCGTACTCCTCGCCCCAACGCACGTCGTGCAGGGTGTTGTCGGGCACGAGACCCATCGCGCGCCAGACGCGGTCGGTGACCAGCGCGTCCACGGCGACGCCCTCGTCCGCCTCGTTGAAGTGCGGGAAGGCGCGCCCCGCGTGCAGCTCGCGGGAGCCGTCGCGCGAGAACACCGGCGGGCGATCCGTGGAGTTCAGGAGCCCCTCGGCGAGGTCGGACGCGGGCGCCAGGTCCTTCAGGCCCTGCTGGTACTGGATGCCCACCGCGTCGAGCCCGAAGTCGTCGGCGATCCGCAGGGCCGCGATGTACATCTTGTACTGCGCCAGCAGCTGCGCCTCCGTCAGCTCGGTGGCCTCGTCCGTCCCGAGCCGGAACGTCATGCCGCGGTCCGTGAGCCACCGGCCGACGGCCGCCGCCTCGTCGTCGCCCACGCGCAGCATCTCGGCGTACAGGGCCGACTGCGACAGGCGCTCCTTGTAGATGCCGGTGCGGTTGAGCAGCTCGTCGTCGAAGATGGCGTTATACATCCCCATGCAGCCCTCATCGAACACTCCGATGATCGCCTTCTCGTCGAGCAGCTGATCACCGAGGGCGATGCCCAGGTCGCGCTCGGGGCTCGGAGGCAGCTCGCCCAGCTCACGCACGTGAGACGCGTCGTGCGTGATCCTGCCGGTCTCGATCCACTCCCGGATGCCGTCCCGGAAGAACGGATCCGTGAAGTCGACCGACCAGATCGTGGCGTACTCGCGCCCCATCTTGGTCAGCCCCGCGTTGAGCCCGAGGAGTCCGACCAGACCCGGCCAGTCGCCCGCGAAGTTCGCGACCGTGAGGATGGGCCCGCGGTGCGTCCGCAGCCCGGCGAGCACGTGGTGCGAGTACTGCCACACCGCCTCCGCGACGATCAGCGGGGCATCGAGCGGGATCCGCGTGAACACGTCCAGACCCATCCGCTGGCTGGAGATGAAGCCGTGACCCGTGACGGGGTCGACGTCGTTGGCGCGAACGACCCGCCAGCCGTGCGCCTCGATCGCGGCCGTCACGGCGGCCTCGAGCTCCACCTGCGTCGGCCAGCCGGCGACGTTGGCCGACTCACGCAGGTCGCCGCTGGCGATGAGATACGCCGTCTTCGGCTCGAGCGTCGGCCGCTCGACCCGGGCGGGCAGGGTGTACGTCATGGTGTGTCCTTCCTCGAAGCGGCGTCGCCGCGGGTCAGGCGTAGGCGTCGATCACGCGGCGGATCTCGGCGAGCGCGTCCTCATCCGGCTCGTCGAGCGCCATGCGGCAGCGGCCGTCCGCCACGCCGAGCAGACGGAGGCCGGCCTTCATGCGCGGCATGTCGCCCGCGATCACGGACACCACGTCGTCCACCGCCGCCTGGGCAGACGCGATCTGCTCCGCGTCGCCCGTGTTCGCGGCCTCGATCAGCGCGCGGAACGGCTTGGGCAGTACCGAGGACACACCGGAGACCACTCCCTGGGCTCCGACCTCGCCGGCTGCGACGAGGTCGCGGTCCGCCCCGGTGTACAGCACGAAGTCATCGGGGACGACGGCGCGATAGGCGGCGATCTGGTCGAGCGAGAGCTCGCTGGCCTTCGCCCCGACCACGTTCGGCAGGGTGGCCAGGCGCGCGAGAAGCTCCGGGCTGACCTCGTTCCCGGCCCGCTTCGGGTAGATGTACACGAACAGCGAGCCGTCGGCGACCGCATCGGAGATCGCGGCGAAGTACGCGAAGATCGCCTCGTCGCTGACCGGCATGTAGTAGGGCGTGAGGGCGGCGAACTCCCGGGCGCCGCGCTCCCGAGCCGCGCGCACCAGACGCACCGACTGGTACGCGCTGGGCGAGCCGACGTGAACGACGACGCGCATCCTGGGCGCCAGCTCCTCGATGGCGGCCTCGACGAGGGACGTGAACTCGCTCTCCGCGAGGGCGGCGAACTCCCCGGTGGTACCCAGCACGAAGGCGCCCTCGTTCCCGGAGTCGGCGACGTAGCGGAAGATGGAGCGGCTGCCGTCGAGGTCGAGCGACCCGTCGCCGTGGAAGGACGTCGGGATGGCGGTCAGGATGTCGCGTCGTGTCACGGGCGGGTCTCTTTCTTGCGTGGGTTGCGAATGGTGGCGGTGAGCAGTTCCGGGTCGGACGCGAGCTCCTCGTGTGCGCGCTCGACGTCGGCGACGACCTCGTCGCTGAGCACCGATTCGGCGAAGGAGGCGCGCTTGTCGCGCGGCCGGCGCGCGTTGCGCACGACCGGCACGATCATCGACGCCAGGGCGAGGGCGAGCAGGATCAGCGCGATCGGACCGACGGTGGCGAAGAACGGCTGGGTGGGCAGCAGCGCGAGCGTGCGCGCGAGGTTCTCCTCGGCGATCGGCCCGAGGAGCAGGCCGAGCACCACCGGACCGGCGGGGATCTCGAGCCGCTTGAACGCGAGACCGATCACGCCGAAGACGAGCATCTGGATCACGGTCGAGATGCTGTTGGAGGTGGCGTACGTGCCCACCATGCAGAACACGAGGATGCCGCTCCACAGGTACGGGCGCGGGATGTCGAGCAGCTTCACCATGCCGCGCATCCGGACCAGGCTGAACAGCAGCGTCAGCAGCGTCGCGACGATCATGATCGCGGAGATCGACACGACGAGATCGGGTCGCTCGGCGAACAGCGTCGGCCCCGGGGTGATGCCCCAGATGATCATGGAGCCGATCATCACGGCCATCACCGAGTCGCCGGGGATGCCCAGCGCCATGGTCGTCGTCAGCGACCCTCCCAGGGTTGCGCTGGACGCGGTGTCGGACGCCGCGATGCCCTCGATCGAGCCGCGACCGAAGCGCTCGGGGTGCTTGGACACCGCCCGCGCGCGCTCCCATCCGATGAGGCCGGCGATGTCACCGCCGGCGGCGGGGATCAGTCCCACGCCGAGGCCGACAGCACCGGAGACGGCCACCGGCCGAACCACCTGCTTCAGCTCGCTGCGGTTCGGGAGCCAGCGGCCCAGCGACGAGATCGGGCGCACCGCCGCATCGCGATGGGTCAGCAGCTGGTCGAGCAGTTCGGCCACGCCGAAGAGGCCGATGATGACCGCGATGAAGTCGAGCCCCTCGACCAGCTCGAGGATGCCGAAGGTGAAACGCTGATCCGCCGTGGCGGGGTACAGCCCGACGGTGCCGAGCATGAGGCCGATGATCCCGGCCAGCACACCCTTCAGCATCGACTTCGACGTGATGCCGATCATGATCGCGATGCCGAACAGCACGAGCGCGAACGTCTCGGGGGAACGGAACCAGTCGCGCGCCAGCGACGCCACCGGTACCGCGAGCGCGGCGAACAGGATGACCGACGCGAGGATGCCCACCGCGCTGACGATCGCCGAGACGGTCAGCGCGATGCCGGCACGCCCCTGCTTCGCCATCGGGTACCCGTCGAGCGTGGTGGCGACCGACGCCGGCGTGCCCGGCGTGTTCACGAGGATCGACGGCACGCGGTCACCGAAGTTCGCGGCGACGTAGATGCTCAGCAGCACCGCGAGTCCCTGGACGGGCTCGAGGGTCATCGTGAAGCCGGCCGCGAGTGCGACGGCCATGGTGGCCGTGATCCCGGGGAACGCGCCGACGAGGAATCCGAGGGCGAGTCCGATCACCATGTGCAGGAGGACGCTGACGTCGAGCAGCGCGCCGACTCCGTCGAAAAGGGCGTTCACAGGGGGATCCTCAGAAGCATGCCGAACAGGACGTAGACGAAGGCGGCGACGCCGACGGGGTAGGCGATGAGCCCCAGCCACCGCCGGTGGCCGTACACCAGCAGGAGCGCGGCCATGAACACGGCGACCGCGATCGGGAACAGCTGGATGCGGTATCCGAAGGCGACGACGTCGGAGACGCCCCACACGCCGACGAACGCGGCCGACAGGACCAGCGTCAGCCCGGCGCGGACCCAGCCGCCGGGCGCGATGCGCTCCAGGTCGTCACGCGACGACGGCGACCGGGTGATCGCCACCACGAGCAGGGCAACCGCGAAGAGCACCCCCAGCACCCCGAGCACGGTCGGCCAGGTGCGGGCGTCCATCTGCCCCGCCACGGCCTCGCGACGCAGCGACAGCTGCAGCGCGAGGCCGAGGTAGGTGCCGCAGAACGCGAGCAGCGCGGCCGCGGCCGTGATCTCGAGTGCCCGCGACGGGCGGGGGCTGGTGCCCGCGTCCGTCACGGGCGCGTTCGCGTCGCTCATCAGCCGAGCAGATCCTGGAACGAGGCGAACTGGTCCTCCACGAACGACGTGAACTCGGCGCTGTCGCGGTAGACCACGAGGTTGCCCGCGCTCTTCTGGAACTCCTGGTAGGTGTCGCTCGCCACGGCGTCGGCGATCGCGGCCTCGAGCACCTCGTGCACGTCGTCGGGCAGACCCGCGGGCGCGTAGATGCCGCCCCAGCCGCCGAACTCCACCTCGGTGCCGATGGCCTCGGCGACGGTCGGCACGTCGGGCAGATCGGGGTGACGCTCGTCGTGCATCACCGCGAGGATGCGGACCGCGTCGCCCTGGGCCATCGCCTCGCCGACGCCGGAGACGGCCGCCACGACCTCGCCGGACGCGGCCGCGCTCACCGCGGTGGCGCCGCCGTCGTACGGAACCGGCGTGAACTGCGCGCCGGTCGCCTCGCCGAGGCCGAGCGTCGCGGCCTCCCACACCGATCCGGCGCCCGAGTTCGACACGGTGACGGCTCCGGAGCCGGCCTGCGTCACCAGGTCCTCGAGCGACTCGATGTCGCTGTTCGCGCTCACCGAGATCACGCCCGGGGCCAGCATGATCTGTCCCAGGAGGTCGTAGTTCTCGGGCAGCACGTTGGCGCCCTGCGTGGTGTTGAGCATGGCGATCTCGACCGGGCCGAAGCCGATCGTGTAGCCGTCCGGCTCCTGCTCGCCGACGTACTCCATGGCGATCGCGCCGGCCGCGCCGGGCATGTTCTCCGGGATCACGCTGACGCCGAGGATCTTCTCGAGCTCGGTCGCGAGGGCGCGAGACGACAGATCGGAGCCACCGCCGGGATTGGCCTGGATGATGAGGCGGATGTCGCCCTCGGGGAACGAGGACGCGGCGCCCTCCCCGCCGGAGGCGTCGCCGCCCGAGCCACCCTCCGAGACGGGTGTGCACGCGGCGAGGGCCGCGATGGCGAGGCCGGCCGTGACGAGGCCGGCGGTGAGGCGAAGAGTACGGGGCATCGTTGCTCCTTCGAGTCCGGGTCCGACGGTCGATGTCGGTCTCCGAATACTGACACGTTTACTGTTAACAGTCAACGCTAGAGGTGAGCCGCGATCGGCGCGTGCCGCGCGTGGGTCAGCGCGCCGCGAGCTCCAGCCGCATCCGCGCCTCCGCACGGGCGAGGTGATCGGCCAGCTCCGCCGCGGCCCTGTCCGGATCGCCCGAGCGCGCGAGCCCGTACAGCACGCGATGCGACTGCGCCGACTCGTGCAGATCATCGTCGTGGTTGATCGTGACCTCGAGCAGCGCGGAGAATGTCGGCTCGTACTGGCGCCATGTCGCCAGAAGCCGCGGGTGCCGGGCCAGCTCGTAGAACAGGGTGTGAAAGGCGAGATCGGCGCGCTGGAAGTCGGCATGGTCGCCCCGATCGGCCGCGACCGCCATGCGCTCGACGCAGGTCTCGACCGCCCGCCAGGCCGCGTCGTCGGTGATGTCCATCGCGCGCCGCAGCGCGAGCTGCTCCAGCGCCCCGCGGAGGCTGTAGAGCTGCTCGACGTCGTCGAGGCTGAGCCCGATGACGTAGACGCCGCGCGGGCGGCGGATCTCCACGAGTCCCTCGTACGCGAGCTGCGACACGGCATCGCGCACCGGACCACGACTGACGTCGAACTCCTCGGCGACCGCTTCCTCCGTGATGCGCTCGCCCGCCTGGAGGTCGCCGCGCACGATCCTGTGCCGCAGAACACTCGCGAGCTGAGACCCGAGCGTCTCACCGCGCTCCACGCCGTCGCGCATATCGCCTCCCCGCACCGTTGACCGTCAACAGGTTAGCCTGCCGGTCCTCAGCCCTTCGTCGCGCCCGCGGTCAGGCCGCTCACGACGTACCGCTGCGCGACGAGCGCGATCAGCATCACCGGCACCGTGATGATGGTCGCCGCCGCCATGAGGCCACCCCAGTCGACCGATGCGTAGCTCGTGAAGTTCACGATGGCCACCGGCAGCGTCCGGGTGGTCTGGCTCGAGAGCACCAGGGCGAACAGGAAGTTGTTCCAGCTGAAGATGAACGACAGGATCGCGGACGTGGCGATGCCGGGCAGCGACAGCGGCAGCACCACGCGCACGAACGCACCCACGCGCGTCGTGCCGTCGATCTGCGACGCCTCCTCGAGCTCCGTCGGGATGCCGTCGAAGAATCCGGTCATGATCGCCACGACCAGCGGCATCGTCACGAAGATGTGCGTGAGGATCAGCACCGTGTAGGTCCCCACCAGCTGGACCTGGGAGAACAGGAAGTACCACGGCACGAGAAGGCTGACACCCGGGATCACGCGAGCCATCAGCAGGAACGCGACGGTGCCCCTGACGGTGAAGCGGGCGATGCCGTAGGCGGCGGGCACGCCGATGAGCAGGGCGATCACGGTCGAGCCCGCTCCCACGAGCAGGCTGTTCACGATGAAGACCCCGAAGCTCTGGGCCCCGAACACGGTCTCGTAGTTCGCAAGCGTCGGCTCGAACGCGAACATCTTCGCGGGGTCGATCACGTCCAGGTTCCGCTTGAAGCTCGCCAGGAGCATCCACAGGAGCGGGACGAGGAACGTGGCGACGACCGCGACGATGCCGAGTGCCCGCGCGAGGCCGCCGACCACGGCCACCGGTCGGCGCGGTCTGCTGCGGACGACGGTGCGTCCGGGCGCCACCAGTGCAGCAGTCGCGCTCATGAGTTGTCCCCTCTCTTGCGCAGGATCGCCAGGGCGAGCAGCACGACGATGATCAGCAGGAAGAACAGGATCAGCAGCGCCGAGGCGCGGCCGTACTGCGAGAACTGGAAGGCCTGGCCGTAGGCCAGCAGGTTCAGCGTCTCCGCCTCGTGGCTCGAGCCACCGCCGATCCCCTTCGTGGCGTAGATGATGTCGAAGGTCTTGAGGGCATCGATCGACCGCAGGATGGCGGCGGATCCGATCACCGGGGCCAGCAACGGCAGCGTGATGTGCCAGAACCGCTGCCACGCACTCGCGCCGTCCACCCGTGCCGCCTCGTCGGGTTCCTCGGGCAGCGTCGAGAGGCCGGCGAGCAGGATGAGCACCACCATCGGCGTCCACTGCCAGACGTCGATGAAGACGAGCGTGTTGAGCGCCGTGGCGGGATCCGACAGCCAGCCTTGGCGCTCGAGCCCGAGGAACTCCATCACCGAGTTCGCGAACCCGATCGTCGGCTCGAAGATGAGCAGCCACATCATGCCGACCGCGACGGGCGTCGCCACCAGGGGCAGCAGGATGAAGACGCGCACGATCCCCTGCCCGCGGAACGTCTTGCGCAGCAGCAGGGCGATCGCGAGCCCGAGCACCAGCTCGATGACGAGCGCGGCGATGGTGAAGTAGGCCGTGCGACCCACGGCCGGCCAGAACCGCTCGACGTCGGTGAGCCAGTGCACGTAGTTGTCGAACCAGACGAACGAGAACGGCCGCGTCACCGCCCCCTGGGAGTCCGTCATCGAGAGGAAGATCGTGTACCCGACCGGGAACGCGATCAGCAGTGCGATGAAGACCACGGCAGGGCTGATCAGCACGTGCTTCAGATGCGCGTCGATCCAGTCGAGCGGCGTGCGACGACTGCGACGCGGTCGCGCCGGCGCACCGGAGATGGTGGTCACGGGGCCCTCATTCCTGTCGGCCGGTTCGCCTGGTCGCGGCGACCAGGCGAACCGGTTGATCCGTCATCGCTCGCTGTCGAGCAGGTCCTGGAATTCCGCGTTCGCGGCCTTCGCGGCGGCAGTGACGTCGCCGCCCTCGATCGCGGCGATGGCGGGGCCGCCCACGATCTCGCGCGCCTGCGCGACCTGCTCGAGCTGCGGGCGGTCGTGGCCGACGCCGCGGTCGCCCACGTTCCGGATGATCTCGACCAGCTCCGCCGGGAACGCCTCCGTGGCGGCCGGGTCGTTCCAGGCCGACTCACGCGCCACCGGGACGGTCGCGTTGGCGAGAAGCCAGGCGCTGTGCTCCTTGTCGCTCACCCACTTGATGAACTCCCACGCGGCGTCCTTCTTCTCCGAGAACGCGTTGATCCCGACCGTGTGCGGCACGATGTTGTAGAAGCCGTCGCCCTCGGGGCCCTCGGGGAACGGGGCGAACCCGACGGTGTCGACCACGGCACTGTTCGCCTCATCGAGGAACGTGTAGGCCTGGCTGTCCGCGTCGATGTAGAACGCGGCCTTGCCCTGGGCGAACAGCGCGGACGCCTCGACCCACCCCATGTTCGTCACGCCGGGAGGCCCGTACTCGCGCAGCAGTCGCCCGTAGGTCTCGTAGGCGTCGATCGCCTCCGGCGTGTCGATGGAGGCGTTGCCGTCCTCGTCCTGGAAGTCGGCGCCGTACGCGTACATGAACGAGGACAGCTGCGTGACGAGGGGCACGCGCGAGCCGCGCATCGCGACCCCGAAGACGCCGCCGTCCGGGTCGTGAAGGGCCGCGATGGCGTCCTCCAGCTCGTCGAGCGTGGTCGGCACGCTCAGCCCGGCCGCCTCGAGCAGGTCCTTGCGGTAGTACACGATGTGGCGCTCGGTCATGACCGGGACGCCGTAGACGACGCCGTCGAGCTGCACCGCATCGCGCGCCGCGGGCTGGAAGTCCTGCCAGTCCCACTCCTCGTCCGATTCGACGTAGTCGGTCAAATCGGCCAGCCAGCCGTTGCGGGAGAACTCCCGCATGACGTCCTGGACCTGGAAGGTCATGATGTCGAAGTCCGAGGACTGCGAGTTCAGCTTGACCTTGTACGTGTCGTTGAGCTGCTCGTTGCCGTACGTCTCGACGTTGACCTTCACCCCCGTCGCGTCGTAGTACTCGGCCGCGAGCTCCTTCACGCCCTCGGCCCACGGGCTGTTGGCGGCGATCACCGTCAGCTCGGTGACTTCGCCGTCGGCCTGCTGGCCGCCGCCGCCCGCGCAGGCCGTCAGGCCCAGGACGGCGACGGCGCCGAGCGCCGTCGCGGACAGGGCTCGACGTGAGCCGTGTGTTGTGAACATCGTTGTTCCCTTCTCTGATGTCGTGGAGTCAGACCTGCGGGTTGGCCAGCGCGGCCGGGGTTCGGCCCTCGAACACGTCGACGATCGCCCTCGCCGTGGCAAGACCGATGCGCTCGTAGGCCTCGTAGCTGTCGGCGGCCGCATGGGGGGATGCGATCACCGCGGGGTGCGCCAGCAGCGGATTGTCCGCGGCGACCGGCTCGGTCTCGAAGACGTCGAGGCCGGCGCCGGCGATCCGTCCCGACTCGAGTCCGCGCAGCAGCGCGCGCTCGTCGACCAGCCCGCCCCGGCTGGTGTTGACGAGGACGGCGCCCGGCCGCATCGCGTCGATGAAGGCGTCATCGACGGTGTGGTGCGTCTGCGGGGTGTGGGGCGCGTGGATGCTCACGACGTCCGCCACGGCGACGGCCTCGTGCACCGAGGCGGCCAGTCGCACGCCGAGGTCGGCGGCGACGGCGGGGTCCGCGAACGGATCGAAGGCGACGATGTCCACATCGAAGCCGCTCAGGCGCCGCGCCACCAAGCGGGCGATCGCGCCGAACCCGATCAGCGCGACGGTCTTCGCGGCCAGTTCGCGCCCGACGAAGCGATCCCAGCGCCCGGCGCGGGCCGCGCGATCCATCTCAGGAATGCGCCGAAGCAGCGCGAGCATGAAGCCGATCGCCAGCTCCGCGACCGCCGCGGCATTGCCGCCCGGGACGTTGACGACGTCGACTCCCCGTCGTCGCGCCTCCTGGAGATCGACGTTGTCGAGTCCGACCCCGAGCCGCGAGATGATCCGAAGCCGTTCCGCTCGGGCGAGGATGGGCGCGTCGTAGACCTCGACACCCGCGATCGCGGCGTCGGCGTCCGCGATCCGCTCGGCCAGTTCGCGCTGCGTCCAGGGAACGGTCGTGTCGTTCTCGATCACCGTGAACCCGTTCGCGAGCAGGAGGTCCCGTCCCGCTTCGCACAGCTCGGCGTAGCGGACGGCGCCGACGATGACCGTCTTGCTGTGGCCCGTCGCTGTCGTCTCGGCGTCACCCATGAAGCCTCCCGTGCGGCACCGCTGCCGCTAACTGTTGATTGTTAACAGTCAACTTATGGCAAAGGAAGGGTGGTTGTCAACGGCGGCGTGCCGAGGGCTGGGGACCTAGGCGAGGTGGCCGAGCACGTCCCGCACATGGCTCTTGGCCAACGTGAGGTGCAGGCGCAGGCGCTTGACGGCGGCCTCGGCGTCTCCCGTCCGGATGACGTCGAGGAATCCCTGGTGGTCTGCGATCGCCGAATCGAGATCGGACGTGTCGCTGAGCTCGAGGAGGATCGCGAAGGTGCGCTGGTAGGGACGCCACGCCTCGAGCAGGCGGCGGTTGCCCGAGTTGACGTAGAAGCTCGTGTGGAAGTCCATGTCGGCGGCCGCGAAGCGTTCCGGGTCGTCCGTCTCGCCCGCCGCGGCCATCTCGTCCACTATGCCCTGCACGCGATCCCAGTCCTTGGCGCTCGCGCTCTCGATCGCCAGCCGCAGGGCCAAGGATTCCAGCGCCTCGCGGAGGACGTACAGCTCCTCGATGTCCTTCATGCCGAGGGAGCGGGCGTAGATGCGCTTGCGCCGGTTCTCGGCGAGTCCCTCCGCCTCCAGCTGACGCAGGGCGTCGCGCACCGGTCCCCTGCTCACATCGAACCGCTCCGCGAGGGCGTCCTCCGCGAGGTGGGTGCCATCCGGGACCACGCCCTTGATGATCTCGATGCGAAGCCGATAGGCGATCTGATCGCCGAGCCCGAGTGGTCGATTCGCCGCCACGCCATGCCTTCCGTGAACAATTGACAGTTCACGCTATCGCAGCGCCGCCCTCAGCCCGCGAACCGGAACCACACCGTGCCGAGCGGCGGGAGCGCCACGGAGGTGACCCCGCCGTCGGGAACGTCGATGCAGCCGAGGTTGCCGACGCCGGATCCGCCGTACTCGGCGGCGTCGGTGTTGAGGATCTCGTCCCACCGGCCGGCGGCCGGGAATCGCAGACCGTAGCGGTCGTGCGGCATGGCGGAGAAGTTGCTGGCGCAGACGAGGAGCGAGCCGTCGTCCGAGCGGCGGACGAAGGCGAGCACGTTCGCGGCGGCGTCGTCCGCGGTGATCCACTCGAAGCCGTGCGGCGAGGTGTCGAGGGCCCACAGGGCGGGCGTCTCGCGGTAGCGCGCGTTGATGTCGCGCACCGCCGCCTGCACGCCGCGGTGATCGGGCAGGTCCAGCAGCCACCAGTCCAGCTCGCGCGACTCGGCCCACTCGGACTCCTGGCCGAACTCGCCTCCCATGAACAGCAGCTGCTTGCCCGGATGCGCCCACATGAAGGCCAGGTACGCGCGCAGCGTGGCCAGCTGACGCCAGCGATCGCCCGGCACCTTGCGCAGCAGCGACCCCTTGCCGTGCACGACCTCGTCGTGCGACAGCGGCAGCACGTAGTTCTCGCTCCACGCGTAGGTCAGCGCGAACGTCATGTCGTGGTGGTGGTGCGACCGGTGGACGGGATCGCGCGCGATGTAGCCGAGCGTGTCGTGCATCCAGCCCATGTTCCACTTGAAGCCGAACCCGAGCCCGCCCTCCGAGGTCGGCCGCGTCACGCCGGGCCACGCCGTCGACTCCTCGGCGATCGTGACGACGCCCGGCAGGCGCCGGTACACGGTCGCGTTCATCTCCTGCAGGAAGGCGACGGCCTCCAGGTTCTCCCGGCCGCCGTGGACGTTGGGGGTCCACTCCCCCTCCCGACGCGCGTAGTCCAGGTACAGCATCGACGCCACGCCGTCCACGCGCAGCCCGTCGGCGTGGAACTCCTCGAGCCAGTAGACGGCGTTGGCGTAGAGGAAGTTGCGGACCTCGCGGTGCCCGAAGTCGAAGATGTGCGATCCCCACTCCGCGTGCCAGCCGCGCTGCGGGTTCGGATCCTCGTACAGCGGCTGCCCGTCGAACCGGGCCAGCGCCCACTCGTCGGTCGCGAAGTGGCCCGGCACCCAGTCCAGGATCACGCCGATCCCGGCCTGGTGGAGGCGATCGATCAGCAGCCGCAGCCCGTCCGGGTCGCCGAAGCGGCTGTCCGGGGCGTAGTACCCCGTCACGTGGTAGCCCCACGAGCCGCCGAACGGATGCTGCATCACCGGCATCAGCTCCACGTGCGTGAAGCCGAGATCGCCGACGTACGCCACGAGCTCGTCGGCCAGCTGCGCGTACGAGCGATCCTTGCGCCACGACGCCAGGTGCACCTCGTAGATCGACATCGGGCGATCGGTGTGGCCGCGATCGGCGTCGGCGGCGCGGCGCTCGAGCCACGCCGCATCGCCCCACTCGTACCGCGAGTCGAAGACCACCGAGGCGGTCAGCGGCGGCACCTCGGCGTACTGCGCCATCGGATCGGCCTTGAGCCGCCACTGCCCGTCGGCGCCCAGGATGTCGTACTTGTAGTGCGTGCCGGCGCCCACGCCGGGCACGAACAGCTCCCAGATACCGCTCGTACCGAGCCGGCGCATCGGGTGCTCGCGGCCGTCCCAGTTGTTGAAGTCCGCCTTCACGCGCACGGCCCGCGCGCGCGGCGCCCAGACGGCGAAGGCGGTTCCGTGCACGTCCGGCGTGACGCCCAGGCCGTCGTACACGTGCACGTGCGCGCCCAGCACCTCCCACAGCCGCTCGTGCCGCCCCTCCCCGATCAGGTGCAGGTCGACGGCGCCGAGCGTGGGCAGGAACCGGTACGGGTCGTCGGTGTCGTGGACGGACCCGTCCGCGTAGCGCGCCTCGATGCGGTACGGCGGCACGTCGCCCTCGGGCACGCCCGTGAGCACCCCGACCCAGATGCCGTCCTGCTCGTGCTCGAGCGGCACGCGATACCGCCCGTCGGGGTGCCGGCGCGTCGGCGCGGCGGTGTACGTCACGATCACCTCGCTCGCCAGGGGGCGCAGCACGCGGACGGTGACGCCGCCGTCGTGCGGATGCGGGCCGAGGACGGCGTGCGGGTCGCCGTGCGTCCCGGCCGCGATCGCGGCGAGCTGATCGGTGTCGACCGGCAGGATCTCGGCCATCAGGGCACCCGCCTCACGCTCAGGATGTGGGCGACGTCGCCCGTCGGATCCAGGCGCACGTAGTTGTCCGCGCCCCACACCCACTCCGAGCCGGTGAGCTCGTCGCGCACGAGGAAGCGCTCCGGCAGCCCGGCGGCGGCGAGATCAAGGCGCACGGTGGTCTCCCGCGCGCCGTGCGGATCGAGGTTGATGACGACGATCACGGTGTCGTCCCCGTGGGTCTTCGAGAAGCAGAGGACGTGGTCGTCGTCGGTGGCGTGCACGACGAGGTTGCGCAGCAGCTGCAGCGCCGGATGGGAGCGGCGCAGCTCGTTCAGCCGCGCGATGTAGGGCGCCAGCGTCCTGCCGCTCTCCTCGGCACCCTTCCAGTCGCGGATGCGGATCTGGTACTTCTCGCTGTCGAGGTACTCCTCGCTGCCCGGGCGCAGCGCCACGTGCTCGAACAGCTCGTACCCCGCGTACATGCCCCACGTCGGCGTGGCCATCGCGGCGAGGGTCGCTCGGATCGCGAACATCGCCGGACCGCCGTACTGCAGCGTGGCGTGCAGGATGTCGGGGGTGTTGACCCAGAAGCTCGGGCGCATCAGGTGGTCGGTCTCGCTCGAGACCTCGCGCAGGTAGTCCTCGATCTCACCCTTCGCCACGCGCCACGTGAAGTACGTGTACGACTGGTGGAAGCCGACCGCCCCCAGGGTGCGCATCATCGCCGGCCGCGTGAACGCCTCGCTGAGGAAGATCACGTCGGGATCGGTCGCCCGGATCGATCCGAGCAGCCGCTCCCAGAACACCACGGGCTTGGTGTGCGGGTTGTCCACGCGGAAGATCCGCACGCCGTGGTCCATCCACAGCCGGACGACGCGCTCGACCTCCGCCAGGATGCCCTCCATGTCGTCGTCAAAGAAGATCGGATAGATGTCCTGGTACTTCTTCGGCGGGTTCTCGGCGTAGGCGATCGAGCCGTCGGCGCGGCGCCGGAAGAACGACGGGTGTTCCGTCACCCACGGGTGGTCGGGCGCCGCCTGCAGCGCGAGATCGAGCGCCACCTCGATCCCCAGCGTCTTCGCCCGGCGCACGAAGTGGTCGAAGTCGGCGAACGTGCCGAGATCGGGGTGGATGGCGTCGTGGCCGCCGTGGCGCGATCCGATCGCCCACGGCGATCCGGGATCGTCCGGCCCCGGCGTGAGCGTGTTGTTCGGTCCCTTGCGGCCTGCCTCGCCGATCGGGTGGATGGGCGGCAGGTACAGCACGTCGAACCCCATGGCGGCGACGCGATCGAGGCTCTTCGCCGCCGTGCGGAACGTGCCGCTGACGACCTTCTTCGTGCGGCGATCGATCCGCGCCCCCTCCGAGCGCGGGAAGAACTCGTACCACGCGCCGACGAGCGCCCGGCGGCGGTCGGCGAAGAGGGGGAAGGGCCCCGCGACGGTGAGCAGGTCCCGCAGCGGGTAGGCCTCGAACAGCTCCCCCGTCTCGGGCCCCGTCAGCACCGCCAGGCGCGCCTCGACCGGGCGCGAGGCGTCGGTCGCCGCGGCCAGCGCCGCCGCGTGGGCGGATCGGTGGGGCGCCGCGAGCGCGTGCTCGGCCGCGATCCGCTCGAGCAGCAGCCGCACCTCGAGGAACATCAGGTCAACGTCGACGCCGGCGGGGATCTTGAGCGCCGCGTCGTGCGTCCACGTGTGCAGCGGATCGCCGAACGCCTGCACCTCGAACGCCCACTCGCCCTCCGCGTCGGGCGTCACCCAGGCCTCGTACCGGTCGGTCCCGGCCACCAGCTCGCGCATCCGCACCGGCGGGCGCCGCGCGCCGTCCGGGCCGATCAGGACCGCCTCCGCCGCCAGCTGGTCGTGCCCCTCGCGGAACACCGTCGCTCGCACCGGCAGGGGCTCCCCCACGGTCGCCTTCGCCGGCCGCGCGCCGCCGTGGACGACCGGGTGGACCTCGATGACGGGAATGCGTCCGACCATGGCTCCAACTTGGCACACCGCACGGGCGAGGACCACCATCTTGCGCGGGCGGGTCCCGCGATGCCGCATCGGGGCACGCCGCGCGTGCGGGGCGGGTCCGCGCGCGGTCGCGGGCGTTCACGGGCGCGTAACGCGCCGGCGGATCCGCGGCGCTACGGTGGGCGCATGCGCGCGATTCGCCGACTCACCGTCCGACCCGTCCTGCCCGCGGCGCTGGCCGCGCTCGGGGAGCTGGCGGGGAACCTGCGCTGGAGCTGGCACCGCGAGACGCAGGACGTGTTCGCGCGCGTGGACGCCGAGCTGTGGGAGCGCACGCAGGACCCCGTCGAGGTGCTCGGCGGCGTGGCCCCGGAGCGCCTGGCGCAGCTGGCGGAGGAGCCGGAGTTCGTCGCGCAGCTCGCGCGCGTGCGCGACGACCTGCGCGCCTACCTCGCCGACGAGCTCTGGTACCAGCGCGCGGTCTCGGACGGTCCGCGCGCGATCGCGTACTTCTCGCCCGAGTTCGGCATCGCCGCCGCGCTGCCGCAGTACTCCGGCGGGCTCGGGATCCTGGCGGGCGACCACCTCAAGGCCGCGAGCGATCTCGGCGTGCCGATCATCGGGGTGGGCCTGCTGTACCGGCACGGCTACTTCACCCAGGCGCTCTCGCGAGAGGGGTGGCAGCAGGAGACCTACCCGGTGCTCGATCCGGACGAGCTGCCGATCGCCCCGCTGCGGGAGGCCGACGGATCGATCGCGACGGTCGCGCTCGCGATGCCGGGCGGTCCCGAGCTGCGCGCGCGCATCTGGGTCGCGCGCGTCGGCCGGGTGCCGCTGCTGCTTCTCGACACGGACCTCGACGGCAACCCGCAGGGCTACGCCGACATCACCGATCGGCTGTACGGCGGTGGCGGCGAGCATCGCCTGCGCCAGGAGCTGCTGCTCGGCATCGGCGGCGTGCGGGCCCTGCGCGCGTACTGCCGCATCACGGGCGCGCCGACCCCGGACGTCTACCACACCAACGAGGGCCACGCGGGGTTCCAGGGGCTCGAGCGCATCCGCGAGCTGACCGTCGGCGACGGCGGACCGGGTCTCGGCTTCGACGCGGCGCTCGAGATGTCGCGCGCGTCCACGGTGTTCACCACTCACACGCCGGTGCCGGCCGGCATCGACCGCTTCCCGCGATCCCTCATCGAGCAGTACTTCGCAACGGACGGCGGCGTGCTGCCGGGCGTGCCGACCGACCGCGTCCTCGCGCTGGGCGCGGAGGACTACGAGGGCGGCGACCCCGGCGTGTTCAACATGGCGGTGATGGGCTTCCGGCTCGGGCAGCGCGCCAACGGCGTCTCGACCCTGCACGGCCACGTCAGCCGCGAGATGTTCAACGGCCTGTGGCCGGACTTCGACGAGGCCGAGGTGCCGATCGGGTCGATCACCAACGGCGTGCACGCCCGGACGTGGGTCGCCCGCGAGTTCCTCGACATGTTCGACGAGTCCGGCGCCGATCTGGACGGCGAGCCGGGCGAGCTGGCCCGGGCGTTCGACCGCATCGGCTTCGAGCGGATCTGGGCGGCGAAGCGGGCCATGCGCGAGCGCCTCGTGCGCGACGCGCGGCGCCGGCTGCGCGCGTCGTGGCGGCATCGCGGCGCCGTCGACGCCGAGCTGGCGTGGATCGACGACGCGCTCTCGCCCGACGTGCTCACGATCGGCTTCGCCCGGCGCGTGCCGTCGTACAAGCGGCTCACGCTCATGCTGCGCGACCCCGAGCGGCTGAAGGCGCTGCTGCGCGATCCGCGGCGCCCGATCCAGCTGGTGATCGCCGGCAAGGCGCACCCCGCCGACGACGGCGGCAAGGCCCTCATCCAGCAGCTCGTGCGCTTCGCCGACGACCCCGAGGTCCGCCACCGCATCGTGTTCCTGCCCGACTACGAGATCCAGATGGCGCAGACGCTCTACCCGGGCTGCGACGTCTGGCTCAACAACCCGCTGCGCCCGTACGAGGCGTGCGGCACCAGCGGCATGAAGGCCGCGCTCAACGGCGGCCTGAACCTGTCGATCCTCGACGGCTGGTGGGACGAGTGGTTCGACGGCGAGAACGGCTGGGCGATCCCCTCCGCGGACGGCGTGGACGGTCCCGACCATCGCGACGACCTCGAGGCGGCGGCGCTGTACGACCTGCTCGAGCGCGAGATCGCGCCGCGCTACTACGACCGCGACCGCTCCGGCATCCCGGTGCGGTGGATGGAGATGATGCGCCACACCCTCGAATCGCTCGGGCCGAAGGTGCTCGCCACGCGCATGGTGCGCGACTACGTCGACGCGCTGTACGGCCCCGCCGCCCGCAACGCGCGATCCCTCGGGGACGACCACGCCGGCGCCGTCGAGCTGGCGGCGTGGAAGGCGCGCGTGCGGGCCGCCTGGCCCGGGGTGCGCGTGGAGCACGTCGAGTCGGCCGGGGTCGACGAGGCGGCCGAGGTCGGGGCGACGCTGCGCGTGCGCGCCGACGTCGCGCTCGCCGATCTCGCGCCCGACGACGTGCAGGTGCAGCTCGTGCACGGCCGCGCGGACGGCGACGATCAGCTCACGGCGCTGCGCGTCACGCCCATGACCCTCGCCGAGCGGTACGAGGGATCGCGCGCCGCGTTCACCGGCGAGGTGCTGCTGGACCGGGCGGGCCCGTTCGGGTACACCGTGCGCGTCGTGCCGGTGCACCGCCTGCTCGCGACCACGACCGAGCTGGGGCTGGCCGCGCTCGCGTAGCTCACCCCTCGAGCGACTGCATCACCACGACCGAGCGCGCGCCGATGGGGATCACCTCGCCGGCGCGGCCGATCGTGCCCTCGGCGAGGTCGGGATCGGTCGACAGCACCACCCGGAAGGCCGGCTCCCACTCCTGCGCCATGAGCCGGGCGTCGATCCGCTCGGCGCCGGAGTTGAACCAGATGAGGAACGACGCGTCGGTGAGCTGCTCGCCGCGCGGCCCGGGCTCGCGCAGCGGGCGGCCCGACACGTACATGCCGATCACGCGCTGCGCCGCATCGGCCCAGTCCTCGTCCGTCATCACGCGGCCGTCCGGGTGCAGCCAGGCCAGATCGAACGGGCCGCCCTTGATGGTCGGGCGCCCCTCGAACCAGTGGCGCTGCCGCAGGGCGGGGTGCTCGCGGCGCAGCCGGAGCGCGGCCTTCGTCAGCTCGTACACGTCGAGCCACGCGTTGTCGGCGCGCCAGTCCATCCAGGAGATCTCGTTGTCCTGGCAGTAGGCGTTGTTGTTGCCGCCCTGCGTGCGGCCGCGCTCGTCGCCGGCGGTGATCATCGGCACGCCGTTGGACAGGCACAGCGTGAGCATGAGGTTCGCGGCCTGCCGGCGCCGCTGCGCCACGATCTCCGGGTCGTCGGTCTCGCCCTCGACCCCGTGGTTCCACGACCGGTTGTTGTCGGTGCCGTCGCGATTGTCCTCGCCGTTGGCCTCGTTGTGCTTGTGGTCGTAGCTGACCAGATCGCGCACCGTGAAGCCGTCGTGCGCCGTGATGAAGTTGACCGAGTTCGACGCGGAGCGGCCGTCGTCCGCGTAGAGGTCGCTCGATCCGGCCAGCCGCGTGGCGACGTTGCGGATCGCGCCCTGACCGCGCCAGTAGTCGCGGATCGTGTCGCGGTACTGATCGTTCCACTCCGCCCACGGCGGGGGCATCCGGCCCACGAGGTAGCCGTCCATCGACACGTCCCAGGGCTCGGCGATGAGCTTGATGTGGCGCAGGATCGGGTCCTGATCGATCGCGATGAGCAGCGCGCACGCGAAGTCGACTTCGTACCCGGTGCGGGTCAGCGCCGACATCAGGTCGAAGCGGAACCCGTCGACGTGCATCTCGGTGACCCAGTAGCGCAGCGAGTCCAGGATCAGCCGCAGCGCGAGCGGGTTCCACGCGTTGACGGTGTTGCCGCAGCCCGTCACGTCCCAGTACGTGTCGTCGAACGCGCCCTCCTGCGGCGGGATCACGCGCTTGTAGAAGCCGCGATCGTCCAGGCCCCGGAACGAGAGGGTGGGCCCGTCCGGTCCCGCCTCGGCGGTGTGGTTGTAGACGACGTCGAGGATGACCTCGATGCCGGCGCGGTGCAGCTCCTTCACCATCGCCTTGAACTCGGTCACCTGGCCGCCCCGGTCGCCCGAGGCGCTGTAGGAGGCGTCGGGCGCGAAGTACGAGATGGTGTTGTAGCCCCAGTAGTTCGTCAGGCCCCGTTCGAGCAGCGCCGGCTCCGAGAAGAACTGCTGCACGGGCAGCAGCTCGACGGCCGTGACGCCGAGGTCGCGCAGGTACTCGATGACGGCGGGCTGGGCCAGGCCCGCGTAGGTGCCGCGCAGCGGCTCGGGCACGCGATCGTGCAGCTTCGTGAAGCCCTTCACGTGCAGCTCGTAGATGACGGTGTCGCGCCACCGCGTGCCCAGCGGGCGATCGCCCTCCCAGTCGAACGCGGGATCGACCACCACGCTGCGCGCCGTGTACGCCGCCGAGTCCGTCTCGTCGCGCACGGCGGGGTCGTCCTCGCGCGCGCCGTAGATCGGCTGCTCGGCGACGATCGTGCCGCTGGTGGCGAGCCCGTACGGGTCCAGCAGCAGCTTGTGCGGATTGAACCGGTACCCGTTCGCGGGATCCCACGGCCCGTCGACGCGGTACCCGTACCGCTGCCCGGGCGCGATCCCCGGGAGCGCGCCGTGCCAGATGCCGAGCGTGTGCTCCGTGAGCTCGTACCGCGATTCGCGGCCGTCGTCGTCGAACAGGCACAGCTCTACGCGCGTGGCGCTCGGGGCGTACACGGCGAAGTTCGTGCTCTCCGGCGTCCAGGTGGCACCGAGCGGCCACTCCCGGCCGGGCCAGATCGCCGCGCTCTCGCCGAGCCGGGTCCACAGCTGCGGGGTCACGCGGTCACGGTCCGCTGCTCAGTGCATCGCATGCCCCCATGATGCCGCGCCCGCCGCGCCATCCCGCGCAGGTGGCACCGCGCAGTGCCGGCATCGGGATCACTGCTCGCGCGGCGGCGGCGTCCACAGCATGACCTCGGCGCGGCGCCGCACGCGCGTGCCGGCGCGCAGCGTGACCACCGATCCGGAGGTGCCGGCCGCGAACACCCGCACGCCCGGCCGGGCGGCCAGCTCGGCCTCCAGCCGCGCCTCGAGGTCGTGCACGCGGCGGCGCAGATCCCGCACCTCGTCCTCCAGGTCGAGCACGCGTGCGATCGCCGCGAGGCTCATGCCCTCGCTCGAGAGCCGGGCCACCTCCCGCAGCTGCGCGATGTCGCGCGCGGAGTAGCGCCGCGATCCGCCGCGCGTGCGGCCCGGCACGACCAGCCCGATGCGGTCGTACTGGCGCAGCGTCTGCGGGTGCATGCCGGCCAGCTCGGCGGCGACGGCGATCGCGTACACCGGCGCGTCCTCGTCGATCACGTACTCGTCGCTCATCCGTCCACCTCCTCGCGTGTCCCGCCACCATTGTCCCCGCGAGAGAGCAGCTTCGCGCCGACACCGCATCTGCGCGCCGAGACGGCGGCGCATGCCCCCGGTCTCGGCGCGCAGATGCAGTCTCGCGGGGTCAGGGCGATCAGCCCTTCGCGCGCGCGATCAGGTCGGCGCGGGGGTTCTCGGTCGGCTCGACCTGCTGGAACCGCTCGAGGGCCTCCTTCTGGGCCTCGCTCAGGTGGCTCGGGACCACCACCTGCACCTCGGCCAGCAGATCGCCCGTGCCCTTCTTCGACGTGATGCCGCGGCCCTTCACCCGCAGCACGCGACCGGACGGCGTGCCGGGGGGGACGCGGAGCCTGACCACGTCGCCCTCGAGGGTGGGCACCTCGATCGTCGCGCCGAGGGCCGCCTCCGTGAACGTGATCGGCACCGTGACGCGCAGGTTGAGCCCGTCCCGCGTGAAGACCGGGTGCGGGCGCACCTTCACCTCCACGACGATATCGCCATTCTCGCCGCCGTCGGGCGAGGGGCGGCCGCGACCGCGCAGGCGGATCTTCTGGCCGTCTGCCACGCCCGCGGGGATCTTGATCTTGAACGGCTTGCCCTCGGCGCTCTGCAGCGTGACGGTCTCGCCCTTGGCCGCCGTGACGAAGTCGATCGTCGTGGTGGCCCGCAGGTCCTGCCCCTTGGTGGGGCCGCCGAATCCCTGGAAGCCGCCGGTCGACTGGCCGAAGCGCCCGGAGCCGAACCCGCCGCCGCGCCCCTGCGTGAACATCGAGAAGATGTCGTCGAAATCGGCCGACGATCCCCGCGTGCTCGTGAACCGGCTGAACACGTCCTCGAACCCGCCCGCGCCGGAGCCGCTCGCCGTGAAGCGGGCGCCCGATCCCATGGCGCGCAGCTCGTCGTACTCGCGGCGCTGCTCCGGATCGGAGAGCACCGAGTAGGCCTCGCTGATCTCCTTGAACTTCGCCTCGGCGGATGCATCACCCGGGTTGGAGTCCGGGTGATACTTCCGCGCGAGCTTGCGGTACGTCTTCTTCAGCTCGTTCTCGGAGACGTCCTTCGAGACCCCCAGGACCTTGTAGAAGTCCTTGTCGAACCAGTCCTGACTGGCCATGCGTCCCCCGTCTTACTCCGCCGGCACGGCGACCACGACCTTCGCGGGCCGCAGCTCCACGTCGCCGAAACGATAGCCCACCTCGACGACCTCGAGGATCGTCGACTCCGTGGTCCCCGGCACGGGCTGCTGGAACACGGCCTCGTGCTGCTGCGGGTCGAACGCCTCGCCCGCGGCGCCGTAGGTCTGCAGTCCCATGCGCTCGGCGACGCCGCGGATCTTGTCCGCCACGAGCGCGAACGCGCTGCCCTCCTCGAGGTCGCCGTGCTTGCCGGCGCGGTCGAGGTCGTCGAGCACCGGCAGCAGGCTCTTGGCGACCGACCCCTTGGCGCGATCGATCTCGACCTGCCGCTGCTCCTCGGTGCGGCGGCGGTAGTTGGCGTACTCCGCCTGCAGCCGCTTCAGGTCGTGCAGCAGCTGCGTCTCGTAGTCGCTGTGCTCGGCCTCGGCGGCCTCGTCGGTCTGCTCGGCGCCGAGGACGTCGTCCACGGTCAGCGCCTCGGCCTCGGCCTCGGGCGTCGGCTGGTCCTCCGCCTGCGCGTCGGGGCCGGAAGCGTTCGCCTCCGGCCCCTCGGCGCCAGGCTGGACCTCGTCGTTCTCGTCGAAGTCCTTGCCGGTCATTACTTCTTCTCGTCCTCGTCGTCCACGACCTCGGCGTCGATGACATCGTCGTCGGAGGACGACGTCTCCTCGGCCGGGGCCCCCTCGGAAGCGGGCGCGCTCTCCGCCTGCGCCTGGGCGTAGATCGCCTCGCCCAGCTTGGTCTGGCTCTCGTTGAGCTTGTCGAACGCGGTCTTCACCGCGTCGTCGTCCTCGCCCGCGAGCGCCGTCTTGAGGGCGTCGACGTCCGCCTGGACCGAGTCCTTGACGTCGGCCGGCAGCTTGTCGGCGTTCTCCTGGATGAGCTTCTCGATCGAGTACGACAGGGTCTCGGCCTGGTTGCGGACCTCGGCGGCCTCGCGGCGGCGCTTGTCCTCCGCGGCGTGCTCCTCGGCCTCGCGGACCATGCGCTCGATGTCCTCCTTGGGCAGCGAGGAGCCGCCCGTGATGGTCATCGACTGCTCCTTGCCGGTGCCCTTGTCCTTCGCCGAGACGTGAACGATGCCGTTCGCGTCGATGTCGAAGGTGACCTCGATCTGCGGCACGCCGCGCGGCGCCGGGGCGATGCCCGTCAGCTCGAAGGTGCCCAGCGGCTTGTTGTCGCGCGTGAACTCGCGCTCGCCCTGGAACACCTGGATCGCCACCGACGGCTGGTTGTCGTCGGCCGTCGTGAACGTCTCGCTGCGCTTGGTCGGGATCGCCGTGTTGCGCTCGATGAGCTTGGTCATGATGCCGCCCTTGGTCTCGATGCCGAGCGACAGCGGCGTGACGTCGATGAGCAGCACGTCCTTGCGCTCGCCCTTGAGGACACCGGCCTGCAGCGCGGCGCCCACGGCGACGACCTCGTCCGGGTTCACGCCCTTGTTGGGCTCCTTGCCGGTCTCGCGCTTGACGAGCTCGCTGACCGCGGGCATGCGGGTCGAGCCACCCACGAGCACGACGTGGTCGATGTCGGACACCTTGATGCCCGCCTCGCGGATCACGTCGTCGAACGGCTTCTTCGTGCGCTCGAGCAGGTCCTTGGTGAGGTCCTCGAACTTTGCGCGCGTGATCGTCTCGCTCAGCGACACCGGGCCGCTCTCGGTGAGCGAGAGGTACGGCAGGTTGACGCTCGTCGACGTCGAGCTCGACAGCTCCTTCTTCGCCTGCTCGGCGGCCTCCTTGAGGCGCTGCAGCGCGATCTTGTCGTTCGAGACGTCGACGCCGGTCGAGTCCTTGAACTTCTTGATCAGGTAGTCGACGATGCGCTGGTCCCAGTCGTCACCACCGAGGCGGTTGTCACCGGCGGTGGCCCGCACCTGGATCGTGGAGAAGTCGTCGTCCTTGCCCACCTCGAGCAGCGAGACGTCGAACGTGCCGCCACCGAGGTCGAAGACGAGGATGAGCTCGTCCTCCTTGCCCTTGTCGAGGCCGTATGCGAGGGCCGCGGCGGTGGGCTCGTTGATGATGCGCAGCACGTTCAGGCCCGCGATCTCGCCGGCCTCCTTCGTGGCCTGGCGCTCGGCGTCGTTGAAGTACGCCGGCACCGTGATGACGGCGTCGGTGACCGTGTCGCCCAGGTACTGCTCGGCGTCGCGCTTGAGCTTCATGAGGATGCGCGCGCTGATCTCCTGCGGCGTGTACGCCTTGCCGTCGATCGGCTGCGTCTTCCAGTCGGTGCCCATGTGGCGCTTGACCGACGCGATCGTGCGGTCGACGTTGGTGACGGCCTGGCGCTTGGCGGTCTCGCCGACCAGCACCTCGCCGTCCTTCGTGAATGCCACCACCGACGGGGTGGTGCGGGAGCCCTCGGCGTTGGCGATGACCTTGGGCTCGCCACCCTCGAGGACCGCGACGACCGAGTTGGTCGTTCCCAGGTCGATGCCCACAGCGCGTGCCATGTTGTCTCCTTTGTGTTGCCGGTCGATGAAAGCCCTCGCGCGAAGATGAGTCGCGCTGACTCAAGGATAGACCGGGGCCGACACGGAGTCAACCGAACTTGATAGAGGGCGGCTCACCTTCCGGCGGCGACGTCCAGGACGGGCGCGCCCGGCGCCCCGATCGCCGACCCCGCGCCCGATCGCCGAGCCCGCGCCCGATGCACCGCGGGTTGGGCGCGGGAGGGCGGGTTCGGCGGCCGCACCGGCGCCGCGCCGCTGATCCGCGCGGGGTGGCCGCTAGGTTGAGCGCATGCGCACAGCACCAGGCGTTCACCTTCGGTCCGTAGGGTCCCGGCTGTGAGCGACGCGAACCCTCCCCGCACCGGACTGCCCGCCGCCGCCGACAGCGGCGCGATCGGCGTGATGGGCCTCGACCTGCGCGAGGGCCGGACCGCGCCGAAGAAGCAGATCTACTCGTGGGCGCTGTGGGACTGGGCGACGCAGCCGTTCAACACGGTGGTGCTCACGTTCATCTTCGTCTCGCTCTACCTCACGACCGACGCGTTCCTGCCCGCCGAGCTGCAGGCCCTGCCCGCCGACGATCCGGTGCGCAGGGCGGCGCTCGATCAGCTGGCATCCGACTTCGGCTGGGGCGGGACGATCGCCGGCATCGTGATCCTGTTGATCGCGCCGGTCCTGGGGCAGCGCTCCGACGCGTCCGGTCGGCAGAAGACGTGGCTGGCGATCGGCACGGGTGCGCTCATCGCGTGCATGCTCGGCCTGTGGTTCGTCGAGCCCGCCCCCACGCTGTTCTGGCTCGGGGTCGCGCTCATCTCGGCCGGCCAGGTGTTCGGCGAGATCGCGGCCGTCAGCTCGAACGCCATGCTCATCGGGATCGCCAACCAGAAATCGATCGGGCGCATCTCCGGTCTCGGCTGGGGATTCGGCTACCTCGGGGGCATCATCGCCCTCGTCCTCGTGATCGTCTTCTACGCGGCCGACTGGTTCGGCCTGCCGGAGGAAAGGGGCCTGCCGTTCCGGATCATCGCGGTCGGGTGCGCGCTGTGGGCGATCGTGTTCTCGATCCCGATCTTCCTCAACGTGCCCGAGCCGTCGCTCGGCCGGCCCGAGCGTCGCGTGAACTTCTTCGCCTCGTACCGGCTGCTGGTGCGCGACGTGGTGGCCCTGTTCCGCGATCCCGAGACGCGCCACACCGGGTTCTTCCTGCTCGCGAGCGCCATCTTCCGCGACGGCCTCGGCGGGGTGTTCGCGTTCGGGGCGATCATCGGCAGCACCGTGTTCGGGTTCGAGTTCCTCGACATGGTGATCTTCGGTGTGGCGGCCAACCTCATCGCCGGGCTGTCGACGATCGCGGCCGGCCCCCTCGACGATCGCTTCGGCGCCAAGAGCATCATCATCTTCGCGCTCGCGTCGATGACGGTCGCCGGGCTCGCCGTGTTCTTCCTCGTCGACCTGGGTCCGGTGGTGTTCTGGATCGGCGGCCTCGTGCTGTGCGCGTTCGTCGGGCCGGCCCAGGCCGCGTCGCGCTCGTTCCTGGCGCGGGTGACCCCCGCCGGGCGCGAGGGCGAGATCTTCGGCCTCTACGCGACGACGGGCCGGGCGTCGAGCTGGATGGCCTCGCTCGCGTGGGCGGTGGTCGTGGGGGCGCTCGGCACCGAGTTCGGGATCCTCGCGATCGTCGGCGTGATCCTCCTGGGCCTCGCGCTGCTGCTTCCCGTCAAGCAGCTGCGCTGACGCCGCGCGCGGTCAGCGGCCGGGGCGCGGCCACGCGTCGGCCAGCCGGGTGAGCAGCTCGGCCAGCTGCGCCTGCTCCGCGGGGCTGAAGGCCGACAGCGCCTGCTGCACGGCGTCGGCGCGCGCGCCGCGGGCCTGCGCCACCGCCGCGCGCCCCTGCTCCGTGAGCGCGATGAGGGTGCGCCGCGCATCGGCCGGATCCGCCTCGCGGCGGGCGAGGCCGAGCTCCACCGCCGACTGCACGATGCGGCTCGCGCGCGGCTGATCCACGTGCAGCTGCTCGGCGAGATCGCCCACCGACCGCGGCGAGCCCGCCTCGGCCAGCACCTCCAGCAGCCGCACGCGGGCCTGCGACCTGCCCCACGGCCCGCCGTGCGGACCGTGCCCGCCCGGGCCGAACGCGTGCGCCCCGGTCCGGCGCCGCGCGATCTCCTCGCGCAGCCCGTCGAGGCTGTCGGGCGTCACCGCACCCCACGACCGCGGACCGCGCGGACCGCCGAGCCGCGGCTCGCCCCCGCGTCCGGCCGCGCGCGCCCCGCCCGGCGGCAGGGCGCGGGCGCCGCGCAGGCGCGCGAGCGCATCGGCGATGCGGGAGGCGGGGCTGTCGTCGGTCACCCCTCCACGATACATGCGACTTGACATGCTTTGCGAATGCATGTCACCATGCATGTACATGCCAATCGACATGCATAGCGCGCGGGCCGCCGCGCCGAGAGAGGAACCACCATGACCACCGACAACACCACCCCCGACAACCCCCGTCCGATCGGCTACTGGCTGCGGACCGTCGATCACCTGATCACGCGCGCCTTCGACGCCGCGTTCGCCGACGAACCGGTCGACCGCCGCGACTGGATGACCCTGAACCGGATCGACGGCACCGTCGACGCCCCGCTGCACCCGCGCGCGGCCAAGCGCGTCGCCCGGCTCGCGCGCCTGGGCTGGGTCGCCCGGACCGAGGACGGCTGGGCGCTCACCGCCTCCGGACGCGAGGCGAAGGATCGCCTGGGCGCGAAGGTCGCCGACATCCGCGCGCGCGTCGCGGCCGCGGCGCCCGCCGAGGACCTGTCCGCCACGCTCCGCACGCTGGAGGCGATCGCCCGCGAGCTGGGCTGGCACGAGGGCGACGAGATCCCGGACCCCGAGCCCCGTGGCCGCACCGGCCGCATCGGCTGGGGCGGACCGGTGCCGTTCGACGCGCGCCTGCCGCACCCGCGGCGCCCGTTCGGCGCGCACGGCGCGGAGCACCCCGCACACCACGACGCCGGGCCCGCGGGCGAGCACCCGCATCGCCGCCACGGCCGCCGGGCGGAGCGCGCGTTCGAGCGCGGCTTCCTCGCCGGGTTCGCCCGCGGACGCAGCGGCACCGCCGGACCCGAGGCCTCCTAGGCTGGAGCGGTGAGCTTCGCGACCGCCTGCCCCTGCGGCTCCGATCGCCCGTACCCGTCGTGCTGCGGACCGCTGCACGCGGGCGCGGCGGTGGCCGAGACGCCGGAGCAGCTCATGCGATCGCGCTACAGCGCCTTCGCGCGCGGCGATGCCGACTACCTGCTGCGCACGTGGCACCCCCGCACGCGCCCCGACGCCCTCGATCTCGACGACGGCACGGAGTGGACCGGCCTGGAGATCCTGGGCGCCGCGGGCGACGAGGTGGCCTTCACGGCCCGCTACCGCACGGCGGCGGGCGAGGGGGCGATGACCGAGCGCAGCCGCTTCGCGCGCCGCGGCGGCCGCTGGTTCTACGTCGACGGCGACGTCTCCTGACGCGTCGCCGCACACCGGAGGGCTACCGGAAGGTCACGGGACGGTCACGGCGCCGCCACCTCGGCGCCACCGTGCTCCACGAGCGTGGGACGGGAATCGACCCCCACTCGAAGGAGCAGGAGCATGCGAACCCGCACCCGCACCACCCTCGCCGCGGCGATCGGCGCCCTGGCGCTGTCGCTCGTCGGCGCGCCCGCCGTCGCCGCCACCCACGCGGCGCAGCCGGAGAAGGTCCGGATCATCACCACCGCCCACCGCGGCGCCTCCGCGTACGCGCCGGAGAACACCCTCGCCGCCTTCGAGACCGGCATCGCGCAGAAGGCCACCTGGATCGAGTCGGACGTGCAGCTGACGGCGGACGGCGTGCCGATCCTCATGCACGACACCACCCTCACCCGCACGACCGACGTGGAGCAGGTGTTCCCGGATCGTGCGCCGTGGCGCGTGGGCGACTTCACGCTCGCCGAGATCAAGCAGCTCGACGCCGGCTCGTGGTTCGGCGAGGAGTTCGCGGGCGAGCCCGTGCCGACCCTCGCGGAGATGATCGAGCAGGTGCGCTCGAGCCGCGCCGGCATCATCATGGAGCTGAAGTCCCCCGAGTTGTACCCCGGTGTGGAGCGTGCGGTGGCGGACGTGTTCCGCTCGTTCCCCGGCTACATGCAGTCCTCGCTGGCGAACGGCCGCCTCGCGATCCAGAGCTTCAACTGGGAGTCGATGGCCACCTACCGTGCCCTCGAGCCGGAGGTGCCGATCGGCCTGCTCGGCACCCCGTCGCTCGACCAGCTCCCCGAGCTGGGCACCTGGGCCGACCAGATCAACCCGAACTACCGCACGGTGACGCCGGAGTTCGTCGACGCGGTGCACGCGGCCGGCATGGAGATCAACCCGTACACGGTGAACGACCCGGCGATCATGGCGCAGCTGCTGGACGCGGGCGTCGACGGCATCATCACCGATCGCCCCGACGTCCTGGAGGCCCTCCTCCACGCCCGCTGACCCCGGACCCCTTCCTCGCGAACCCGCGCTCGTTCGCCGAACCCGTCCTCGATCCACCGCGGGCTCGGCGAACGGGGGCGGGTTCGGCGTGCGGGGTCAGCCGCCCTGGGTGCCCGAGACGTCGGTGCGGTGGAACGACTGGTACGAGCGCGATGCCGTCGGGCCGCGCTGGCCCTGGTAGCGGTTGCCGTAGGGCCCCGAGCCGTACGGGTTCTCGGCCGCCGAGGTGAGGCGGAAGAAGCACAGCTGGCCGATCTTCATCCCCGGCCACAGCTTGATCGGCAGGGTGGCGACGTTCGA
>Ga0182749_1000048_pt1 | contig 180304 bp, 160 predicted proteins | sample eDN3rd37CKraftMG_FD_128875 | JGI IMG/M metagenome (GOLD analysis project Ga0182749, IMG submission 128875) | Enriched Miracle-Growth compost microbial communities from Emeryville, California, USA - eDNA 3rd pass 37_C Kraft MG (version 2) (version 2) ...
CGACTCCAATCCGGTGAGCTCGAGCACCTCGGTCACCCGTCGCCGTGGCAGGCCGCCGGTGGCGGCGAGCATCCGCAGGTGCGCCTCCGCCGTGCGGCCCGGGTGCACGGCCTTGGCGTCGAGAAGCGCGCCGACCTGACGCATCGGGTCGGGGTGTTCGGAGAACGGCCGGCCGTTCACCGTGGTGGTGCCGGCGGTGGGGCGGTCGAGGCCCATGATCATGCGCATGGTCGTGGACTTGCCGGCGCCGTTCGGGCCGAGGAACCCGGTCACCTGACCGGGCTTCGCGGTGAACGAGATGCCGTGCACCGCGGTGTGCGCGCCGAAGCGCTTCGTGAGGTTCTCTGCCGTGATCATGCCCCCGACGCTACGGAGCACCGCACGCGGACCGCATCGGCCTAGAGGATGAATCGGGATCGGAGCAGGGTCTGATGTGTCGGTCGCGCAGGATGGCGGCGACGCCGCCTTCGGTCACCGACAGGCCCACCTCGCCGGCGGCGGCGAGGACCTCCTCCGGGCCCTGCCCCATCGCGATCGCGCGGCCGCCCGAGCGCAGCGCCCACTCGAACATCTCGAGGTCGTTGCGTCCGTCGCCCATCACGAGGACGCGGGAGGGGTCGATGCCGAGCCGTTCGCGCACGAGCTGCAGACCGGTGGACTTGTTGACGCCCTGCGGGGCGATGTCCAGCCACGCGGTCCAGCCGATCGCGTACGAGACCTGAGTGAGACCGATGCGGGAGACGAGCTCGAGGAAGTCGGTGTCTGAGTGGTCGGGCGAGACGACCACGACGCGGCACACCGGCTGACGAGAAAGCTCCTCGAAGGGGACACGGTCGGCGTGCTGCAGGTTCCAGTCGTCCAGGTACTGGGTGTAGAGGCGCCGCCCATCGGGAAGCTCGACGAGGTAGTGCGCGTCGGCGAGGTGCTCGCGCAGCAGGGTGAGGACCTCCGAAGGGTCGAACGTCTCGACATGCACGCGCTCGTACGTCGCCGGCTCCCCCTCGCGCCGGCCCATGACGATGGCGCCGTTCGAACAGACCGCGTACGCCGGTTCGATCCCGAGCTGCTCCATGATGTGGTGGGTGCTGTCCCAGCTGCGGCCGGTCGCGAGCATCACCTCGTGTCCCCGCTCCTGCGCGTGACGGCGTCGCCGGCCGACACGATGTCGACGCTGCCGGTATCGGGGAGGGCCTCCGTGTCGCGGGTCACGCGACCGGCTCCAGGACGTCGAGCCCGCCGAGGTAGGGGCGCAGCACCTCCGGCACGACGACGGACCCGTCGGCGCGCTGATGGGTCTCCAGCAGGGCGACGATCCAGCGCGTGGTGGCGAGAGTGCCGTTGAGCGTGGCGACGTGCGCGGTCCTGCCACCGTCGGGCCGGTACCGGATGTCGAGGCGGCGCGCCTGGTAGGTGGTGCAGTTGGAGGTGCTAGCTCGACGGCGACGAATTCGGCGACGCCACCCGCATCTACTGCCGGATCGTGCCCGGGGGTCTGCGCGTGGCCGTGCCGAAGGGTCACGACGCCTCCGCCCTGTGACCGACGGGGAGAACCTCAGCCGACGCGCAACCCGGACTGCGGCAGGAGGCGCAGCGAGCGGCTGAGCGCGTCGGCCTGGTCTCGGGTCCGCTCCCCGAAACGTCGCAGATCGTCCTCGGCGATGCGGAACGACGGCCCGATGATGCTGAGCGCGCCGACGACCATCCCGCGCGCGTCGGTCACGGGCGCGGCCGCCGCCGCGGCCTCCGGCTCGATGGCCGTTCCACGGGAGAGGACGAACCCCTCCGCCCCCACCCGGCCGGCCAGCGCCGCACCCACCGCGGTCCCGCTGGTCCGGATCGCCCGACCGGTCCACATCGCGTGCCGGATCGCGCGCGGCGACTCGACCTGCCGGAGGTAGACGGCCGTCTCCGGCCCGTCGGGAACGGCGAGGTAGGCGGTCTCGCCGGTGTACTCCGAGAGGTCGAGCAGGTGCTCCTCGGCGAGGTTGTACAGCGCGAGGTTCCCGACCGCGATGGCGCCGATCTGCAGGATCTTCGGCCCGGCCTGGTACACGCCCGACGGCTCCCTGACCAGGAAGCCGGCGGTCTCGAGCGTGCGCAGCAGGCGGGCGACGGTGCTCGTGGGCAGGTCGACCGCCCTCGAGGCGGTGCTCAGGGTCATCCCTCCCTCGGTCGCCGCGACCTCGGACAGGATGCGCAGGGCCCGCTCGACGCTCCGGGATCCACCGCCGGTATCGGATTGCTCCATCACGCGGTCCTCGTTTCGGTCGGATACGACACGGTGGCCGTCACTCCATTATTGTGGCGCGCACCGCGGCCACATCCTGCAGGTATGGGATCTGATCCGCAGGCACGTACTGGGACGGATCGACGTCGGCGAACCCCTCGTGCGGCAGATCGGCGCGGGTGGGGAAACCCTCGAGCGGCCGAGTCGTGTCGAATCCGAGCTTGGACGTCGTCGTGTCGGTTCCGAACCCGGTCGTGAACTGGCGGGCGCTGGGATCCATCCGGATCCCCTTCGCGTGCGTGAGGGTCACGAGGTCCCGATCGGCCTGGAAGCGCACGTTGAGAGACCAGAGCACCGCGCGATCGTCGAAGATGTCGATGTCGTCGTCGACGACGATGACGTTCTTGAGGAAGTGGTCGCACGCGAAGGCGGCCAGCAGCGCCTGCTTGCCGTCGCCGTCGCGCCGCTTGCGCACCTTCAGATAAGCGCTGAACGAGCCTCCGTGGAAGGGGATGCGGACATCGACCGTCCCGGGCACCGCGCGGCGCACGGCTTCGAGCAGCCGCGCTTCTCGTCCCGGGAACAGCCACAGGCAGAGGTGCTCGGCGTGCGTCGGATGAAGGTCCTGGAAGATGGCGTCCGCCCGGCGCGTCACGGCGGTCACCTGGCACTGCGGCGCCTGGGCGGCTCCGTAGTAGTAGGAGAACTCGCCGAACGGGCCCTCCTGAACCCGGTCGCCCGGATCGACGACGCCCTCCAGCACGATCTCCGCGTCGGCCGGGATCGGCAGGTCGACCGTCCGTCCCGCGACGACACGCAGCGGCTCTCCGAGTACGGCGCCCGTGAGTGCGTGGGCGTCGACCGAGACGGGGTTCTTCAACTGGGAGGCGATCGCGTAGGCCGGGTGGTGACCGATGACGATCGCGACCGGAACCTTCTCCCCCCGCTCCCGCGCCCAGGCGAAGATGCGGCCGAGGTCGTGGTCGGGCGCGGCGTTGACGGAGACCGTCCCCTTCCCCGTGACCATCATCCGGTACATGCCGGTGTTGAGAGTCCCGGTGCGCGGGTCGCGGGCGAGGACGACACCGGACGTGATGTAGGCGCCCGCGTCGTCCCGGGAGTGCGTGGCCAGCGGCAGACCGGCGAGGTCGACCGATTCGCCGACCTCGACGACGGCCTGCACCGGCGCCTCGTCCTGGACCACCTCCACCGGCTCGACGAGGGGCCCGTCGATGAGCTCCAGGGCGCGCTCCCGTCCCCGCTCGGCGGGGACTCCGAGCGCCCGTGCGACGCGATCGCGGGTGCCGAACAGACCCATGAGGACAGGCAGTTCGGTGCCGGCGACGGCGCGGAAGAGCACCGCCGGGGCCCCGAGCGGCTCGAGGGCCTTCACGACCGACGAGATCTCGGCCCCCGGTGACACCGGTCGCTCGACCTCGATCAGCTCCCGTCCGGCCGGCAGATCACGGAGGAACGTGCGGAGGTCTGCCATCACGCCACCTCCGAGGAGGCCAGTCCGGCCAGGGCGACATCGCCGGCGGCGAGGAACTCGCCGGAGAGGATGGCGGCCGCCAGCTCCTCCATCTCGCCCGCGAGCACCCGGTCCTCGGCGAGGTAGCCAGAGATCGAGCGCACCCTGTCGTACACCGGCTTGAGTGCGGGCGCATCGGCGCCCCCGGAACGCAGGTCGCTTCCCTGCGCGGCGCTGAGCAGCTCGATCGCGACGACGTAGGCGGCGTTGCGGGCCATGGCCTGCAGCCGGAGCCCGGCGTGCGTGGCCATGCTGACGTGATCCTCCTGCCCCGCGGAGGTGGGGATCGAGTCCACGGATGCGGGGAACGCCTTCGAGCGGTTCTCCGCGACGAGGGCGGCGGAGGTGACCTGCGCCATGAGGAAGCCGGAGTTCAGCCCGGCACCCTCCACGAGGAAGGGCGGCAGACCGCTCATCGACGCGTCCATGAGCATCGCGGTGCGCCGCTCCGACAGGGAGCCGATCTCGCACAGCGCCATCGCGACGATGTCGCTGGCGAAGGCGACGGGCTGGCCGTGGAAGTTCCCGCCGGAGAGGACGATCCCGTCCGCGGGGAACATGAGGGGGTTGTCGGAGACCGCGCTGGACTCGCGCTCGAGGACGCGGGCGGCGTGCTCGAGGAGGTCCAGCGCCGCCCCCATCACCTGCGGCATGCAGCGCAGGCTGTAGGGATCCTGCAGGCGCCGCCCCTCGAACTCAGTCTCCAGCACGCCGCTGTCCGCCACGAGGGAGCGCAGAGCAGCGGCGGCGCGGATCTGCCCGGGCTGGCGGCGGATGCGCTGGATGCGGTCGTCGAGCGCCGTCGGCCGGCCCGCCGTGGCCTCGAGAGTGAGGGCGCCCGCCGCGATCGCGGCGTTGAAGACGTTCTCCGCGAGGAACAGGCCGCGAAGCCCCAGGGCGGTGGACACCTGCGTGCCGTTGATGAGGGCGACGCCCTCCTTGGGGCCGAGCACGAGCGGCTCGAGCCCGGCCGTCGCCAGTCCCGCGACGGCGTCGTACTTCTCCCCGCGGATCCGGACCGCACCGAGCCCGGTCATGGCGCCGACGAGGTGCGACAGCGGGGCGAGGTCGCCGGACGCGCCCACCGACCCCTGAGCCGGGACGACGGGCAGGATGTCGGCGTTCAGCATCCCCGCGAGCATCTGCACCACCTCGCGGCGCACCCCCGAGTGGCCCTGGCAGAGGCACAGGAGCTTGATGAGCATCGTGGCGCGCACCGACTCGTCGTCCAGAGGATCGCCGACGCCCACCATGTGGGAGGCGATGAGGCGGCGCTGCAGCTCCAGCAGGTCCTCGGGCGAGATGCGGCGGTCAGCGAGCTTCCCGAATCCGGTGTTCACGCCGTAGATGACGTCGCCGTTCTCGATGGCATCGGCGATCACCCGGTGGCCGCCGTCCACCGCGGCCAGCGCCGCCGGTGTGAGCTCCACGGTGATCGGCCCGCGGAAGGGCGCGCGGAGCTTGTCCAGGGTGGCGCCTTCGGGAGTGATGGCAAGGGGTGACATGACAGTCCTTTCGGGTCAGTTCTCGGTCCAGCGGTTGATGAGCGGGGACTCGATGCCGAAGCGGTCGAGCAGCCGGCCGACACCGGCATCGACGATGTCGTCGATGGTGGACGGGCGGTTGTAGAAGTCGGGGGCGGGAACGCAGACCGTCGCACCGGCCAGGGTGACGGCCTCCATGTTCCGGATGTGGATGAGGCTCAGCGGCGACTCCCTGAGGAGCAGGACCAGCGGCCGGCGCTCCTTCAGCGTGACGTCCGCGGCGCGCGTGAGCAGGCTCGTCGTGACCCCCGTCGCGATCTCCGCCAGCGTGCGCACGGAGCAGGGGGCGATGATCATCCCCATCGTCCGGAAGGACCCGGACGCGATGCTCGCGGCGACGTTCGTGACCGCGTGCGAATGGGCCGCCTTGGCTCGGACGTCGCGGGGCTTCAGGTCCGACTCGTAGGACAGGGTGAGCTCGGCAGCCTTGGACATGACCAGGTGCGTCTCGATGCCGAGCCGTTCGAGCTCGTCGAGGAGCCGGATGCCGTAGATCGATCCGCTGGCACCGGTCATTCCCACGACCATGCGCCGCGGCGTGTCCGTCCCCGTCATGCCGGCCGCACCCGGATGTTCACGGCCTTGGACTCGGAGTAGCTGAGGTACTCCTCGACCGACTCCTCACGCCCGACACCGGATCCCTTCATGCCTCCGAAGGGGGCGCCGGGATAGTGGCGGTTGGCGTCGTTCACCCACACGTATCCGGCGCGCAGAGCGGCCGACATGCGAAGCGCGCGGTCGATGTCGCGCGTCCAGACGGCAGCGCTCAGCCCGAGCGGGACATCGTTGGCCAGGGCGATCGCCTCCTCTTCCGTCGACCACGACTGCACGATGGCGACGGGACCGAAGATCTCCTCGCGGGCGATCGTCATCTCGCCGGTGACGGCGTCGAACAGGGTCGGCTCGATGTACCAGCCCTCCTCGCCGAGCCTCCCGCCGCCGGTGACCAGACGCGCGCCCTGCGCCCGGCCCGATTCGATGTAGCCGAGAACGCGCCGCATCTGCGCCTCGGAGACCACGGGCCCCATCTGGGTGGACTCGTCGTACGCCGACCCCACACGCAGACCGCGCATGCGTTCGGCGAGGCGTTCGACGACGGCGTCGTGCACCGACTCGTGCACGAGGATGCGAGCCGTGGACTGGCACGACTGTCCTGCGCTGACGGTGAAACTCAGCCCGGCGAAGGCCGCCTCCGCCGCCTCGTCGACATCGACGTCTGCGCAGATCACGAACGGGTTCTTGCCGCCGAGCTCGGCGCTGAAGTGCTTCACCGATCCGCTGGCCGAGAGCCGGGACTGTATCGCGACAGCGGTGCGATCGCTTCCGGTGAAGGCGATGCGCTTCACGACGGGATGCACGACGAGGGCGTCGCCCGCCTCCGCCCCGCCCGCGACGATATTGACGACCCCGGCGGGCAGCGTCTCGGAAAGCAGCGCTCCGAGGGCCAACGTCGCCACCGGGGTCTGGTCGGCGGCCTTGATCACGATGGTGTTGCCGGCCAGGAGCGGGAAGACGAAACCGGCGATGGCGAACAGGCTCGGGTGGTTGAAGGCGATGATCTTGCCGACGACGCCGTACGGCTCCGACGAGACGAGGGAGTAGCCGTCGGGGTGCGGGCGGGTGAAGCGCCCGGAGGCGGCGAGGGCGTGCGCCGGCCACTCCGCCAGGTAGCGCAGCGCAAGACCGACGTCGCGCCGGGTGGACGGCAGCGGGTTTCCGCTGTCAATGGATTCCAGGAGGGCCAGGCCCTCACCGGCGTCCTCGAGCGCCGCGCGGAACCGCTGGAGGTGGGCGATGCGCTCCGCGAGCGGCAGGCCGGCCCACGCGGGCTGCGCGCGCTCGGCCGCCGTCACCGCGACGCCCACCTCGGCGGCGTCGCTGTGGGGGACCGTCGTGTAGGAGATGCCGGTGGAGGGGTCGATCGCCTCGACACGCACGGCGGTGTCGGTGAACTCCCCCGCGATGAAGTTGCGTGGCATGCGGTCGGGCCAGAAGGCGCGGAGCGCGGCCTCGTGCGTCGTGGTGTCGGTCATCCTCTGCTTCCTCCGGTCTGCGGCTGCCGCCGCCTCGAGAACGCACCGGTGTCGACCGTTCGCCCGGAGGCGAGGGTGACGATCACCGGGTCGGTGTCGGTGTCCCTCCCCTCCAGCGATGCCCGGACGATGTCGACGACGAGATCGCCGACCACGGGTGCCGTCTTGAACTGATTGCCGCTCGTGCCGATGGCGACGAAGAAGCCGGGGCGGTCGGTGCGGTCGTAGATGGGGAGCCAGTCCTCGCTGGCGTCGTAGAGTCCCGCGATGCCCACCGGCTTGTGCGGGACGACGGCGGCCGGGACCCGGCGCGCGATCCGCGTCGTGTGCCGCGCCCACACGTCGCGGGTGGGTTCGCTGAGGAACTCGTCCGGGTCGGCGATCTCCTCGGTGCCGTCGACGGCGGCCCCGTTCGAGCCCACGAGGAACCCCGTGTCGCCCTCGGGACGGAAGTTGATGCCGAGGTCGCCGTCGACGATGTGCGCGGCACGCACGGTTCCCTGCGGATAGGGCACGAGGTGCAGTTCCTGACGCACGATGCGCAGCCCCACCCCGAAATCACCGCCCACGCCGGCCAAGCGGTTCACCGACGCCGAATGCGGACCGGCCGCGTTCACGACGCTCTGCGCCTCTATGCCCGATCCGTCGTCGAGCATCACGGTCGTGCGATCGCCCGCGGCCGTGGGGAAGCCCACGACACGCGCGCCCAGGACGAACGTGGCGCCCCGCCGCGCCGCCAGCGCAGCCAGGTTCTGGGCGGCCAGAGCGGGGTCGGCGACGTATCCCGATGCGGGCGTGTACAGGCCCCGTTCGATGCGCTCCGCGGGCTCCCGCCAGAATCCCGCGGTCTCCGGCAGTGCAGGGGGGCCGAAGCGGCGGGTGTCGACGCCGTGCAGCTCCGCGGCCAGGGCGTCGCCGTCGAGCTCGTCGAAGCGGACCGCCGCCGAGGTCATGGTGGCCGCCATCCGGTCGAGGGTGTCGCCGGCGTCGTCCAGCAGGAACGACCCGCAGCGCACGAAGCTCGCCGCCGCCTCGCCGGCGGGCGTCTCGGTGACCTCCCGCCAGCTGCTCCACGCCCGCTCGGACTCGTCGGCGAGGATGCTGGACTCGATGTCGAGCGCGTGGACTCGGACGATCCCGGCGGACGAGCTGGTCGAACCGAATCCCGGTCGGGTGTGCGCGTCGATCACGGCGACCGACATGCCGCGACCGGCCGCAGCCGCCGCGATCGCGCAGCCGATGATCCCGGCGCCCACGACGACGAGATCGACGGCTGCCGGCCGCGAACTTTTCGTGGATGTTACGTGCGCGTTCATTTCTCATTTCCGGAGCCGGATCCGGTGGATTCGGCGGAGATCCCGTGGTTATCGTTTCTCAACAGTTGACAACCTATACCGCATAGTGGGAATGTTCCGGCAAAGAGGTCCACAAGACCCGACGCGTAACACGCTTTTTACACAGGCATGCGGTACTAGACACCGGTGATCGTCGTGGGAAACCTTCCCGCCCAACACCGGCCCACCCGAGCCGGCGAGACTTCGCCGCCCATCCTTTGGAGGACGCGTTCATGCCCCGCACCACCGCTTCGTCGCGCCGCACTCGCGGCGCCCTTCTCGCCGTACCCGCGACGCTGCTCGCAGCCGGACTCGCTCTGACGGCCTGCTCCTCGGCGTCCACGGAGCCCTCCGCGGCGGAAACCGCCGCCGGCACGGAGCTGACCGCGCTGCTTCCGGACGACATCGTCGAGCGCGGCTACATCACCGTCGCCGGCGACGCCTCCTACCCGCCCATCGGTTTCATGGACGACGACGGCACCACCATGGTGGGCCTGGACGCCGATATGGCCGCCGCTCTCGGCGAGGCGCTCGGGATCGAGTTCCGCAAGGAGAACGCCTCGTTCGACTCCATCATCCCGGGCATCCAGGGCGGCAAGTACGACGCCGGCATGTCCTGGATCAACGACACCGAGGTCCGCCGGGAGGTGGTCGACTTCGTCGACTACAGCAGGGACGGCTCCTCGATGTTCGGACTCGCCACCCTCGAGGACCAGCCGCAGACCCTCGCCGACCTGTGCGGCATGAGCGTCGCCGTGCAGAAGGGCACCGCACAGCAGTCCGACGTCGAGGCCGCCTCCGCCGAGTGCGAGGCGGCAGGTGAGCCCGCGATCGATCTGCAGGTCTATCCGGACCAGACCGCCGCCAACCTCGCCGTCAACTCCGGGCGCGCGGAGGTCTCCATCGCCGACATGCCGGTCGCGGCCTGGCAGGTCTCGGAGACCGATGGCGCCTTCGCCCTCTTCGGGGAGCCGTACGGCGAAGTGATGCACGGCGTGGCCGTGCTCAAGGGCAGCCCGCTGGCCGGGCCCATCGCCCGCGCCTTCGAGCAGATCATGGCCGATGGCACCTACGCCGAGATCCTCGAGAAGTGGGGAATGAGCGAGGCCGCCCTCGACGCACCGCTGATCAACGGCGAGCCGCTCAGCTGACCGGTCCCGGGGAGGCGGTGCCGATTCGGCGCCTCCTCCCCGGGTCGGCATCGTCGACGCACCCCGCACCACGAGGAGAGAGATGTCCCAGACCACCGCCCCGCCGGTGACCACCACGCCGCAGGAGCCCCTGCCCATCGCCGCGCCGAAGCGCATCGGGCGATGGCTGATCGTGGCGGTCGTCGTGGCCCTGGCCGGCCTCGTCGGCCATTCGCTCGTCACCAACCCGCGATTCGGCTGGCCCATCGTCTTCGAGTGGTTCCTCTCGCCGCGCATCCTCGACGGACTGCTGAACACGCTCGAGCTGACCGCGATCTCGATGCTGATCGGCGTCGTCCTGGGCGGCGTGCTGGGTGTCATGCGGTTGTCCTCGAACCCGGTGATCTCCGGCGCCGCGGGACTGTACATCTGGTTCTTCCGGGGCACCCCCGTCTTCGTCCAGCTGCTCTTCTGGGGCTCGATCTCCGCGCTGTACCCGATGATCCAGGTCGGCGTCCCCTTCGGCCCGACCTTCTGGGAGTTCAGCGCGAACGAGGTCGTGACCCCGTTCCTGGCCGCCATCCTCGGACTGGGCCTGAACGAGGCCGCCTACATGGCCGAGATCGTCCGCAGCGGAGTGCGCTCGGTGGACCCGGGCCAGAGGGAGGCTGCCGCCGCTCTCGGCATGGGCCGGGCGCGCATCCTCCGCCGGATCGTCCTGCCGCAGGCGATGCCCGTGCTCATCCCGCCGACGGGCAATGAACTGATCGGACTGCTGAAGACGTCGTCGATGGTCGCCGTCCTCGCCTACCCCGAGCTGCTCTACTCCGCGCAGCTGATCTACTCGGTCAACTACCAGACCATCCCGCTGCTGATCACCGCCTCGCTCTGGTACCTGATCGTCACGACCGTGCTCAGCATCGGCCAGTACTTCCTCGAGCGGCACTACAACCGCTCCTTCAGCGCCCGCGTCTCGCGCCGGGCCGTGTCCCACGCGAACGGAGAAGCCGCATGAGCGTCGTCACCGACACCCGCCCCATGGTCGAGGCCCGCGGCATCCGCAAGCGCTTCGGCCACCGTGAGGTGCTCTCCGGTGTCGACCTCACGGTCGCGCAGGGCGAGGTCACGTGCCTGCTCGGACGATCGGGGTCGGGGAAGTCCACCCTCCTGCGCTGCATCAACCAGCTCGAGACCGTCGACGGCGGGGAGATCTTCGTGGGCGGCGAGCGCATCGGCTATCGCGAGAAGCGCGGGCGCCTTCATCCCCTGGGCGCGGGCGCCGTGGCGCGGCAGCGGCGCTCGATCGGGATGGTGTTCCAGCGGTTCAACCTGTTCAGTCACATGACGGCGCTGGAGAACATCGTCGAATCCCCCGTGGGCGTGCTCGGCGTGCCCGCGCGTGAGGCCCGGACGCGCGCCATGGAGCTGCTGGACCGGGTCGGCCTGGCCGACCACGCCGACCACTTCCCCCGGCAGCTCTCGGGCGGGCAGCAGCAGCGCGTCGCCATCGCGCGGGCCCTCGCGATGGACCCGGAGGTGCTGCTGTTCGACGAGCCCACCTCGGCGCTGGACCCGGAACTCGTCGGCGAGGTGCTCACGGTCATGAGGGCGCTCGCAGACGAGGGGATGACGATGATCGTCGTGACGCACGAGATCGCCTTCGCGAGGGACGTCGGCGACACCGTGGTCTTCCTCGCCGACGGACAGGTCGTCGAGAGCGGCCCGTCGCGAGAGGTCCTCACGCGTCCCGCCCACGAGTCCACGCGCGCGTTCCTCGCCCGCGTGCTGCGCGAGGAAGGCTGATGCGGGTCCTCGTCTTCGTCAAGGACGTCCCCAGCGGCTCTGCTCCGCCCCCGTACCGCCCCGACCTCCGCCTGGATCGCGCGCACGTGGACGGCACCATGAGCGGCGTCGACCTCTTCGCCGTGGCCGAGGCGGTGCGGCTCTCGCCGGACGTGGTAGCCGCAACCATGGGCCCGGCAGGGGCGCGCGCGACCCTGCGCGAGGCGCTCGCCGCGGGGGCCGCCCGCGCCGTGCACGTCGAAGACCGCACCCTCGCCGGTGCCGACGCCCGTCGGACCGCGCACGTGCTCTCGGCGGTCGTCCGCCGCGAACGTCCCGATCTCGTCCTGCTCGGGCGCGAATCCTCCGACGCCCGCATGGGCGTGATGGCCGGGATGCTGGCGGAGCACCTCGGCTGGCCTGCGCTGAGCGCCGTCGACCGGCTCGAGGTCGAGGGGGCGCGGCTGCGGGCGCGCCGTCGCAGCGCGACGTCGATCGACGAGGTGGAGACCTCCCTGCCCGCCGTCGCGTCCGCAGCCGAATACGCCGCCACCCCGCGAGCACTGGACGGGGCGGCGCTCCGCCGCGCCTACCTGACGCCGATCGAGACCCTCACGGCGTCCGACCTGGGCCTGGCCGTCGCGGACGGCGAGGCCGACATGGCCGTCCGTGACCTCGCCCTCACCCCGGTGTCGCGGCAGAAGCGCGTGATCGAGGACGCCACCGCGGCGGACCTGCTCGACGTGCTCGCCGCACACGGTGTCGCCGCTCCCGTCGCGGGGGTCACCGCGTGAACACCGTCGTGGTGGCCGAGATCGCCGACGGTGCACTGACCCCCGGCAGTCTCGACGCCCTCGCCCTCGTGCCCCGTGACGGCGATCTGATCGTCGTCGCCACGGCGCCGCTGTCGGAGGAGTGTGCGCAGGCTCTGCGCGGAGCGGGGGCGATGCGGGTGTTCGAGCCCGAGGCGACGGTCGTGGACTCCTCCCGCATCGCCGCGGTCGTGCGGGCCGTGCTGGCGGGGCAGCGGGCCGCCCTCGTGGTGTCGGCGCCGAGCGCGACGGGCCGGGAGGTGGTCGGCAGGGTGAGCGCGTCGTGGGAGGCGCCGCTGCTGACGGGAGTCGTGAGCCTGGAGCAGGAGGCCAACGGGATCGCCTGGCGTGTGGGCACCGTCGTCGACGGCGGACGACGCAGGGTCACCTCCACGGTGACCGCCGGCCGGCCGCTGCTGACCACGGCCCACCCCGGCGTGGCCGGTGACGTCGGCGACGAGCGGGGGAACGCCGCACCCGCGCTGGAGCGCGTCCCCTTCCCTCCGCCCGATCCGTCTGCGCCGACGGTGTCGATCGTCGCATCCGAGCCGCTTCCTCACCGCGGCCTCGACGACCTCGCGGACGCGCGGATCATCGTGGCCGGCGGGCGCGGAGTCGGCGACCCGGGGACGATGAAGCGCCTGCGGGCGTGGGCGCATCGCATCGGAGCCGCGTTCGGCTCGTCCCGCGCCCCCGTCGAGGCCGGGTGGGCGCCCTACGACCGGCTGATCGGCCAGACCGGCACCACCGTGCGACCCGACGTCTACCTGGCGTGGGGCATCTCCGGGGCGCCGCAGCACCTGGCGGGCATGCGGGGCGCGCGAACCGTCGTCTCCGTCAACGTGGACCCCTCGGCACCGATCGCCGCCGAGAGCGACGTGCTGCTCGTGGCCGACGCCCGGATGCTGCTGGACCAGCTGGAGGCGTGACCGGACAGGTCCTTCTCAGACGACGCGCTCGCCGCCCAGCCACACGGCCCGGGTCAGCGGCACGCCCGGCCGGTAGGCGAGGTGCGCGATCGAGGGTGCGTCGAGCACCTGCAGGTCGGCCCGACTGCCGACGGTGAGCCTGCCGGCGTCGATGCGGAGAGCCTCGGCGCCGCCGACCGTCGCGGCCCGCACCGCCTCCTCGATCGTGAGACCCATCTGCAGCACCGCCGTGGCCACGCAGAACGGCATGGAGGTCGTGTACGAACTGCCCGGGTTGGCGTTGGTCGCCAGGGCGATCCGAGCACCCGCCTCCAGGAGCGCGCGCGCCGGCGGGAACGGCTGCCGCGTGGACAGATCGCACGCCGGCAGGAGCGTCGCGACGGTGCGCGACGCGGCGAGCGCGTCGATGTCCGCGCCGTCCAGGTGGTTGCAGTGGTCGACGCTGACCGCTTCGAGCTCGACCGCGAGGCCGACTCCGCCGCTCGGGCCCAGCTGGTTCCCGTGCACGCGCAGCCCGAGCCCCGCGGCGCGACCGGCCAGCAGCACCTCGCGGGACTCCTCGACGTCGAACGCACCCGTTTCGCAGAACACGTCGATGAACCGCACGTGCGGCCGGACCGCGTCGAGCATCGGCCCGGTCACCAGGTCGAGGTAGTCCCTGCGGTCGACGCCCGCGGGGACGAGGTGCGCCCCGAGGAAGGTGACGACGTCCGCCGCCTCCGCGGCGATGCGCGCCGAGCGCTCCTCGTTGACCACATCCAGGCCGTATCCGGTCTTGGTCTCCAGCCGCGTCGTCCCCTGTCGCCGCGCCTCGTCGCGGAGCCGACGGAGATTGTCCCGGAGCGCGTCGTCGGATGCGGCGCGGGTGGCGGCGACCGTGGTGGCGATGCCGCCCGCCGCGTACGGCAGGCCCGCCATGCGGGCTTCGAACTCGGCGGCACGGTCCCCGGCGAAGACGAGGTGGCTGTGCGCGTCGACCCACCCGGGCAGGACGGCGCGCCCGCCGGCGTCCCACACCTCGTCGGCGGCGGGCGCGTCGACCGCGTCGCCGGTCCAGACCACCACACCGTCCTGCACGACCAGGGCCGCGTCCGACCGGCGGGGGCGCTCGTCGTCCCAGGTGGTGAGCTCGCCGATCCCGGTGAGGAGGAGCGATGCCGGTGTCGATGTCATCCCAGGAGTCCTTCCATCGCATCCTGCAGCAGGCGAGCGGGGTCGACCGGTCCTTGCCCGCTCTCCAGGCGACCGTCGCGGGCGACGGTGCGCCCTCCCACCACGACCCGGGTGACGTCCGCGGCCGTCGCGGTGAGCACCAGCTGGGCGGGAAGCGAGCCGACGGTCCGTGCGGACGTGTCCGAGACCTCGACGAGGTCGCATGCCGATCCGGGGAGGATCCCGCCGGACAAGCCCAGGGACCGATATCCGCCGGTCGCCGCGGCGGCGAGGAGCTCGGCGGGATCGAAGCGCCCGCGAGCGCCGCTCGCAAGCCTCTCGTGCGCCTCGAGCCCGCGGATCTCCAGCAGCGGATCGACGACGGCGTTCTGGTCGGATCCGAGCGCGAGGATCGCGCCGGCGTCCGCCAATGCCCGCGCCGGGCCGATCCCGTCCCCGAGGTCGGCTTCCGTCGTCGGGCAGAACACGACGCCGGACCGCGCCGCGCCGATCGCGGCGATGTCGGCCTCGGTGAGGTGCGTGGCGTGCACGAGGGAGACCCCGGCGCGGGCCAGCACGCCCGTACGGCCGAGGACCCCGGTGGGGGTGTCGCCGTACGCGGCGAGGCAGTCCTCGTTCTCGCGCGGCTGCTCGGACACGTGCACGTGCAGCGGCACCCCTCCCGGCAGCTGCGCGGCGACCACCGCGATGTCGTCCGGCGCCACGGCCCGCACCGAGTGGACGGCGGCACCCAGGGTGATCCCGGCCCTCCCGTCGAGGAGCTCGCGCAGCGCCGTCCAGCGCTCCAGCCACGCATGGACCGACCCGTCGCCGAACCGGCGCTGTTCGGGAGCCAGCGGCGAACCGATGCCCCCGGCGAGGTAGCAGGTGTCGAGGAGCGTGAGCCGTATGCCCACCGCCTCGGCGGCGTCCGCGAGCGCGCGCGCCATGTCGTGGTCGGGGTAGGGCGAGCCGTCGGCACGGTGGTGCACGTAGTGGAACTCGCCGACGGCGGTCCACCCGGATGCGACCATCTCTCCGAAGACGGCGGTGGCCACCAGCCGGTATCGGTCCGGCTCGAGCGCGCCGGCGGCGCGGTACATCGCTTCCCGCCAGCGCCAGAAGTCCCCGCCCTCGCCGTGCGTGCGACCGCGCAGCAGGCGGTGGAAGGCGTGGGAATGGGCGTTGCCCAGACCGGGCAGGACGACTCCGAGCCGCTCGTCCTGGGGGTGCGGATCAACGCCGCTCTCGACGGCGACGATCGTGCCGTCCCGGTGCGAGACCCGCACGCGCTCGGCGGGGCCGTCGGTCAGCAGTGCGACGCGCGCCCAGAACGACCTCGGCCGCCGGCCGTCGGCCCCGCTCACGTCAGGCTCCTCAGCACGGCGGTCAGCGCGTCGACCCCGGCGACGGTGTCCTCCGGTTCGGCGAGTTCGCCGGGGGCGTGGGAGACCCCGGTCGGGTTGCGTACGAACAGCATCGCGGTGGGGGCGGCGCCGGCCAGCACGCCGGCGTCATGCCCGGCCCCGGACGCGAGAGCGGGCACCTCGCCCAGCACTCCGCGCAGCCGGTCGGCCAGGGCCGGATCGAACGCGACCTCCCCGCTCCACGACTCCTCGGCGAGCTCCACGAAGCAGCCCTCCGCGGCCGCCTCCCGCTCCGCCGCCGCGGCGATCTCCGCGACGAGGGAACGGGTCGCGTCCTCGTCGGTCGCGCGCGCGTCCAGCCAGGTGGTCACCACGCTCGGGATGACGTTGGTCCCGCCGGGCAGCGCCTCGATCCGGCCGACGGTGGCGCGGGCGCCGTCGCGGGACGCGGCGGCGTCGCGGACCGCACGGATGACTCGCGCTGCGGCCACCATGGGGTCGCGGCGGTCCACCATGAGGGTGGCGCCGGCGTGGTTCCCCTCGCCCCGGAAGGTCAGTCTCCACCGCCCGTGCGCGAGGATCGACGATGCCAGCGCCACGGGCCGGCCGAGGTCCACCAGACCCCGCCCCTGCTCCACGTGCAGCTCGACGAAGACGCCGATGCGCGCGAGAGCCTCGTCGTCCCGACCGGCATGACGCACGTCGACGCCCGCACGTGCGGCGGCGTCGGCGAACGAGGTTCCGTCCGCATCCCGCAGCGACAGCACCCGATCGGGATGGACGGCGCCCGTGAGGAGCCTCGACCCCAGGCACGCCATCCCGAAGCGCGATCCCTCCTCCTCCGCGAAGGCGACCACGGCCAGCGGCCGCGAGGGGACGTGCCCCTCCGCGCGCAGCCTCTCGACGGCCTGGAGGGCGCTGACCACGCCGAGCGGACCGTCGAACTCGCCACCGCCGGGCACCGAGTCCAGGTGCGACCCGGTCACGACCGCATCCGGCCCCGGCCTCCCCCACCACGCCCACAGGTTGCCGTTGCGGTCGGTGTCCACGTCCAGGCCCGCACGGGCGGCCGCTTCAGAGAACCAGGCGCGCAGCTCGAGCTCGGCGTCGTCGAACACGTGCCGCGACCAGCCCCCGCGACGGCGATCGCGTCCGACGTCGGTGATGGCGGCGAGGCCCGGCAGCAGCATCACGCCTCCCACATCGGGACGCGCAGCCCTCGCTCGCGGGCGACCTCCTCCGCGCGCTCGTACCCGGCGTCGACGTGCCGCATGACGCCGGTGCCCGGGTCGTTGACGAGCACCCGTGCGATCTTCTGCGCGGCCAGCTCCGTCCCGTCCGCGACGACGACCTGACCGGCGTGGATGGAGCGCCCGATGCCGACGCCGCCGCCGTGATGCAGCGACACCCATGTGGCGCCGGAGGCCGTGTTCAGCAGCGCGTTCAGCAGCGGCCAGTCCGCGATGGCGTCGGAGCCGTCCTTCATCGCCTCCGTCTCGCGGTACGGCGAGGCCACGGAACCGGAGTCGAGGTGGTCGCGGCCGATCACGATCGGCGCCGACAGCTCGCCGGAGGCCACCATCTCGTTGAACCTGAGACCGGCCAGGTGCCGCTCCTTGTAGCCCAGCCAGCAGATGCGCGCCGGGAGGCCCTCGAACTGCACCTTCTCGCCCGCCTGGGTGATCCAGCGGCGCAGGCCCTCGTCCTGGGGGAAGAGCTCGAGGATCGCGCGGTCGGTCGCGGCGATGTCGGCGGGATCGCCGGACAGGGCCGCCCATCGGAACGGACCGCGCCCCTCCGCGAACTGGGGGCGGATGTAGGCGGGGACGAAACCGGGAAAGGCGAAGGCGTCGTCGAAACCGCCGAGCTTCGCCTCCGCACGGATCGAGTTGCCGTAGTCGAACACTTCGGCGCCGGCGGTCTGGAATCCGACCATCGCCTCGACCTGCTTCGCCATCGAGGCCCGCGCACGACGGGTGAAGTCCTCCGGGTCGGCGGCGGCCCGCTCGTGCCACTCCTCCACGCCGATGCCTTCGGGCAGGTACGACAGCGGGTCGTGCGCGCTCGTCTGGTCGGTCACGACATCCACCGCCACACCGCGGGCCAGAACCTCGGCGAAGACCGTGGCGGCGTTGCCGACGAGCCCGACCGACAGCGCCCGGCGCTCCTCCCTGGCCGTGAGCACCCGGCGGAGAGCGTCGTCGAGGTCGGACGTGTACTCGTCGAGGTAGCGGTGCGCGACCCGGCGGGACAGCCGGCTCTCGTCGACGTCGACGACGAGGCAGACGCCTCCGTTGAGGGTGACCGCGAGAGGCTGGGCACCGCCCATGCCGCCGGCGCCGCCCGTCAGGGTGAGGGTGCCGGCCAGCGAGGCGCCGGAGGAGTCCGCGTCTCCACGCTTGGCGGCGAGGGAGCGGGCCACCGCGGCGAACGTCTCGTACGTGCCCTGCAGGATCCCCTGCGTGCCGATGTAGATCCAGGACCCGGCCGTCATCTGGCCGTACATCGTCAGCCCCTCCGCCTCGAGGCGACGGAACTCCGGCCAGGTCGCCCAGTCGCCGACGAGGTTGGAGTTCGCGATGAGGACGCGCGGTGCCCACTCGTGCGTGCGGAACACGCCGACGGGCTTGCCCGACTGCACGAGAAGCGTCTCGTCCGCTTCGAGGGACTCGAGGGTGCGCACGATGGCGTCGAACGCCTCCCAGCTGCGGGCGGCGCGGCCCGTCCCGCCGTACACGACGAGGTCGTCGGGCCGCTCGGCGACCTCGGGGTCGAGGTTGTTCATGAGCATCCGCAGCGGCGCCTCTGTCTGCCAGCTCTTGGCGGTGATCGCCGTGCCGCGGGCGGCGCGGACCAGGCGGGGGCCGGATTCGTGGACGTGAGTCATGGGAACCATGTCACCGCATCCGGGGCCGTGAGAACACGCTCCGGCGCACCTCGCTGTCTCACCCGTGAGACGATCGAGGAATGGAGATCGGGCGAGCCGGAGCGAGCCGCGCATCTCCCCCCGCGGCACACCAGACCCTCCGCGTGCTCGGCTATCTCGCCGCGCAGCGGGGCCCGACGCCCGCCGCCGTCATCGCACGGGATCTCGGCATCCCCCGCGCCAGCATGTACCGGCTCCTCGGCGCCCTCGAGGAGCACGGCTACGCCCTGCGGTACCCGGAGGCGGGCCGGTGGGGCATCGGCCTCGCCGCCTTCGAGCTCAGTTCCGCCTTCTCCCGGCAGGAGCCGCTGACCCGCCTGGGCGCACCCATCCTCGCGGCGCTCGTCGACGCCGTCGGGGAGTCCGCGCACCTCGCCGTCCTCAACGGACCCGACGTGGTCTACCTCGTCGAGGAACGAGCACCGCGACGCCCGGCCCTGGTCACCGACGTGGGGGTGCGCCTGCCTGCGCACCGCACCGCCAGCGGGCGCGCGCTGCTGGCGACGCTGCCGCCGGCGCAGCTGCGCGCCCTGTTCGCCGATCCCGACCTCACCCGTCCCGACCCGGACGGCGAGCCCTTCCGTCTGTCGCACCTGCGGCGCGACCTCGAGCGCGTCCGGCGCGAGGGGTTCGCCGCCGAGGACGAGGACGTCACGCGTGGCTTCGCCTCGGTCTCGGTGGCGGTGCGGGATGCCGTGGGGTGGCCGGCGGCCGGGATCACGGTCACCTTCCCGCGCGACCACGTGCCCGTGGAGGACTGGCCCGCGCTGGCAGAGACGATCCGCGCGCACGCGAGCGCGCTGGCCCGTCGCATCCGCGGCGACGTCGGCCGGGTCGGCCCCGGCGCTTCCGCCCACTGACGCCCCGCTCGCGGCGCGTCGCCACAGGGCCGGGGCGACTCGGGTCCTTTCCCCGAGGCGGTCACCGCGGCATGCGGAATGCCGGGCCGCGCGCGCCGGTTGGATCAGGGGATGAACCCTCCCGCCCTCTCCGTCCTCGACCTCGTCCCCGTCCGCTCCGGACAGACGAGCGCGCAGGCGGTCGCCGCATCCCTCGACACCGCCGTGCACGCCGACCGCCTCGGCTACCGGCGCTACTGGTTCGCCGAGCACCACAACATGCCGGCGGTGGCGTCGACCACGCCGCCCGTGCTCATCGCGGCGGCTGCGGCCCGCACCGCGCGCATCCGGGTCGGATCGGGCGGGGTGATGCTGCCCAACCATTCGCCGCTCATCGTGGCCGAGCAGTTCGCCGCCCTCGAGGCGCTGGCGCCGGGCCGGGTCGACCTCGGGATCGGGCGGGCGCCCGGCTCCGATCCGGTCATCACCCAGCTGCTGCACCGCTCGGGCACCACGAGCGACGTCGAGCGTTTCCCCGAGCACATCACCGACATCCTCGCGCTCACCTCTCCGGAGGGGGCGACCGTGCGCTTCACGTCCGGCGGCGAGTACACCGTGCACGCGACCCCGCTCGCCGAGCGGCAGCCGGAGGTGTGGCTGCTGGGCTCCAGCGACTACTCCGCCCAGCTGGCGGCTCGCTTCGGGCTGCCGTACGTCTTCGCCAACCACTTCTCCGGGGAGGGGCTCGAGCGCGCCCTGCACCTGTACCGCACGCAGTTCATCCCCACGGCGCGGCACCCCGAGCCGGTGACGTTCCTCACGGCGAACGTCGTCGCCGCTCCGACGGCCGAGGAGGCCGAGGAGCGGGCGCTCCCGCAGCTGCGCATGATGGCACGGCTGCGCACGAACCGCCCGCTCGTGCCGCTGGAGACCGTCGAGCAGGCCAAGTCCGACCCGTGGGACGGCTTGTCGACCACGATCATGGACGCCGCGCGCGCGAAGTGGTTCGTCGGCACGGGGCCGCACGTCGCCGCCGAACTGTCGGCGTTCGCCGAACGGTGGGGCGTGGACGAGGTCATGATCTCCCCGGTCGCCGGCGCGTACGACGCAGAGCCGCTGGACACCGCTCCCGGTCGCATCCAGACGCTCGAGCTCCTCGCCGAGCGCGAGCCCGCACGGCGCTAGAGGATGAATCGGGATCGGAGCAGGGTCTGATGTGTCGGTCGCGCGAGCCTCAGGCGCTGAGCCAGATCACATCCTCCGCGCCCGGCGGCACGATCTCACCGGCGCGCAGCACCGAGCCGACCTCGATGCCCGCGTCCTCGATCGCCCGCAGCAGCTCCGGGTCGCGATCGCTCACCCGCAGCACGCGCCCCACGTGGCCGGGCGCGGCGTCGGCCAGGAGCACGAACGGCTCCCGCTCGACGCGGCCGGAGGCGTCGGGGATCGCGTCGCCGTGCGGATCGAAGCGCGGGTGACCGAGGCGCTCGTCGATCGCGTTCAGCAGGCGGTCGCTGATCGTGTGCTCCAGCACCTCGGCCTCGTCGTGGACCTCGTCCCACGCGTAGCCGAACTCGCGCACGAGCCACGTCTCGATCAGCCGGTGGCGGCGGGTCATCTCGAGCGCGCGCCGCTCGCCCTCGGGCGTGAGCCGCACCGCCCGGTACGGCTCGTGCGCGACGAGCCCCTGCGCCGCGAGCTTCTTGACCATCTCGGTCACGCTCGATGGCGCCACCCCGAGCTTCGCGGCGAGCACCGACGGGGTGATGGGCGCGTCCTGCCACTCGGTGTGCGCGTACACCGTCTTCAGGTAGTCGTCGACCGCGTCGGAGGGCACGGCTCCAGGCTACGCGCCGCGCTCACGCGCCCGTGAACGTGAGCCACAGCAGCGCGCCGTTGAGGGCGATCAGGAACGCGCTGCACACGATCCCGAGCGCCGTCGTCCACCACCGGTTGCGGAAGCCGCCGAGCGTGCGGTCCTGCGCCGTGAGGGCGACGAGCGGGATGAGCGCGAACGGGATCCCGAACGACAGCACCACCTGGCTGAGGATGAGGGCCTGGGTCGGGTCGAAGCCGACCGCGAGGATCGCCAGCGCCGGCACGAGCGTGATGATCCGCCGCGCGAGCAGGGGAATCCGCAACCGCAGCAGGCCCGCCATGATCTCGGCGCCGGCGTACGCGCCGACGGAGGTCGATGCCAGCCCGCTCGCGAGCAGCCCCACCGCGAACAGGGTCGCGATCGCCGGGCCGAGATCGGCGGCGAGGGCGGCGTGCGCCCCCTCCAGGCTGTCGGTTCCCGGCACGCCGGGCAGGTTCGCGGCCCCCAGCAGCAGGATCGCGAGGTTGACGGTGCCGGCGATCACGAGCGCGATCGTCACATCGAGCCGCGTCGCCCGCAGCAGCCGCGGCGTGGCGGGGCGATCGGCGTCGGCGGGGGAGAAGCGGTCGCGCGAGAGGGCGCTGTGCGCGTAGATCGCGTGCGGCATGACGGTGGCGCCCAGGATCGACGCGGCCAGCAGCACCGACTCCGTCCCCTCGAACCGCGGCACCAGGCCCGCCGCGGCGGCGCCGGCGTCGGGCGGCCCGACGAAGACGCCGACCGTGAAGCCGATGGCGATGACGGCCATCAGCCCGATGATCACGAACTCGAACGGCTTCGCCCCGCGGCGCGACTGGACGGCCAGGAGCACCATCGACACCACGCTCGTGATGAGGCCGCCGGCCAGCAGCGGGATGTCGAAAAGCAGCCACAGGGCGACGGCGCCGCCGATGATCTCCGCGATGTCGGTCGCCATCGCCACGAGCTCGGCCTGCAGCCAGTACGCCCGCCGTGCCCACGGCCGGCGGATGCGCTCGCCGAGGGTCTGCGACAGGCTCCGCCCCGTCACCACGCCGAGCTTGGCCGACAGGTACTGGATGAGCCACGCCATCGCGTTGCCCAGCACGACGACCCAGACCAGCAGGTACCCGAACTGCGCCCCGGCCGACATGTTCGTCGCCACGTTGCCGGGGTCGAGATAGGCCACGCCCGCCACGAGCGCGGGTCCGAGCAGCCAGGCCTGCCGCGTCGTCGCGCGAGGGACCACCGTCGTCATGCCGACAGTGTGCCAGATTTTTAGGTACACCGAAAACTGCCCGGCCGATCGGTCAGCCCTGCACAACTACGGCAGATCTGGGCGCGAACCCGCGGCACGCCGCGTGTCGGCGGGTGCCCGCACGGGATTGCCGTAGTTGTGCAGCGGAGCCCGCGGCGCCCCGGCAGCGGAGCCCGCGGCGCACCCCGGCCGCGCGACCCCCACGCGCGGCCGGCCCGCACCCCCGGGCTACGCTGATGCGGTGACCGAAGCCCAGCCCGAGCCCAGCCGGGAGCGCAGCACGCACGGCGTCGGGCCGTGGCCGGGGGAGTGGCCGACCGGCGCTCAGTACGACCCGCAACTGCTCGCCGAGGGCGACAGCCGCAACGTGATCGATCGGTACCGGTACTGGACGATGGAGGCGATCGTCGCCGACCTCGACTCCCGCCGTCACCCGTTCCACGTCGCGATCGAGAACTGGCAGCACGACATGAACATCGGCTCGATCGTGCGCAGCGCGAACGCGTTCCTCGCCGACACCGTGCACATCATCGGGCGGCGCCGGTGGAACAAGCGCGGCGCGATGGTCACCGACCGCTATCAGCACGTCGTGCACCACCCCGACATCGCGTCGTTCGCGCGCTGGGCCGAGGCCGAGGCGATCCCGATCGTCGCGGTCGACAACGTGGGGGAGGCCGTGCCCGTGCATCGCGCGGACCTCCCGGAGCGGTGCGTGCTGCTGTTCGGGCAGGAGGGGCCGGGCCTGTCCGACGAGGCGCTGGCGGCGGCCTCGAGCCACGTCGAGATCACGCAGTACGGATCCACCCGCTCCATCAACGCGTCGGCGGCCGCCGCGATCGTCATGTACGAGTGGGCGCGTCGCCACGCCGCGTAGGGGAGCGGTTCAGGCGGGCTGGTGCAGCCACGCGGTGCCGCGGACGCGGCGGAACAGCGTCCAGAACCGCATGCCCATCAGCACGACGAAGAACCCGCCCGCCAGCAGCGCCAGGCCCCACGAGCCGTCCGGCCGCAGCCACCACAGCGCGGCGAGGTACGGCAGGAACGGCACGAGGGTGATCGCCCCCGCGATCGCGAGGTACCGCGCGTCGTTCGCCCCCATCAGCACGCCGTCCAGCACGTAGACGGCACCGGCGAGCGGCTGCGTCAGGCCCGTCAGGATCAGGGCGGGAACCAGCAGCGCGGCCACCTCCCACGACCCGGTGAAGGCCACCCCGATCACCCCCGACAGCCCCGCGATCGCCGCGCCGCACAGCGCTCCGAACCACGCGCCCCACGCCAGCGTGCGCGCGAGCACGCCCCGCACGTGCGCCTCGTCGCCCTCGCCGAGCGAGCGGCCGATGAGCGCCTGCGCGGCGATCGCGAGCGCGTCGAGGGCGAAGGCCGCCGTCGACGAGATCGTGAACACGATCTGCCAGCCCGCGAGCTCGTCGGTGCCCAGCGTCGTCGCCACCGCGACCGTGGCGAGCAGGCTGACCCGCAGGCTCACGGTGCGCAGGAACATCCAGCCGCCGGATCGCGCCGAGCCGCGCACGCCGTCGCGCTGCGGACGGATCGACGCGCTGTGCCGGGCGGCGAGGCGCCCGATGACGAACACGTAGGCGGCGACCATCCCCCACTGCGCGAGCACCGTGCCGGCCGCCGAGCCGGCGATCCCCCAGCCGAGGCCATACATGAGCACGGCGTTGAGGAGCGCGTTGGCGGCGAAGCCGGCCGTCGCGATCCACAGCGGCACGACGGTGTTCTGCATGCCGCGCAGCAACCCGGTCGCGGCGAACACGATGAGCATCGCCGGCAGGCCCCACATCGAGATGCCGAGGTAGACGGCGGCCTGCTCGGAGACCGCCGGCGCGGCGCCGAAGAGGCCCACGAGCAGCGGGGTGGCCAGGGAGCCGGCCACCGCCAGCACGGCGCCGATGCCGAGCGCCAGCCACATCCCGTCGATGCCGACGGATACGGCGCCCCGCCGATCGCCCGCCCCGAACCGCCGCGCGACCGCGGGCGTCGTGGAGTAGGCGAGGAAGATCATCAGGCCGACAATCGTGCTGAGCACCGACGACGCGATCCCCAGTCCCGCGAGCGGCGTGACGCCGAGGTGCCCCACCATCACGGAGTCGATGATGAGGAACACCGGCTCGGCGATGAGCGAGCCGAGCGCGGGGACGGCCAGCCGCAGGATGTCGCGATTAAGCGATCGCCCGGGAGCCGTCACCCTACGACCGTACGCCCTAACGGCGAACGGGGTCGCCGCCTCCCGCGCGCAGCGCGGCCAGCTCGGCGAGCGTCGGCAGCGACTCCCAGTCGCCCGGCCCGGTGCAGGCGAGCGCGCCGCACGCGGCGGCGGTGTCCAGGCGCTCGGGCACCGCGGCGCCGCGCGTGAGCTCGAACAGCCAGCCGGCCACGAACGCGTCGCCCGCGCCGACGGTGTCGACGACCGGCACGGTGTACGCGGCCCGGGCGATGCGCGCGTCCGCGGTGGCCTCGACCGCCCCCTGCTCGCCCAGCTTGACCACGGCATGGCGCGCGCCGAGCGCGAGCACGCCGTCCAGCTGCGCATCGGTCTGCGCGGCGCCCGTGAGCATCTCGGCCTCGTCGCTGCCCGCGAAGACCACGTCGGCGCGGGCGGCCAGCTCCCGGTAGGCCGCGGCGGCCTCGGCGGGGTCCTGCCACAGCGCGGAGCGGTGGTTCACGTCGAACGACACGACGACCCCGGCCTCGCGCGCGATGTCGATCGCGGCGTGCGCGGCGGCGCGGGGACCGGCGCCGAGGCCGGCCGAGATCCCCGTGACGTGCAGCACGGCGGCGCCGCGGATGACGTCGGCCGGCAGGTCGTCGGGGCTCAGCCGGCTGCCGGCCTGGCCCTTGCGGTAGTACGTGACGTGGCTGGCGCCCGGCTGCGGGCGCGTCTTGAGCATGAGGGCGGTCGGCGCCGCGGGGTCGCGCACGGCGTGCGCCGTGACCCCCTCGGCGCGCAGCTCGCGCAGGATGAGGTCGCCGATCTCGTCCGCCCCCAGGCGGCCGATCCAGGCGGACGACCCGCCCAGGCGCGCCACGCCGATCGCCACGTTGCTCTCGGCCCCGCCGAAGCCCAGGCGCATGTCGCGGGTGTGCGCGATGCGGCCGGGCTCGCGGGAGACGAGCAGCCCAAGGCTCTCGCCGAGCGCGACGACGGCGCTCACCGCGCGCCGCCCGGGGCGTCGTGGTCGACCGCCGCCGCGATCCCGACGGCCTCGCGCGCGAGCGCGGCCACCGCGTCGGCGCCGCGCGATGCCGCCGCCACGACCCAGCTGCCGCTCGCGGCGAACACCGCCGGGTGCGCCAGGTGATCGGCGAGGGTGGCGGCCGAGATGCCGCCCGACGGCATGAAGCGCACGTCGCGGTACACGTCGCCGTAGGCGCTCAGCAGCGACAGCCCGCCGAAGACGCCGGCCGGGAAGAGCTTGAGGCGGCGCAGGCCGAGCCCGATCGCGGCCTGCACCTCGGTGGGCGTCAGGACGCCGGGGACGATCGGCAGGCCCGCGTCGGTGACGTAGCGCACCACCTCCGGGTCGAGGCCGGGGGTGACGGCGAACGCGGCGCCCGCGTCGATCGCCTGCCGCGCCTGATCGGTCGAGAGCACGGTGCCGGCGCCGACGAGGAGGTCGCCGCGCGCCGCAAGCCGCTCGATCGCCCGCAGCCCGTGCGCGCCGCGCAGCGCGACCTCGACCACGGGCAGGCCGCCCGCGACGAGGCCGTCGCCGATCGCGTCGACGTGCGCGGGGTCCGCGATCGAGGCGAGCGGGACCACGCGGTGCGAGAACAGCGGGTGCTCCGCGCCGGGCGTGGACATCAGCGTCCCATCCATCCGCCGTCGACCGGCAGCACGACGCCCGAGACGTAGTCGGCGGCGCGCGAGGCGAGGAACACGGTCGCGCCGCCCAGGTCGCTCGCCTGACCCCACCGGCCGGCGGGGATGCGGTCGAGGATGGCGGCGCTGCGGTCCGGGTCGTCGCGCAGCGCCTCGGTGTTGTCGGTGGCGATGTACCCCGGCGCGATCGCGTTGACGTTGACGTTCTTCGCGGCCCACTCGTTCGCGAGGGCGCGCGTCAGGCCCGCGATGCCGGACTTGGCGGCCGCGTAGCTGGGGACGTTGATCCCGCCCTGGAAGCTCAGCAGGCTGGCGGTGAAGATCACCTTCCCGCCGCCGCGGGCGATCATGCCCGCGCCCACGAGCTGCGTGAGGACGAACTGGCTGCCGAGGTTGACGTCGAGCACCTCGTCCCACCACTCCAGCGGGTGCTCGGCGGCGGGGGCGCGGCGGATCGTGCCCGCGTTGTTGACGAGGATGTCGGCCCGGTCGGCCACGGCGCGACCGAACGCGGTCACCGCGTCGCGGTCGCGGAAGTCCACCGCGTGACCCTCGAACTCGCGCCCAAGCTCGCGCACCCGGCGGCCGATCGCGCCGCCGTCGGCCTCCTGGCTCGCGGAGGCGGCGATGATGTCGGCGCCCGCCGCGGCGAGGGCCTCGGCCATCGCGAAGCCGATGCCCCGGCGCGCGCCGGTGACGACCGCGACGCGGCCGGACAGGTCGAACAGTTCGTTGGTCATGGGTGCTCCTGCGGTCAGTTCTGGACGTCGATGAGGACCTTGAGGGCGCGCGCGTCCTCCAGCGCGGCGAACGCCGCCTGCGTCTCGGCGAGCGGGACGGTGGCGGTGATGAGCTCGTCGGCCGGGACGGCGCCGGACGCGATGAGGTCGATCGCCCGCTCGAAGTCCTCGCGCTCGTACACGCGGGCGCCGATCAGCTCCAGCTCGCGCCAAAACATGCGGTGCAGATCGATCGGCACGGGCTGCGGGTGGATCGCGACGATCACGACCCGGCCGCGCGTGCGGGCGTGGGCGGTGGCATCCAGGGCCGTCGCGGCGATCCCCGCGACCTCGAAGACGACATCCGCCCCGGCCCCGGCCGTGAGCTCCTGCACGACCGCGCCGAGGTCCTCGGAGAGGGGGTCGACGACCGTCGCGCCGTGCGCGGCCGCGAAGGCGCGCCGCTGGGCGTTGGGCTCCGCCAGGATCACGCGCGCCCCGGTCTGGCGCGCCACCAGGGCGATGAGCTGGCCGATCGGACCGCCGCCGATCACGAGGGCGGTCTCGCCGGCGGTCAGGCGCGAGCGCCGCACGTCGTGCGCGGCCACCGCGAGCGGCTCGACGAGCGCCGCGTGGCGCAGCGAGACGCCGGCGGGCAGCGGTACCACGATCGACTCCGGCACCGTCCACAGCTCCTGCATGGCGCCCGTCGTCTCGATGCCGACGAAGTTCAGGCGGTGGCAGATGTGGTTGTGGCCCGCGCGGCATGCGGGGCAGTCGCCGCACCAGTCGAGCGGCATCACCGTGACGGGGTCGCCCGCGGCGACGGACGTGACGCCGTCGCCGACGGCCTCCACCGTGCCGCTCATCTCGTGCCCGATCGCCTGCGGCGCCGAGACACGGTGGTCCATGTGGCCGTGGAGGATGTGCAGATCCGTGCCGCAGATGCCGCAATAGGCCACGCGGATCTGGACCTGGCCCGGTCCCGGCGCGCTCGCCGGCTGCTCCGACAGATCGATCCGTCCGTCGCCCGCGTATCGTGCCGCGCGGCCGCCGCCGGCGTAGCTCGTGATGCCCACTGGCTTCTCCTCCCTGAGACGCCCGAAACCAGAAACTGAACTCGATTCCGTTTTGAGTCCCGTCTGGTGAAACTCGGTTCTATGTTGGTACAGTAGCCCACATTCCCCCCGCCGGCGCAACGACAGCCACGGCGGTACTCAATGAGGAGGACTCCTTTGCACAAGCGGATTCTGGCTGCCTCGTCGGCGGCCCTGCTGGCCCTGACCCTCGCCGGTTGCAGCTCGAACGGCGGCGACGGCGGCGGCGACGCCGGCGGCGAGACCCACACGTTCCGGGTGGCGTTCAACCAGAACGCGAGCCACCCGCAGGCGCAGGCGATCCTCGAGCTGTCCGACAAGCTCGAGGAGGCGACCGACGGCCGCTACAAGCTCGAGCTGTTCCCCGACGGCACCCTCGGCGCCCAGGAGGCGACGATCGAGCAGGTGCAGTCGGGCACGATCGACTTCGCGCTCGTCGCCGGCTCGCTGCTGGAGGGCTTCAACCCCGACTTCTCCGTCGTGAACCTGCCCTACGTGTACGAGTCGCCCGAGCACCAGATGAGCGTGCTCAACGATCGTGAGATCACGGGGGAGCTCTACGACACGCTGCTCGAGGACAACATCAAGGTCCTCACGGCGTACCACGGCGGCGTGCGCAACGTGTACACGGACGAGCCGATCGAGACCCCCGAGGACCTCGCCGGCAAGAAGATCCGCGTCATCGGCTCGGAGACCAACGTCCGCATGATGGAGCTGATGGGCGGCGTCGGCACGCCCATGGCCCAGGACGAGGTGTACACGGCGATCCAGTCCGGCGTCATCGACGGCGGCGAGAACAACGAGCTCATCTACTCGTCGCTCTCGCACGACGAGATCGCGCCGTTCTACTCGTCCACGCAGCACCTCATGATGCCCGACTACCTCATCGCGAGCCCGACCGTGTGGGACGGCCTCGACGAGGAGACCCGCGGCATCTTCGAGGACCTGCTCGCCGAGTCGGTCGACGCCGAGCTCGCGGCCTTCGACGAGGCCGTCGAGAAGGCGAAGGCCGACGCCGAGGCGGCCGGCGCCACGTTCGTCGAGTCGGACGTCGACGCGTTCCGCGAGGCGGTCCTGCCGCTGCACGAGGAGCTCGTCACGACGCCGATGACGCAGGAGATCTACGACGCGATCGACGCCGCTCGCGGCTGATCGCACGACTCGATCGGGGAAGTCCATGGTCACATTCCGTCGATGGCTCGACCGCGTGCTGCGGGCCATCTGCATCGTGCTGTTCGGTGCGCTCGTGCTGCTGGTGGTGTGGCAGGTCTTCACGCGACTCGTGCTCTCGCAGCCGAGCGCGTGGAGCGAGGAGGCCGCCCGCTACACGTTCGTGTGGGTGAGCATGATCGGGATCGCCATCGCCATCGGCGAGAAGGCGGACGTGGTCATGGACTTCCTCGTCGAGAAGCTGCCGCTCGCGTGGCAGCGCGTGGTCGACATCGCCGCGTACCTCACGGTGCTCGCCTTCGTCGGCTACGTCCTCATCTACGGCGGCGGCAAGCAGGTCGCCCAGGCGTGGACCCAGACGAACCCGCTGCTGCCGCTCACGCAGGGCCAGCTGTCGCTCGCCTTCCCGATCGCGGGCGTGCTGATCGCGTTCTACCTGGTGCTCCACATCATCGGAACGTTCTCGCGCCGCTACGACGGGCACGGCTTCCACGAGGACCTCGAGGCGGCGACGGCATGATCGATCCGCTCCTCATCGGAGGCATCCTCCTCGGCGGCCTCATCGTCCTGCTCGCGATCGGCGCGCCCGTCTCGATCGCCATCGGCCTGCCGTCGGCGGTGTCGATGCTGCTCGTGGCCGGCTTCGACAACGGTGCGATCACGTCGGCGCAGCAGATGTTCCGCGGCGCCAACTCGTTCGCCCTGCTGGCGATCCCGTTCTTCGTGCTCGCGGGCGTGATCATGAACAACGGCGGCATCGCCGCCCGCCTGATCAACCTGGCGCGCGTGCTGGTGGGGCGCACCCCCGCCCCGCTCATGCAGTCGAACGTGATCGCCAACGCGATCTTCGGCACCGTCTCCGGCTCGGCCGTGGCCACCGCCGCGGCGGTCGGCTCCACCATGAGCCCCATGCTGCGCAAGGAGGGCTACGACCGCGCGATGGCCGCGGCAACGAACGTCGCCTCGGCCCCCGCGGGCATGCTCATCCCGCCGAGCAACACGCTCATCGTGTACTCGCTCGCCGCGGGCGGCACCTCGGTGGGCGCGCTGTTCATGGCCGGATACGTGCCGGGCATCCTGTGGGCGCTCGCGTGCGTGGCTGTCGTCTTCTTCTACGCGCGCCGGCACCCGGAGCTGAAGGGCCAGCCGTTCCCCGGCTGGAAGGTGTTCGGGACCACGGTGCTGCAGGCCCTGCCGTCGCTCGGCCTGATCGTCGTGGCGATCGGCGGCATCGTCGCCGGCTTCTTCACGCCGACCGAGGGCTCGGCCATCGCCGTCGTGTACGCGCTCGTCCTGTCGATGATCTACCGCACCGTCACGGTCAAGGACATCCCCGGCATCCTGTACGACGCGTGCCGCACCAGCTCGATCGTCATCTTCCTCATCGCGGTGTCGTCGATCATGGGCTACGTCATGACGTACGCGCGGCTGCCGCAGCTCATCGCGGACGCGCTGTTCGGCTGGACGGACTCGAAGGTCATCGTCCTGCTCATCATGATGCTGATCCTGCTCGTGATCGGCATCCCGCTGGACCCGACGCCGGCCCTGCTGATCTTCGTGCCGATCTTCCTGCCGATCGCCGTCTCGTACGGCGTCGACCCGGTGCACTTCGGCATCATGATGGTGTTCAACCTGTCGATCGCGGTGATCTCGCCGCCCTCCGCTCCCGTGCTGTTCGTCGGCACGCAGGTGGCCAAGGTGCGGCTGGAGCCCGTGATCGCCAAGATGGTGCCGTTCCTGCTCGTGCTCATCGCGATGCTGTTCGTCATCGTGTTCGTGCCCGACCTGTCGCTGTGGCTGCCCCGCGTGGTCGGCCTCGTCCCGTGATCACCCCATCGTCCCGAGGAGGACACATGACCTCGACCATGCGCGGCCCGGTCGCAGCCGAGCAGATCCCGGCCTTCACGCAGCAGGACCTGCGCGATCGCTTCCTCGTCCAGGACCTCCTCGTCGACGGCGAGTACCGCGCCGTGCCGTCCCACTACGACCGCGTGGTCGCCGTGGGCGCGGTGCCGCTCGGCGAGCCGCTCGCGCTCGCGGCGATCCCCGAGATCCGCTCGGAGTTCTTCCTCGAGCACCGCGAGATCGGCATCGTCAACGTCGGCGGCGCCGGCACCGTGACGGCCGACGGCGAGACGTACGAGATGGCGCCGGAGGCGGTGCTGTACCTCGGCCGCGGCACGCGCGACGTGTCGTTCGCCTCGGCCGACGCCGCCGCGCCCGCCCGGTTCTACGGCTTCTCGGCGCCCGCGCACACGGCGTTCCCCAACGCCCTCGCCACCCCCGAGGAGGGCACGATCCGCGAGCTCGGCGACCAGCTCACGTCGAACCGGCGCACGCTGCGCCAGGTGATCCACGAGAACGGCATCCGCAGCTGCCAGGTGGTCATGGGCGTCACACGCCTGCACCCCGGCAACATGTGGAACACGATGCCCGCCCACACGCACGAGCGCCGCACGGAGTTCTACCTGTACTTCGACGTGGCCGGCGACGCCCGCGTGCTGCACCTGATGGGGACGCCGGATCAGACCCGCCACATCATCGTGGGCGACCGGGAGCTCGTCATGTCGCCCAGCTGGTCGATCCACTCGGGCGTGGGGACGCAGGCGTACGCGTTCGTGTGGGCGATGGCGGGAGAGAATCAGTCATTCGACGACATGGACCACGTGCAGATCACCGAGATGATCTGAGCGTTCGAGCAGGTGGGGGACACCGTGGATCTGATGGCGGAACGCCACGCGCCGGCGGCCGGCGCGAGCCACAAGACACTGCGCGTGCTCGAGGCGGCGCTCCTGAACGAGCGCTTCACCGACATCGTCGAGGACGCCGGCCTGCCGAAGTCCACGGTGCACCGCATCCTGGCGAGCCTCGTCGCCGAGGGGTTCGTGTCGGGTGACGCGGAGAGCGGCTACCGCCCCGGCGCGCGCTTCATGACGCTCGCCGGGCGGGCCCTGTCCGGCCTGGACATCTCGGAGCTCGCCCAGCCGATCGTCGACCGGCTCGTCGCCGAGGTGGACTGCACCGTCCACGTGGGCGTCGTCTCGGGCGACGAGATGGTCTACATCATCCGCACGGACTCGTCCAAGCCGTACCGCATGCGCTCGCGCGTGGGCCTGGCGATCCCCATGCACTCGACCGGCATGGGCAAGGCCGCCATGGCGTCGTGGACCGACGAGGCCGTGGCGGCCTACGCCGAGCGCACGGGCCTTCCCGCCCGCACCGACGCCACGCTCACCGATCTCGACGCCCTGCGCGCCGCGCTCGCCGAGGTCCGCCGCAACGGCTACTCGCTCGACCTGGGCGAGAACGAGGTCGGCACCGTGTGCGTGGCCGCGCCGATCCGCGACCACACGGGCCGCGTCTCGCACGGCCTGTCGATCTCGTCCATCGCGCTCGAGCACCCCGGCCGGTCGATCGAGGAGCTCGCCCCGCAGGCGATCGCGGCGGCGGCGGAGATCTCGCGCCTGCTCGGCGCCTCCGTCTGACGCGGCCGGGGCGTCGGAGGGCGCCCATACGATGGGACGCATGACCCTTTCCTCCGGCATCGCCCTCGACGAGCTCGACCCGAACGTCCGTCCGCAGGACGACCTGTACCGCCACGTGAACGGCGCGTGGATCGAGCGCACCGAGATCCCGGACGACAAGGCGCGGTGGGGCTCGTTCCACCTGCTCGCCGAGCAGGCCGAGAAGCACGTGCGCGAGATCATCGAGGAGGCGCAGGGCGCCGAGCCCGGCACCGAGACGCGCAAGGTCGGCGATCTGTACGCCTCGTTCATGGACACCGAGCGCATCGCCGCGCTCGGTGCCGAGCCGCTGGGGGAGCGGCTGGCCGTGGCCGACGGCATCGCCGACATCCCCGCGTTCCTGCGCACGGTCGGCGAGCTGGACCGCGCGGGCGTGGCCGCGCTGATCGGGCTGTACGTCGAGCCCGACAACGGCAACCCCGATCGCTACATCCCGTACCTCGTGCAGGCGGGCCTGTCGCTGCCCGACGAGAGCTACTACCGCCTCGACACCTTCGCCCAGATCCGCACGGCCTTCCGCGCGCACGTCGAGCGCCTGCTCGCGCTGGCGGGGATCGAGGACGCCGCCGGCCAGGCCGACCGCGTCATGGCGCTCGAGACCGAGCTCGCCACCCACCACTGGGACAACGTGCGCAGCCGCGACGCCGTCGCGACGTACAACCTGCGCACGTGGGCCGAGACGCAGCAGCTCGCCGGCGTCGACCTCGAGCCCTGGCTCGCGGGTGTCGCGCCCGACCCGGCCGCCTTCGGCGAGGTCGTCGTGTACCAGCCCTCGTTCCTGGAGGGCCTCGGATCGCTGCTGACCGCCGATCGCCTCGAGCACTGGAAGGCGTGGCTGCGGTACCGGATCGTCCGCTCCGCCGCCCCGTACCTCTCCGACCCGTTCGTCGACGAGTCCTTCTCGTTCTACGGCACCCAGCTCACCGGCGTGCCCGTGAACCGCGAGCGCTGGAAGCGCGGCGTCTCGCTCGTCGAGGGGGCCATGGGCGAGGCCGTCGGCAAGGTGTACGTGGAGCGTCACTTCCCGCCCGCCGCGAAGGAGGCGATGGACGAGCTCGTCGCCAACCTCATCGAGGCCTACCGCCGGAGCATCAAGGCGCTGGAGTGGATGGGGCCAGCCACGCGCGAGAAGGCCCTCGCGAAGCTCGAGGCGTTCACGCCGAAGATCGGCTACCCCGAGACGTGGCGCGACTACAGCGCGCTGGAGATCGACGCCGCCGACCTGCTCGGCAACGTGCAGCGCGCCGCCGCGTTCGAGCACGACCGGCAGCTGGCCAAGCTGGGCACGCCGATCGACCGCAGCGAGTGGCACATGACGCCGCAGACCGTGAACGCGTACTACAACCCGTCGATGAACGAGATCGTCTTCCCGGCGGCGATCCTGCAGTACCCGTTCTTCGACGCCGATCGCGATGCGGCCGCCAACTACGGCGGCATCGGAGCGGTGATCGGTCACGAGATCGGCCACGGCTTCGACGACCAGGGCTCGCAGTACGACGGCACGGGCGCGCTGCGCAACTGGTGGACCGACGAGGACCGCGCCGCGTTCGAGGAGCGCACGAAGAGCCTCATCGCGCAGTACGACGAGCTCACGCCCGACGGCCTCGACCCGGAGACGTACCGGGTCAACGGGGCGCTCACGATCGGCGAGAACATCGGCGATCTCGGCGGGCTGGGCATCGCGCTCAAGGCCTACGAGCTCTCCCTCGGCGGGGAGCAGGCGCCGGAGATCGACGGCCTCACGGGCGTGCAGCGCGTGTTCCTGTCGTGGGCGCAGTGCTGGCAGCAGAAGGGGCGCGAGGCCGAGACGATCCGCCTGCTGACGATCGACCCGCACGCGCCGGCCGAGTTCCGCTGCAACCAGATCGTGCGCAACATCGACGCCTTCTACGACGCGTTCGGCGTGACCGAGGGCGACGCGCTGTGGCTCGATGCTGACCGGCGTGTGACGATCTGGTGACGGCTTGCCCGCGCCCGGTCCTCACGGACGGAGCGCGGACTAGTCTGATCCCGCGCGGTGACGCGCGCGCGAGGACGCAGGCGATGGAGCGGGGGACGCTCGGGGGGGATCGATCGCCGTACGTCACGCGCACCCTCCCACCGACTCCCCCGGAGGAATCGTGGCCGTCGAGCCCGACCATGACACCGCCTCGCGTCGCAGCGCGCGCACGGGTCGCGCGCGCGTGTCGCGGCGCGGCCGCGCGGGCGACTTCACCGCCACCACCGCCGCGCTCGAGGAACTGGCCGCCGCCGGCGCGCAGGTCTCGATCCACATCACGGATCTCGATCGCGGCTCGGTGGTGCTGGCCGGCGACGACTACGTCCCCCTCCCGATCGCCGGGGTCGGCGTCGTGCCGATCCTCGTCGAGGCCGCGGCGCGCTTCGAGGCGGGCACCCTCGACCCCCTCGATCTCGTGGACCGCTCGTCGCTGGATCGGGTCGCGATCGCCGGCATCTGGCGGCACCTCTCGGTGCCCACGCTGCCGCTCGGAGATCTCGTGGTGCTGGCCGCGGCCACGGGCGACGCCTACGCCGTCAACGCGCTGCTGCGGGCGGTGGGGATCGAGGCCGTCACGCGCCGCCTGGTGCAGCTGGGCATGCCGCGGTCGGCGGTGCTCGACCGCTTCCGCGACGAACGCGGACCCGACGACGCCCCGCACTTCGCCCTCGGCACCACGCGCGAGTACGCGACGCTGTTCTCCGACCTCGTCAACGGCCGCGTGATCGATGCGCGGGTCAGCGCGCAGGTGTCCGAATGGCTCACGCTCGGGTACGACCTCAGCCTCGTCGGCGCCGCGACCAACCTCGACCCGTTCGCCCACGACGACGATCGCCACGGCCTGCTGTTCCTGAACCGCACGGGCCGCGACGCCGACGGCGTGCGCGCGGAGGCCGGCGTCATCGCGGGCCCCCGCGCCGGCGTCGCCTACGCCCTCACGGTCTGCTTCGACGACCTCGGCCCCGTGCACCGCGATCGCGCCCACCGCGTCTTCCGCACCTTCGGCCGCGAGCTCATGGAGTTCGTGCACTGAGCCTCGCGCTCCCCCTTCCCCGCGGTCCGGGGGCGGTGAGTCAGCCCCAGAAGCCCAGCGCGAACTCCGCGATCACCGCCGAGAGCAGGAACGACGCGGTGATCGCGACGAGGCCGACCGGGATGATCTTCCAGCCGATGTTGCGCAGCAGCGGGAGGTCCTTGCCGAGCGACAGCCCCGCCAGCGTGAGCATCACCGTCGCGATCGACAGGAAGTCGACCGACGCCACCTGCGCCGCCAGCGCCTCCCCGGCGAAGAACCAGGGGCTGGAGATGTACGCGCCGATCGTCGTGATCCACACGATCGCCGAGATCTTGCGCCTCGTCACGAAGGCGAGCAGCTCGCCGAGGAGCACGAGCCCGATCATGATCGCGTAGCCGAGCACGATCGATCCCGAGACCTGCTTCGCCGCGACGAACGCCGTCGCCATGCCGAGCACCACCAGGATCGGCAGCGACACCCACAGCGGCAGCCGAACCGGCGCGCTGGCCTCCGCGACCGTCTCCCGGAAGCGCCGGTTCTCCTCGGCGGCGGCGAGCTCCTCGGCCGTCGGCTCCGCGGTCGCGGCCGGACCGGCCGCGACCGCGACGCGCCTGCGGGTGAGCAGGCGGTAGAAGCGATCGGCGAGCGGCAGCGCGATGTAGATGCCGACGTAGACGCCCAGCACCGTGGTGATGAGGTTCGACACCGCCGCCATCGCGAGGATCGCCTCCTCGTGCTCGGGGTACGCCGAGACGATGCTCGCCGCCGAGGCGGCCATCATCGATCCGGAGCCCACGCCGGATCCCATCGCCAGCGCGAGCGGGTCGAAGATCCGCCAGTTCGCGACGAGCGAGGTCAGCAGCGTGATGTAGACCGCGCCGAACATCGTGCCGAAGACGTACATCGCCAGCACGCCGCGGTACTGATCGGAATCGGGGCCGTACCGCTCCGAGACCATCGCGAACGACGGCTCGCGATCGAGGGAGAAGGTCGCGCCGACGGTCGCCTTGCCCATGCGCAGCAGCACCGCGAGCGGCAGGGCGAGGGCGATCGTGCCGAGGAGGTGACCGACCTCCTGCAGCAGCAGCGCCGGCCCGGCCTCCAGCAGCACCGGCAGGCTCGGGCCGATGTTGAACGCCAGGCGCGCGACGAGCAGCATCACGGCGACGCCGACGAGCGCCGACGCGACCTTCTGCAGGTCGATCCCGAGCGGCCGGAACCGCTGCACGGACACGATGAGCCCGACGATCAGGCCCCACACCATCGGGAAGATCACGATGGCGCCGATGCCGAGGTTGATGTTGAGCTGGCCGACGGCCTGCACGACCACGCCGATGACGAGGGCGAGGGCGCCGATCGGCAGCGCCTGGCGGAAGCCGCGCGTCGGCGAGGCGGCGGTGGGGTGTGCTTGGGTCATGAGCGTGTCTCTCGTTCGGGCGAGCGGGAAAAGGCGGAGCGGATGAAGCGGTCTCGTTGGTCGGGATCGATCGCCGCGCGGCCGACGGTGACGACCATGGCCTGCGCCGCGTGGAACATGACGGTGTACGCCGGATCGGTGTCGGCCGCGGCCGCGAAGTCGTGCGAATGGATCGGCACGTCGACGCCGGGGATGCTCACCCACGGGTGCAGGCTCGGGATCACCTGACTGACGTTGCCCATGTCCGTCGATCCGCCGGTGATCGCGCCGGCCCGGCTGACGTCGTACCCGAGGCGCGCGAAGGCGTCCGACCAGTGGGCGGCGAGCTGAGGATCCTGCACGAGCGGTTCGTACAGCGGCTCGGTCGCCTCGATCTCGAGCGAGGTGCCGGTGGCGAGCGCGGCACCGGCGAAGCAGTTGCGCACGCGCTCGAGGAGCGCCTCGTACTCCGGCAGCGTGAACGCCCGGCATTCGAAGTCCACCACCGCGCGCTCGGGGATGATGTTGGTCACGTCGCCGGCCTCCTTCACGATGGCCGCGACGCGGTGATCGCCGGGGATCTGCTGCCGCAGGAGCCCGATGGCCACCTGGCTGAGCGCCGCGGCGTCCGCCGCGTTGACGCCCATGTGCGGGGCGGCGGCCGCGTGCGCGGCCCGGCCGGTGAACACGGCGCGGTAGCGCCCGACGGCCTGAGCGCCCACGCCGGCGGGGTTGTAGCTCATGCCGTCCTTCATCGGGTGCATCATGATGGCGAGGCCGACCCCGTCGAACGCGCCGCGCTCCAGCAGCAGCGCCTTGCCGCCGCCGTGCTCCTCGGCCGGGGTGCCGATCGCGCGCAGGGTGATGCCGAGCGCGTCGACGTGCGGCGCGATCGCGAGGGCCGCCGCCACGGACGCGCCCGCGATGAGGTTGTGACCGCACGCGTGCCCCACGCCGGGCAGCGCGTCGTACTCGATGCACACGGCCACGGTGAGGGGGCCCGATCCGAGCTCGGCGACGAACGCCGTCTCGAGGCCGGCGGCGCCGCGCTCCACCGCGAAGCCCGCCTCGGCCAGGAGCTCGGCGGCGGCCGCGGCCGAGCGGTGCTCCTCGAACGCCGTCTCGGGGTGCGCGTGCAGCTGCCGCGCGAAGCGCTCGACGCGATCGCGCCACCGCGCGACCTCCTCGCCCGCGATCTCGTCGAGGCGGGCGGGGTCCATGGTCGACGTCATCGGATCGACTCCTCCATGCTCAGGGACGGGAACGGGGCCGGCGCGGGACGCGTGGGCGTCCAGATCGCCTTCAGCTGCGTGTACTCGTCGAGCACGCCCGGTCCCGAGGAGCGGCCGTGCCCCGAATCTCCGAAGCCGCCGAACGGCACGGCGACGTGGATGGTCTTGTAGGCGTTGATCCAGAACGTGCCGGCGTTCACGGCCCTCGCCACGCGATGCGCCCGCTCCACCTGCTGCGTCCAGACGGCGCCGGCGAGGCCGAAGCGGGTGGCGTTCGCCCGCGCGATCGCCTCCTCCTCGGTGTCGAAGGCGTCGGCACCGACGACGGGCCCGAACACCTCGGTCGTCTCGAGCACGTTGCGCGGACCGACCCCGGCCAACAGCGTCGGCGGCACCCAGAAGCCGCCCGCCAGAGAGCCGTCCGACACCTCCGGCGGCGTGTCCGCGCCCGTGAGCCGCTGCGCGCCGGCGTCGATCCCGGCCGCGATCAGCTCGGTGACGGTCTGGTACTGGCGGGGCGTGATGATCGGCCCGAGCTCGGTGCCGTCGGCGAACGGATCGCCCACCCGCAGCCGCGACGCGCGCGCGGCGACGCGCTCGAGGAACGCGTCGTACACCTCGCGCTGCACGAGGAGGCGGGAGCCCGCGACGCACGACTGACCGGCACCCGAGAAGATCGCGGACACGGCCCCGTCGGCCGCGCGATCGAGGTCGGCGTCGGCGAACACGATGTTCGCGCTCTTGCCGCCCAGCTCGAGCACGGTGGGGATGCCCGCCTCGGCGGCGGCCACGGCGACGCGACGGCCGGTGGGCACCGAGCCGATGAACGAGACCTTGCCGACGCGCGGATCGCTCGTCAGGCGCGCGCCGACCGTGGCGCCGAGGCCCACGGCCACGTTGAAGACCCCGGCGGGCAGGCCCGCCTCGTGCGCCAGCTGCGCGACGCGCACCGTGGAGGCGGGGGTGAACTCGCTCGGCTTGACGATGACGGCGTTGCCGGCGGCGAGCGGGGCCGCCGAGTTCCAGCCGCCCGTGAACATCGGCGCGTTCCAGGGGGTGATCGAGACGACCACGCCCCACGGCACGCGCTCCGTGTACGTGTGCCACCCGCCGGGGACGGGGATCGTCAGGCCTCCGACCTTGTCGGCCCAGCCCGCGTAGTAGCCGAACATCTCGGCCACCTTCGCGGCCTCCGCGCGGGTGTCGCGCAGCGGCTTGCCCGTGGTCGCGGTCTCGAGGATCGCGAGCTCCTCGCCGTGGGCCGCGATGACGCGCGCCACCTCGCGCAGGATCGCCGCCCGCTCGAAGGGGTCGGTGCCCGCCCACGCGGCCGCGCCGCGACGGGCGCTCTCCAGCAGGGCCTCGGTGCCGGCCTCGCCCAGATCGGCGACGTGGGCGAAAGTCTCGCCGGTCGCGGCGGTGACGAGCGGGATGCGCTCGCCGTCGCCGACGATCACCTCGCCGCCGATCAGCGAGCCGAGTCCGCCCGGGAAGACGGCGTCGAGGACGGCGGCGCTCGCCGCGGCGGACGAGGCGGGCGGTGCCTGAAGGCCGGTGATGCTCATCGCAGGTGCTCCGGGGTCGTGAGGGTGGGCGCGACGACGCGCGCGATCTCGGTGAAGTCGGCGGCGGGGCCGAGCGCGTCGAGCGCCTCCTGCCATCGCTCGCTGACGCGCGCCAGCAGCGCGGGCTCCTCGCCGCGCTGCCGCGCGACATCGATCGCGAGCGCCGCGTCGCGCGCCATGAGGCCCAGGGCGAAGCCGGAGTCGAACGTGCCGGACAGCACCCAGTCGGGGTACGACGCCGACGACGCGCGGCTGCCGCCCGAGGCCCCGCTCACCGCCTCCGCCGCGGCGGCGGGGTCGACGCCGTAGGCGCGGGCGATCGCGAGCGCCTCCCCCACCGTGGCGAGGTTGGCGGCGGCCAGCACGTTGTTGACCAGCTTGACGACGTTGCCGGCCCCGGGACCGCCGAGGTGCCGGTATCCGCCCTGGGTGAGGGCCCGCAGCAGGGGCTCGGCGGCGGCGACCGATGCCTCCGTGCCCCCGACGAACGCCGCGAGCCGCCCGGCGCGCGCGCCCGCGCGTCCGCCCGACACCGGTGCGTCCACGAACGCGACGCCGCGCTCCCCGCACCGGCGTGCCATCTCGGCGCTCGTGGCGGGCTCCGACGTGGTGGTGTCGACGATCGCGACGAGCCCGTCCGCACCGAGCAGCTGCGGCACCGTGCGCGCCACGAGTTCGGCGGACGGCAGCGACAGCAGGGCGAAGTCGCACGCGGGCAGCGCGGCAAGTTCGGCGACCGCGGCGATCCCGGCCTCCTGCGCGCGCGCCCGGGCGTCGGGCGACGGGTCGAAGCCGGCCACCTGCCAGCCCGCATCGTGCAGGGCCGACGCCATGGCGCCTCCCATGGATCCGAGGCCGATGACGGCAACGCTGTGGGTCACGGGGATTCCTGTTCTCGTGGGGGTCAATCGAGGTAGATGTCGAGCTGCTTCCACAGCTGCTGCGTGCGCCGCAGCGCTTCGCGGCTGCGTTCGGGGTGGGCCGCCTCCATACCGGCGAGCAGACCGTAGACGGCCGACGTCGCGGCCGTGACGGACTGGAAGAACGAGATGCCCTCCGACGGCACGACGATGAGGTGATCCGCCACGGTGGCGAGCGGGCCGCGCTTCATGTCGCTGATGGCCACGATCGTGGCGCCCGCGGCGTGCGTCGCCTCGGCGGCCGCCCGCAGCTGCCGCTGCGTCCGCCACAGGTTGATGATGACCACGGCGTCGCCCGGGCCGAGCGCGTTCATGGCGGTCGCCAGGTGCACACCCGCGCGGTTCTCCAGCGCGATGCGATAGCCCATCGTCGATCCCAGGTGCGCCATGACCGAGGCGGGCCCGGCGAACGACCCGGAGCCGACGACGAGGATCTCCTCCGCGTCGGCCAGGGCCCGGACCGCGCCCGCCACCGCCTCCGCCGAGTTGGCCTCCATCGTGGCGGAGAGGTTCTTGATGTCGTTGGCGAGCGCGTCGTGCAGCGGGCTCGCGACGGCGCCGTGCTCGCGCAGCGTCTCCTCGGTGGAGAGGCGCACGAGGTGCCGGGCGCGCAGCTCGCGCTGGAGGTCCTTCCACCCGGCGAAGCCCAGCGCCTGCGCCGTGCGCACCACGGTGGAGGGGTTGACGTCGGCGCGCCGGGCGACCTCGGCGAGATCCGCGTACGAGGCGATGCGGGGGTTGCGCCGGATCACGTCGGCCACGCGGGCCTGGCCCTGCGACAGCGCGACCTCGGGCAGCCCCGCCGTCAGCCAGTCGACGTCGCCGTCGCCGCGCGTACGAGCGCCCATCGCGCACCTCCCTGCATGAGATATTGCAGGAACTCTACGATGCAACGCGCCTTGCAGGAAGGGCCTCGTGTTGCGCGCACGTAAAAAGTTCCCCCCGGGCTGCGGGTCGGGGTGCGGGCAGGGGTGCAGGTAGGGGGTGCAGGAATATCATTCGGGATGATATGTTGAGGGCCTTGGCCTGCACAACGATGTGGAGAACGCAATGAAGCTCAGCAAGCTCGGATTGGTGACGATCGCCGGCGTCTCGGCGCTCCTGCTCGCCTCGTGCGCGTCGACCGGCGATGCCCCCGGCGGCGACGCGAGCGACGCGCCCGCCGACGGCGCGGTGAATCCCGACGCCCCGGCCTACGACCTGCTGCCCGACGCCATCAAGGACAAGGGCGTCATCACGATCGCCGGCGACACGCACCCGCCGTATCGCACGATCGAGGAGAACGGCGAGATCACGGGCATCGATCCCGACATCCAGGCCGCGCTGTCGGAGCAGCTCGGGGTCCCGTTCGAGATCAGCACGTCGTCCGGCCTGGACGCCATGCTCACCGGGATGCTGTCGGGCCGCTACGACGCGTTCAACGGCCCGGTGCGCACCACGCCGGAGCGCGAGGCCGACTTCGACACCGTCGTGTGGATGACCACCCGCACCTCGTACCTGTACCTCGCCGAGCGCGCGGACGAGCTCGGCGAGCCCGAGGACCTGTGCGGCGCGCGGGTGGCCGGCGTGACGGGCTCGGTGACCGAGAGCCAGCTCGAGCGCTACACCGAGTGGTGCGCGGGCGAGGGTCTCGAGGCGCCGGAGTTCATCGGCCTCGAGGACACCAACTCCACGTTCCTCGCGCTCAACTCCGACCGGGCCGACTACGCGGGCACGACGCAGACCGCCGCGAAGGACCTGCAGGTCGCCGAGCCCGACACGTACGAGTACCTCGTGCAGGGCGACGAGCAGGGGGCGGGCATCGACCTCCTGGCCATGTTCATGCCGAAGAGCAACGAGCTCGCCCCGGCGATGCTCGCGGCCTTCGAGGGCATCTTCGAGAACGGCGAGTACGAGCGGATCATGACCGAGTGGGAGCTCACCGACGTGATGGTCGACGCGCCGCAGCTGAACCCGATGACCGAAGGATGAGCCCGCTGGAGGCCCCCGCCATGACCACCGCTCCCGCCGCATCCGCGGCCCCCGTCGACGTCGCGAACGCGCGCGCCCGGCTGCGCCCGGGACGGCTCGTCGGCGGGGCCCTCCTGCTCGTCGTCGCGCTCGGCATCGCGTGGTTCCTCGTGAGCAACGAGCGCTTCGAGTGGGACGTCGTCGCGACGTACCTGTTCCATCCCAGCGTCCTGCTCGGTCTCGGCATGAGCCTCGTGCTCACGCTCGTCGGCATGGTGCTCGGGTCGCTGCTGGGCACGCTGCTGGCGGCCGGGCAGCTGTCGGAGTTCTGGCCCGTGAAGGCGGCATCGATCGCCTTCGTCGGCGTCTTCCGCGGCATCCCGCCGCTCGTCCAGCTCATCTTCTGGTACAACCTCGCGTACCTGCTGCCGCGGATCTCGATCGGGGTGCCGTTCGGTCCCGAGCTGTTCAGCTGGTCGACGAACGACCTGATCACGCCGCTGACCGCCGCGGTCATCGGGCTGTCGCTGCACGAGGCGGCGTACATGGCCGAGATCATCCGCGCCGGCATCCTGTCGGTCGATCAGGGACAGCGCGACGCCGCCGCCGCGATGGGATTCGGCCGCTGGCACACGTTCACCCGCATCGTGCTGCCGCAGGCCATGCGCGTGATCATCCCGCCGACGGGCTCGCAGGTGATCGCGCTGCTCAAGGGCACGTCGCTCGTGAGCGTCATCGCGATGGGCGACCTCCTGCACGCCGTGCAGGTGATCTACAACCGCACGTACGAGGTGGTGCCGATGCTCATCGTCGCCGTCATCTGGTACCTCGTCGTCGTCACGCTCCTCACCCTCGTGCAGCGGCGCGTCGAGGAGCACTTCGGCCGCGGCTCCGCGCGCACGGCGGCCGTGCGACGACCGGCCCGCAAGGCGAAGGAGGCCCGCTGATGGTGGACGCGTCCGGACTGATCGTGACCCCCGAGGTCGCGGACGAGGTCCCCGTGCTCGAGGTGCGCGGCCTGCGCAAGACGTTCGGCGATCACGCCGCGCTCGACGGCGTCGACCTGTCGGTCTACGAGGGCGAGGTCGTCGCGATCCTCGGCCCGTCCGGTTCGGGCAAGTCGACGCTCGTGCGCTGCATCGACCAGCTCGAGTCGATCGACGGCGGCGCGATGTACCTCGACGGGGAGCTGCTGGGCTACGAGGAGATCCGCGGGCACCTGCGCCCCCTCGCCGACCCGGGGCGCAAGCGGCAGCAGCGGCGCATGAGCATGGTGTTCCAGCAGTTCAACCTGTTCCCGCACTGGACCGTGCTGCGCAACGTCACCGAGGCGCAGACCGTGGTGCACGGGATCCCCGCGGCCGCCGCGCGGGACCGGGCGATGGAGCTGCTCACCCGGGTGGGGCTGGCGGAGAAGGCGCACGCGTATCCCCGCCACCTGTCCGGCGGCCAGCAGCAGCGCGTCGCGATCGCGCGCAGCGTGGCGGTCGATCCGCGGATCCTGTTCTTCGACGAGCCGACCAGCTCGCTCGACCCCGAGCTGGTCGACGAGGTGCTGCAGACCATGAAGGAGCTCGCGGCCACCGGACGCACCATGGTCGTCGTGACGCACGAGCTCGAGTTCGCGCGCAACGTCGCCGATCGCTGCGTCTTCATGGCCGCCGGCCGGATCATCGAGGATCGCCCCGCGGAGGACTTCTTCGAGGACCCGCGCTCCGAACGCCTCAAGACGTTCCTCGCGCGCGCGGGCGGGCGATCCCCGGTCGAGGTCGAGTGATGACGCGGGTCCTCGCGACGGGCGACCTGGTCCTCGAACGCGCGGACAGCGCCCCGCTGCTGGCCCCCGCCCTCGGCGCGCTCGCGGAGGGCGACATCCTCATCGGCCAGCTCGAGGTGCCGCACACCGAGGCGACCGTGGCGATGTCCGCCGACGTGCCGGCGCTGCCCGCCCCGCCGAGCGCGCTCGACGGCGTGGCGGCGGCGGGCTTCGACGTGCTCACGCTGGCGGGCAACCACGTGTTCGACTTCGGCGGCGACGGCATCGCCGACACGCGCGCGCACTGTCTCGCGCGCGGCATGGCGGTCGCCGGCGCGGGGGCGGATCTCGATGAGGCGTGGCGGCCCGCGATCGTCGCGCACGGGCGGCGGCGCGTCGCCGTGCTCAGCGTCAACTGCGTCGGGCCGCGCGAGTCGTGGGCCGGCAGCGTCAAGCCCGGCTGCGCGTACGTCGAGGTGATCACGCACTACGAGCCGCGCGGCGCGAACCCGGGCGGGCCGCCCCGCGTGTACACGTTCGCCGAGCCGCGCGGCCTGCGGCGGCTGGTCGACGAGATCGCGGACCTGCGCGCGGACGGCGCGGACGTCATCGTCGCGCTGCACAAGGGGCTCGTGCACCAGCCGGTCGACATCGCCGACTACGAGTTCGAGATCGCTCACGCCGCGGTCGACGCCGGCGCCGCGTGCGTGATCGCGCATCACGCGCACATCCTCAAGGGCGTCGAGGTCTACCGCGGCCGGCCGATCTTCCACGGGCTCGGCAACTTCGCCACCGTGACGCGGGCGCTCGCCGGCGCCGACGACGACGCGCCGGAGCGCCGCGCGTGGGCGCTCGAGCGACGGCGGCTGTTCGGCTTCGACCCGGACCCCGCGATGCCCGACTACCCCTTCCACCCCGACAGCCGCCACACGGCGATCGCCGTCATCGACCTGCGCGACGACGGCCGCGTCGGCGCCGCCCTCATCCCGTGCTGGATCGACGACGACGCCCGGCCCGTGCCGGTGCGGCCCGACGCCGACGGCGGCCGCGTGGCCGCGTACATCCGCCGCATCACGCGCGATGCGGGGCTGGCGACCGAATTCGACGAGGCGGGCGACCGCCTCACCATCCGCATCGAGGAGAACGCATGAGCAACGCCCCCCTGGCCGGCAAGACCGTCATCGACCTGACGACGGCGCTCGCCGGACCGTACGCCACGCTCCTGCTGGCCGGGCTCGGTGCGCGCGTCATCAAGGTCGAGAACCCGACCCGCGGCGGCGACTCCTCGCGCAACAACTCGCCGTACGTGACGGCCGACGGCCTCAGCCTGCGCCGCACCTCGCCCGACGACATGTCGGTGTCGATGATGCTCCGCGGGCGCGGCAAGGAGTCCATCACGCTCAATCTCAAGCACCCGGGCAGCCGCGAGGTGCTGTTCGACCTCATCCGCGATGCCGACATCGTCGTGGAGAACTACAGTGCGGGCGTCACCAAGCGCCTCGGCATCGACTACGCGTCGGTCCGCGGACTGAACGAGCGGCTCGTGTACACCTCGATCAGTGGCTTCGGCGCCACCGACGACCACGGCGATCGCAAGGCGATGGACACGATCATCCAGGCGCTCAGCGGCGTGATGATGACGGCCGGAGAGCCGGGCGATCCGCCCGTGCGGTTCGGCCTGCCCGTGGGCGACCTGGTGGCGCCGCTGTTCGCGGTGATCGGCACGCTCGCGGCGGTCCTGCAGGCGGACCGGACCGGCGAGGGACAGCACGTGGACGTGTCGATGCTCGGGGCGCTGACGTCGCTCGTGGCGTGCGAGCCGTTCGACGCGCTCGAGTCCGTGGGCTTCCCGCTGCGCACCGGGGCGTACGTTCCGCGCCTGGCGCCGTTCGGCACGTTCCGCGCCGTGGACGGATGGTTCGCGATCTGCGCCCCGACCGATCAGTTCGCGGCGGGCGTGCTCCACGCCATCGATCGCGCGGATCTGCTGCAGACCCCCGACTTCGCGACGCGCGACGCCCGCGTCGCCCACGCCGATCGGCTGCACGCGCTCATTGCCGGCTGGGCGGCGGAGCGGACCCTCGCGGAGGTGCTCGGCGCCCTCGACGCCCACGGCGCCCCCGCCGCGCCCGTGCGCTCCACCGCCGACGCCGTCCGCGACCCGCAGGTCACCCGCCGCGGCGAGGTGGTGCCCCTTGTGCACCCGAAGTTCGGGCACTTCGACGGCCTGTACGGCGCGGGCCTGCCCATGGTGTTCTCCCGCAGCGAGGTGGGGCTGGACAGGCCCGCCCCCGGCCTCGGCGAGAACACCGACGACGTGCTGCGCGCCGCCGGGTACGACGACGAGGCGATCGAGCGGCTGCGCGCGGACGGGGTGCTGTGACCGGCGCGCCTCGCATCGGGGTGGTCGGCGCCGACGTGCCGCGGCAGCTCGTGCTCGCCGCCGGGGCCGTCCCCGTGCGCATCTTCGGATCGTGGTCGGGCGGGATCTCCCCGGAGGCGGCGGAGCTGCCGGGCGCGGTGGACGCCGTCGCCGCGCGGATCCTGGACGCCGTGCTCGCCGGCGCGCACGACGACCTCGCCGGCCTGATCGTGTGCAACGACCAGGTCGCCGATCTGCGCGTGTTCTACGTGCTGCGCGTGCTCGCCGAACGCGGTCGCGTGCCGTTCCCCGTCCACCTGCTCGACGCGCCCCGCGGCGGCGGCGCCCCGCGCGAGCGCTTCGTCGCGCGGCAGTACGAGCGCCTCGTGGGTTTCGTCGAGGCGGCGACCGGGCGCGGGGTGGACGGCCGCGGCCTGAGCGACGCCGCCCGCCGCGAGCGTGCCCTCGGCGCGGCGCTCGCCGAGCTGCGCGCGCGCCGCACGAGCGGGCGATGCGGCGGCGTGCGCGCCCTGGCGGCATACCGCGCCGCGGCGACCCTGCCGCCCGAGGACGCGCTCGCGGCGGTCGACGCGGCGATCGATGCGCCGGCGGGCGCGCCCGTGTTCGTCACCGGCAGCTCCCACCCGGACGGATCGGTCTATGCGGCGATCGAGGCCGCGGGGCTCACGATCGTCGGGGAGGATCACGACGCCGGCGACGCGGCGTGGCTCGGCGAGGCGATCGACACCGACGACCTCGCCGACGCGATCGCCCGGCTCGCGCGCCGTCACGCCGCGCGGGCGCCACTCGCGGCCCGATCGCGCACGCGGGAGCGCGCCGACGAGCTGGAACGCCGCCTGGCCGAGACCCGCGCGGCCGGGGTGATCGCCCTCGCCCGCGACCTCGACGACGCCCCCGCGTGGGACCTACCGGAACAGCGCCGCCGCGCGGAGCGACTCGGCGTGCCGCTCGAGTCGCGCGTGCGCATCGCGCCCGACGCGGCCGTGCCGACCGCCGCCGAGGCGGCCGCGGCGCTCGCCGATCGCATCGCCTCGAGGAGCCCCCGATGAGCACCGAGCGCCTCGCCGCGGCCACCGCGGCCACCCGCCACCAGAAGGAGTGGTTCGCGAAGACCGCCGAGCGGGCGCGGGCCGGGGAGCCGATCGCGATCGCCAACGCGGACGCGCCGCTCGAGGTGCTCCGCGCCCTCGAGATCCCGTACGTCGTGACGCAGTGGTGGTCGTCGATCATCGCCGCCAAGCAGGTGGGGCCCGCCGCCCTGGCCCGGGTGGCCGAGCGGGGCCTGCCGGACTTCAGCCTGCAGTACGACGCCATGCCGCTCGGCGAGCAGGACCTGCCGGCGCCGCTGCGGCCGTGGGGCGGGCTGCCGGCGCCCGCCTTCGCGATCGCCGAGCGCAGCGGCGACGTGACGCAGAAGATCTTCGAGCAGTGGGGCGAGCGGCCCGGCACGGAGACCTTCCTGCTCTCCCGCACGGCGGCCGATCCCGTTCCGCCCCGGTGGTGGGAGCTGGTGCCGCGCGAGTGGGAGGCGGCCTTCGGCACCGATCGCCTCGACCTGCTGCAGGCGGAGATCGAGGAGCTCATCGCGTGGCTCGCTGAGCGCACCGGGCGCGCGTTCGATCGCGACCGCCTCGCCGAGATCATGCGGCTCGGCAACGAGCAGGCCGAGTGGAACCGCCGCACCCGCGACCTCATCGCGACCGCGCGGCCCACCCCCGTCAGCGTCAACGACACCATGCCAGCCGTCATGGTGCCGCAGTGGCATCGCGGCACGCAGTGGGGCGTCGACGCCGCGCGGGCGCTCTACGAGGAGGTCGCCGCGCGCGTCGACGCGGGGCACGCCGTGTGCCCCGGCGAGCGACGCCGGCTGATGTGGATCGGGCGCGGCCTGTGGACCGACCTCGACATGTACCGACGGTTCCAGGACGAGTTCGGCGCCGTGTTCGTGTGGTCGATGTACCTCGCGATCGCCGCCGACGGCTACCCGCGGTACGGCGACGACCCCGTGCGCGCGCTCGCCGCCCGCTTCGTCGGGTTCACCGATCAGCTCTACGTGCCGCCGTGGTCGAGCCAGTGGTACCTCAAGGAGGCGCTCGCGCACGGCATCGACGGCGTCGTCCACCTCGTCGCCGACGACACCCCCGGCGGGCGGTTCATCACGGAGGCCCTCGAGGGCGCCGGCATCCCGGTGCTGGAGATCCGCGCCAACAACGCCGATGCGCGCTCCACGCGCGCCGCGCGCATCCCCGAGCGGATCGCGGAGTTCCTGCGCGCACGCGTGCCGGCCCGCGGCTGACCCGGGATGGGGGCGTTCGATCCGCTGCGGGAGCGCGCCTTCCGCCTCTACTTCGCCGGCCAGGTCGCCTCGAACACGGGCACGTGGTTCCAGAACCTCGCGCTGCAGCTGGTGGTGCTCGAGAGCACCGGCAGCGCTCAGGCGCTCTCCGGGGTCACGATCGCCCAGTTCCTGCCGATCCTGCTGCTGGGCGTGCCGGCGGGGCGGCTTGCCGACCGGGTGCGGCCGCGCACGATCCTGCTCGTCACCTCGGTGCTCGCGGCGGTCGTCGCCGCGGTGCTCGCGCTGGTCGTGGTCGACGACCGCCCGAACCTGTGGGGGATCTACGGCCTGATCCTCGCCCTCGGCGCCGTGCAGGCCGTCGAGCGGGTCGCGGCCCAGACGATCATCTTCGAGCTCGTGGGGCGCGCGCGCCTGGCGAGCGCCGTCTCGGTGAGCACGATCGCCCTGGCCGCGGCGCGATCGATCGGCCCGGGCCTGGCGGGCCTCGCGTTCCCGCTGTTCGGCGCGTCGGTGTGCATGCTCGTCAACGCCGCGTCGTTCCTGCTCGTCGGGCTCTCGCTGCTGTGCATCCGCCCCGGCTCGCTGCACCCGCGACCGCCGCGTCCCGAGGCCGCGCCGGTGCGCACCGGCGACATCGTGCGCGATCGCTCGATCTTCACCCTGCTCGTCGTGAACGCGGTCGTCGCGCTTCTGGCCATGAACTTCGGGCTCGTGCTGACGTCGACGGTGGACCTGTCGTACGGCGGCGACGCGACGGCGGTCGGTGCCGTGCACGCGCTCAACGCCGTCGGCGCGATCGTCGGCGGCTTCCTTGCGGCCGCGCTCCCGCGCGTCGGCGTGCGGTCGCTGGGGGCCGCGGCCGGGGTGTTCGGCGGCGCGATGCTGCTGAACGCCGCCGCGCCCACGCTGCCGCTGTTCCTGGCCGGCGCGCCGGTGCTGGGCGCCGCGATCGGGTACTACCAGGGCGTGCTCAACGCCGCCGCGCAGTCGTCGGCGCCGCCCGAGGCGATCGGGCGCCTGATGTCGCTCGTCACGCTCGGCAACTACGGCATGGTCCCGTTCGGCGCGCTGCTGATGGGCTGGGTGATCGACGTGTCATCGGGGCGCGTGTCGATCCTCATCGGCGGCATCGCCTGCCTGCTGTGCGCGGCGCTCGTCGCGCTCCGCGCGCCGCGTTGATCGCGCACCCCCCTTGACAGCGTTGGATTCTCGGCGCGGCGTTGGCTTCTCGCGGGGGGCGGGGAGTCAGTCGGCGTCGGGGTGGGCCGCGGCGCGCAGGCGGGCGCGGGCCAGGCGGGAGGGGATGTGGCGGGGGCGGATGTCGGAGCGGCGCCGGGCGATCGCCGCGGCCTCCGCCTCGTCGTCGCCGAAGTAGCCGCCGGCGAGCACCTCGGCGCTGCGATCGAGCACCTCCGCGAGCGATCCGTGCAGGTCGGGGCCCAGCGCATCGAGCAGGCGCTCCTCGTGGGCGCGCAGCTCCGCGTGGCACTGCTCGAGGACGTCCCAGCCCGCCTCCGTGAGCTGCACGAGCCGGATCCGCTTGTTGGACGGGTGCGACCCGCGCTCCACCAGGCCGGACTCGATGAGCTCGTTCGAGACGTTGTGCGCGGCCTGCGCGCTGACGAAGGTGCGACGGGCGAGCGCCGCGTTGGACAGCGGCAGGCCCTCGCCGAGCACCTGGAGGACGAAGAACTGCGACAGGGTGACGCCGTGCGCGAGCGCCGCGTTCTCGGCGAAGCGGTTCAGCGCGCGGGCCAGGCGATACGCGGTGTAGTTGAGCCGCTCGGTCGCCGACTCTCCGCGCGGGTCGCGCGCCATGTCATCCACGATGAGACTGTATAACGCTCGTCGGGACCCGGGGGCGCGCGTGCGCCGCGCGGCGGCAGGTCATTTGACGCCGGATGATCCGATCGTCAAGATCGGTGTCATGCCAGACGAAGCCGGATCGGACCGGATCCCCGCCGACGGCGGCGTCGTCCCCGGTCTCTACTGGGGCGTTCGCGGCAGCTTCGTGCGTTACGTGCTGGGCAACCCCGATGGTCAGCTGTACGGCGATGACGGTGTGGAGACCGACGGCGAGGGCACCTTCCGCTTCCCGCTGAGCTCCGTCGAGCACGAGGGGGAGGACTGGCTGCTGTCCTTCCGGGGTGAGGTCGCCTTCGCTGCCCACGGCGGCCTGCTCGCGGTGCGCATCGCGCAGCCGATCCTCGAGCTGCGCGGCGGTGACGGCACCCTCTCCGTGCGGCGCGGCGCGGAATACGTCGTCATCGCGCGGGTGCGCGCCGCGCAGCCCGTCGCCGTCGATGACGCCTGGCTCGTCTTCCCTCCGCTGCCGGCCGCGCTCACCGCGGAGGGGGTCTCCCTGTTCGGCGACGTGTACGCCGAGGGCGACGGGCTCGACCCGCTCCGGATCGCCCTGCCGGCGAGCTCGGCGACGCCCGAGGCGAGCGCGTGAGTGGCGCGGCGGCCACCGCGTCCACGAGGATGCAGGACATGGACTTCGAGCAGCCGCACACGCGTTCGCGGCGCCTCCCGCGTCCGCACTCCGGCGGCGGACCGCAGCACCTGCTGATCACCCTGCTCGGCGACTACTGGTTCGCGCGCGAGGAGCTGCTCCCGTCGGCGGCGCTCGTGGAGCTGCTCGGTGAGTTCGGTGCGAACGAGAACGCGTCGCGCCAGAGCATGCGGCGCCTCACGCAGCGCGGCCTGCTTGCGCAGGGCAAGCAAGGTCGCACCACCTCCTACGGCATTCCGCGCGAGATCGTCGCAAGCCAGCGGCTGCGGCTCGCGCGCGCCGTGACGTTCGGCGCCGACTTCTCCGACTGGGACGGGCAGTGGACGGTCGTGTCGTTCTCCATCCCCGAGTCGGAGCGCGACGTGCGGCGGGTGCTGCGCAACGGCCTGCGCAACATGGCGTTCGGCGATCTCCAGGACGGCGTCTGGATCACGCCGCATGACCGGCAGGCGGAGGCGGTCGAGCTGCTCGACGAGCTGGGGGTCGCCGAGGGGCACGTGATGCGCGCGGCGTGGCGCCTGCGCGAGGGCGACGCGTTCGCGATCTCCCGCGCGTTCGGGCTTGACGACCTTGCCGCCAGCTACGAGGACTTCGTTGCCGAGTACGAGCCCCGCCTCGACACGAGCCGCGCGTCGCTCGGCCCCCGCGAGGCACTCGTGGTGCGCACCAAGCTCACCAACGACTGGCTCGCCTTCCGGCTCGAGGACCCCGAGCTGCCCGCGGAGCTGCTGCCCGACGGGTGGCCCCGTCCGCGCGCGCGCGAGGTGTTCCTGCGCCTCTACGACGCGCTCGGTCCGGCGGCGGCGAGCCACGTGCGACAGGTCATCGCCCGATACGACGAGCCGCTGTCGCGGATCGTCACGCACCACTCGGCCCCGCACTTCGGCCAGGCGCTCACGCCTGAGCTCGCTCGCGCAGCGGACGAGGACCGCAGGCGCGGACTCCGCGTCTGAGGCAGGACCCTTCGAGGTCGATTCGTGATGTCATCATGGTTGACATCAATCGGGACGCGCGGCTAGCTTGACGTAAGCAATTACCCGATGCACCTCTGGACAATGGAGTCACAGCATGAGGCGAACACTTTCCGCAATCGCGCTCGCCACCGTGGCGGGCATCGCGCTCGCCGGCTGCTCGTCGGACGAGCCGACCGATGAGCCCGGCGCGGGCGGCGACTCCGGCGGATCGGAGCTCGACGAGCTCGTCGCGGCCGCGCAGGACGAGGGATCCCTGGTCTTCTACCTGACGCCGCCCGAGGCCACGGCCCGCGAGCTGGCCGACGCGTTCTTCGACAAGTACGAGATCGAGGCCGAGTTCGTGCGCATGACGGGCGGCGAGCTGTCCGCGCGCTACAGCGCCGAGGTGGAGGCGGGCGCCCCGGCAGCCGACCTCGTGATGCCCAGCTACGACCAGTTCATCGACCAGGGCCTCGAGGAGGGCTGGCTGATCGGCATGGACGAGGCCGAGATCCCCGGGTGGGACGAGTTCCCCGAGGAGGGCAAGCTCGCCGACGGCGCGCTGCCCGTCGTGCAGTTCGCCCCCAGCGCGCTGTCGTGGAACACCGATGCCCTCGGTGACCTGCCCGTGCCCGACTCGTTCGACGATCTCGCCGATCCGATGTACAAGGGCAAGCTGCTGCTGACGGACCCGTCGTCGTCGCAGGCCTACATCCAGTTCTGGACGATGGTGGCCGACGCGTACGGGATGGAGACGGTCGAGGCGATCGCCGACAACGCCGTGCGCCTCTACAACTCGGTGGTGCCGATGACCGAGGCGCTGGCTGCGGGTGAGGGCGCCGTGACCGGTCCGAACGTGGGACAGGTCGTCGCGGGCGCCGCCGCGAACGGGGCGCCGGTGGAGTCGGCCGTCCCCGACCTCACCAACGGTCCGGAGATCGTCATGGCCGTCTCAGCCGATGCGCAGAGCCCGAACGCCGCGCGCCTGTTCGCGCACTTCGTGCTCTCGGAGGAGGGTCAGGACATCATCAACGCCGCGCCCGGCAACATCTCGGCGTACAACTACGACGAGATGCCCGCCGAGTACGTGCGTGTCGACCGCGACGCCGCGCTCGAGAACGAGCAGGCGATCCTCGACGCGTTCGGCCTCTGAGCCCAGACGCACCGCCGACGGGCGCCGGATCCTCTCCGGCGCCCGTCGCGGTCTCCGTCACGCGAGCAGGTCGCGCACCATCGGCACCACGCGGGTGCCGTACAGCTCGATCGAGCGGGTGAGGTCATCGTGGCGCACCTGCGCCTGGTCGTACTTCAGGTCGAACCGATCGATGCCGAGGGTCCGGATCGTCGCCGCGATCTTGTGGGCGACGGTCTCCGGAGAGCCGACGTAGAGCGCGCCGCCCTCGATCTCGCGCTCGAAGTCGCCGACCTGAGGCGGCGGCCAGCCGCGCTCGCGTCCCATTCGCGTGCGCATCGCGATCCACCCCTCGCGGACGATCTCGCGGGCACGCTCGTCGGTCTCCGCGACGAGGCCGGGCGAATGCACCGCGATCGGCTGGTGAGCGACGCCGAACTCGTCCTGCGCGCGGTGGAACAGGTCGACGTAGGGCGCGAACCGCGCCGCGGGACCGCCGATGATGGCCAGGAACAGGCCGAAGCCGTGGCGGGCGGTGCGCACGACCGACTCGGGGCTGCCGCCCACGCCCACCCAGGCGCGCACGCCGGCCTCCGTCGTGGGGAACACGCGCTGACCCTGCAGCGCCGCGCGCGTGGTGCCGCTCCACGTGACGGGTTCCTCGCGCAGCAGCCGCGACAGCAGGTCGAGCTTCTCCTCGAACAGGACCTCGTAGTCGGACAGGTCGTAGCCGAACAGCGGGAACGACTCGATGAACGAGCCGCGGCCCGCGACGATCTCCGCGCGGCCGTTCGAGACGGCATCGAGCGTCGCGAAGCGCTCGAACACCCGCACCGGGTCGTCGGAGCTGAGCACCGTCACGGCCGAGCCGAGTCGGATCCGCTCCGTGCGAGACGCGATCGCCGCGAGCACCATCTCCGGGCTCGAGACGGCGAAGTCGGGCCGGTGATGCTCGCCGACGCCGAAGAAGTCGAGGCCGACCTCATCGGCCAGCACGGCGTCGTCGACCAGGTCGCGGATCACCCGCGGGTGCGGCAGAGGCGCGCCCGACGCGTCGAGCGTCACTCCGCCGAAGGTGTCGAGGCCAAGCTCCAGGTTCGTCATGGCCACCTCAACCCCTCGCCCCGCCGATCCATTCCCTTGCATGCAGTGGGGCGGGGGAGCGGGCGGGGCTAGCTGTAGTGCCCAGGGACGTTGTTTGATCTGGCTTCCCTGATGCGACGAGGACCTCCCGGCAGAGTGGAGCTGCTACCGCACCCGCTCTGAACCAGGGAGGTCCTCGTGTCTCACGCTAACGCGGCGCTGACGCCGCGCCAACGCCTGCGTTTTGCCCAGAAAATCGTCGATGAGGAATGGAGCGTCGCTGCGGCGGCGGATTACTTCCGCGTCTCCTGGCCGACCGCGGCCAAATGGGCGCGCCGCTACGTCGAGCTCGGCGAGGCCGGTATGGCCGACCGATCCTCGCGCCCTCATATCCATCCGAACAAGACCCCGCAGCATCTGGTGAAGAAGATCGTTCACCTGCGGATCCGCAAACGGCTCGGCCCTGTCCAACTCGCTGGACGGATCGGCATGCCTGCTTCAACAGTCCACGCCGTATTGACGCGTTGCCGGCTGAACCGGCTCTCCCACGTCGACGTGAGGACCGGGGAACCTGCCCGCCGCTACGAGCACGACACCCCAGGTGCCCTGATCCACGTCGACGTGAAGAAGCTCGGCAACATCCCCGACGGCGGCGGCTGGCGCTACGTCGGACGGTTCCAAGGTGACCGGAACCGCGCGGCCACGCCGGGGAAGGAACGCAACCGGCACCACAACCCGCTGATACGGCACGCGTTCGTCCACACTGTCATCGATGACCACTCGCGCGTTGCCTACGCCGAGATCCACGACGATGAGCGCGCGGAGACTGCGATCGGCGTGCTGCAGCGCGCGGTCTCCTGGTTCGCCGACCGCGGCGTCCGAGTCGAACGGGTCTTGTCCGACAACGGCTCTGCCTACCGATCACACGCTTGGAGACGTGCCTGTACGGGCCTCGACATCGCACCGAAGTTCACCCGCCCGCGACGACCTCAGACCAACGGCAAGATCGAGCGGTTCCATCGCACCCTCGCCGACGGCTGGGCCTACGCGAAGCACTACAACTCCGAGTCCGCCCGCCGCGCCGCGCTCCCGGCCTGGCTGCACTTCTACAATCACCACAGGCCCCACACCGCCATCGGCAGGGTCCCGCCCATCAGCCGCATCTCAAACAACCTGGCTGGGCACTACAGCTAGCGGCCGGTGAGCACCACGGTCGTGGATACCGTGGTGCTCCACCCTAGGGAGTCGGTCACGACGACCTCGACGACGTACCGGCGGGGCGCGAGGTCGCGCGGCAGCGACAGGGGGCCGGTCCAGGCGCGTTCGCCGGAGGCCGCGGCCTCGAGCTCAGCCACCGCGCGTCCGGCGGTGTCCCGGACCGTCGCCGTCACCGAGGCGATTCCGGACGCGTCCGAGGCGGAGACGTCGATCGATCCGGGATCGGCCGCGGGGCGCGGGGTCGAGGCGGCGACACCGGCCTCGGGCGCTCGTCCGTCGTACGTGCCCCAGTTCGTGACGTCCCACGTGCGCAGAGCGGGCGTCAGCCCGTCGAACGGGATGTAGCGGCCGTCGCCGCCGAAGAACGACGCCGGCACGCCGGTCTCCGACGGCAGGGCGGCGACGCGCGCGTTCATGGCGGCCGGCGAGACGTCGGGCCAGGCACCGGTGTCCAGCCGCTCCTCCAGCACCTGGAAGGCTGCGAAGTGCTCGCCGAACGTCTGCCCGCCGTGGCCCGGGCGCTCGATGAGCAGCGCCCGAAGGAGCTCCTCGGCGTTGCCGGAGGCCTCGAACGTGCGGACGTACGCCTCGTCGAGCGGCGCGGGATCGGCGGAGTCGCCGATCGTCTTGATCGTCAGCACCGGGCTGCCGGTGCCCGTATAGGTGCCGATCTGCTCGACTGCGGCGACGGCCTCCGGGTCCGCCTCGAAGCGGGGCGCGACGGCCAGCGCGTCCAGATCCGCGTCCAGGTCGAGGCCGGCGTGCTCGTACCACCAGCGCACGCGGTCGGTCGCGCCCGATCGCTCGAGCAGATCGCGGTAGTCGACCCCGACGTTCCACACGACGGGACCGCCGGACATCACCTCGACCTCCTTGTGCACGAACTGCGGATTCCCGAACGCGAACCCGCTGGCGATGTTGAGGCCCTGCGTGTAGTAGTCGTCGGAGGCGGGCGGACTGTCTCCGCGCGGAAAGTCCGTCGCCTGCTCGAACGCCGCGGCCAGCACGAGCCGGGCGAGGCCGGCGTCGCTCGATCGCGCGGTGCTCACGAGCTGCGCGAGCTCGATGTCCTCCTCGTAGGTCGGGCCGTAGCTCGTGCCCACCGGGATGTCAGGAAGGTCGTTGATCGAGAGCCCGGCGCCGGGATCCACGAGCTGCTGCAGCGCCCACACGGCGTCGGCCTTGCCGAGCCAGGACGCGAGCACGCCGGCCCCGCCACCGGCACTGCCGAGCGCCCCGTCGAAGACGTCGGGGCGGTACTGCGCCGCCATGCGCGCGACAAACCCGCCGCGCGAGTTGCCCCACGCGATGGTGCGATCGGGCTCGCCCTCCTCGCCCGTCGCCTCGATCGCGTCGATGAGCAGGTCGCGCGTGGTGACGAGGTTGTCGACGTAGTCCTTCAGCTCGTACGCCGTCTCGTTCTGCGTGCGCTGGTTGCCTCCGATCGCGTACCCCTGCGACAGGAAGAAGTCCCGCCGCGCGGCGGGCCAGCCGTTGAAGTCCAGATCGAGGATCAGCGTGCCGTTCCAGTCCGCGGGCTTGATCGCCTCGTAGACGACCTGGCCCGGTGTCCCCACGTGGAGCGTCCCGGAGACGCGCACCGTCTCGTCGTCGTCGGCATGCGCGGCGGTCACCGGCGCCAGCACCATCGCCGCCGCCGCGAGGGCCACCCCCAACGTTCTCTTCCCAGCCACATCGACCTCCTTGTCGACCCGCGGATGCGCAGGCGCGCGTCCCACGCTTATCCTGTCGACCCGGGCGCCAATAGGCAACATCCATATTGACGGGCGTCGAATGAATGTCATACGTTGAGCGCACGTGTCACCGTCGACGCAGGTAGAAGGGCGCGCGGCCGCATCCTCCTCGCCTTCCGGCGCGCCACCGAGGCGGCGTCGCTCCTCCAGTTCGCGGAGACGCCGCAGCGCCGTCGGATCCCGCGCGATGTCGGCGTGAGGCCCGTAGGCGCGGGCCTGCAGCGCTCGCAGCTCGATCAGCGTGTCGTCGTTCATCGTCGACAGGGTGCGGGGGCGCGGTCACGTCGCCAGGCTAGTGGCCCGAGCACCCGGTCCGCCCGGCGCCGCGCCCCCGGTCAGGCGCGGACGAAGTCGAGGGGGACGGAGCGCGTGCCCCACTCCGCCCAGATCGCCATCTCCGGCTCGCCGGTGAGCGCCCAGCCGCTCGTGCGGGCGAGCGCCTCCTCGAGGGTGATCCGCATCATCATGCGCGCGAGCGGCGCGCCGGGGCAGCTGTGCGTGCCGCGTCCGAACGCGATGTGCTTCTGGATGTTCGGGCGGTTGAGGATGAAGCGCTCGCCGTCGGGGAAGACCTTCTCGTCGCGGTTCGCGGAGGTGTAGACGAGGGCGATGGGATCGTCCTTGCGGATCAGCTGCCCGCTCAGCACGACGTCCTCGCGGGCGGTGCGCGCCATGCCGCGGTACGGCGAGTACAGGCGCAGCATCTCCTCGACCGCCGCGGGGATCAGGGAGGGGTCCGCGCGCAGCGTGTCCTGCAGCTCGGGGTCGCGGCTGAGGTGCACGAACATGTTGCCGGTGAACACGCTGGGCGCCACCATGCCGGTCACGATGAGCTGCCGGACGCACCCGAGGATCATGTCCGGCGGGAGCGGCCGGCCGTCGTGGCGCGCGGCGAGCAGGCCTGCGGTCAGATCCTCCTCCGGGTCGTAGTCGCCGGCCATGCGGTCGTCGATGATGCCCTGCGCAATCTCGTAGAGCCGTCCGCTGAGCGACTTCACGGTGTCGTGATCGAGCACCTGGATCGCGTCGACGTACGTGCCGCTCACCTTCTTGATCAGCTCCGACGTCGCCACATCGAGGTTGAAGAACTTCGCGAACACGAAGGCCGGGAAGCGGTGCGCGTACTGCTTGCACACGTCGACCCAGCGGTCCTCGAGCAGCGGGTCGAGCAGCGACACGGCGGCCTCGCGCACGTGCGGCTCGAGCGCGCGCATGCGCGGCGGTGTGAAGAACCGGTTGATGACGCGGCGGTACTCGGTGTGCTCGGGCGGGTCGAGGTGCAGCGGCGGGCGCACGCCCGTGAAGGCGAACTTCGGGATCGCGTTCTGCTTGCGGGTCGTGAAGTGCTCGATGTCGGTGATCACCTCGAGCACCTCGTCGTAGCCGATCGCCGCCCAGAACCCGTCGTACTCCTGGCTGCGGGCGAGCCCCCCGTGCCGGGCGCGGAGCTCGCGGAACTCGTCGTGCGCGCTCGTGAAGGTCTCGCCCTCTCGTACGGGATCGAAGTCGTGTGCATCGCGGCGCTCGTCGCGGATGCCGATCACGTCGACGGCGCTCATGCCGTGGCGTCCTCGGTCGGGAGCACGCGCAGCCGGTCGGCGGCCACGTACACGGTGATGTCGTCGCCCTCGGCGTGCGTCGCCTCGCCCAGGGTCGTGATGCGTACGCGCTGATCGGTCGGCCCCAGCCGCACCACCGTCTCGGTGGTCTGCCCGAGGAACAGCACCCGCTCCGCGATGCCCGGCCAGAGGTTGCCGCCGGCCGCGGTCGTCTCCAGCACGCCGTACTCGGGCCGGAAGCACGCCACGACCTCGTCGCCCGCCGCGATGCCGTCGGCGGCCGCGATGCCCCGCGCCTGACCGGCCGGGGTGTCGAGCACCACGTCGTCGCCGTGGATCTCGCGCACCGTCGCGGGGATCTCGTTCGTCGTGCCGATGAAGTTGGCCACGTACCGGCTCGTCGGCCCGGAGTACACGCGGCCGGGCGCATCGAGCTGGCGCACCTTCCCGCCGCCCATCACGGCCACGCGGTGGGCGAGCTCCATCGCCTCGTGCTGGTCGTGCGTCACGTACACGGCCGCGAAGCCGAGCGTCCGCTGCATCTCCAGGAGCTCGCGGCGCAGCGTCTCGCGGACCTTCGCGTCGACGTTCGAGAGCGGCTCGTCGAACAGCACGAGGTCGCCGCCGTCCACGAGCGCGCGGGCGAGCGCGACGCGCTGTTGCTGGCCGCCCGACATCTGACCCGGGTACTGCTTGCCGAGCTCGCCCACACCCACGAGCTGCAGCACGCGATCCACCTTCTCGGCGATCTCGGCCTTCGACAGGCGCTGGCCCCGACTGCGAAGCGGGTACGCCACGTTGTCGAACACGGTGAGGTGGGGCCAGAGCGCATAGGACTGGAAGATCATGCTGAGCCGGCGCTTCTCGGGCGGCAGCTCGATGCCGCGATCCGCGTCGAACACCCGGCGGCCGTGGATGTCGATCTCGCCAGCGTCCGCGCGCTCGAGCCCCGCGATCGTGCGCAGCAGCGTCGTCTTGCCGCACCCGGACGGGCCGAGCAGCACGACGAACTCGCCGGGCGCCACATCGAGCGAGACGCCGTCGATCGCGTTCGCCACCGAGCCGTCCGCGCGGCGGAACCGCTTGACGACGTCGCGTAGCTGGACGACGGGCGCCGCGGTCTCACCGGCTTCCGGCTCGGCCGTCACCGACGCCGTCGGGGTCTTGGTGTTCAGTGCCATGTCAGCCTCCGAGGCTCTGGTTGGTCCAGCGGGCGAGTCGTCGCGAGACGATCAGCACCGCGATCACGATGACGGCGCTCACCAGGGTGAGGAACGTCGAGATGGCGGCGAGCTCGGCGTACGAGCCGTTCTGGTAGATCTCGAGGATCCGGAACCCGATCACGTTGTTGCGCGTGCCCGCGAGGATCGCCGAGGCGGTGAGGTCGCCGATCATGCGGACGAAGAGCATCGCCCAGCCGAGGATGAGCGCCGGCATCATGAGCGGCAGGAAGATGCGCAGCGCCGTCCTCGTCTCGCCGGCGCCGGAGACCCGCGAGGCCTCCGGCAGCTCCTTGCCGATCTGCGCCACCGCGGTGTCGGCGCTCACCGACGCCTGCGGGATGTACAGCGCGAGGTACGCACCGACCATGATCACCGCGGTGCCGCCGAGGCTGAACGGCGGCCCCGCGAAGGCGAGGACGAAGCCGACCGCGATGATGAGGTGCGACAGCATCGCGGGGAACTTGATCGCCCCGTCGACGACGCGCGCGAGGCGGCTGCGCGAACGCACGATCCACAGCGACGCGAACGCGACGGCCGCGATGCCGATGAGGGATCCGACCACGCCGAAGGTGAGGCTGTTGGTCAGCGCGCGCCGGGTGGACCGGTCCTCCATGAGGGTGGAGAAGAACGCGTCGAGGCTCAGCCCCGCCCAGTTGATGTCGAGGGTCCAGAATCCGTTGAGCGACACGATGAGCAGCGCGAGCAGCGGCGCGACCGTCGTGATGCCGATGTAGAGCAGGACGGCGGCGCGCACCCAGGGGCGGCCCTTGCCGAGTCGGATGCGGCTGGCGCGCTGGCCCTTGCCGCCGAGCGTCGCGAAGCGGCCGCGCTTGAGCGTGCTCGCCTGCAGCCACCAGAACGCCGCGACGAACGCCACGAGGATGAGGCTCAGGCCGATCGCCGCGCCCGTCTGGGCGGGGTAGGTGAAGTTCAGGAGGTGGACGATGCGGGTCGACAGGATCGGGATGTCGGCGCCACGGCCGATCACGCTAGGGATCGAGAACAGCCCGAAGCTGCTCATGAGGATGAGCATGGTGCCGCCCAGCAGGCTCGGCAGCATGGCGGGGAGCGTCACGGTGCGCAGCGTGCGCAGGAGCGACGAACCGCTCACGCGGCTCTGCTCCTCCAGGGCAGGGTCCATGTTCCGCAGCCCCGAGGTGCACATCATGAACGCGTAGGGCACGGCGTAGATCGTGTAGACGAGGATGAGGCCGTACCAGCTGTAGATATCGAACGGCCCCTGCTCCAGCTGCACGCCGAACACGCCGAGGAACCAGCGGATGATGCCGTTGACGAATCCGGCCGTGGGCGCCATCAGCAGCACCCAGCCGACCGAGCCCGCGATGGGCGGGAGCATGAACGGCAGCAGCGGCATCGCCTCGGTGATGATGCCCATGCCGGCGTCGGTGCGCTCGTTCACCCAGGCCAGGACCGCGCCGATCACCAGGGCGAGGACAGTGCTCACCGCGACGACGATCAGCGTGTTCCGCAGCAGCCCGACGATGTCCTCCTTGGCGAGGGCCTCCGCGATGCCGCTTCCCTCGCTGATCGCGCCGATCGCGACCGCGGCGAGCGGGATCACGCCGAGGAGCCCCATCGCCACCGCGAGCACGATGCTGGCGACGGTGAGCGCGCTGGGGCGCCGGCGCGAGGGGCGCAGCGGAACCGCGCTCATCGGGATGGTGAGATCCGATGGCGGGCGGCCGGAGGAGGGCGACAGCGTCGTCGTGGTCATGATCCCGTCTTCTTCGAGGGGTATTCCGTACACAAAAGCTAACGATCGGTCACGAGTGCGTCAAGCGTTGACGGGAATCCGCGCGCGCACGCGCACGGGCACCGAGGTGAGACCGACCTCCGGCATGCGCGCGTACTCGAACGGCCCGTGCGCCTCGAACGACGCGGTGGCCGCCAGCAGCTCCTCCAGTGCGATGCGGATCGCCATGCGGGCCAGGGGCATGCCCACGCAGCGGTGTCGGCCGCGGCCGAAGCCCAGGTGCTGCGCGATGTTGGGGCGATCCAGCACGAACGTCTCCGGGTCGGGGAACTGTTCGGGGTCACGATTGGCCGACGCGTACACGAGGGTCACGGGGACGCCGGTCGGGATCTTGCGGCCGTGCAGCTCCACGGGGCGCGACACCGTGCGGGCGAAGCCCCGGTAGGGCGAGTACAGACGGACGAACTCCTCGACGGCCGCCGGGATGAGCTCCGGCTCGCCCCGCAGCCGCTCCTGCAGCTCGGGGTCGTCGGACAGGTGCCGCATGATCGAGCCGAGCAGGATGGGCGGCGCCACCATGCCGACGACGAGGCTCTGGCGGAGACAGCCGACGAGGTGCTCCTCGGCGAGCGGCTCGCCGTCCACTCGTTCGGCGAGAAGCGAGCTCGCGGGATCGCGCTCGATGTCCATCGGCTCCACGCGACGGCGGGCCACCAGGTCCCGCGCGATGTCGTACATCTTCTCGCTCATCTCGGTGACGACCTCGGCCTCCTGGCGGCGCCATGCGTTCACCCACCGGAACGACGTCTCGGCCAGATAGGGCGCGAGATGCGGCTCGAGATTCAGCCACTCCGTCGTCACCCACGCGGGGAACTGCACGCCGAAGCCCGTGGCGATGTCGCCCTCACCCGCGTCGAGCAGCGGCCGCAGGGCCTCGCGCGCGTGCGCTCTGAGCGGCCCCTCCAGGCGCTCCAGCCGAGCGCGTTGCAGGGTGCGGTCGAGGGCGCGGCGGAACGGAGTGTGCGCGGGGGCGTCGAAGTTCAGCGGGGGGCGGCGCAGCCCGCGCGGATCGCTCGGCACCACCGCGCGCACCGACGAGATGAACGTCTGGGCGTCCGAGGCCGCGTTCTTCACGTCCTCGTACCGGGTGAGCGCGTAGAAGCCGCCGTATGCGGACGAGTACGCGACGGGGCACGCCTCGCGCAGCCGGGCGTACATCCGGTGCGACCGCTCCGGATCGTCGGTGACCGTGGGGTCGAAGTCGTCTCGCATCGTCGCTCCGTGATCCGCCGCCACCATTGGCGACACATTCAGAGTGCCGATCGTTCATGTTTCTGTCAAATATTGCTACGCTCGGTCCGTTCGCCGGGGCGGAGCGGGGTGACTGACGCGCCGCCCCGGCGGATCCGAGCTCCGACGACGTGGTGCGGTGCTCCGACGACGTGGTGCGGCGCCGTGGTGCCTCGCTCTCGACTCGCTGCGCTCGCTCGAGCCGTCTCCGTTCGCTTCGCTCAGTCGACGAGCCCGGGGTCGGCGCGTCAGCCGTAGAAGCGCTTCAGGAGCTCCAGGCCGCGCTCGGCCCAGGCGATCTCGGCGCGGGCGCGGCCGACGAGGTTCTCGTAGCCGAGGCGCTTGAACGCCACCACGCGATCGCGATCCTCCTCGGGGGTCACCTTGAGGCGATCGATGAGCATGGGGGTCGCGCGCGCGTCGATGCGCGTCAGCTCCGCCTCCCACTGCTCGAGCTCGCCGCGCCAGTGAGCGATGTGCTGCTCCAGGAACGCGCGCGCCGCCTCGGGGGTCGCGGCCTCCAGGTAGGCGGCCTTCAGGGACGCCGGCTCGCGGACGCGGGCGTAGGGCAGCGGACCGTTCATCCACGCAAGGTACTCGGCGTCGCCGGCGGGGGTGACGTGGTACATCCGGCGGGTGCCGCGCTCGCCGCGCACCTGCTCCTCGGCCTCGATCAGCCCCTCCGACTCCATCTTGCGCAGCTCGGGGTAGATCTGGCTGTCGGGCGCGTGCCACAGGTGGCCGACCGAGGTGTCGAACTTCTTCTGCAGGTCGTAACCCGACTGCGGGCCGACCCGCAGCAGTGCGAGCAGCGCGTACCTGAGGCTCATCGTCGATCCCTTCCGTTGAACCCATTCGACCATAGGGACGACGGAGGGCCCGGGCGTGACGCCCGAGCCCTCCGTGGTGGTGATCAGATCACTTGTTGTAGCCGGTGCGCCAACCGGTCGCGTACGACTCGCGGGCGACGGTGGCGTAGGGGACCGGGCTGACGACCGCGCGGACCTCGATCTGTTCGTGCTTCTCGACCGAGGCCTTCGAGGTGCCGCCGTTCGGCTCGCCCCAGACGACCTTGATCTCGGCGCCCTCGGGGACGTCCGGGTTCACGGTCGCGAGCGAGAGGCCGCGGCGCTCGTTGGCGCTGTAGCCGGTGAACATCGAGAAGCCCACGACGTTGCCGTCGGCGTCGATCACCGAGTCGTAGTTCGCCGAGCCGTAGTTGGCCAGCGGCAGGTCGAAGAACTTGTACTGCGGACCGTCGACGTTCAGCAGCGAGGTCCAGACCTTGCCGAGGTCCTCGGCGTTCCACTCGAGGGTGACCTTGCGGCGCTGCGTGGCCGGGTCGATCTTCTCGAGCGCGTCGCGGCCGATGAAGTCGTGGTCGAACTTCACGAACGAGCCGTAGCCGAGCTCCCACGGGGTGAGGTAGTAGTCCTCGATGTTGTCCGAGACGAACGAGCCCGCGAGCGTGCCGGTGGCCTCGTAGCTGTCGGCACCGAGCCACTGGCGGTAGTCGGCCTCCTCGGCGCCCGTGTAGACGGCGGGCAGCGGCGACGGGATCCAGCCCGACTCGAGGGTGTTCGACGGGTAGGCGCGCGAGCCCACGGGGACGAGACCGAACTCGGCGCCGACCTCGACGATCGTGTCGCGGATGAGGTCGTGGTCCTCGTACGGACCCCACAGCTCGAGGCCGGGGGCGCCGGCCATGCCGTGACGCAGGGTGCGGACGATCTTGCCCGCGATCGTCATGGTCGACATCGTGAAGAACTTCAGCTGCTCGAGCGGGCCGCCGTTGAGCTTCTCGATGACGTCCCACGCGTTCGGGCCCTGGATCTGGAAGCGGTAGTAACGGCGGGTGACGGCGTGGCCGTACGGGCGCGACGGCGAGCGGCGGTCGACGACGACGTCGAGGTTCGAGTAGCCGCCCTTCTCGCCGTGGTACATGAGCCAGTTCGACGCGGGCGCGCGGCCGACGTAGACGTACTCGTCCTCGGCCTCGCGGAAGAGGATGCCGTCACCGATCACGTGACCCGATGCGGTGGTCGGGACGTACTGCTTGGCCTTGTTGACCGGGAAGTTGGCGACCGAGTTGATCGCGGTGTCGCTGATCAGCTTGATGGCGTCCGAGCCCTTGAGGAACACGTTGTCCATGTGGTGCGACTGGTCGTAGAGCACGGCGGTGTTGCGCCACGCCTGCTGCTCCTTGATCCAGTTCTGGAAGTCGGCGGGCACGACCGGGTAGATGTACGAGCCGATCTGGGAGTTGCGGAGCAGCTCGACGGGGCTTCCGGCCTGGTCGATGGCCTGCTGCAGATTCTGAGGTGCCACGGTGAACCTTTCTTGTGGGTGTGGATCGGGAATCAGAAGACGATGGTGTGGTTGCCGTGCCGGATGACACGGTCCTGCGCGTGCCACAGCACGGCGCGCGAGAGCACGGCGCGCTCGACGTCGGCGCCGCGGCGCTGCAGGTCGCTCGCGGTCTCCGCGTGGGTGACGCGGACGACGTCCTGCTCGATGATCGGGCCCTCGTCCAGCTCCTCGGTGACGTAGTGCGCGGTCGCGCCGATGAGCTTGACGCCGCGCTCCTTGGCCTTGCGGTAGGGGCCGGCACCGATGAACGCGGGCAGGAACGAGTGGTGGATGTTGATCACCGGGACGCCGACCTTCTCGAGGAAGTCGTTCGAGATCACCTGCATGTAGCGGGCGAGCACGACGAAATCGACGTTGCCGTCCAGCAGCTTGAGGATGTCGGCCTCGGACTGCGACTTGTCCGGTCCCTCCTGCGACGGGACGTGGAAGAACGGCACCCCGAAGGTGCGCACGTCCTCGGCCACGTTCGTGTGGTTGGAGATGACCATCGGGATCGTGACGGGCAGCTCGCCGCGGCGGTGGCGCCACAGCAGGTCGAGCAGGCAGTGGTCGCTCTTCGAGGCGAGCACGGCCATGCGCTTGGGCACCGACATGTCGACGAGGCGCCACGACAGGCCGAACTTCTCGAGCGTGCGCTGCAGGTCGCCCTCGATCTCGGGCATCGCCGCCACCAGGTTGGGGCGGTGGAACACGACGCGCTGGAAGAAGTCGCCGCCCTCGGGGTCGGTCGAGTACTGGTCCAGCGAGATGATGTTGCCGTTGTTGCGGGAGACGAGGGAGGCGACCTCGGCGACGACGCCCTGCTGATCGGGTCCGTGGACGATGAGGCAGGCGTGGTCGACGAGCGCGGGGATGGTGTCGGTCATGGCTCTATCCTCAGCGCTTCGAGCGGTAGCCGGCGGCCCAATCGGCGGTGGCCTTCAGGCCGCCGAACGTGTACAGGTGGATTCCGACCTCGCCGGCCTTCTCGTCCTGGGCGACGAGGGCGCTGAGGTCGTCGATGAAGCGGTCCGGACCGGCGGTGCCCATGAGGTTCGTGAGCGAGAAGCCGTACTTCTTCACGATCATCGCGTTCGCGCCGATGCCGAAGCGGCGGGCGAAGTTGAGCAGGCGCTTGATGCCGGCGGGGCCGGGGGTGCCCACGCGGATCGTCGAGTCGATGCCGCGGTCGCGCACGGCGTCGATCCACGACATGACGGGGGCGGTGTCGAAGCCGAACTGCGTGAGGATCACCGATCCCAGGCCCTGCTCCTTCAGCGAGGCCGCCTTGGCGGTGAGGTGCTCCCAGAGCAGCTCGTTCGAGATGTCGGGGTGCCCCTCGGGGTAGCCCGCGATCGAGACCTCCTCGACGCCGAACTGCGGCAGCAGCCCGGTGCGGATGACGTCGAGCGAGCTCTCGTAGGGGCCCTCGGGCGTGGCCGGGTCGCCGCCGACGACGAAGACGTGCTTCGACGCGCCGACCTCCTGCAGCGCGGTGAGGAACTCCTCGAGCTGTCCCTGCGACGCCAGGCGGCGGGCCGAGACGTGGGGAACCGGCACGAAGCCGGCTTCCTTCACGGCCTTCGCGGCCGTGACGCGCATCTCGAGGTCCTCGTTGCCGAGGAACGTGACGTTGATGCGGGTTCCCTGCGGGATCGCGGACTGCGCCTCGAGCAGACCGGGCACGTCCTTGCCCGTCATTTCGAGCGAGTAGCCGTCGATGAGATTCGCCTGCGAATCGGTCACAGCGGTGGGTCCTTCCGGGTCTTCGCGGCACCGCGTCGTGCCGCTGGCAACGAACATACCTATGCCGATAGGGAATGTCTAGAGGCAGTCGGAAATGATCTGCCCGGGCAGGCCGGATCCCGCCGCGGCGGGCGGTGCGAGGATGGAACGCACCACCCGATGTGAGGAGTGTTCAATGGCGAATGTCACGCAGGTCTGGACCGGCAAGATCTTCTCGGATGGCTGGATCGACGGCTCCGGCGAGCCGTTCGACGTCATCGCGCCCGGCTCCGGCACGCACCTGGATCGTGTGGGATCGGCATCGGCCGACGACCTCGACCGCGCCGTCGCGAGCGCCGCGGCCGCGCAGCGCGCGTGGGGCTCGCAGCCGTACGCCGCCCGCGCCGCCGTCATGCTGAAGGCGGCGCAGATCCTTGAGGCCGACCCCGAGCGCCTCGCGAAGTACATCGTCGCCGAGGGCGGCGCCGGCGCGGGCAAGGCCGCCTTCGAGGTCGGGCTCGTGGTGAGCGAGCTGCAGGAGGCGGCCGCGATCGCGTCCCACCCCTACGGCGAGCTGCTGCGCTCGGTGAAGAGCCGCACCTCCATCGCCCGCCGCGTGCCGATCGGCGTGGTCGGCGTGATCTCGCCCTTCAACTTCCCCGCGATCCTCTCCATGCGCTCGGTCGCCCCCGCGCTGGCCCTCGGCAACGCCGTCGTGCTCAAGCCGGACCCGCGCACCACGATCGCGGGCGGGTTCGCGCTCGCCGCGGTGCTGGAGGAGGCGGGGCTGCCGGCGGGCGTGCTGCACGTCCTGCCCGGCGGCGGCGACCTCGGCGCGGCGCTCGTGACCCACCCCGACGTGCCGTGCATCTCGTTCACGGGGTCGACCGCGGCCGGGCGCAAGATCGGCGAGGCGGCGGCCCCGCTGCTCAAGCGCGTGCACCTGGAGCTCGGTGGCAACAACGCGATGCTCGTGCTGCCGGACGCCGATCCCGTCGCGGCGGCGTCGGTCGGCGCCTGGGGATCGTTCCTGCATCAGGGCCAGATCTGCATGACCACGGGGCGGCACCTCGTGCACCGCTCGATCGCCGACGCCTACATCGCCGCGCTCACCGAGAAGGCCGCGGCCATCCCGGTGGGCGACCCGGTCGACGGCGCCCCGCTCGGGCCGATCATCGACGAGCGCCAGCGCGATCGCGTGCACGGGCTGGTCGAGGCGGCGACCGCCGCGGGGGCCACCGTCGCCGCCGGCGGCGAGTACGACGGGCTGTACTACCGGCCCACGGTGCTCACGGGCGTCTCGGCCGACAACCCGGCGTGGACCGAGGAGATCTTCGGGCCCGTCGCGCCCGTGATGGTCTACGACGAGCTCGACGAGGCGATCGACATCATCAACGCGAGCGAGTACGGCCTGTCGGTGTCGATCATCACCCCCAACGCCTACCGCGGCTACGAGCTCGCCGACCGCATCCACTCGGGCGCGATCCACATCAACGACGCCACGGTCGACGACGAGGCGGTCATCCCGTTCGGCGGCGTGAAGGCCTCGGGCGTGGGCGGCCGCTTCGGCGGCCCCCACGCGAGCCTCGACACCTTCACCGAGACGCAGTGGATCACCCTCCAGGGCGAGATCGAGCGCTACCCCTTCTGACGCGCCGCGCCGCCCTGCACCGGGCGAAGGAGAATGCGCCGAGCGAAGGACGATCTGGCGGATCCGGTCGGATCCCGGTCGATCGTCCTTCGCTCGGCGCTCATGATGCGGCCGAGCGGCGGCTACAGCTGGGGGCCGCCGGAGCTGGGCTTGCAGGCGAAGCTGTCGGCCGACTCGGGGTCGCCGCCCACGTAGCGGGCGACGAGCGGGTAGACGCACAGCGGCCGCTCGCGATCGTCGGCCCAGTCCGCGGGTACCTCGGGGTTGACGCCGCCCGGGTTGCCCTCGCCGCGCGCGGTGGCGATGAGGCGATCGGGCGCCTCGCCGTGCTCCACCCAGGCGACGAGCGCACCGAGCGCGTCGATCTGGTCGGTCGCCGCGCCGCCGCGGACGTGGCCCATGCCCGGCACCTCGAAGTAGCGCACGAACTCCTCGGCCCGGTTGCCGTACGCCGCGTCGACGGCCTCGAACCAGCGGGCGGTGTCATCGGCGCTGAAGACCGCGTCGGAGGCGCCGTGGATGACGATCATCTTCGCGCCGTTGTCGCGCAGCACATCGAGGTCGGTGTCGTCGCCGAGCGGCGTCATGAACTCCATCGCGCTCTCGCCCGTGGAGCCGGCCTCCCAGATCGCCGCCGCCTTCTCGTCGATGTCGACGGTGAGGGCGTACTCGGTGATGTTCGACAGGATCGCGGGCGACTCGGGCTCGGGGGAGAAGACGAAGCCGACCGCCATCGGGTCGAGCGCCACGCTCGCACCGAGGTTCCACCAGCCCCAGTCGCCGTTCGTGATGCCGGCGTCGGCGGGGAACGGCTGATAGATCCGCTCGCCGTCGCTCGTCGTGACGCCCGCGAACAGCTGCGCCAGCACGTCCTTCTGCGCCGCCGTGAGGCAGGTGCCGTCGCGCGCGCCCTCGCACGTGGGGACATCGCGGGCCACGTCGAAGAACTTCTGGCAGCGCTCGCTGTCCTGCACCATGCCGTCGCGCAGGCGATCGATCCCGTCACAGCGCTCGAGGATCGCGTCGCGCACCACCGCGCGCTCGGCGTCGCTCAGGGCGGTCATGATCTGCCCGGGCTGCTCGGCGACCGTGTTCCACAGCTGCGCCTCGGCGAGCTGGGCCACGGCGGCCTGCGGCAGGTTGAAGCCGGGAGCGATCGGCAGGAAGCCGTCGTACTCGTCGGCGAGGCGCGTCGCGGCGACCATCGTGTGCCGCCCGCCGTTGGATCCGCCCGCGAAGTAGGACGTGTCCGGGCCGCGCCCGTAGGCCGCCGCGATGAGCGCCTTGGCCATGGGGGTGAGGGTCGCCGCGGCCTGGTAGCCGTAGTCGAGCCGGGCCTGCGGGTCGAGGCCGAACAGCGGGTTCTGCGCGCTGGAGTGCCCGGCGTCGGAACTGATGATCGCGAACCCCTGCTGCAGGCCGTTCTGGAGCTGACCGCCGGTGAACGAGCCGAGCGCGGGGGAGACGTTGCCGTCCATGCCGCCGTTGGCCTGGTACAGGAAACGGCCGGCCCAGGCGGCCGGCAGGCGCATCTCGAAGCCGATCGCGTACGCCTGCCCGTCCACGCCCGTGCGCTCGTTCATCACGCCGGTGACGCGGCAGTGCTCGCCGACCGGCGTGCCGGCGTTCTGCAGGGCGCCGTCGGGGACGATCGCCGCCGACGTGATGCGCGTGGACTCGTAGGCGAAGCCGGCGAGCGACTCGCACTCGAGCAGCTCGCCGGGCGTCGCCGGGGCCACCTGCGGGATCTCGGGCGGCGGGGCGGCCGCCGCCACGGCCGGCGTGGACGCCAGCAGAATCGTGGCGGCCGCGACCGCCAGGGACCTGAGCTTGTTCATCCGTGACTCCTCATCGAGTGGGATCGCCGGTGCGTCGATGCGCCGACGATGCCGACGTTAGTGCTCCGCCCGCCGAATGTGTGAGATTTTCAATGATGAAGATCTCGAAGCGTTCCGCGGGTCACTTCGGCGTGCGGATCGTCTCCGTCTTCCAGGGCTCGGCGGTGCCGGGCTGGTGGATCGGGCGGGCGGATCCCGTGTAGGTCGCGCGCAGGTCCGCCTTGCGGATCTTGCCCGAGGCGGTGCGCGGGAACTCGTCCACGACGACGGTCGTCTTCGGGATCTTGTACCGCGCGATCTGCCCCGTGAGCCGCTCGACCACCTGCTCCGAGGTGAGCTCGACACCCTCCCGCAGCGAGACGATCGCCCACGGCACCTCGCCCCACTTCTCGTCCGGCACGCCGATCACCGCGACGCCCGTCACGCCGTCGATCTCCGCGATGAGCTGCTCGACCTCGGCGGGGTAGATGTTCTCGCCGCCGGAGATGATCATGTCCTTCAGTCGGTCGGCGATGTACAGGAAGCCGTCCTCGTCGAGGTAGCCCATGTCGCCCGATCGGAACCAGCCGCCCTCGCGGAAGGACTCGGCGGTCTTCTCCGGCTGGTTGTGGTAGCCGAGGAACACGTTCGGGCCCTGGATCTCGATCTCGCCGATCGTGCCCCGCGGCACCACCTGGCCGGCCTCGTTGGTCACGCGGACGTTGGTGAAGAAGTGCGGCACGCCGACGCTGCCCTGCTTGCTGCGCGTGTACTCGGCGGCGAGCGTCGTGGCGCCCGGGGAGGTCTCCGTCATGCCGTAGCCCTGCGAGAAGCCCAGGCCGCGCTCCTCCCACGCGTTGAGGATGCGCGTCGGGACGGCCGAGCCGCCGCACGTGAGGCGCCGCAGCGAGGAGATGTCGGTCGTCTCCCACGCGGGGTGATCGACCATCAGCTGGAACGTGGTCGGCACGCCGCTGAGCATCGTGATCCGCTTCGACTCGATCAGCTCGAGCGCGCGGCCGGCCTCGAAGCCCTTCTCGAGCACCATGGTGCCGCCCATGAGCACGATCGGCAGCGCCCCCATCCCGAGGGCGGCCACGTGGAACAGCGGCGAGATGAGCAGGGCGACCTCGCTGCGCGAGACGTCGATGTCGATCGCGCAGTTGATGGCGCAGAAGGTGAGGTTGCGGTGGCTGAGCACGGCGCCCTTCGGCTTGCCGGTCGTGCCCGAGGTGTAGATGATCGCGGCGGGATCGTCGAACGCCATGTCGACCGCCACGCGCCCGCCCGTCGGCCGGCTCATCAGCTCCGGCAGGCCGGGGAAGCCGGGCAGTCCGTCGTCGGTGGGGATCGTGTGGGCGATGCCGGCGGCCTCGACGCCCGGCATCACGCGATCGGCGAAGTCGAGGTCGTAGATCAGCGCGCGGGAGCCGCTGTCGGTGAGCACGTGCGTGATCTCCGGCGGCGCCAGGCGCGTGTTGATCGGCACGAACACGGCGCCGATCTGCGCGCACGCGAACAGGGTGAACAGGAACTCCGGGCTGTTCTCGCCGATGTAGGCGACGCGATCGCCCTTGTGGATGTCGCGCACGTGCAGCACCTCGGCGACCCGATCGACCGCGTCGGCGAACTGCCGGTAGGTGAACTCGCGCTCGCCGAACACGAGAGCGAGCTTGTCGGGGAACTTCAGGCGCCGCTGACGGGTCCAGGCGCCGATGCCTTCGTCGTACATTCCTCGTGACCTCATCTTCGAGACGTTCGGAGGGACATCGCTGTCCCGGGAGGGGGTCCGGACCGGCGGGCCCGGACCCCGGATGCGCGATCGCGCGGGATGCGCCGGGGCGCTCAGGCGTAGAAGCGCTGCAGACCGCGCGCGACCACGGCGGGGCGCTCGCTGCCCTCGACCTCGATCGTCTGGTCGACCGTGATCTGCCAGCCGCCCTTGACCTCCTGCACGTCGGCGACGACGGCGTTCATGCGGATCTTGTCGCCCACCTTCACGGGCGAGACGAAGCGCACCTTGTCGAGGCCGTAGTTCACCTTGGTGGTCGCGCCCTGCACGTCGACGAGCTCGGTCCAGAACTTCAGGGTCAGCGACAGCGTGAGGAACCCGTGCGCGATCGGCGCGCCGAACGGGCTCTCGGCGAAGGCGCGCTCGGGGTCGACGTGGATCCACTGGTGGTCGTCGGTCGCGTCGGCGAACACGTTGACGCGGTCCTGCGTGACCTCCATCCAGTCGCTCCAGCCCAGGTCGCGGCCGGCGAGCGAGGCGAGCTCGTTGTAGTCGATAACGGTGGTCATGTGTCTCTCCTTGGTGTGATCAGGCGAACGCCGAGGCGCCCGTGAGCGAGCGTCCGACGATGAGGGCGTTGACCTCGTGCGTGCCCTCGTAGGAATAGATGGCCTCGGCGTCCGCGAAGAATCGCGCCGCGTCGTTCTCGAGCAGGATGCCGTTGCCGCCCATGACCTCCCGCGCGAGCGCCGCGTTCTCGCGGGCGCGCTGCGCGGTGACCATCTTGGCGAGCGCGGAGTTCTCGTCGCTCCACACCCCGGCGTCCTGGTTCGCCGAGAGCGCCACGGTCATCCCGACGCACGAGACGGCGTTGCCGAGCATGCGCGCGAGCTTCTCCTGGATGAGCTGGAAGCTGGCGATCGGTCGCCCGAACTGGACGCGCTCGCGCGTGTAGCGCAGCGCGGCGTCGAGCGACCCGGCGGCCACGCCCGCCGCCATCCACGCCACGTCCGACCGCATGCGGCGCAGCAGGGCGGCGACGTCGCGCCATGAGTTCACGCCCTGGACCCGCGTGGCCTCCGGCACGCGCACGCCCGTGAGGGTGATGTGCGCGTTCTGCACCGGGCGCAGCGAGACCTTGCCGCCGATGATCCGGATGTCCACGCCGTCGGCGCGGCGATCGACGAGGAAGCACTTGACCTGGCCGTCGGCCTCGTCGCGCGCGAAGACCGCGAGGACGTCGGCGGTCGAGGCGGCGCCGATCCACCGCTTGGCGCCGTCGATGACCCACTCGTCGCCCTCGCGGCGGGCGCGGGTGGCCAGGCCGCCGGCGATGTCGGAGCCGTGCTCCGGCTCGGTGAGCGCGAACGCGCCGCGCATCTCGAAGCGGCGCACCCGGGGATCCCACTCGGCGGCCTGCTCGGCGGAGGCGCCGTGGCGCACGACCGCGCGGAACAGCCCGGCCTGGGCGTTGTACACGGTCGCCACCGAGGCGTCGATGCGTGCCAGGTGGAAGCTGCGGAAGCCGGCGAACATGCTGGAGTCCGCCTCCTCGGCGCTGACCCCCTCCGGATCCATCAGGCCGAGCGGGATGAGGGTGTCCAGCACCTCGTCGGGCATGATCGCCCGCTCCCACGCGTCGTTCATCACGGGGCGGATGCGCGCCTCGGCCCGCGCCACCATGTCGGCCAGCACGGCGCGCGCGGCGTCGCTGAGGTGCCGCTCGAACCCGTAGCGGCCGAGGACGGGGTCGATCGGCTCGCTCACGACAGCCTCAGCAGGCGCGCGGCGTTGTCCTTCATGATCCCGGGCAGCACCTCGGGCTTGAACAGGCCGGCCTTCTCGGCGTCGGCGATCCAGCGATCGGGGGTGAGCAGCGGGAAGTCGGAGCCGAACAGCACCCGATCCCTGATGACGGAGTTCGCGTACCGCACGAGCTCGGCGGGGAAGTACTTCGGGCTCCACCCGGACAGGTCGATCCACGTGTTGTGCTTGTGCGTGGCGACCGACAGCGCCTCGTCCTGCCACGGCACCGACGGGTGGGCCATGATGATCTGCAGGTCGGGGAACTCCGCCGCCACGGCGTCGAGGTGCATGGGGTTCGACAGCGACAGGCGCATGCCGCGCCCGCCCGGCATGCCGGCGCCGATGCCCGTCTGTCCGGTGTGGAACAGGGCCACCAGGCCCGCGTCCTCGATCGCCCGGTACTGCGCGGCGAACCGCTCGTCGTCGGGGCGGAAGGCCTGCACGGTCGGGTGGAACTTGAAGCCCCGCACGCCGCGGTCGATCAGCCGGAGCGTCTCGTCGAGCGCGTCCTCGCGGTTCGGATCCACCGAGCCGAACGGGATGAGCACGTCGGCGTGGCGCGCGGCGCCGTCGATGATCTCGTCCATCGACAGCGGCGGGTGGGCGAAGTTCGTCGTCGCGTCGACCGTGAAGACCACGGCCGCCATCCGCCGGCTGCGGTAGTACTCGGCCACGCCGTCGATGTCGGGGCGCGGGCCGTCGGTGCGGAAGTACTTCGACGCGGCCTCCTGCAGGTCCGCGGGGAGGGAGGAGTGGCCGTGCTCGTCGGTCTCGATGTGGACGTGCACGTCGATCGCGTCGATCGCGGCGAGGTCGATGGCGGGTTCGTAGCGGGTCATCGTGATGCTCCGTTGCTCACGGGACGGCTCAGGCCTGCGGCTTCGGCTGCAGCTCCTCCGGCAGGGGCGGGAACGTCTCGCCGACCGACTGCAGCTCGCCCACGGCCTCGGCGAAGCCCTCGCGCAGCGCGTCGTACGTCCAGCCGCCCTCGCGGTACGCCGTGGCGACCGGCTCGGGGTGCGACCACAGCTGCAGGCGGTCGCCGCCGACGCCGATGGCCTGGCCGGTGATCCCGGCGGCCTCGTCGGAGGCGAGGAAGGCGATGAGGCCGGCGACGTCGGCCGCCGTGCCGAAGCCCAGGTCGTGGCGGAAGAACGCGGGCATCGGCTCGCCCTTCGCGTCGGCCTCGACGGCGGCGGCGAAGTACGGCACCGTCGCCGTCATCGCGGTGGCGGCCACGGGGATCACGACGTTCGCGGTGATGCCGGCCTTCTTGAACTCGAGGGCCCACGTGCGCACCATGCCCGCGATGCCGGCCTTCGCGGCGGCGTAGTTGGTCTGGCCGAAGTTGCCGCGCTGGCCGGTCGGCGAGCCGATGCAGATGATCCGGCCCGGCGTGCCCGCCTCGCGCATGCGGGTGGCCGCCTCGCGCACCACGGTGAAGGTGCCGCGCAGGTGCACGTTGATGACGAGGTCGAAGTCCTCGTCGCTCATCTTCCACGTCACGGTGTCGCGCAGCACGCCGGCGTTGGTGACGACGATGTCGAGGCGGCCGTACGTGTCGTAGGCCGTGTCGACGAGCTTCCGGGCCGTCTCCGTGGGGCCGACGGGGGCGACGACGGCGGTCGCGGTGCCGCCCGCCTGCTCGATCGATGCGACGGCCTCCGCCGCGGTGGCCTCGTCCACGTCGTTCACGATGACCGACGCGCCCTGACGGGCGAGCTCCTGGGCGTAGGCCAGTCCGAGGCCGCGACCCGAACCGGTGACGATGGCGACTTTGCCCTGCAGCGACATGGAGGCACTCCCTTGTGATCGTTGCCACGCATCCGTGGCCGTGACCATGACAGCGTATTCCCTTGAAAATGTCAACGATTGATCTCCCGGTGCGGGGCGGTATCGTCTTCGTATGGCGCAGACGACGATGGGCGCGGTCATCGATGACCTGAGTTTCCTGTTGGCGCGCGCCAACGCGGTCTCGCTCGAGGCCGCCTCCGCCGCCCTGCGGCCCTTCGGGCTCAAGCCGCGGTCGTACTCGGTGCTCGCGCTCGCGCTCAGCGACCACCGCCCGTCGCAGCGCGAGATCGCGGAGTATCTGCGGCTCGATCCCAGTCAGGTCGTGGCCCTCGTCGACGATCTGCAGTCGCGCGGGCTCGTCGAGCGCGAGACCGATCCGAGCGATCGGCGGGCGAAGGTGGTCACCGCCACCGTCGACGGCGCGCGGCTGTTCGCCACCGCCGGCGCCCGCGTCCGGCAGGCCGAGCGCGAGGTGTTCGGGGTGCTCGACGAGGCCGAGCGCGCCATGCTGCGCAAGCTGATCGACCGCGTCGCCTTCCCGGACTGAGAGGCGGATCGCCGGAAAGTCACCGGGCGATCACAATCATTGACAGATTCAACGTGTTGTCGTTGAATGATCCCACCCGACCCGCATGGTGCGGGTGTCCTCAGTCACAAAGGAGTTTCTGAGCCATGGCTCGTATCCGCATCGCAGCAACGATCGGCGCCCTCGCGGCGGCCGGCCTCCTCCTCGCCTCCTGCAGCTCGGGCTCGCCCTCCGGCGGCGCACCCAGCGAGTCCGCGGGCGCCGGTGGCTCCGAGGAGCTCACCCCCATCACCGTCGGCCTGCTGACGATCGCGCCCTCGGCGGCCGTGGAGTACGGCATCCAGAACGGCATCTTCGAGGAGCACGGGCTCGACGTCTCGACCCAGATCGCCCAGGGCGGCGCGGCGATGCTGCCGGCCGTCTCGACCGGCCAGATCGACTTCGGCGTGGGCAACCCGCTCTCGGTCCTCACGGCCGCGAGCCAGGGCATCGACGTGCGCATCACGAGCGGCTACTCGTTCTCGCTCGAGGAGGGCGACGACATCAACGCCGTGGTCGCGAAGGCCGACTCGGGCATCGAGTCGTGGTCGGACCTCGAGGGCAAGACCGTGTCGGTCAACGCCGTCAACACCCAGGGCGACCTCACGATCAAGGACTCGGTCGCCAAGGACGGCGGCGACCCCGACGCGGTGAAGTTCTCGGAGATCGCGTTCCCCGACGCCCTCGCGCAGCTCGACGCGGGCAACGTCGACGCCGTGTGGATCCCGGAGCCCTTCCTCGGCGGCGCGCTGACGCAGCCCGAGAAGTACACGGTCGTCGGCTACCCGAACCAGAACTCCCTGCCGGGTCTGCCCACGATGGTGACGTTCGCCTCCGGAGCGGTCGCCGATGACGCCGAGACGCTGGAGAAGTGGCGCTCGGCCATCACCGACGTCCTCGAGACGGTCAACGGCGACCCGGAGGGCTTCGCCGCCGTCATCGCGGAGTTCACGGGCATGCCCGAGGCCGTCGCCCTCGAGCTGCGGCTCGAGCGCCTCTCGGGCGAGCTGGACCCGCAGATCATCACGGACCTCAGCGCGCTCGCCGTGGAGTACGGCTTCATCGAGAACGAGCCCGACCTCGACACGGTCATCGTCAAGTAACGCACGCCGCTCGACCCGAACGGAGCAAGCCGTCGTGACTGCCGTACCCGACACGGTGACCCGTGTCGTCCAGACGGCGCAGCGCCGGAGCAGGCGGCGGGCCTACCGACCCCGCCGCCTGCTCCTCGGCCTCGCCGGAGTCCTGATCCTTCTCGGCGCGTGGGAGATCGTCTCGCGGACGGGGGTCGTCGACCCGCGGTACTTCCCGCCGGCGACCGCCGCCCTGGCGCAGCTCGGCGTGAACTTCACGCTGACCGGCTTCTGGTCGGCCGTCGGCGTGACCGTGGGGACGTGGGCGCTCGGCATGCTGATCGCCTTCGTGCTGGCGGCGCCGCTCGGCGTGATCATCGGCCTGTCGCCGTTCCTCACGAAGCTCACGCGATCGACGGTGGAGTTCCTGCGGCCGATCCCGTCGGTGGGCCTGATCCCGCTCGCGGTGCTCGTGTTCGCGGTGCCCCTGCACCAGAGCCTGCTGATCGTCGTCTACGGCGCCTTCTGGCAGATCTTCGTGCAGGTGCTGTACGGCGTCGCCGACGTCGATTCCGTGGCGATGGCGACCGCGCGCAGCTACGGATTCACCTGGATCCAGCGGGTGCGCGACGTGGTGTTCCCCACGATGCTCCCGTACCTCGTCACCGGCGTGCGCCTCGCCTCGGCGGTGGCGCTGATCCTCACGATCACCGCCGAGCTCGTGGTCGGCGGCGACCCGGCGGGCCTCGGGCGCGAGGTTGCCCTGTCGCGCGACGCCGGTCTGTACGAGTCGACGTACGCCCTCGTGATCGCCACGGGCCTGCTCGGCATGGTCATCAACCTGGGCGTGCGCTTCGCCGAGCGGCGTCTGCTCTCGTGGCACCAGTCGGTTCGAGGGGAGCTGTGATGCGCAAGCCGCTGATGTCCGTGGGCTACGCGCTGGGCCTGCCCATCGTCCTCATCGCGCTGTGGTGGCTGCTGTCCGCCGACGCCGCGAGCCCGTTCGTGCCCAAGCCCGTGCCGCTCGTGACGACGTTCATCGACACGTGGATGGGCGACAAGCTCTTCACCGACGTGCTGCCCAGCCTCGGGCGCTTCGCGATCGGCACCGCGCTGGCCATCGTGCTCGGCATCGTGGTCGGCCTCTGCGTGGGCGTCAACCAGACGCTCCGCTCGCTCACCGAACCCGTCTTCGAGTTCTTCCGCGCCGTGCCGCCGCCGGTCCTCATCCCGATCCTCGGTCTGCTGATCGGCGTCGGGGACGAGATGAAGATCGCCGTGATCGTGCTGGGCGCGATCTGGCCGGTGCTGCTGAACACCATCGAGGGCGTGCGCGCCACCGATTCGGTCCAGACCGAGACGAGCCGCTCGTACGGCATCTCCGGGTTCAACCGCCTGCGATACCAGGTGGTCCCCTCCGCCGCCCCGCAGATCATGGCGGGCGTGCGACAGGCGCTCCCGATCGGCATCATCCTCATGGTGATCAGCGAGATGTTCTTCTCGTCGTCGGGACTGGGCTTCTCCATCATCGAGTTCCAGCGCCGGTTCGCGATCGCCCCCATGTGGTCGGGCATCGTGCTGCTGGGTCTCATCGGCTTCGCGGTCTCGATGCTGTTCAAGCTCGTCGAGCGCCGCCTCCTGCGCTGGTACTACGGACTGAAGGACATCGAGAATGGCTCCTGACATCGACATCACCGCCGGCCTCGGCAAGGGCCGCACGCTCCCGGAGGGCGAGGCGCTGCTCTCGGTCCGCGGCCTGAAGAAGGTGTACGACACCGACGGCGGCGGCATCGAGGCCGTGCGCGACCTCACCTTCGACCTCGGCAAGAACGAGCTCGTGTGCCTCGTCGGGCCGTCCGGCTCGGGCAAGACGACGCTGCTGAAGTGCATCGCCGGACTGCTGGAGCCCACGAGCGGCACCGTCACGCTCGACGGCAAGCGCGTCACGGGGCCGCCGAAGAAGATGGCCGTGGTGTTCCAGGAGTACGGCCGCTCGCTGTTCCCGTGGCTGCGCGTGGCCGACAACGTGGAGCTGCCGCTCAAGAACGCCGGCGTGCCCAAGGCGAAGCGGAAGGAGCTCGTGGCGGAGGCCCTGGAGAGCGTCGGGCTCTCGCACGCGACCAAGCAGTACCCGTGGCAGCTGTCGGGCGGCATGCAGCAGCGCGTCGCGATCGCCCGCGCGATCGCGTACCAGCCGGAGGTGCTGCTCATGGACGAGCCCTTCGCGGCCGTCGATGCGCAGACCCGCGCCGATCTCGAGGACCTCGTCCGCTCGATCCGCGAGCGGCTGGGGGTCACCGTGCTGTTCGTGACCCACGACATCGACGAGTCGGTGTACCTGGGCACGCGCGTGATCATCCTCTCCTCGTCGCCCACCGTGGTGCAGGAGGACCTCGTGATCGACCTGCCCGAGCAGCGCGATCAGCTGGAGACCCGCGCGCTGCCCCGCTTCACGGAGCTGCGGCACCACGTGTACGAGCAGATCCAGCTGGCCAAGCAGGGCTTCCGCCCGGATGACACGCGGGTCGGCTGACGTGCCGACACCGAGCGCCGCGAGCCGCCCCGGTCTGACGCCGGGACTGCTCGCGGCGCTCGGTTTCGTCGCGATGGCCGGTTCGGTGTCCACCGATCTGTACCTGCCGGCGTTCCCCAGCCTGCAGGCGCACTTCGGCGTGACCGAGGCGGCCGTGCAGCTCACGCTCACGGCGTTCCTCATCGGCGCCGCCGTGGGGCAGTTCACGGTCGGCACGGTGTCGGACGCGCTCGGGCGGCGCCGCACGCTCGTGATCGCCCTCGGCCTGTTCTCGGCCGTCGGCTTCCTCGCCGCCGCGGCGCCGTCGCTGGAGTGGCTCGTCGCGCTGCGCCTGGCGCAGGGGCTGACGGGTTCGGTCGGGGCGGCGCTCGCCCGCGCGATCGTGGCCGACCTCGAGCAGGGCGACCGCGCGGCCCGCGGCATCAGCTTCCTCATCGCGATGATGGGGCTGGGGCCGGTGTTCGGCAGCCCGCTGGGGGCGCTCCTGACCCAGGTGGGCGGGTGGCGCCTGGCCCTCGTCGGTCTCGCCACCGTCGCGGCGGCGATGTTCGTCACCGCGCTGCTGTTCGTCCGCGAGAGCCTGCCGCCCGAGCGCCGCCATCCCGCTCGCGTGCTGCCCCTGCTGCGTAACCTCGGCACCCTCGGGCGGGACGGCGCGTTCCTCGGCTTCGCGTTCGCGTACGCGCTGTCGTACGCCGCGATGATGGTCTACATCGGCTCGTCGTCGTTCGTCGTGCAGCGCGTGTTCGGGCAGTCCTCGCTGGTGTACGCGCTGACGTTCGCGGCCAGCTCCCTCGCATTCGTCGCCGGCGCGTGGATCAACGGCCGGCTGGTGTCGCGCGTCGGGGCGCTCACGATGATCCGCATCGCCCACGGCGCGGCCCTCGCCGCCGCGCTGGCCCTCGTCGCGCTCGCGCTCGCCGGCGCCCTGTCGATCTGGGCCTGGGTGCCGCTGGCGTGCGTGTTCGTCGCCGGCTGTGCCGCAGGCATGGGCAACGGCTCCGCGCTCACGCTGCGTCGCGCCGCGCTCACCGCGGGCGCGGGCTCGGCCGTGCTGGGGCTGTTCCAGTACACCGTGGGCGCCGTCGCGTCCCCGCTCGGCGGCGCGATGGGCGGCGGCACCGCCCTTCCCACGGTGATCGGCATGGCCGCGGTGGCCGCGCTGGCCACGCTCGCCGTCACGCTCGGGCGCACCATCGAGCGCCGCACCCCCTAGCCCCCGCCTCCGGGGTCGACGAGCGGAGACGGGTCGAGCGAGCGCAGCGAGCGGAGATCTGGGGTTGTGGCCTCAGGTCTCGGCTCCGCCGCTGCGCGGCTCCGCTCGACCCGTCTCCGCTCCGGCGCTCCGCGCCTCCGGTCGACGAACGGTTGGGCTCGTCGACCGAGCGGAGCGAGCGGAGACGGATCGAGCGAGCGAAGCGAGTCGAGATCTAAGGGTTCAACCCCTGTGGTCTCGGCTCCGCGCCTGCGGCGCTGCGCTCGACCCGTCTCCGCTCCGCGGCTCCGCCGCTCCGGTCGACGAGCGGCGTAGGTGCAGGTCGTCGGAGGGGGTGGTGTCTGTCGTCGGGGCGGTGGGGCGGGTGTGACCCGCTGGGGCGGATGCGGCCATGTCAGGCGCGATGATCCGACAACTGAGCATCCGTTCCGACAAGTTGAACCCCCACGGCTCGTCGACCGAGCGGAGCGAGCGGAGACGGATCGAGCGAGCGGAGCGAGTCGAGATCAAAGGGTTCAACCCTCAGGTCTCGACTCCGCCGCTTCGCGGCTGCGCTCGACCCGTCTCCGCTCCGCGGCTACGCCGCTCCGGTCGACGAGCGGCGTGGGTGCAGGTCGTCGGAGGGGTGGTGCCGGTCGTCGGATCGGTGGGGCGGGTGTGACCCGCTGAGGCGGATGCGACCGCTTCAGGGCCGTGATCCGGCAACTGAGCGCCCGATCCGACGGTTGAACCCCCCGGCTCGTCGACCGAGCGGAGCGAGTGGAGACGGATCGAGCGAGCGAAGCGAGTCGAGATCTGGGGGTTGAACCCTCCGCGGGGGTCAGGGGAGGGGGATGACGATGTCGTTGATGTCGGGGGCGGGGCGGTCCCAGAGGGCGGTGAACTCCGTGGCGAGGCGGTCCTCGAGGCCGGCGAGCTGGGTGACGCGGAAGATCGTGGCGGCGCCCGTGAGGTCGCGGCCCGCGTCGCGCGCGTCCTTGGCGAAGCCGTGCGCGAGGGCGCGGGTCCAGGCCTCGGTCGCGGCCTTCATGGCGGCGTAGTTGGCGCCGCCGGCGAGCGGGCGGGCCACCGCCGTGGACGACACGACCGCCAGGCGCGCGGCGGGCGAGGCCAGCAGCCGCAGCCACAGCGCGCGCGACACGTGACGCCAGGCCGTGAGCGAGGTCTCCAGCACCGCCCAGTCGGCGTCGCTCTGCCCGGGGATGCCGCCCCCGCCCCGCCAGCCGCCCACCAGGTGCAGCACGCCGTCGACGTCCCCGATCCGTTCGGCCGCGCGATCGACGTCCGCCTCCTCGGTGAGGTCGACCGTGATGGTCTCGAACCCGTCGTCGGCGAACGCGGCGAGCTTGTCGGCGCTGCGACCGGCGACGATCGCGTGCGCCCCGACCTCGCGCAGCCGCCGCGCCGCGGCCCAGCCCGCCTCGCTCGTGCCGCCCGCCAGCAGCACCCGTCGTCCCGAAGCACCCGTCATGCCCACAGCGTAGATCCGCGATCGCGCGTTGAGCGGATCAGGCCAGGCGCAGCACGCGATCCGTGGGGGAGAGGTCCGTGGGGCGATGCGAGACGAGCACGGTGATCCGCCCACCCGAGGCGCGGCGGATGTCGGCCATCATCGCCTCGGCGGTGGGGGCGTCGAGGTGCGCGGTCGGCTCGTCGAGCAGCAGCACGCCCGCGCGGCTGAGGAGGGCGCGCGCGACGGCGAGGCGCTGGCGCTCGCCGCCCGAGAGCGCCGACCCGGCCGTGCCCACGCGCGTGTCGAGGCCGTCGGGGAGCGCCGCCAGCAGCGGGCCGAGCCCCGCGCGCGCGAGCGCGTCGCGCATCTCGTCGTCCGTGGGCGCGTCGGCGCGATCCCGCGCGAGCAGCAGGTTGCCGCGCAGCGTGGAGTCGAACACGAACGCCTCCTGCGGGCACCAGGCCACGCGCGTGCGCCACGCGTCGGCATCGAGCCGGGGCAGCGGCGTGCCGTCGGCCCGGACCTCGCCGCGGGTCGCGGGCAGCGCGCCCATCAGCACCGACAGCAGCGTGGACTTGCCGGAGCCGCTGGGCCCGTGCACCACGAGCCACTCGCCCGCCGCCGCGGCCCCCGACAGGCCCTCGAACACCGGGCGATCGGTGCCGGGGTACCGCGCCGCGACGTCGTCGAGCACGAGCGAGCGGACGGAATCGGCGGGCGCGACGTCGCCGGTGAGCGCCGGGGGCACCGGCTCGAGCACCGGGCCGAGCCCGCGCAGCACGGCGCGCAGGGCGGGCAGGCGGTGCACGGCGCCGACGAGCGCGCCGACCGGCTCGAGCGCCGCGAGAGCGAGCAGCGCGACCACCGCGAGCCGCTCCGCCGGCAGCTGCGGGGCGAGCACCGCGGGGGCGATCGCGAGCAGCGAGGTCGCCAGGGTCGCCACCGCCAGCCCGGTGCCCGAGCCCCACGCGGCGGACCGCTCCGCGCGCGCCAGGCGAGCGGCGGTGCCGTCGAGCCGGGCGAGCGCGGCCGCCACGGGCGCCTCCCCGTTGCCGCGCAGATCGTCGGCGGCGTCGGCCAGCGCCGCGGTGCCGCGGACGATCGCCGAGCGCTCGCGCACCCCCGCCGACCCCGCACCGCGCTCGGCCGCGATCGCGAGCGCGGCGCCGCCCGCCGCGGCGACGGCGAGCGTCGCGCCCACCACGAGGGTCAGCGGCGGGGCGACGACGGCCGTCGCGACAGTGATGCCGACGATCGACAGCGCCCCGATCGCGATCGGCGGCAGCGTGCGCGGCAGCTGGTCGCGCAGCTCGTCGGCGCGGGCGACGAGGTAGTCCACGGGGGTGCCGCCCTCGAGCAGCCGCCGGGATCCCGCGCCGCGGGAGGCGATCGCGCGCCACAGGTGCACGCGCAGCGCGTCGATCACCCGGAAGGCGGCATCGTGCGTCGCCAGGCGCTCGACGTACCGTCCCACCGCGCGGCCGATCCCGAAGAAGCGGACGCCGACGATCGCCACGAGGAGGTACATGATGTACTCCTCCTCGCTCGCCCGCACGATCAGCCAGCCCGACACCGCCGTGAGCGCCAGCCCCATGCCGGTGGCGACGAGGCCGAGCAGGACCGCCGCGATCGCGCGCCACCGCGCCGGCCGAAGCACCCGGGCCAGCAGCGCCGCCGCGCCGGGGCCGACCCGTTCCTCGCGGGCCCCGCCCGCCCCGCGACCGGTCGGGATCCGCTCGTCGACCGGAGCGGCCGAGCCGCGGAGCGCAGACGGGTCGAGCGGAGCGCGCAGCGCGGAGTCGAGACCGGCCGCACCGACGGACACCGTGCGCTCGGCCAGCGCGAGCGTCTCGGGCTCGTGGGTCGCGAGGACCACCGTGGCGCGGTCGGCGCGGCGGCGGATCGCGGCGCGCACGCGCTCGGCCGCGGCGGCATCGAGGTGCGCGGTGGGCTCGTCGAGCACGAGGAGCGTGGCGCCGGCGTCCACGCGCGCGAGGGCCCGGGCGACGGCGAGGCGGCGCTGCTCGCCGGGGCTGAGCTCCGCGATCGCCGCGTCGGCGACGTGCGCGAGGCCGACCTCGCCGAGCGCGGCACCCGGGTCGGCGGCGCCGTACAGTGCAAGCTCCGCGCGGGGCGTGGCGGCGAAGGGCCGCGGCGCCTGGGGCGACCAGGCCACGGCCGCGGGGTCGACGCCCGAGATCGTGCCGGACACCTCGGCGCCCGCGGGCAGCGATCCGGTGAGCGCGGCGAGCAGCGTGGACTTGCCGGAGCCGCTGGGCCCGGTGATCGCGACGATGCCGCCGAGATCGGCGCTCAGCCCGGCGATGACGGGAGCGGGGCGACCGGCGTGGCGGATCGCGAGGTCGCGGATCCGGACCGCCGCGCTCGCGCCCCGCACGTCCGCCGCGGGCGCGCGCCGCACGTCCGCCGCGGGCGCGCGCCGCAGCAGCGCCGTTACCCGCGCGAGGGCCGACAGCCCGTTCTGCGACGCGTGGAACGCCGTGCCCACGTCGCGCAGCGCGGCGTAGATCTCCGGGGCGAGGATGAGCGCGAGCAGCGCGGGCTCGAGCGGCACCGTGCCGTGCAGCAGGCGCAGGCCGAGGAAGACGGCGATGACCGCCACCGAGAGGGTCGCGATCAGCTCGAGGGCCAGCGCCGACAGGAACGCGGTGCGCAGCGTGCCGAGCGTGCGCTCCCGGTACTCGCGCTGGATCCGATCGAGCGAGCGCGTCTGCTCCTCGACGCGGCCCAGGCCCACGAGCACCGGCAGCCCGCGCGCGAGCTCGGTGAGGTGATCGGCCAGGCGGGTGAGGGCGGCGGTCGCCTCGTCGGTGCGCTCCTGGGTGTGGCGGCCGATGAGAACCATGAACACCGGAATCAGCGGCACGGTGAGCACCACGATCAGGGCGCTCACCGCATCGGCACCGAGGATCCGCAGACCGATCACCGCGGGGATCGCGACGGCGGCGATCATGGCCGGCAGACTCTGCGTGTAGTACTCGTCGAGGTCGTCCAGGCCCTCGGAGGCGAGGACGACGATGCCGCCGTGCCGCTCGGCGCCCGGCTCGCCCGCACCGCCCGCGGCGATGCGCCGCCACAGCCGCGCGCGCAGGTCCCGTTTCACGGCGCTCGCCACGCGGCGCGCCGCGACCTGCGTGGCCCAGCCGGCCCCGGCGCGCAGCAGCGCCCCGCTGGTGCCGAGCAGGAGGATCAGCCGCACATCCGGATCGCCCGCCTGCACGCCCGCGATGCCCCGGGCGACGGCGTCGGCCACGAGCACCAGGCCCACGGCCTTGAGCACCGCGAACAGCCCGAGCCACAGCAGCCGCAGCGGCGGGACGGGGCCCAGGTCGGGCCGCGCGGTCGGCGTGTGCGGGGCCCGCCGCACGGACCACGGGTCGTGCACCGTGGTCTCGATGACGTCCGCCGCGCTCATCGTGCCCCGTCCGTCCCCGCCGCGCTCACTCGGGCCGGGCGCCGGGCCGGGTGCCGGGCCGGGCGCCGGACCGCGCCGACGTCTCCCGCAGGATCGCGGGGATCACGTCGTGCGCGTCGGGGATCATGCCCGGGGCCACGCGCCGGCGGAACACCCAGTACGACCACGCCTGGTAGCCGATCACGATCGGCAGCCCGATGGCCGCGACCACCGTCATCACGGTGAGCGTGTAGTTGCCGCTGGCGGCGTTCCACACCGTGAGCCCATGCGCCGGATCGAGCGTGGACGGCAGCACGTACGGGAACATGCCGGCGAAGATCGATCCCGCCCCGCACAGCGCGAAGCCCGCGTAGCCGAGGAACGCACGGCCCTCCCGGCGGCGTCGCGCCGCACCCCAGCCCGCCAGCGCCGCCACGACGGCGAGGGCGACGAGGGTCCACGACAGCGCATTCCCGCCGTGGCCGACCTGCACCCACAGGGCCCACCCCGCCGCCGGCAGCAGGAGCAGCGGTGCCCACGTCGCGCTGAACCGCGCCGCCCGCTCGCGCACGGCGCCCTCGGTCTTCAGCGCCAGGAAGGTCGATCCGTGCACGAGCGCGAAGCCGACGACGCCGAGCCCGCCGAGCAGCGCCGGAATCGTCAGCCACACGAACGGGTGGCCCACGCGATCGCCGTTGCCGTCGATCGGCAGGCCCGTGGAGGTGACGGCGAGGGCGGCCCCGATGCAGAACGCCACCACGAGCGATCCCCAGCCGAGCGCGCGCGTCCAGAACCGTCGCCAGCGGTCCGAGTGCACCTTGCCGCGGTACTCGATCGACACGGCGCGGAAGATCAGCGCCAGCAGGGTGATCGTGAGCGGGATGTACAGCGCGCTGAACAGCGACGCGTACCAGAGCGGGAACGCGGCGAACAGCGCGGCGCCGGCCGTGATCAGCCACACCTCGTTGCCGTCCCAGACGGGGCCGATCGTGTTGAGCATGGTGCGCCGCTCGCGCTCGTCGCGCGTGCCGAACAGCAGGTGCATGCCGACGCCCAGGTCGAAGCCCTCGAGCAGGAGGAATCCGATCCAGAGCACCGCGATCGCGATGAACCAGACGACGGGAAGAACGTCCATGAGCTGCCTCCGGGTTTCCGTCAGTACGCGAACGCGAGCACGTCGTCGCGTCGATCGTCGTGGGGGGCGTCGGGGCGGTCGTCGTCGTGCGCCGCCAGCTCCGGCATGCCGGAGACCACCCCGCCGCGGATGTATCGCGCCAGCAGCCAGATCTCCACGACGGCGAGCACCCCGTAGACGGCGGTGAGCGCGATCACCGAGAACAGCAGCTCGCCCGCCGTCACGCCCGGCGAGACCGCCGCCGCCGTGAACATGAACACCCCGTCGACGCCCGACGGGTCGGGGTTGGGCGCGACGACGAAGGGCTGGCGGCCGATCTCGGTGAAGATCCAGCCCGCGATGTTCGCGGCGAAGGGGGCGAGGATGCCGAGCAGGGCCAGGCGCATGATCCACGGCGACGCCGGGACCGTGCCGCGGCGCGTCAGCCACAGGGCGACGACCGCCGCGGCGGCCACGATCCCGCCGAGGCCGATCATGAGGCGGAAGCCCCAGTAGGTGACCCACATGGGCGGCACGTACTGCACCTCGGAGCCGGCGCGATCGCCGTAGAGCGCGTCGTCCGGGATCGTCTCGCCGTACTGATCGACGTAGCGCGGCTCGAGGTCATTGATGCCGGGCATGTCGGCGCCGAAGTCGCCCGTGCCGAGGAAGCCGAGCAGCCCGGGGATCTCGATGAGCGTGACGACGTCCTCGCAGTCGGTGGCGCCCGGGTCGCCGATCGAGAGCACCGAGAACGACGACCCCGTGTGGCAGGCGGCCTCGGCCGCCGCCATCTTCATCGGCTGCTGCTCGTACATGAGCTTGCCCTGGATGTCGCCGGTCGCCACCGTGCCCGCGAAGCCGACGATCGCCACGACCGCCCCGATGCGCAGCGATCGCAGCCAGACGCCGTGGTCCTTCTCGTCCCGGCCCGGCACCGTCGGCGCGGCACCCACGACGACCGCGCCGGTGGCGTCGACGGTGTCGATCCCGTCGTGCCGGCGCCGCCACAGGTGGTACCAGCTGATGCCGAGCAGGAACATGCCCGCCACGACGAGCGCGCCGCACACCGTGTGCGTGAAGGCGGCGATCGCGGTGTTGTTGGTGAGCACCGCCCAGATGTCGGTCATGACCGGGCGGCCGTCGGGGCCGAGCTCCACGCCGACCGGGTGCTGCATCCACGAGTTCGCCACGATGATGAAGTACGCCGAGATCCACGATCCGATCACGGCGCACCACAGCGCCATCAGGTGCAGGCCCTTGCGCAGCCGGCCCCAGCCGAAGATCCAGACGCCGAGGAACGTCGACTCCGCGAAGAACGCCAGCAGGCCCTCGAGCGCGAGTGGAGCGCCGAAGACGTCGCCCACGAAGCGGGAGTACTCGCTCCACGCCATGCCGAACTGGAACTCCTGGACCAGGCCCGTCGCGACGCCGACGATGAAGTTGATCAGGTAGAGCTTCCCCCAGAACTTCGTCATCCGCAGGTACCGCTCGTCCCCCGTGCGGACCCAGCGGGTCTGCAGGATCGCGACCATCATGCCGAGGCCCAGCGTGAGCGGGACCATGAGGAAGTGGTAGACGGTCGTGATGCCGAATTGCCAGCGCGCGATGTCGAGCGGATCCACCGCTGCCCCCTTCAGTCGGAGTGTGCGTCGCTGTGATTCTACGCCGTGTAGAAGTAGTTCGACAGAGGTGCGAAGAGTTTATTTCGACCGTGCGTAGAACATCTTCGGCCGCGGGTAGAATAGGAGGAGCTCGAGTGGCGGGAAGGGGTGAACATGGCGAATCTCGGTGATCTGGAGCGGGCCGTCATGGACGTCGTCTGGGACGCGGACGAGCCCCTCACGGCGTACGACGTGAAGGACGCCCTGGAGACGGCCGGCCGCGACCTCGCGGCGACGACGCTGCTCACCGTGCTGTCGCGGCTCGACAAGAAGGGCTTCGTCGCCTCCGATCGCTCCGCTCGGCCGCACAAGTACCGCGCGCTGGGCTCGCGCGAGGACCACATGGCCGAGCTCATGCACGAGGTGCTCGGGGTGGCCGACGACCGCAGCGCGGTGCTCGCGCGCTTCGTCGGCGGCGTGTCCGAGGAGGACGCCGCCACGCTCCGCCGTCTGCTCAGCGGCTCCCGCTGACGCCGTCGCGCTCCGGGAGCGCGATCACGCGCTGAGCCGGCGGAACCGATCGTGCATGCGGTCGCGCCGCGACGACGCCTTGGCCGTCTGATCCGTCCCGAGCGATCCGCTGCCGGCGACCTTGAGGATCGCGCGCGCGAGGGTCTCGTCGGGCTGCGTGCGACGGGCCACGTCATCGGCGAGCATCTCCACGAGCGCCGCCACCTCGGTCTCCGCCCGCGCCGCGATGGGGAACCACGGCAGCGCCTGCCGCCACGCCTTGAAGGCGACCAGCAGGATCTCGTGCCGTTGCTCCACGTGCGCGCGCTCGTGGGCGGTGACGGCCGACAGCTCGTCGTGATCGAGCTCGTCCAGCAGGCCGCGACTGAGCACGGTCACCGATCCGATCCCCTTCGGCAGGCAGTACGCCACGGGCGCGACGTCGTCGAGCACGCGGGTGCGGGTGCGCTCCGGGTCGGGCGTGCTCAGCAGCAGGAGCAGCTCGAGGTGGCGCCGTCGCTGTCGCTCGAACGACACGATGGCCGCGATCAGGTGGCCGAGCAGGTACGCGGCGAGGGCGGCGGCGGGCACGGCGGCCAGCCACGGATGCGCGGGGACGATCGCCAGGCCGACAAGCCAGAGCGCGCCGATCATCGAGAACCCACCGGCCAGGGCGATGCCCTGCCACAGCAGCAGGGCGATGACCGGGTGTCGCGGCGGCCAGGCCGCGCGAGACAGCGCGACCGGCACCGGCCACGCCAGGGCGACGGCCACGAGCGCGCACGCCGCGGCGATCGCCAGATCCACCGCGGTCACGCTCACTCCTCCAGCCTATGCGCCCCCTCCTGCGGTCCCCCCGCGGGTTCGGGGTGCCCGGGCGCCGGGGTGCCGCCCGCACAACTACGGCAGATCCGGGCGCTTCTTGCCATTTCGGCCGCAGTAGGGGTGGTTGGCCGGCGGATTGCCGTAGTTGTGCGGGGGCCGGGGGTCAGCCGCGGATGAGGCGGATGGTGGCGCGCTCCAGGGCGAGCTGGCGTGCATCGGCGTCGGGGTAGCGGCGGCGCACGGCGTTCGCGATCGTGCGGTCCTCCTCGAACGCGGCGACCACCCGCGGATCGACGTACGACGCGCGCGCGACGGCCGGCGTGTTGCCGAGGAACGCGGCGACCTCGCGCATCGTGCTCGCGACCGCACGCTTGCGCGCGCTCGCCGACGCCCCCGGCACGTGGTGCTCGGCGAGGTCGGCGGCGGCCAGCACCGTCCCGTGCCACGTGCGGAAGTCCTTCGCGGTGGCGTCGGTGCCGGTCGACTCGCGCACGTAGTCGTTGACGATCGCGGGCGTCAGCCGGCGCCAGCCGTCGGTGCCGCGGAACGCCAGCAGCGCGGCCTCGTCGTCGCGGCGGCGCCGCATCGTCTCGATCGCGGTGCGCACCGGCTCGTCGTCGATCTTGATGCGGTGCGTGATGCCCGACTTCCCCGTGAACCGGAAAACCAGCACGTCGCCCGTGCGCCGCACGTGTGCCCGCTCGAGCGTGGTGAGGCCGTAGCTGCCGTACCGGTCGCCGTACACGTCGTCGCCGATGCGGAAGCAGCCGAGATCCAGCAGCCGCACCGCCACCGCGCACGCGCGCTCGAGCGGCATCCCGTCGAGCGCGAGGTGCTCGCGCAGCATCGGACGCGCGCGCCCGAGCGCCGCGCCGAAGTCGAGCACGCGATCGAACTTGGCCGCGTCCCGCCGCGCGCGCCACTGCGGGTGGTACAGGTACTGCCGCCGCCCCGCATCGTCCGTGCCGACCGCCTGCAGGTGCCCGTTCTCGTGCGGGGTGATCCACACATCGCGCCACGCGGGCGGGATCGCGAGGGCGCGGATCCGCTCGGCCGCCTCCGCCGGAAGGCGGGCGCCGGACTCATCCAGGTACACGAACCCGCGCCCGGACCGCCGACGCGTCCAGCCGGGCTGATCCGGGAACGTGCGGCGGAGTCGGACCATGCCGCCAGTATCGCGGGCACCCGCGCCGGCCGTCGCGGGGTTGACACCGCTTCGCGTTCTCCCGGGTGATCCCTCGATCTCGGCTCGCTGCGCTCGCTCGACGAGCCGCACGGCTTAACCGTCGGATCGGGTGCTCGGTTGACGGACCACCGCCGCTGGGGAGGTCGCATCCGCCTCAGCGGGTCACACCCGCCCCACCGATCCGACGACCTGCACCACTGCTCCGACGACCTGCACCTACCGGTCGTCGACCCGGAGGCGCGCAGTGCCGGAGCGGAGACGGGTCGAGCGCAGCGCAGCGGCGGAGCCGAGACCTGAGGCCACAACCCTCGATCTCGACTCGCTTCGCTCGCTCGATCCGTCTCCGCTCGCTTCGCTCGGTCGACGAGCCGTACGGGTTCACCTCGTCGGATTGGGTGCGCGGTTGGCGGATCATCGCCACTGCGGCGGTCGCATCCGCCTCAGCGGTTCACACCCGCCCCACCGATCCGACGACCGGCACCGCGCCTCCGACGACCTGCACGCACCCACCGCTCGTCGACCGGAGCGGCGGAGCCGCGGAGCGGAGACGGGTCGAGCGGAGCGCCGGAGGCGCGAAGCCGCGACCACAGGCTTGAACCCTCGATCTCGGCTCGCTGCGCTCGCTCGATCCGTCTCCGCTCGCTTCGCTCGGTCGACGAGCCGCGAGCTCAGCGCTCGAGGCGGTCGAAGACGTGGCGGTCGCGGCCGACGGCGAGCCCGAGCCCTACCTGCGCGACGGCGTTCGCGGCGAGGAACACCCACGACGCCACCCAGCCGCCCGTGAGGGTGTGCAGCGCGCCGAAGGTGATCGGCGCGAGCGCGGCGATCACGTACCCGACCGACTGCGCCATGCCCGACAGCGCCGAGGCGGTGTGGTGATCCCGGGCGCGGGTGGCCATGAGCGTCAGGGCGCACGCGATCGACCCGCCGCTGCACAGGCCGGCGAGCACGATCCACACCAGCAGGCCGCCGGGAGCCAGGAGGATGCCGCAGAACCCGACGACCGCGAACACGGGAAGCACGGCAGGGACCCACTTCTCCATGCGCCCGCGCATCACGAGCGGCACCGCGAGCGAGCCGATCACCCCGACGATCTGGAAGATCATGACGTCGAAGCCCGCGACGACCTCGCTGCGGCCGAGGGAGCGCGAGTAGGGCGCGAGCCACGTGATCATGACGTAGAACGAGTTCGCCTGCACGCCCATGTACAGGCCGACGAGCCACGCGACCGGGTCGCCCCACACGCTCGGGCCGCGGTCGGCGCGGCGCACGAACGGCCGGCCCGGATCGGCGCCGAAGCGGCGCATGTGCAGGATCCACAGCGCGAGGGCGATCGGCAGGGTCCCCGCCACGGCCAGCAGCGCGATGCGCCACCCGGCGCCGCCACCCGACGGCTCGACGGCGTGCGAGATCGGCACCACGAGCCCCGACGCGAGGGCGCCGCAGCCGGCGAACAGCGCCGTGTAGATGCTCGTCACGAGCGGCACGCGGGTGCCGAACGAGCGCTTCACGACCGCGGGCAGCAGCACGTTCGCCACGGCGAGCGCGATGCCCACGAGCAGGGTGCCGAACCAGAGCGAGAACACGGGGCCGGGGAGGGACCGGACGGAGGTGCCGATCACCAGCAGCAGCAGCGACCACAGCACGACCCGGTTCAGCCCGAACCGGTGCGACAGGGGGTGCGCGAAGGTCGACAGCACCGCCCACGTGAACACCGGCACCGACGTCAGCATGCTCAGCGTCGCGACCGTGCTCCCGGTCGTCTCGCTCATCTGCTCGAGCAGCGGCCCCACGCCCGTGATCGTCACGCGCATGTTCACGCCGATGACGCAGATCGCCGCCAGCAGCAGCGCGAGCGAGACGCCCCGGCCGGGGGTGGTGCGGGTCTCGTTCGCCTCGGTGCTCACGTGGCGACTCTATCCCTCAACACGTAGGGATCACCGCGGCAGCGGCCAGCCGGTGTACGCCTCGGCGAGGTACGTCATGCCGGCGGTGCTGTCGGTGACGGTGCGCAGCTCCGCCACCTGGCGGCGCCGATCGAAGTCCGACGCGTCGGGCACGGTGTGCAGCATCGAGGTCATCCACCACGAGAACTGCTGCGCCTTCCACACGCGCCGCAGCGCGGTGTCGGCGAACTCCTCGAGCGGCCGCTCGTCGTTCTCGAGCAGCAGCGCGCGGATCGCCCGGTCCAGCAGCACCACGTCGGCGACCGCGAGGTTCATGCCCTTCGCGCCCGTGGGCGGCACGGTGTGCGCGGCGTCGCCCACGATGACCGTGCGCCCCTTGCGGAGCTGGTAGGCGACGAAGCTGCGGAAGCGCAGCACGTCGCGCTGGAAGATCCGGCCCTCGTGCAGGTCGGTTCCCGGCGTGCGCCGCTGCAGCTCCTCCCAGATCTGCGCCTCGCTGAGCGCGTCCGGGTCGGCCTCCGGGTCGCACTGGAAGTACATGCGCTGCACCGTGGGGCTGCGCTGGCTGATGAGCGCGAACCCGTCGGGGGAGTTGCTGTAGATGAGCTCGTCGGCGCTGGGCGGGGCCTCGCACAGGATGCCGAACCACGCGAACGGGTACTCGCGGAAGTACCCGCCGTGCGAGCCCACGACGGCCTGGCGCACCACGCTGCGCGAGCCGTCGGCGCCCACGACGATGTCGGCCTCGATCGTGAACTCCGCCCCGTCGGCATCGATCGCGACCACCCGCGGCCGATCGCTCTCCGGGTCCTCGACGCGCTGCGCGGTGACGCCGAAGCGGAGGTCCTGGCCGCCCTTCAGGCGGGCGGCGATGAGGTCGATGAGCACCTCGTGCTGCGGGTACAGCCACACGTTCCGCCCGATCAGCGAGGTGAAGTCGATGTGGTGCAGCTCGCCGTCGAAGCCGAGGTAGATGCCGTCGTGACGATCGCCCACGGTGAGCACGCGATCGGACGCGCCCGTCTCGTGCAGCACCTCCACCGTGCCCTGCTCAAGGATGCCCGCGCGGATCGTCGTCTCGATCTGCTCGCGGGTGCGGGAGTCGATCACGATCGAGGAGATGCCGGCGTCAGCCAGCAGGTGCGACAGCAGCAGTCCGGCGGGACCGGCGCCGACGATCGCGACCTGGGTGCGCTCCGTCGCTGCGGCGGACTCGGTGCTGCGCATGGCGTCTCCTTCGACAGGTCGGGTGCCGCCCGGCGGCGGGGGCGGATGCTCACGAGTGTCATCCGCGCCGCAGCCGCCGTGGTCGTTGCCTCCCAGTGAGTGGGATAACATCGTCGCCGCACTGTCGCCGACCCGAAGGACGAGGATGTCGAACTCCCCCCGCCGCACCCTGCTGAGCGGTCCCCCCGCGACCACGAACTCCCTGGGCGTGGTCACCGCCAGCCGCTGGATGGTCTTCCTGTGCTGGTTCACCGTCGTGTTCGAGGGCTACGACATCGTCGCCCTCGGCGCCGCGATCCCGACGCTCACGGCCCACGCCGGCATGGACGTCGCCGCGCTCAACGTCGTCGTCACGCTGTCGCTCGTCGGGGTCGGCGTCGGGGCCGCCGCGATGGGCCCGATCTCCGACCGGTTTGGGCGCCGCTGGCCGCTGATCATCGCCGCGCTCAGCTTCTCGATCTTCACGTTGCTGCTGCCGCTGTTCCCGAACCCCGCGGCGATGGGCGTGCTGCGGCTCGTGGCGGGCCTCGGGCTCGGCGGCTGCATGCCCGTCGCGCTGGCGATGATGCAGGAGGCCGCTCCGCCGGAGCGCCGCTCGCGCGCGAACGGCCTCGTGATGACGGGGTACCACGTGGGCGCCGTCGCCGCCTCGCTCGTGGCGCTGTGGGTCGGCCAGGCGTGGGAGCTGCTGTTCTTCGTGGGCGGGGGCCTGGGCGTGATCCTCTCGGTGATCATGTTCTTCCAGCTGCCCGAGACCGCGTTCCACAAGGTCGCCGCGGCCGAGGTCGTGGCGGCCGCCGGCGCGAAGCCCGGCGTGCTCGACACGCTGCGGCCCCGCTACCTGCGCGCGACGATCGGCCTCTGGGTCGCGAACTTCATGGGCCTCGTGCTCATCTACGGCCTGAACTCGTGGCTGCCGAAGGTGATGACGGCCGCCGGATACCCCGTCGCGAACTCGCTCGTGATGCTGTTCATCTTCAACGTGGGCGCGATCGCGGGCATCGTGATCTCCGGCCGGCTCGCCGACGCGAAGGGCATCAAGGGCGTCGCGCTGGCGTGGTTCGCCGCCGCGACCGTGCTGCTGCTCGTGCTCGCGATCCGCATGGACAACGAGTTCCTGCTCAACGCCGTGATCTTCGTCTCGGGTGTGTTCGTGTTCTCGACCTCCGTGCTGCTGTACGCGATGGCCGGGTACATCTACGAGAAGCGCCTGGTCGGCACCGGCATCGGTCTCACCTCGGGCATCGGGCGCTTCGGCGCGATCATCGGGCCGTACATCTTCGGCCTCATGATCGCCGCCGGCAGCGGCTACCCCGGCGTGTTCTTCGTGTGCGCGGGAGCCGCCGTGATCGGCCTGCTGGTGGTGCTGCAGATCCCCGTCCGCCGCGAGGGCGAGCACCCCGCCGACGCCGAGCGCCCATCGTCATGACCGACGGCGGGGAGGGCACGCTCGACCGGGCGCTGCGCGTGCTCGCCTGCTTCGGCGAGGACGAGCCGGAGCTCGGCGCGACGCGGCTCGGCGAGCTCACGGGCCTGTCCCCGTCCACGCTGCACCGGCTGCTCGCGCGCATGGTCGACCTCGGCCTGCTCGCGCGGGTGCCGGGCCGGCGGTACGTCGTGGGGCAGCGCCTGTTCGAGCTCGGCGAGCTCTCCCCCCTCGCGCTGCGGCTGCGCGAGACGGCGCTGCCCCACATGCAGCGCCTGTACGAGGCGACCGGCGAGAACGTGCACCTCGCGGTGCTCGACGCGCCGAGCCCGGCGGAGGCGACGGCGCTGTTCGTGGGCCGCGTCACGGGCCACGGCTCGATTCCCACGATCAGCCGGATGGGCGGCCGCCTCGCGCTGCACGCCGTCGGCGTGGGCAAGGCCCTGCTCGCGCTGCAGAGCGACGACTGGATCGGCCGGTACTGCGCCGCCGGCCTCGAGCGCGAGACGGTGCACACGATCACCGACGAGGCGGCGCTGCGCGAGGACGTCGAGGCCACTCGGGCGCGGGGCTACGCCTCGGCGCGCGAGGAGATGACGCTCGGCAACGTGTCGATCGCCGCCGCGCTGGGGTCCGTCAGCGGGCTGCCGCCGGCCGCGGTGGGCGTGGTGGCGCACATCGATCGCGCCGACGAGCGGCGGCTGGCGGGTCTCGTCCGGCAGGCGGCGAACGAGCTCACCAAGGCGCTGCGGTGACGATCGCGCGGTACGCTCGAGGCAACTCCCAGTAATCGGGAGGATACGGCTCACGGATGCGGGTCCTGCGTCACCCTGAAACCGCACGTACCCGTCGAAGGAGACACCATGGCTGAGACCCCCGCGGCCGCCCCGGAGTCGCTGCTCGCAGCGCCCGATCAGGCGTCGCAGAGCCAGATCACCGCCGAGATCCAGCAGATCCACGCGGACGCGGCCGCTCGCGTCGCGGCCGGCGAGCAGGTCCCCGGCACCCTGTACGACTTCCCGCCGTACCGCTCCAGCATCCTGCGCCACCCCACGAAGAACCCGAAGCTCGTGGACCCGGAGACGATCGAGCTGTGGAGCCCCGCGTTCGGGCAGCGCGACGTCGCCGCGCTCGAGGCCGACCTGACGCTGCAGCACTCGGGCGAGCCGCTCGGCGAGCGGATCACCGTGGAGGGTCGCGTGCTCGACAGCTGGGGCCGCCCCGTCGCGAACCAGCTCGTGGAGATCTGGCAGGCCAACGCCGCCGGCCGCTACATCCACCAGCGCGACCAGCATCCCGCGCCGCTCGACCCGAACTTCACCGGCGCCGGCCGCACGATCACCGACGCGAACGGCTACTACAAGTTCACGACGATCAAGCCCGGCCCGTACCCGTGGAAGAACCACGTCAACGCGTGGCGCCCCGCCCACATCCACTTCTCGCTGTTCGGCACCGGCTTCACGCAGCGCATCATCACGCAGATGTACTTCCCGGGCGACCCGCTGTTCGCGCTCGACCCGATCTACAACACGATCCGCGACCAGAAGGCCCGCGATGCGCTCATCGCGGCCTACGACCACGACCTCACGGTGCCCGAGTTCTCGATGGGCTACCGCTGGGACATCGTCGTCGACGGCCCCGACGCCACCTGGTTCGAGCCCGAAGAGGGGGAGCACTGAACATGGCACGCGAGAAGACCCTCGAGCCCACGGCCGGCCAGACGATCGGCCCGTTCTTCCGGTTCGGCCTCGAGTACCCGCACATGAACGAGGTCGCGTTCCCGCACAGCCCCGGCGCGATCGTGCTGAAGGGCACGGTCTACGACGGCGACGGCGCCCCGATCCCCGATGCGCTCGTCGAGATCTTCGGTGCCGACGCCGACGGCTCGGTGTCGCGGGCGCGCAGCTCCCTCGCGCGCGACGGCTTCAGCTTCACGGGCTTCGGCCGCTGCATGACCACCGACGAGGGCGGGTACCACTTCTGGACCCGCAACCCGGGCGCGACCGATGCGGGCAAGCCCCCGTTCTTCGCCGCGATCGTGTTCGCCCGTGGCCTGCCGAACAAGCTGCACACGCGGATCTACCTGCCCGAGGCGATCGCCGAGGGTCAGACGGACGCGCTGCTCGACTCGCTCGGCGAGGCGGAGCGGGCGACGCTCGTCGCCACCCGCACCGAGGACGGCCACCTGCAGCACGACATCCACCTGCAGGGCGAGAAGGAGACGGTCTTCCTTGCCTACTGACGGCGTGACCGGGCCCGGGCTCCCCGAGGGGGACCCGGGCTCGGTCGTGCCGTTCGACGTGGGCCTGATGAACCCCGTCGCCGTCGGCCGCGACGACGCCGTCTCGGACGCGGCCTACCTGCGCGCGCTCGTCGAGGCGGAGGTGGCGCTCGTGAAGGCGTATGCCGCCGTCGGCGCCGCCCCCGCCGAGGCAGGCGAGCAGGCCGAGGCGCTGTTCGACGTGCCGATCGGGATCGCGACGCTCGCGGCCTCGGCGGTCGGCGGTGGCAACCCCGTCATCCCGCTGGTGGCCGCGCTGCGCGCCGGCGCACCGGACGCCGTGAGGCCGTGGGTGCACAAGGGCGCGACGAGCCAGGACATCGTCGACACGGCGATCATGCTGCTCGCTCGGGACGCGTGCGTCGAGATCCATGGCTCCCTGATCCGTGTCTCGCTCGCGCTGCAGGCGTTCGCGCGCGAGCATCGCGGCCTCGTCGCCGCGGGACGCACCCTCACCCAGCACGCGGTGCCCACGACCATCGGCCTGCGGGCCGCGACGTGGGAGCGCGGCATCGCGCGCGCCGCCGACCGGGTCCGCTCCGCCTCGGCCACGGTGTTCGCGCAGCTCGGCGGCGCCGCCGGCACGATGGCGGCCGCGGTCGAGGCGATCGGCGCCGAGCGCGCGATGGCGCTGCGCGCGGCGTTCGCGGAGCAGCTGCAGCTGGGCGACCTCGACATCCCGTGGCACACGGAGCGGTGGCCGATCACAGAGCTGGGCGATGCGGTGGCGCAGGCGATCGCCGCCCTCGGCCGGTTCGCCACGGACGTGGCGACGGGCTCTCGCACCGAGATCGCCGAGCTGTCGGAGCCCTCCGGCGGCGGATCGTCCGCCATGCCGCAGAAGCAGAACCCCGCGCGATCGGTGCTGATCCGATCCGCCGCCCTGCGCGCCCCCCAGCTGAGCGCCACGCTGCAGCTGGCCGCCGGGCTGTTCGCCGACGAGCGGGCCGACGGCGCGTGGCACGCGGAGTGGCCCGCCCTGCGCGAGCTGCTGCGCCTCGGGCTGGGTGCCGCGTCGCACGCCGCCGACCTCGCCGAGGGCCTGCGCGTCGACGCCGACGCCGTGGCGCGCAACCTCGGCGCGACCGGCGGACTCATCGTCTCCGAGCGCCTGAGCGCGGTGCTCGGCAAGGACGTCGCGGCCGGCATCGTCGCCGCCGTCGCCGACGGGGGCGACCTGCGCGCCCTCGTCGCCGAGGCGGGCGGCGATCCCGACGACCTCCTCGACCCCGCGCGCTACACCGGTCTGGCGGCCGCGTTCGTCGAGAGCCTGCCGCCGCCGCCGGTGTCGGTCCGGACGATCCGCTTCCACGACGCCGCGGACTCGGACTGATCGCCGCAACTCCACCGCCTGCTCGCGGACGGGGGCGCACCCCGGATCCGCGCGGAGCATCACCCGTGAAGGAGAACCCATGACGCTGCCGGACCTCGCCGTCACCGCACCCGTCGGCCCCGACGGGGCGCCGATCGTCCTGCTCGGCCCGTCGCTCGGCACCGCGGCGGCCGTGCTGTGGGAGGACGTCGTGCCGATCCTGTCGCAGCGGTATCGCGTCTCGCTGTGGGACCTGCCCGGCCACGGCGCCTCGAAGCCCGCCTCCGGCCCCTTCACGACGGAGGACCTCGCCGACGCGCTCGCCGGCATCATCCGCGAGCTGGGCGCGCCGGTGTACTACGCGGGCGTCTCGCTGGGTGGGGCGGTCGGCCAGCAGCTCGTCGTGCGCCACGGCGACCTCCTCAGGGCCGCCGCGATCGTGTGCTCGAGCCCCAAGTTCGGCACGCCGGAGATGTGGACGGAGCGCGCCGCGAAGATCCGCGCGCAGGGCACGCCCGTGCTCGTGTCGCAGCAGGCCGAGCGCTGGTTCGCGCCCGGGTCGATCGCCGCGCGCCCCGCGATCACCGGCCGCCTGCTGCACAACCTCAGCGACGCCGACGACGAGAGCTACGCCCTGTGCTGCGAGGCGCTCGCCGCGTTCGACGTGCGCGAGGCGCTGCGCGGCGCGACCACGCCCGTGCTGGCGATGTACGGCGAGCACGATCCCGTCTCGCCCCGGGCAGACGCCGAGCTCATCGCGGGGGCCGTCGCCGACGGCCGCGTGGTCGGCATCGCGAACGCGAGCCACCTCGCCCCGGCCGAGAAGCCGGACGAGGTCGCCACCGAGCTCATCCGATTCTTCGAGGAGCACTGATGACGCACATCGGCAACCGCCCGGCGGGCGAGGGGATCCCCGACGGGGAGCGCTGGGCCAACGGCATGCGCGTGCGGCGCGAGGTGCTCTCGGACGAGCACGTCGACCGATCGATCGAGAACACGAACGAGCTGACCGCCGACTTCCAGGACTTCATCACGCGCGTCGCGTGGGGTGACGTGTGGCAGCGCCCCGGCATCGATCGCCGCATGCGCTCGGTCGCGGTGATCTCGTCGCTCATCGCGCACGGCCACCACGAGGAGCTCGCGATGCACTTCCGTGCCGCGCTGCGCAACGGCCTCACGGTGGAGGAGGTCAAGGAGGTCATCCTCCAGTCCGCGATCTACTCGGGCGTCCCCGCGGCGAACACCGCGTTCCGCATCGCCACCGAGGTCTACGGCCCCTTCTGACCCTCCCCCGTCGGGCCGGCTGGCCGGGTTGGCCCGGGCGTCGTGCCTGGCCCCGTGCCGCCCCCGTCCGTCCGCGCTGCCCGTCCGCCCGCGCCGCCGTCTCACCGGTGAGACACACGGCGCTGCCCCGCGTCCTGCACAACTACGGCAATCCCGCGCGCGACCGGCCCGGATCCCCGGGAAACCGGCCCCGGCGGCGATATCTGCCGTAGTTGTGCAGGGCGACACTCGACGCGGGGCGGCGCCGTCACACGCGGGGGAGGCCGGCGGCGGCCTCGATGAACAGGCCGCGCAGCCACTCGTGCTCCACGTCGCGGTCGTGGATCGGGTGCCACCAGATCGCGTTTGACACCGGCGTGGCGTCGAAGGGCAGCTCGAAGCGGCGCACCGGCGCCGAGCCCTCGATCGACGCCGCGATGCTCTGTAGTTGTGCGGGGTGACACCTGCAGACCCAGATCCGTACGCACCAAGCGGGCGGAGCCCCTCCGGCCGCGAGAACACCCGCACCCCTTCCGCGGGGCCGTGCCGGGGCGTATGATGGTGGCGCAGAGCGAACTTGTGTTCGCACAGCGAACTTCGGCGGGGCTGCCGGCTCCGTCCCAGAGGAGGTCGGATGATCGACAAGACCGTCGCGAGCGTCGAGGACGCCGTGGCAGGGATCCAGGACGGCGCCACCGTCATGATCGGCGGATTCGGCCGCGCGGGCCAGCCCGTCGAGCTGATCGACGCGCTCATCGCGCAGGGCGCGAGCGACCTGACGATCGTGAACAACAACGCCGGCAACGGCGACACGGGCCTTGCCGCGCTGCTGGCCAAGAAGCGGGTGCGGAAGATCATCTGCTCCTTCCCGCGGCAGAGCGACTCGTGGGTCTTCGACGGCCTCTACCGCGCCGGCGAGATCGAGCTCGAGCTCGTGCCGCAGGGCAACCTCGCCGAGCGCATCCGCGCCGCCGGCGCCGGCATCGGCGCGTTCTTCACCCCGACGGGCGTCGGCACCCAGCTCGCGGAGGGCAAGGAGTCGCGCGAGATCGACGGGCGCCAGTACGTGCTCGAGTACCCGATCAAGGCCGACTACGCCCTCGTCTCCGGCCTCAAGGCGGATCGCTGGGGCAACGTGGTCTACCGCAAGACCGCCCGCAACTTCGGCCCGATCATGGCGACCGCCGCCGCCACCACGGTCGTGCAGGTGGACGAGATCGTCGAGCTCGGCTCGATCGACCCCGAGGCCGTCGTCACGCCCGGCATCTTCGTCGACCGCGTCGTCGCCGTCGGGTCGCGCCCGTGGCTGAAGAACGGCGAGTTCGTCGGCGGCGTCGACATCGAGGGCCGCCCACTCGGCGCCCCGAAGGAGGAGGCACAGTGACCACGCGCATCGATCGCAAGGAGCTCGCCGCGCGCATCGCGGCCGACATCCCCGAGGGCTCGTACGTCAATCTCGGCATCGGCGCCCCCACGCTCGTGGCGAACTACCTCCCGAGCGACCAGGAGATCGTCCTGCACACCGAGAACGGCCTCCTCGGCATGGGCGGGGCGCCCGCGGAGGGGCGGATCGATCCCGATCTCATCAACGCCGGCAAGCAGCCCGTCACGGCGCAGCCGGGGGCGGCGTACTTCCACCACGCCGACTCGTTCGCCATGATGCGCGGCGGTCATCTCGACGTGTGCGTGCTCGGCGCGTTCCAGGTGTCCGAGCGTGGCGACCTCGCCAACTGGTCGACGGGCGGGCCCGACGCGATCCCGGCCGTCGGCGGCGCGATGGACCTCGCGATCGGCGCCAAGTCCGTGTACGTGATGACCGACCTGCTCACCAAGACCGGCGAGTCCAAGCTCGTCGCCGAGTGCACCTACCCGCTCACCGGCGTCGCGTGCGTGACCCGCGTGTACACCGATCACGCCGTGTTCGACGTCACCCCCGACGGCTTCCGCGTGCGCGAGCTGTTCGGCGACAACACGATCGAGGAGCTCGCGTCGCTGACCGGGCTCGACCTCAAGGAGGCATGATGACCGCCAGCTTCGTCTACGACGCGGTCCGCACCCCGTTCGGCAAGGCCGCCGGCGCGCTCTCGGGCGTCCGCCCCGACGACCTCGCCGCCGTCGTCATGAGGGCCGCCGTCGAGCGGACGGGCCTGGACCCCGCCCGCATCGACGACGTGATCTTCGGCGACGCCAACCAGGCCGGCGAGGACAACCGGAACGTGGCGCGGTTCGGCGCGCTGCTCGCGGGCTTCCCGACCAGCGTCACGGGCGTGACCGTCAACCGCCTCTGCGCCTCCTCGCTCGAGGCGGTGTTCCAGGGGTCGCGCGCCATCGAGTCCGGCGACGCCGACCTCATCCTCGCCGGCGGCGTGGAGTCGATGAGCCGCGCGCCGTTCGTCATGGAGAAGTCGGCCAAGCCGTGGCCGGCCGTGGGCAACCAGACCCTGTGGAACACGTCGATCGGGTGGCGCATGGTGAACCGGGCGCTGCCGACGCACTGGACGATCTCCAACGGCGAGTCCGCCGAGAAGATCGCCCGCGAGTGGGGCATCTCCCGCGAGGCGCAGGACGAGTTCGCCGTGCGCAGCCACGAGCGGGCCGCGCAGGCGTGGGCCGACGGCGTGTTCGCCGACGAGATCGTGCAGGTCCCGGGCGCCGAGCTCGCGCGCGACGAGGGCATCCGCGACGGGTCGACCGTCGAGAAGCTCGCCGCCCTCAAGCCGCTGTTCGCGGCGGACGGATCGGTGACCGCCGGCAACTCCTCCTCGATCAACGACGGCGCGTCCGCGGTGCTGATCGGTGCCGAGGGCGCGCTCGAGTCCGAGCCGCTCGCGCGCATCGCCGGCCGCGGCTGGCACGGCGTGGACCCGGACGACTTCCCGATCGCGCCCATCGAGGCGGCGAACAAGGCGCTGAAGCGGGCCGGCAGGACGTGGGCCGATGTCGACGTCGTCGAGCTCAACGAGGCGTTCGCGTCGCAGTCGCTCGCGTGCCTCCAGGGGTGGCCCGACCTCGATCCCGCCAAGCTCAACCCGAACGGCGGCGCGCTCGCGATCGGCCACCCGCTCGGCGCCTCGGGCGGCCGTGTCGTCGGCCGCGCGGCGCACGCCCTGCGGCAGCGCGGCGGCGGCGTCGCGGTGGCGGCGCTGTGCATCGGCGTGGGCCAGGGCCTCGCGGTGGTGCTCGAGCGCTGAGCCCGCGCCGCCCCGCTAGTGTGAAGGACTTCGGGCGCTGCGGAGGACGGATCCCGCGATCCGCTCCTCCGCAGCGCCCGATCTCCTCCGCAGCGCCGAAGGGACACCCATGACAGATGCCGAGTCGCGCGACTTCGTGCAGTCGTTCGCGCGAGGCCTCGCGGTCATCCGCGTGTTCGACGCCGCGCATCCCGAGCTCACCCTCAGCGAGGTCGCGGCGCGCGCCGATGTGCCCCGCGCCGCCGCGCGCCGGTTCCTGCACACGCTCGAGGCCCTCGGCTACGTGCGCCAGGCCGACCGGGGATTCCGCCTCACGCCCCGCGTGCTCGAGCTCGGCTTCAGCTATCTCTCGGCCCTCTCGCTGCCGGAGATCGCGCAGCCGCACCTCGAGCAGCTCTCGCGACGCGTCGACGAGAGCGTGTCGGCGGCGGTGCTCGACGGCTCCGACATCGTCTACATCGCCCGCGTCCCGACCCGGCGGATCATGAGCGTCGGCATCACGATCGGCACCCGGTTCCCCGCGCACGCGACGAGCATGGGACGCGTGTTGCTGGCGTCGCTGGCCGCGCCCGATCGCGACGCGGCGCTCGCGGGCCCGCTCACCTCCCCCGCGACGGGCGCTCCGGTCGATCGCGGCGCGCTCGAGGCCGAGCTCGATCGCGCCGCGGCCGACGGCTTCGCCGTGGTCGACGGGGAGCTCGAGCCGGGGGTCCGCTCGGTCGCGGCCCCGATCCACGGTCGCGGCGGCCGGGTGATCGCCGCCATGAACGTGTCGACGAGCACCACGCGCGTGAGCCTCGACCGGCTGCGCGGCGAGATCGTCCCGGCCCTGCGCGAGACCGCGCGGGCGATCGACGCGGAGCTGCCGCACCTGTGACCGCCCGCCCCGGCGGCCGGATTAGGCTGTGACAATGCGTGAGATCCGCGACCTGGACACCGTCGAACTGATCCTCGAGGCGCAGGGCATCTTCGATGCCATTCGCGGCCCGCAGCGGGTGATCGATGCCGGCACGATGCGCGCTCTGCAGCAGTCGGGCAACTACGCCACCGGCTACTTCGACGACGGTCGCATGGTCGGCGCATCGGTGGCGTTCTTCGGCCCGCCCAGCTCGCGCTCGATGCACTCGCACATCACGGCGCTGCTGCCCGAGTTCCGCGGCCGCGGTTGGGGGCGCGAGCTCAAGGAGCACCAGCGCCAGTGGGCGCTCGCCCGCGACGTGGGCAACATCACCTGGACGTTCGACCCGCTCGTTGCCCGCAACGCGCACTTCTACCTGACGGTGCTGGGCGCCCGGGTGACGGGCTACGCCGTCAACCAGTACGGCATCTTCGGCGGCGGCGACGCGGGCGACGAGAGCGATCGGCTCGACGTCAAGTGGGCGCTCGCGGACCTCGCCTCGCCCCCGGCGGACGACGCGGTGCGCGCGACGCTGGAGATCCCCGACAACATCGAGCACCTGCGCCTCGAGGCGCCCGGCCAGGCGCAGGAGTGGCGCATGCGCGTCCGCCGCGAGATGGGCGTGCTGCTCAACCGCGGCCTCGCGATCGCCGGCTTCGACCCGAAGCGCGGCTACCTCTTCATCGACGCCTGATCGCGGGGCTGACCCCCGATCTCGACTCGCTTCGCTCGCTCGACGAGCCGTGAACCCGCTCGTCGACCGGAGCGGCGGAGCCGAGACCTCAGGGGTTGAACCCCTTGATCTCGACTCGCTTCGCTCGCTCGATCCGTCTCCGCTCGCTTCGCTCGGTCGACGAGCCGCAACCACCGCTCGTCGACCGGAGGGTTCAACCCTTGATCTCGGCTCGCTTCGCTCGCTCGATCCGTCTCCGCTCGCTTCGCTCGGTCGACGAGCCGCGAACCCGCTCGTCGACCGGAGGCGCGGAGCGCCGGAGCAGAGACGGGTCGAGCGGAGCCGCGCAGCGGCGGAGTCGAGACCAGGGGCCACAACCCCGCCGGGGTCAGGCGCGGGGGGCGAAGGCGTTGGCGAGGCCCTCGGGCGAGAGGGCGTGCTCGACGGCGAGGATCGCCGCGCCGCGCACGGCCGCGCTGCGGCCGGCGGCGGACTGCACGATCGCGAGATGCTCGGTCGCCAGGGGCGCGGAGCGCGTGTAGACGATCTCGCGCACGCCCGCGATCAGGTGCTCGCTCACGCGCGCCATCGAGCCGCCGATCGCGATCACCGACGGGTTGATGAGGCTCACGGCGGTCGTGAGCACCTCGCCGATGTCGCGTCCGGCCTGGCGCACGGCCTGGATCGCCGCGAGCTCGCCGCGCTTGACGAGCTCGACCACGTCGCTGCCGGTGCGCGCGTCCAGGCCCTGCGCCGCGAGGGTGCGTGCGATCGCGGGACCGGCCGCGAGCGCCTCGAGGCAGCCGTGGTTGCCGCACCGGCACGGCACATCGGCGCCGCGGGAGGCGCGGACGTGGCCGATGTCGCCGGCCGTGCCCTGCGCCCCGCGCTGCAGCAGGCCGTCGGAGATGATCCCCGCCCCGATGCCGGTGGCGACCTTGACGAACATGAAGTGATCCACGCCCGGCCAGGCGAAGGCGCGCTCGCCCAGCGCGCTGATGTTGACGTCGTTGTCGACGAGCACGGGCACGTCGAGGTGCTCGCGCACCCAGCCGGGCACGTCGAAGCGGTCCCAGCCGGGCATGATCGGCGGGTTCACCGGCTGCCCCGTGGAGTGCTCGACGGGGCCGGGCAGGCCGATCCCGATCGCGGCGACGTCGCGCTCGGCGCGGCCGAGGCGCTGCAGCAGCTTCCGCGCGCCGTCGATCACCCACTCGAGCACGGGCTCCGGGCCGAGATCGATCGGCAGCGGCTCCGCGTGCTCGGCCAGCAGGTCGCCCGACAGGTCGGCGACCGCGACCGTGGCGTGCGAGGCGCCGAGGTCGGCGGCGACGACGACCTTCGCGCGCGGGTTCAGCGCGAACTGCGACGGCGGCCGTCCGCCGGTCGACGCGGCCTCGCCCACCGGGGTGATGAGGCCCAGGCGCAGCAGCTCGTCGACGCGGCCGGTCACGGTGGATCGCGCGAGCCCGGTGGACTTCGACAGCTCGGCGCGCGTGCGCGGCCGGCCGTCCCGCAGCAGCTGGAACAGCTGGCTGACGTCCGCTCGCCCGGTGGTGGGATCCGCCATCACCCCTCCGTCCGGATCGACGTCGCGCGACTTTCGACGCGACCTAGCGATCATATGTCTCCGTTTCGGCGGAAGCGGCACCGGAAGCGGCACCGGAAGCGGCCCCGCCGGACGCACCCGCCGGATGCGCCCGGCCACCGCGCGTCACGCCCGCTGGCGCACCGCGAAGCGCTGCTGCAACAGCACCGCGACGACGATGATCAGGCCCATGGCGACGGCCTGCAGCGACGACGGCATGTTGTTCTGCACGAACACGTTGCGCAAGGTCGCGAAGATCAGCACACCGAACACGGTGCCGATGATCGAGCCGCGGCCGCCGCTGAGCAGCGTCCCGCCCACCACGACGGCGGCGATCGCGTCGAGCTCGTACAGGTTGCCGTGCGTCGAGGTGCCCGCGTTGGTGCGGCCGAGGATCATCACGGCGGAGACGCCGGCGAGCACGCCCGACAGCGCGTAGAGCCACATCGTGTGCCGCTGGACCCCGATGCCCGCCAGCCGCGCGGCCTCGGGGTTGCCGCCGATCGCGACCGTGCGCCGCCCGAAGGTGGTGCGGTTGAGCAGCACCCAGCCGCCGGCGGCGACCAGGGCGAAGATCCAGATGAGGATGTCGACGCCGAGCAGGTCGATGTTCATGACCCGCAGGAACTCGCTGTCCGACACGACGAGCGTGCGGTTGTTCGCGATGATCTCGGCGAGGCCGCGCGCGCCGGTGAGCATGGCGAGGGTCGCGATGAACGCCGCGACCTTGCCGTACGCCACGACGATGCCGTTGATGAGCCCCGCGCCGAGACCCACGAGGAGGGCCAGGCCCACCATGAGGATCCAGTGGCTGGCGTCGACCAGGTCCTGCACCACCGTGATCGATGCGACGACCGACGCCAGGGCCATCACCGCGCCGACGGAGAGGTCGATGCCGCCCGCGATGATCACGAACGTCATGCCGATGCTGATGACGCCGATGATCGATGCCTGCCGCAGGATGACCAGCGCGTTGTTGAAGCTCGCGAAGGTGTCGAACGACGTGATCAGGCCGACGACGATGATCGCCAGCAGGGCGAGCACGAGGCCGACGTTGCGGCCGGCCGAGCCGGAGAACAGCCGGCGTGCCCGCGGCGCCTCGGCGTGCTCGGTGGGGGTGGTGGTCTGCGCGCTCACGCGGCCGTTCCTTTCATGACGAGGTCGAGCACGCCGTGCTCGTCGATCTCGATGGCGGGGAGAGTGGTCAGGACGCGCCCGTCGGCGACGACGAGCACGGTGTCGGCGAGGCCGAGGACCTCCTCGATCTCGCTGGAGACGATGACGATCGCGGTCCCGGCGTCGGCGAGGGCCCGGATCAGGCCGTAGATCTCGGTGCGCGCGCCCACGTCGACGCCGCGCGTGGGCTCGTCCAGCAGCAGCACCCTGCTGCCGCGCACGAGCCATCGGGCCAGCAGGATCTTCTGCTGGTTGCCGCCGGAGAGGGCGCGCGCGGGGGCGTCCGGGTTGGACGGGCGCAGCTCCATCGCGGCGATCTGCTCCGACGCGATGCGCCGCTCGATGTCCTCGCGCAGCCAGCCGCCCTGGGCCTCGCGCGCGAACGAGGCGAGGGTGATGTTGCGGAACACCGGCTCGTCGAGCACGAGGCCCTGCGACTTGCGCTCCTCGGGGCTCAGCCCCATGCCGGCCTCGACCGCGGCCGTGACGGAGCCGCGCGGGAGCGTCTTGCCGGCCACGCGCACCGTGCCGCGATCGGCGCGCCGGGCGCCGAAGACGGTCTCGAGGATCTCGGAGCGTCCCGATCCGACCAGGCCCGCCAGCCCCACGATCTCGCCCGCGCGCACGGTGAACGACACGTCGTCGAACTCGCCGTCGCGGCCGAGGCCCTCGACCGCGAGCAGCTCGGGCGCCGCCGCCGGAACGGGCGAGCGTAGCGGGAAGACGTTCTCCACCGTGCGGCCCGTCATGTGGCGGATGAGGTCGGGCGTCGGGGTGTCGGCGACGGGGAGGTTGACCGCGGTGCTCGCGCCGTCCTTGAGCACCGTGATCCGATCCCCGATCCGGCGGATCTCCTCCAGGCGGTGCGTGATGTAGATCACGGCGATGCCCTGCTTGGTCAGCTCGCGCACCACGGTGAACAGCCGCTCGACCTCGCCCGAGTCGAGCACCGCGGAGGGCTCGTCCATGACGATGAGCCGGATGTCGTGCGAGAGGGCGCGCGCCATGCTCACGATCTGCTTCTCGGCGGCGCTGAGCCGGCTCACCTCGGTGTGCGGCGAGAGCGATCCGTGACCCAGCCGCGTCAGCAGCGCGCGCGTCTCGCGGGCGGCGTCGGCGCGACGCAGGAAGCCGCCGCGAGCGAGCTCGTGACCGAGGAAGATGTTCTCCGCGATCGTGAGGTCGTCGACCACGTCGAGCTCCTGGTACATCGTGGCGATGCCCAGCGCGATGGCGGCCTGGGGGTCGGCGATCTGCACGGGCTCGCCGTTCCACAGGATCTCGCCCTCGTCCGGCTGATGGACGCCCGCAAGCGTCTTGATCAGCGTGGACTTGCCGGCGCCGTTCTGCCCGAGCAGGCAGTGCACCTCGCCGGCGCGCACCTCGAGGTCCACGCCGCGCAGGGCCCGGACGGGGCCGAAGTTCTTGGTGACGCCGCGCATCTGCAGTAATGACGGCTGGTGGTCATCTTTGATCACGCGGAGAACATAACACGTCGCTCGCGTCCGCCGCGAGGGTTGGCTTCCGCCGGCGCGGCGATCGGTTCACCCGCCGTTTGCCGCGCATCAGCGCCGCAGTGAACTTCTGACGGCGAGAAGACAAAAGCTGTACACCGACGCTTGCGCTCTGCTAGCTTGACCCCGACAGCGCGGTCGCGTCCGGGGGGACGTACGCACGGCGACGCGGCCGCGCCGGCTTCTGCATCACATTCAAGGAGGAATCATGCGGACACTGCGCAAGCGCGCTTCGCGTTCCGTCGTCTTCGGCGTCGCGGCGATCGCCGCCATCGGCCTGCTGGCCGGCTGCACGAGCGACGGGACGGAGGGGGAGGAGGACGTCGTCGACCAGGGCACCGACGCCGACGAGAACGCCGCCAGCGGCGACACGGTCGTCATCGGCTGGTCCGGCCCCGAGGCCGACCACGGCTGGCTCGGCGCCATCAACTCGGGCGCGCTCGCCGCGGCCGAGTCGTTCGACGATGTCGAGCTGCGCCAGGCGGAGGGCACCAACGACGCCAACCAGCAGATCGCGGCCGTCGAGCAGTTCATCAACGAGGGCGTCGACGCCATCGTGCTGCTGCCGACCGACGGCGCCGCGCTGACGCAGGTCGCGATCAGCGCCATGGAGGCCGGCATCCCCGTCATCAACGTCGACCGCGAGTTCTCGGACCCCGCGGCGTCGCGCGTGACGATCCTCGGTGACAACTACGGCATGGGCGTCAGCGCCGGCCGCTACATCTGCGAGCAGCTGGGCGACCAGAGCGACGCGATCATCGGCGAGATCGCCGGCATCGACTCGCTGCCGCTCACGCAGGACCGCTCCCAGGGCTTCGCCGACGGCCTCGCCGAGTGCGGGCTCGAGGTCGGCCCGCGCGTCGCGGCGGACTTCACGGTCGCCGGCGGCGAGTCGGCCGCCTCGCAGCTGCTGTCGGCCAACCCGGAGCTCGACGCCGTGTGGAACCACGACGACGACCAGGGCGTCGGCGTGATGGCGGCGATCGAGGCCGCCGGGCGCGACGAGTTCTTCCTCGTCGGCGGCGCCGGCAGCGTCAACATGATGGAGCGGATCGAGGCCGACGACAGCGTCATCAAGGCCACCGTCATCTACCCGTCCACGCAGGCCGCCGACGGCATCGCGCTCGCCCGCCTCATCGCGCAGGGCAAGACGATGAGCGACCTCGTCACGCCGAGCGTGCCGTACCGGATCGTGCTGGACGCGCCCGTCGTGACGAAGGAGAACGTCGCGGAGTACATCGACCTCGCGTTCGAGTCGTGATGCAGGGTGCGGGGGCGTCGCGGCGCCCCCGCACCGCCGCGCGACAGGGACGACGAGACCAGGAGGAGACAGGATGACCCAGACCGGCGCACTGCGGGTCGCGATGATCGGCTACGGCTTCATGGGGGCCACGCACTCGCAGGCGTGGCGCACCGCGCCGCGCGTGTTCGATCTGCCCCGCGGCGTGGAGATGACGGTGATCGTCGGCCGCGACGCGGCCGCGGTCGAGGAGGCCCGCGCGAAGTGGGGGTGGCGTGAGGCCGCCACCGACTGGCGCGAGGTCGTGACCCGCGACGACATCGACGTGGTCGACATCGTCACGCCGGGCTCCTCGCACGCGGAGATCGCGATCGCCGCGCTCGAGGCGGGCAAGCACGTGCTGTGCGAGAAGCCGCTCGCCAACACCGTCGAGGAGGCCGAGGTCATGGCCGCCGCCGCCCGCGCCGCGCGCGAGGCCGGGGTGCGATCGATGCTCGGCTTCACCTACCGGCGCGTGCCGGCTCTCAGCCACGCCCGCGACCTCATCGCCGCCGGCCGCATCGGCACGGTGCAGCAGGTGCGCGCCGCCTACCGGCAGGACTGGCTCGTCGACCCGAAGGCGCCGCTGTCGTGGCGCCTGCAGAAGGACCTCGCGGGCTCCGGTGCCCTCGGCGACATCGGCGGCCACGCGGTCGACATGGTGCAGTTCCTGACGGGTCAGCGCATCACGCGCGTCACGGGCGTGCTCGAGACGATCGTGCGCCAGCGCCCGATCGAGACGGAGCGCACCGGCATCGCCGGCGTGGGCGGCGAAGAGCTCGGCGACGTCACGGTCGACGATCTCGCGATCTTCACCGGGCGCCTGGAGTCGGGCGCGCTGGCGAGCTTCGAGGCGACGCGCTTCGCCACGGGGCGCAAGAACGAGCTGCGCGTGGAGATCTCGGGAACCGACGGCGCGATCGCCTTCGACCTCGAGGACCTCAACGTGCTGTGGCTCTACGACCGCACGGCGCCCGCGACCGAGCAGGGCTTCGCGCGGATCATCGTGACGGAGCCCGGTCATCCCTACCTCGAGGGGTGGTGGCCCGCCGGCCACATGCTCGGCTACGAGCACGGCTTCAGTCACCAGGTGAAGGACCTCGTGGAGGCGATCGCCGCCGGGACGGATCCGGAGCCGACCTTCGACGAGGGCCTGCACGTGCAGAGGGTGCTCGACGCGGTCGAGCGCAGCGCGGCACGCGACGCGGCGTGGACCGCGGTGGACGACGACTGAGAGAGGGAGAGGAAGCGATGGCGCGACCGATCACGCTGTTCACCGGCCAGTGGGCCGATCTGCCGTTCGAGGAGGTGGCGCGGCTCGCGGGCGAGTGGGGCTACGACGGCCTCGAGATCGCGTGCTGGGGCGATCACCTCGACCCGAACCGCTGGGACGACGACGCGTACGTCCAGGGCCGGCTCGACATCCTCGAGCGCAACGGCCTGAAGGTGTTCACGATCTCGAACCACCTCAAGGGGCAGGTCGTGTGCGACGACCCCATCGACGAGCGGCACCGCGGCATCGTGTCGGACGAGCTGTGGGGCGACGGCGACCCCGAGGGCGTGCGGCAGCGCGCGGCCGAGGAGCTGAAGAACACCGCGCGCCTGGCCGCCCGGCTCGGCGTGAAGACGGTGACGGGGTTCACGGGCTCGTCGATCTGGAAGTACGTGGCGATGTTCCCGCCGGCCACCGAGGAGATGGTCGAGGCCGGCTACCGCGACTTCGCCGATCGCTGGAACCCGATCCTCGACGTCTTCGACGAGGAGGGCGTCCGCTTCGCGCACGAGGTGCACCCGTCCGAGATCGCCTACGACTACTGGACCACGCAGCGCGCGCTCGAGGCGATCGGGCACCGCGAGGCGTTCGGGCTGAACTGGGACCCGTCGCACATGGTGTGGCAGGACCTCGACCCCGTGGCCTTCCTGTGGGACTTCCGCGACCGGATCTACCACGTGCACTGCAAGGACACGAAGAAGCGCCTGACGAACGGCCGCAACGGCCGGCTCTCGTCGCACCTGCCGTGGGCGGATCCGCGCCGCGGCTGGGACTTCATCTCCACCGGTCACGGCGACGTGCCGTGGGAGGACGCGTTCCGCATGCTCAACGCGATCGGCTACACCGGCCCGCTCTCGGTGGAGTGGGAGGACGCGGGCATGGATCGCCTCGTCGGCGCGCCGGAGGCCCTCGAGTTCGTGCGGCGGATGTCGTCGTACGAGCCGTCGGCCGCCGCGTTCGACTCGGCGTTCTCGTCCCGCTGAGCCGGCCGTCACACGTCCGCACGCCCCGGTCCGCCGGGTCCGCCCGGTGGGGCCGGGGGCGTGACGACGGGTCGTTCGGCTCCGGGCCTTGGCCGATCGTCCGCACTCCTCCTTCAGGGCCCAGGCGTGCAAAGGAGCACACGATGGATGAACTGACTCACCAGGCCCGGGAGGACGCCCGCACGCTGGGCGGACGGCTCGGACTGAACCGCCGGCAGCTGCTGGCGGCCACCACGGGCATGGCGGCCGCCGCGCTCCTCGGTCTCGGCGGGGCCGGCGCGGCGCACGCGGCCGGGAAGCCCGTCGCGACCGGGCCGAACGGCGTGCTCGTGCCGCCGCCGCGTCGCGGCATCATCCTCTACACCGTGCGCGACGCGATCTCGCGGGACCCGTCGACCACGGATCTGCCCTCCGGCTTCCGGCGGGTGTTCGAGGCGCTGTCGGACATGGGCTACCAGCAGGTGGAGTTCGCCGGGTTCCGGCAGCACGCGAACGCGGAGGGCGGCAACGTCGACAACGTCGCCGGCGCGCACGTGCTGCGGCGCTGGCTCGACGACAACGGCCTGCGCGCCCAGGGCAACCACGGCAGCATCCCGTCGACGATCACCGACGCGTCGCTGGCGGCCTTCGACGCCGCGTGCGAGGTGGCGAACATCCTCGGGCTCGACCACATCGGCACGGGCAGCGACCCCACGGGGAGCGCGTACCTGGCCGACTGGCAGGCGGCCGCCGACCGCTGGAACCTGCTCGGCGAGCGCGCCGCCCGCCACGGGCTGAAGCTGTACACGCACAACCACGACGTCGCCTACAGCTTCCTGCTCGACAGCGGGCCGCTCGACGACCTGGGCCGGCCGACGCGCTCCTCGGGCGTGCGCCGCCTGGAGTGGTTCCTCGCGCACACCGATCCCGCGTACGTCTATCTCGAGATGGACATCTACTGGGCGCACGTGGCGCAGTACAAGCACCGCACGTTCACGGCGCCCGACGGCTCCCAGGTGACCTCCGTGTTCGATCCCGCCGCCGTCGTCGCGGCGCAGACGCAGCGGTTCCCGCTGTTCCACGCCAAGGACGGCCGGATCAACACCTCGACCGCCAACGGATACGAGATGGTGCCGTTCGGCACGGGCGACATCGACTACGCCACCTTCTACCGCCGCATCGGGGCGAAGGGGCACCACCACTCGATGTACGAGCAGGACAACGCCGGCAGCTACCCGGCGCCGTCGCCGTCCGCGTCGCTCGACAACGCGGCGCTGTCGTACGGCAACCTCGCGGCGCTGCGCGGCTGAGTCGCACCGTGCGCCCGGTTCGGTCGGACCGGGCGCACGATCGTGTCTGGGCGCGGTCCGGGGCGGGGCGGTGGCCGGCGCGGGCGCCCGGGTGATGCGGGCGGCGGGGCGCCGGGGTGGCGGCCCGGCTCAGGCGCGCGCGGGCAGCGACGGGTGCGCCTCGGCCGACGGGCGCCGGGGGATGAGCAGCGAGAGCAGGCACGCGGCGCCGCCGGTGATCGCGCCGAGCCAGAAGCACAGCAGGAACGCGTCGGGCGTCGGCACGGCGATGCCGTGGTCGTCGATCACCATCGCGGCGAGCACGGCGGCCATCACGGTGGACGCGGTCGAGGTGCCGAGCGACCGGGCGAGCGCGTTGATGCCGTTGGACGCCCCCGTCTCGGCGGCGGGCACCGAGCGCATGATGAGCATCGGCATCGCCGCGAAGCTGAGCCCGATGCCGACGCCCACGATGAGGTTGGCGACGAACAGGTGGATTACGCGGTCGTTCCACACCAGCAGGTAGACGTACGACAGGGCGACGAACCCGGTGCCGGCCGACAGCATGATCCGCGGGCCGAGCGTCCGTTCCAGCCAGCCCGACAGCGGCGAGATGAGCATCATGATGAGGCCGGCGGGCATCACCACGAGCGCGGTGTCGAACACGCTCAGGCCGAATCCCGAGCCGGTCTCGACGGGCAGCTCCAGCATCTGCGGCAGCGTGACGTTGGACCCGAACAGCGCGAATCCCATGCAGATCGCGGTGAGGTTGGTGTACAGCACGGCGGGGCGGGCCGCGACGCGCAGATCGAGCAGCGGCTCGGCGGTGCGCAGCTGGTACCAGCCCCACAGCAGCAGCACGGCGACGCCGCCGAGCCCGCACGCGAGCGTCGCCGGGGCGAGCCAGCCCCAGTCGTTGCCGCGCGAGATCGCGAGCAGGATGCCGCTCAGCGCGATCGTGAGCCCGATCACGCCCGGGACGTCGAACCGGCCGGGCGCCCGCAGCACGCTGGGCGGCACGAACGCGAGCACGAGGACGAAGGCGATCACGCCGAGCGCCGTGGCGATCCAGAACAGCGCGTGCCAATGGACGTGCTCCACGACCCACGCGCTCACGGGCATGCCGAGCGATCCGCCCACGCCCATCGTGGCGCTCATCAGCGCGACGGCCGAGCCGAGCCGCGCCGGCGGGAGCACGTCGCGCATGATCGCGATGCCCAGTGGGATTACGCCGGTCGTCGCCCCCTGCAGGCCGCGGCCGATGATGAGGCCGACGATGTGGGGCGAGAGCGCCGCGACCACCGATCCGAGCAGCAGGAAGCCGATCAGCACGAGCACCACGCGTCGCTTGCCGTACATGTCGCCCAGCCGGCCGGAGATCGGCGTGGCGCAGGCGGCGACGAGCAGGGTGATCGTGACGACCCAGGCGGTGTCCTCGCGCGACGCGTCGAGCAGGCGGGGCAGCTCGGACTGGATCGGCACCACGAGCGTGAACATGTAGGCCGACGTCAGGCCGGTGAAGGCGAGCGCGAAGACCGTGAGCCACTTGGGTGTGGAGCGGGACAGCCGTCGTCTGTCCGCCGCGTCACTCACCCCTCCACACTATCGGCGGCCGGGGACACCGGCTCCGCCGCCGGCCGGCTCACCGCTGGGTGAGCCGCTGACGTGGGCCGACGCCGTCCTCGAGGCGCTGTGCTTCGGCTGGATCGAATCGGTCTCGCAGCCGATCGACGCCGATCGCCGCCGGCAGCGGTGGACGCCCCGCAGCGCGCGCAGCACGTGATCGCGCGTGAACATCGCGCACGTGGAGCGGCTGATCGCCGAGGGCCGGATGCACCCCGCCGGGCTGGCGGCGTTCGCGCGTCGCGCCCCCGAACGCAGCGGCGTGTACTCCCACGAGAGCGGCGAGGTCGCGCTGGATCCGCGCCTCCAGGCGCTGGTCGACGCCTCGCCGGGGGCGGTGGCGTTCCTGGCGGAGGCCACGCCCGGCTACCGCAAGGCGGTGCGGCACTGGATCATGTCCGCGGCCCAGGAGGCCACGCGCGAGCGCCGGACGCGCCAGCTGATCGCCGACTGCGAGGCGGGGCTCCTCGTCCCGCCGCAGCGACCCGGGCGGCAGCCCGCGTGGCTCGGCCGCGCCGCCGACGCGGCGCGCGCCGCGATGTCGGGCTGACTCAGCCGCGCAGGGCGTCGATGATCGGGAGGGGATCGGGCCGATCGGCCGGCGCCTCGAACGAGACCGCGTCGGCACCCGCCGCCGCGAACGCGGCCGCACGATCGCGGAGCCGAGCGGCGAGCCCGGCCTCCGCCGTGTCGACCGGCACGTACACCGTGACGCGCGCGCGGCCCTCGCGCCCCGACGCCGCGTACCCCTCGTCGATGATCAGCCGCGCGGCGCGCACGTCGTCGGGGTCGGTGCCGCCCGTCAGGACGACGCCGTCGCCGAGCTCGCCCGCCAGGTGCAGCGTCTTCGGCCCCGTGGCGCCGATCACCAGCTGCGGCGGGGCGGCGGGCGGCCAGTCCAGTGCGACATCGCGCAGCTCGACGTAGCGCCCGCGGGCGTCGACGGTGCCGCCGGCGAGCAGCGTGCGGACGGCCGTGACGTACTCGCGCAGCAGGGTCAGCGGCGAGGCCACGCGCGCGCCCACCTGCCCCATCCAGTCGAGCACGCCGTGCCCGAAGCCGGCGATCACGCGCCCGGGTGCGAGCCGCTCCAGCGTCGCGATCTCCATCGCGGCGAGGGCCGGGTTGCGCAGCGGCACCGGCAGCAGCCCGAGGCCGACCCGGATGCGCGTGGATCGGGCGAGCGCGGCCGCGGCGGTCGCGATCCCGCCCTCCAGGAAGCAGTCCTCCCACAGCCACAGCTCGGGCACGCCGGCCTCATCGGCCGCGGCGACGACGTCGGCGAGCCGCTCGGGCGGAAGCTGCGGGCGGAACGTCACGCCCATCGTGGGAAGCGTCATGCCGCGATCCTGACACGGGCGTGCGACATCCGGCGCGCACCGAGACGAGGAGAATGCGCCGAGATCGTGCCATCCCCGCGGAATCGTCCTTCCCCCGGCGCAAGGTCCTTCGCTCGCGCGACCGGGCGCGACCGGCCCGGCGCGACCGGCGCGGTCAGACCCCCTTCGCCCGGCTCGGCGCCGACTCGTTCCAGAGCCGGTCGAGCGCCGTCACCACGTACGTGTACACGGCGCCGGGCTCGGCGGTCGCGTCGGTGAAGTGCTGCTCGACGCCGCCGCTCGTGCGCACCGTCGCAAGCAGGTTCGCGCCGTCCTCGATGTCGACCGCGGCGCCCGATCCGTCCGCGCGGTAGATCGCGAACGACGTGGCCCGCGTGGCCTTCGGTCCCGCATCGAGCCACTTCAGCGCGACCCCGCCGTCGCCGCGCACGGCCTCGGCCAGCACCGGCACGCGCACCGGCATGGCCGGAAGGTGCGGCATCGTCGGGACGAGCGCGGGGCGCTGGTAGTGATCGGCCACGACGGCGGCCATGGCGCCGTTGCGGGCGTCGGCCTTCGGGATCTGGTTCGCCGAGTACCAGACGTGGCCGTGCACGGGGGTGCCGGAGGCGGTGAGCTCCTTGCCGAACGCGACGTGGTTCGTCAGCTCGCGCGGATCCGTGAACACCCCGCTGGTGACCTTGTAGGTCGCCTCGCCGATGTACAGGTGCGTGCCCGACTGTGCCGCGACGGCCGCCCACCACGGCGCGAGCTTGAGGTAGTCGGCCACGGCGAGACCGAACTGCCAGTAGATCTGCGGGTTGATGTAGTCGAGCCAGCCCTCGAGCACCCACTTGCGGGTGTCGGCGTACTGCGCGTCGTACGACTGCGACCCGCTCGTCTCCGAGCCCAGCGGATCGGTCGCCTTGTTGCGCCAGATCCCGAACGGCGAGATGCCGAACTTCACCCACGGCTTGGTCTGCTTGATGCGCCGCGAGATCTCGTGCACGAAGGTGTCGACGTTGTCGCGGCGCCACGCGGCGATGTCCGCGAAGCCCGATCCGTGTTCCGCGAAGGTGTGCGCGTCGGGGATCGGCTGCCCCGCCACGGGGTACGGGTAGAAGTAGTCGTCGAAGTGCACGCCGTCGATGTCGTAGTGCGCGACCGAGTGGAGGATCGCGGCGTAGATGTGCTCGCGCGCGGCCGGGATGCCCGGATCGAAGTACAGCTTGCCGCCGTAGGCCCAGACCCACTCGGGGTGCACGCGGGCGGGGTGCTCGGGGACGAGGGCGGCGGCGTTGGTGTCCATCGAGACTCGGTACGGGTTGTACCAGGCGTGCAGCTCGAGGTTGCGGGCGTGGGCCTCGGCGACCGCGAACGCGAGCGGATCGAAGCCCGGATACTGGCCCTGCGTCCCGGTGAGGTACTTCGACCAGGGCTCGAGCGGGCTCTCGAAGAAGGCGTCGGCGGTGGGCCGCACCTGGAAGAACACCGCGTTGAGGTTCATGCCGGCGGCCAGGTCGAGCCAGTGCAGCAGCTCGGTCTTGAGGGTCTCGGCGCTGAGGCCCGTGCGCGAGGGCCAGTCGATGTTGACGACGGTCGCGATCCACATCGCGCGCAGCTCGCGCTTGCGGTGCGCGCCGACGGCGGCGCCGGTCGCGGCGGGGGCGATCGTGGCCGCGCTCGCCGGGGTGAGCGATCCCACGGTCACCGTCAGGGCCGAGCCGGCGATGCCCGCCGTGGCGAGTGTGAGGAAGCCGCGCCGATCGATCGCGGCGGGGGAAGGGTGCGTCATTGCTGTTCTCCTCGATCCGTGGCCGCGGGCTCCATCGCGGTGATGGGAAAGACTTTACGGAAGGGGATCGATCGGCGGAAGACCTTTTCGGCGGCCGCGCTCGCGCCCGGCCGCGGTCAGGTTGGCGTGACGCGCCCGGATTAGGATTGGGATCGCGGCTTTCCGCCGCCCCGGCGCCCCATCGGGGCCATCCGATCCACTCCCGACCATTGGAGCCACCGTGGCCGAACAGTCCCGCCTCGACAAGGTCATCAGCCTCGCCCGCCACCGCGGGTTCGTCTTCCAGGCGGGCGAGATCTACGGCGGTTCGCGGTCGGCGTGGGACTACGGCCCCCTCGGCACGGAGCTGAAGGAGAACATCCGCCGCCAGTGGTGGCAGACCTTCGTGCGCGGCCGCGGCGACATGGTCGGCCTCGACTCGTCCGTGATCCTGCCGACGAAGGTGTGGGAGGCCTCGGGCCACGTCGCCACGTTCACCGACCCGCTGGTCGAGTGCCTGCAGTGCCACAAGCGCCACCGCGAGGATCACCTCATCGAGGCGTTCGTCGCCAAGAAGGGCCGCGAGCCCGAGAACGGCCTGGCCGACGTCGTGTGCCCCGACTGCGGCACCCGCGGCCAGTGGACGGAGCCGAAGTCGTTCAGCGGCCTGGTGAAGACCTACCTGGGCGTCGTCGACGACGAGTCCGGCCTGCACTACCTGCGCCCCGAGACGGCGCAGGGCATCTTCGTGAACTTCGCGAACGTCGTCACGGCCAGCCGCAAGAAGCCGCCGTTCGGCGTGGGCCAGGTCGGCAAGGCGTTCCGCAACGAGATCACGCCCGGCAACTTCATCTTCCGCACCCGCGAGTTCGAGCAGATGGAGATCGAATACTTCGTGCCGCCGGCGGAGGCCGCGGAGTGGTTCGACCACTGGGTCGACGCGTGCTGGAACTGGTTCGTCGACCTCGGGATCGATCCGGCCCACATGCGCAAGCTGGACGTGCCCGACGGCGAGCGGGCGCACTACTCCGACCGCACGATCGACGTGGAGTACGAGTTCGGCTTCCAGGGCAAGGCGTGGGGCGAGCTCATGGGCATCGCCAACCGCACCGACTTCGACCTGTCCAACCACATCGAGCACTCGGGCGCCGGCAACCTGGCGTTCTTCGACCAGGCCTCGGGCGAGAAGTACGTCCCCTACGTGATCGAGCCCTCCTTCGGTCTCACGCGCTCGATGATGGCGTTCCTCGTCGACGCGTACGCCGAGGAGGAGGTGCCGAACGCGAAGGGCGGCACCGACGTGCGCACCGTGCTGCGCCTGGATCCGCGCCTGGCGCCCGTGAAGGTCGCGGTGCTGCCGCTCAGCCGCAACGAGAAGCTCTCGCCGCTGGCGCGCGAGGTCGCCGACGATCTGCGCGGCTCGTGGAACGTCGACTTCGACGACGCCGGGGCGATCGGCCGGCGCTACCGCCGCCAGGACGAGATCGGCACGCCGCTGTGCGTCACGGTCGACTTCGACTCGCTCGAGGACCGGGCGGTGACGGTGCGCGACCGCGACACGATGGCGCAGGAGCGGGTGCCGCTCGAGGGGCTGCGGGCCTACCTCGCCGATCGTCTCAAGGGCGCCTGACCGGGCACATCTCGTTTCTGCTCGGTGCTACCCGGGTGGTTCTCCCTTCTAGCGGCGAAGGGGCGTACCATCAGGGTCGCCGACATGCCCGACCTCGGTGTCGGCCTGCGACCGTATACCTGAACGGTCGCGCGACGACTTCTCGCACATCGGAGGCTCCTTGTCTGCGCTCGCCGCACTCGACGCCCATCAGCCCCAGCGGCTTTCCGACATCGTCTTCGAGCGCATCGCCGAAGCCATCGTCACCGGTCGTCTCGCGCCGGGGGAGTCGCTGCGCGATCAGGAGCTCGCCGCACAGCTCGGTGTGTCGCGCATGCCGGTGCGCGAGGCCCTGCAGCGCCTCGAGCGCGCGGGACTGATCGAGACCGCCGCCAGCCGGTACACCCGCGTCGCGGATCTCACCCCCGAGCGGGTGCGCGACACGCTCGAGCACGCCGGCTTTCTGTACGGCTCGGTCGTGCGCCTCGCCACCATGCGCATGACCGACGAGGAGCTCGGCGAGGCGCTGACCCTGCTCGGCGGGCTGACCGCCGCCGGCACGAACGTCACGGCGTTCCACGACGCCAATCGCGCCTTCATCGCCTTCATGGTCGACGCCTGCCGTAACGCCAGCTTCCGCCTGCGCGGCGACCTGCTGTACACGGTGGAGTGGGTGCTGCGGCAGTTCTCCTTCGCGGATCACGTGCTCGAGGTGCGCGGGCAGCTCGAGCGGCTGGCGCAGCTGATCGCCGCGCGCGACGCGGACGCCGCGGAGCACCTGGTGCGCGAGATCTACGGGCTCGAGGGCCCGAACGCCGAGCGCTGCGCCGAGTTCCTGCACGACGCCTGAGCGCTCACGCGATCGCCAGGCGGACGATTCCGGCCGTCAGGCACGCCCAGCCGAGGCTGGCGAGGGTGCCGATGATGAACCGCTCCCGCGCCTCGGGCGTGCCGAGCTCGGTGAAGCGGGCGATGCCCTTCACCGCGACGATGACCGCGATCGCCTCCGGATAGCCGACCACGAGCGCCAGCGCCGCCGCGACCCGCTCGAGGTAGCCGATCGTCACGCCGCCGCGCATGACCTCGGGCGCCGAGGCGGCCCCGGCAGGCGGGCGCAGCAGGATCCCGCCGTGCGGTCCCTCGCGCACGCCGTCGTCGGAGGCGATCGCGAGCACGCGGCGCGCCGCCGGGTCGCCGCCGAGCACCGCGACCGCCGTGCCCAGCACCGCGAGCACGGCGCCCAGCAGCAGCGGCACGTCCCACGGCGCGATCGCGACGGCGATGAGCGAGAGCACGACGAGGATCGCCGCCGCCAGCAGCGGCGCGGTCGCGGGCCGCTCGCGCCGCACCAGCACGAGGATCAGCGCCGCCGCCATGACGGCGACGAGCGTCGCGCCGAGGATCATCCCGGGCAGGCTGTCGGCGAGCTGCATGCGGATCAGTGTGTCACGCGCCCCGGACATCGCCGGGAGCGCGGGTCAGGTCAGAGCGCCCAGCACCCGCACGATCGCGGGGATGGCCGCCTCCTCGGTGCGCAGGGCCGCCGCGCGCACGCGCCTGCTCACGGAGCTCTCGGTGATGCCGAGGGCCTCCGCTGCCTGCCGCTGCGAGATCCCCGTCGCGAGCAGATCATGGATCTCCCATCCCTCCGGGGTGCGGCGGTCGCGCAGCTCGATGAGCAGGCGCAGCAGCGCCTCCGCGTCGGCCGCCGCGCCGGCATCGTCGCCCCGCAGCGCCACGCGGGTGGGGGCGCTCTTGGCGGCCTCCACCGCCTCGCGCGCGTGCAGGAAGGCGGTGCCGCGGGCGGCGCGCACCACGTCGGGCAGGGGCTCCTCGACTCCGCCGGTGCCGATTCCGACGCTCCACGTCCCGGCACGCGTCAGCTCGAGCGTGATCGCGAGCGCCGCGGCGGGGTCGGCGACGAGGGCCTGGACCTCATCTCCCGCCGTGCGCTCGGGCGCCAGCGGCAGCGCGTCGCCGCCGATGCGGGCCATCGCCTCAAGGGCCGGCTCGACGAGATCGGCGCCCTCACGGCTCCGGCGCTGATCGGCCGTGATCACGTACACGTCGGCTCCTTGCGTCCCCAGGCATCATTCGATCAACTTGTATCCTCAGGATCAAGTGTTCCGCATTGCGGATGCAGACGCAAGGTCGCGATCAGGCCTTCTTCGCGGCCGCCTTCATGGCGCGCTTGTTCTCGCGCACCCGGGCGAGCGACTCCGGGCTCACGATGTCGGCCACCGAGCGGAACGCGCCCTCCTCGCCATAGGGCGCCGACGCCTCGCGCCAGCCCGCGCCGGCGAAGCCGCACTGCTTGCCGAGCAGCGCCAGGAAGATCTTCGCCTTCTGCTCGCCGAAGCCGGGCAGCGCCTTCAGCCGCTTCAGCACCGTCGGTCCGTCGGGATCGCCCTGCGTCCACAGGGCCGCGGCGTCGCCGCCCCAGTCGTCCACGAGCGCCCGGCACAGCGCCTGCACGCGCCCCGCCATCGACCCCGGGAACCGGTGCACCGCCGGCGACTGCGTGAACGCCTCGACGAACGCATCGGGATCGTGCGCGGCGATCGTCTCAGCGTCGACGGATCCGATCCGCTCGCGGATCTTGAGGGGTCCGGCGAACGCCGTCTCCATCGCGACCTGCTGGTCGAGCAGCATGCCGATCAGCAGGGCGAGCGGGTTCTCCGTCAGGAGCTCGTCGGCGGCGGTGTCTCCGGTGATGTGAAGGGCCATGCGTCCATTCTCGCGTCCGCGGCGTCAGGGCCGCGACTGGAAGCGGACGATCCGATCGATCGCCTCCGCCACGGCGCGCGGACCGGCGGCGAGTGAGAGCCGCACGCACGTGTGACCCGAGGCGCCGTCGAAGTCCGCGCCGGGAACGATCGCGACGCCCTCCTCCTCGAGCAGCGCGCGGCACCAGGCGGCCGAGTCCGCGTGACGGCCCAGGCGCGGGGCGATGTCCGCGTAGACGTAGAACGCGCCGTCCGCCGGGGCGATCGTGCCCCAGCCGAGCTCGCCCACGCGATCGAGCAGCAGCGCGCGCGAGGCGGCGAACTCCGCGACGCGCGCGTCGGCCTCCGCGTACGACGCATCGGTGAACGCCTCGACCGCCGCCAGCTGGGCCGGGGCCGGCGGGCAGAGCGCGAGGTTGCCGGCGAGCGCGTCCACGCGCGCCCGCAGGTCGGCGGGCGTGAGCATCCATCCCAGGCGGAAGCCGGTCATGCCCCAGTACTTGGAGAACGACGACACGACGATCGCCGATCGATCCTGCTCCCACGCGCTCGTTCCCCGCCCGCCGGGCGCATCACGATCGGCCGGGTAGGTGATCCCGTGATAGATCTCGTCGCTGACGAGCCGCACGTCGTGGCGGCGGCACCAGGCGGCCAGCGCGGCGAGCTCGTCGGCGTCGATCATCGTGCCGGTGGGGTTGGCGGGCGACGCGATGACGAGGCCCGCGACGGGGCCCGACTCGGCCACCACGGCGTCCAGCATCTCGCGCGTCGGCTGGAATCGCACCTGCGGGCCGCAGTCCACCTCCACGACGTCGCAGCCGAGCGAGCGCAGGATGTTCCGGTAGGCGGGGTATCCGGGCCGGGCGAGCGCGACGCGATCGCCGTGATCGAACGCGGACAGGAACGCGAGCAGGAAGGCGCCCGACGAGCCCGTCGTGATCGCGACCTCCTGCGGATCCACCTCCAGCCCGTACCAGCGCGCGTAGTGGGTGGCGATCGCCTCGCGCAGGGGCCGGATGCCGAGGGCCGGCGTGTAGCCGAGCGGCTCGCGATCCGCGTGCACGCGCATCGCGCGTTCGTGCACCGCCGCCGGGGCTCCGCCCGACGGCTCGCCCGCGCACAGCGACACGATGTCGCGGCCCTGCGCGCGCAGCTCCGCCACACGATCCAGGATCCGCATCACCTCGAACGCCGGAACCTCCGACCGCCGCGACGCCTTCATCCCCCCAGTCTCGCAGGGTGGCGCCGCGGGGTTGGTGGCGTCCGGCGCGGGGTGGGTGTGCGCAGTTGTCGGATGCGGGGTGCGAGTCGTCGGAGTGGTGGGGCGGGTGTGCACGGGTGGGGTGCGTGTGTCCTCGGATCCGGGATCGCTCCGACGACGGGGTGACCGGGTCCGACGGCTGGTTGAGCGGCTCCGACGATTGGGTGAGCGGCGGCGACGAGCGCGCGATCGGTGAGTGTGCGCAGTTGTCGGATGCGGGGTGCGAGTCGTCGGAGTGGTGGGGCGGGTGTGCACGGGCGGGGTGCGTGTGTCCTCGGATCCGGGATCGCTCCGACGACGGGGTGAGCGGGTCCGACAACCGGGTCATCGGGTCCGACGACTGAGCGGGCGGCGCGCGCGCGAACAGCCCGAGGCGCGAGGCACGAAGCCGCCCGGCCGGCGGGGGCCGGGTTCAGGCGCGGGCTTCGCCCCGGAACGGGCAGGCGGGGGCGTCGTCGGCGGCGGCCGGGCGGGCGTCGATGCCGAACAGGGTCTCGAGGGCGTCGAACACGTCGTCGGCGCGGCCCGTCGCCGCGAGCTCGCGCGCGCGGGCGGTGGGCGTGTGCAGCAGCACGCCCACGAGGTGGCGCAGCGCCTGCTCCGTGTGCTCGGCATCGCCGCGGCTCTTGGCGCGATCGATCTCCGCCTGCGCGAGGCCGAAGATGTGCTCGCGCAGCGCCACGATCGCGGGCGTCGCGCTCTGCTCGCGGCCCACCAGGTGGAACCGGGCGGCGGCGTCGCGCACCATGCGGCGGGCGTCGTCGTGTGCCCGCAGCTCCTCGAGCGGCGCGTGCAGGCGGATGGTCTCGAGGTCCAGCAGCGTCATGCCGTCGAGCTCGCCCACGTCGGCGGCCACGTTGCGCGGCAGGCCGAGGTCGATGACGAAGCCGCGGTCGGCGTAGCCGCCCCGGCGCAGCAGCTCGGCGGTGACGACCGGCTCCTCGCGCGACGTGCACGTGATGACGAGGTCCGCGGTCGCGGCCGCCGCGGGGAACGCGTCGTCGCCCACCCACGCGATCTGGTGCTTGAGGGCGAACTTCTCGCCGCGGCCCGACGGGGAGTAGACCGTGATGTCGACGACACCGTGGTCGCGCAGGGCCGCGATCGTGGCCGCGGCGTATGCGCCGGTGCCGATGAGCAGCGTGCGCTGCGCCGCCCAGTCGGCGATGCGGCTGTCGGCCAGCTCGAGGGCCAGGCGCACGAGCGAGCGACCGGCACGGCCGAGCGCGGTGGCGTTCTTGACGCCCTTCTGGGTCTCGGTCGCGCGCTGGAAGAGGCGCTCCAGCTCCGGCGACGTGGCCTCGTACGCGCGGGCGTCCTCGAGGGCGCGGCGGACCTGGCCCGCGATCTCGCCCTCGCCGATCACGACCGACTCCAGGCCCGAGGCGACGGCGAACAGGTGCTCGGCGACGCGCCCGCCCGCCTTGACCTCGTAGGCGCCCTCCAGCTCGGCGGGCGTGACGCCGGTGGCGGCCTCGATCGCGCCGAGCGCGGCCGTCACGGCCTCGACCTCGGCGTGCTCGGGCACATCGAGATACGCCTCGACGCGATTGCACGTCGACAGCACGACCGCGCCGTCGATGCGGTCCTGCTCGGCGATCAGCGGAGCGATCGCGGTGGTGTGCGCGGAGAGCCGTTCGAGCAGGTCGAACGGGGCGGTCTTGTGACTCGCGGAGACGCACAGCAGCACGATCACCGATTCTACAGCCCGTCGAAACGCTCTTCTGAATGATTCATGATGAGGGTCACCTCACCCGCGACCCCGCGCGAGACCGCTCGGGCACAGCGATCGCTCGGGCGACGGTGGGGAGAATGGCGCCATGACAACGACCCCCGCGCTGCTGCGCGCGCTGACCGGCGAACGTCCCGATGTCGCCCCCATCTGGTTCATGCGCCAGGCCGGCCGCTCGCTGCCGGAGTACCGCGAGCTGCGGGTCGGCACGCGCATGCTCGACGCGTGCCTGACGCCCGACCTCGCGGCGGAGATCACGCTGCAGCCGGTGCGGCGCCACGGCGTGGACGCGGGCATCTTCTTCAGCGACATCGTCGTCCCGCTGCGCCTGGCGGGGGTGGAGGTGGAGATCGAGCCCGGCCGGGGTCCGGTGTTCGCGTCGCCGGTGCGCACGGCGGCGGACGTCGATCGCCTCACCGCGATCGATCCGGCGGACGTCGCCGCCGCGGCCGATCCGGTCCGCGAGGCGGTGCGGATCACGGTCGCCGAGCTGGGCGAGACGCCGCTGATCGGCTTCGCGGGGGCGCCGTTCACCCTCGCCGCCTACCTCGTCGAGGGCGGGCCGTCGAAGGAGCACCTGCGCGCGCGGGCGATGATGCACGCCGACCCGGAGTCGTGGCACCGCCTGGCCGGATGGCTCTCGGGCGTCTCGCGCGCCTTCCTGCAGGCGCAGATCGACGCCGGCGCGCGGGCCGTGCAGCTGTTCGACTCGTGGGCGGGATCGCTCGCGCCGGCGGCGTACCGCGAGTTCGTGGCGCCGCACTCGCGCGCCGCCGTGACGGACCTCGCCGTGCCGGTCATCCACTTCGGCGTCGGGACGGGGCCGTTCCTGCCCGACATGCGCCTGGATGGCGTCGCCGCGGCCGTCGGCGTCGACTGGCGCGTGCCGCTCGACGAGGCGGCGGAACTGATCGGCCCCGACGTGACCCTGCAGGGGAACATCGATCCCGCCCTGCTGGCCGCGCCGTGGCCGGTGCTCGAGGCGCACGTGCGCGACGTGCTGCGCCGCGGTCGCGCCGCCCGCGCGCACATCGTGAACCTGGGACACGGCGTGCCCCCGGAGACCGACCCAGCCGTGCTGACCCGCATCGTCGAACTGGTGCACGCGGGCGGCGAGTGATGGCCGAGGACCTCGAGCGGCTGCGCGAGCGCGCCACCCGCACGCGCGTCGCGATCGTCGGCGGCGGCATCGGCGGGCTGGTGGCGGCGCGCGAGTTCGCGAAGATCGGCATGGCGGTCACGCTGTTCGAGGCCGGCGATCGGCTGGGCGGCGCCGTGCGCGCCGGCACGGTCGCGGGTCTGACGCTCGACCTCGGCGCCGAGAGCTTCGCGACGCGCGGCGGGCACGTGCGCGCGCTCATCGAGGATCTCGGGATCGCCGACCTCGTCGTCGAGCCGGACGCCCGCGCGGGGGGCGCGTGGGTGGCGGGTCTTCCGGGCGGTGCCGCGGCGCCGCTGCCGGTCGGCGGGCTCCTCGGCATCCCCGCGAACCCCTTCGCGCCCGACGTGCGCCGCGTGATCGGCTGGGGCGGCGCCTGGCGCGCCTACCTCGATCGCATCCGCCCGGTCCTCACGATCGGTCGCGATCGCAGCCTCGGCCACCTGGTGCGCTCGCGGCTGGGGCGTGCCGTGGCGGAGCGGCTCGTCGCGCCCGTCACGACCGGCGTCTACTCCGCCGATCCGGACCTCATCGACACCGACGTCGCCGCCCCCGGCCTCAACGGCGCCCTCACCAAGACGGGCACGCTGCTGGGCGCCGTGGACCTGCTGCTGCGCGAGCGGGCGCAGCGGGCAGGCGCCCCCGGCTCCGCGGTGCAGGGTCTGCGCGGCGGCATGGGCGAGCTGATCCGCGCGCTGGCCGACGCGCTCGCCGAGGCCGACGTCGACATCCGCCCGGCCACGCCCGTGGCGGCGCTCGCGCGCGACGAGAGCGGGTGGATCGTCGTGCGCGATCCCGACGAGAGCGCGGACGGCGACGACCCGGCCCCGGACGCCGACGCGGCCCCGGACGCCAACGCGGCCCCGGAGTCGGAGCCGGAGCGCTTCGATCTCGTCGTCATCGCGACGGAGGAGCCGGCCGCGCGTCGGCTGCTCGCGCCGCACGTGCCGGGTCTCGAGCCGGAGGCGCCGCGCCCGGGCCCGGAGGTGCACGTCGTCACGCTCGTGCTCGACGCCCCCGAGCTCGACGCCGCGCCGCGCGGCACCGGCGTCCTCACCGTGCCGGGATCGTTCACCGCGAAGGCCCTCACGCACGCGACCGCGAAATGGGCCTGGGTGGCGGAGGCCGCCGGCCCCGGGCGCCACGTCGTCCGGGTCTCGTTCGGCGCGCAGGGCGACGCGCCCGCCACGGCCGGTCTGCGGCCCGACGAGGCCGCGGCGCTCGCACTCGACCAGGCGGCCGCGCTGCTGGGCGTGCCGCTGCGGCGCGGGCAGCTGCGCGGGCACGCGATCGAGCGGTTCGCGCAGTCGCAGCCGGCCACCGCGATCGGCCGCCGTGAGGAGGCCCGCGCCGCGCGCGAGGCGATCCACGCCGTGCCCGGGCTGGGCGCGGTGGGCGCGTGGCTGGCCGGCACCGGCCTGGCGCAGGTGGTGCCCGACGCGATCGCGGAGGCCGATCGGCTGCGCCACGCCGCGCTGTGGCGCGACGGCGCGGACGCCGGGCGCTGATTGTGCGCCATCCCGTCAGATTCCGCAACGGGAATGCGTCGGGAACATGCGCGGGCTATCGTGGAAGCCACGCACCCGACGACGTGAGGAGGCCCTGATGAGGGGCAAGGTGGGACTCGTGATCGGCCTCGGCGTGGGCTACGTGCTCGGCACGCGCGCGGGCCGTGCGCGATACGAGCAGATCAAGACGCAGGCGCAGAAGGTGTGGAACCTGGAGCCGGTGCAGGAGCAGGTCGCGAAGGTCAAGGACCTCGCCGCCTCCAGCGCCATGAAGGTGCCGCGCCTGGCGTGGGACGGTGCGGTCAAGGTCGTCAAGACGGTCGCGTCGACGCAGGGCACGCCGGGCCAGAAGCTCGACGCCGCGATCGATGAGGCCGACGAGGCGATCGACGACGTCGCCGAGGCCGCGGACAAGCGATGACGCAGCGGGCCACGCGCTCGCCCCTGCGCGATCGCGCCGATGACGGACTGCTCACGCTGATCGGAGACCTGCCGGGCCTGGTCTCCAACCTCGTGAAGGCGGAGTTCCGCGCGGTCAAGGGGTACGTCGGCCAGCTCGCCAAGCACGGCGGGCTCACGGCCGTGTTCGCGCTCATCGCACTGTTCTTCCTGTTCTGGACGATCCCCGCCTTCCTCGCCTTCTTCGTCATCCTGCTGGACCTGTGGATGCCGCTGTGGGTGGCGGCGCTGATCGTCGTGGTGATCGGGATCGTCCTCGCGGCGCTCGCGGCGCTGTGGGCGTACGTCAAGCACGTGCGCGCGATCCAGCGGCTCGAGAGCCCCGGTCGCGCCGTGAAGACCGACGCCGGCATCGTGAAGGAGTTCGCCGATGAGTTCTGACGCCCTGCCCAAGACGGTCGTGCCGAGCGGCATCGACGACGAGGTGGAGCTCGCGCGCGCCGAGCTCAAGGCGGCGCTGGCCGCGATCGAGCTCAAGGCCAACCTGCCCGCGCGGGCGGCGGAGGCCACGGAGCGCAAGGTGGCCGAGGCGCGCACGTTCGCGCGGCGCCGGCCCGCCGCGGCGGCGGCCGTCGCGGTGGGCGTCGCGGTCGCCGTGGGCGCGGCCGTGTGGGGCGTGGCGGCGCTGCTGAGCCGGCGCCGCTGATCGGGACGCGCCCGGCGGCCACTCACCTCCGGATGGGACAATGGCGGCATGGTGCAGATCCAGCCGCGTCCCCAGGCCGATGCTCCCGAGCGTTCCGGCGACGACTACAGCCTCTTCGCCGTCTGGCGCCGCAACCCCGCGTTGCCGGTGACCGAGAGCGAGCCGACCGAGCTGGCCGACATCGTCACCCTGCTGGGCGACCAGGGCGTCACGGTCCGCGGGTTCTACGACGTCAGCGGCCTGCGCGCGGACGCCGACCTCATGGTCTGGCTGCACGGCCCGGTGCCCGAGGACCTGCAGAAGGCGGTGCGCCGCCTGCGCCGCACGGAGCTGCTGCGTCCCCTGCTGCCGACCTGGAACGCCATGTCGGTGCACCGCGACGCGGAGTTCAACAAGAGCCACATCCCCGGCTACCTGCGCGGCATCCCGCCCAAGGGGTGGCTGACGGTGTACCCGTTCGTCCGCAGCCACGAGTGGTACCTCCTGCCGGAGGACGAGCGCCGGCAGATGCTCATGGACCACGGGCGCAAGGGCGCGGCGTTCCGCGGCGTCGTGGCCAACACGATGGCGGCGTTCGCGCTCGGCGACTACGAGTGGATGCTGCCCATGGAGTCCGATCAGCTCACCGACCTCGTCGACATGATGCGCGACCTGCGGTACACCGAGGCGCGCCGTCACGTGCGCGAGGAGGTGCCCTTCTTCACCGGCCGCCGGATCACCCTGGACGAGATCCCGGAAGTGCTGCAGTGACCGACGAGTTCGCGGGCCTGCCGGAGGTGATCCGCCTCGGCACGCGGCGCAGCGCGCTCGCCATGGCGCAGTCCGGCATCGTGGCGCGCGAGCTCGAGGCGATCACCGGCCGCCGCGTGGAGCTCGTGCCGATCGTCTCCGAGGGCGACACGACGCGCGCCTCGCTCGCCTCGCTGGGCGGCACGGGCGTCTTCGCCACGCGGCTGCGCGAGGCGCTGCTGGCGGGGGAGTGCGATCTGCTCGTCCACTCGCTGAAGGACCTTCCGACCGCGCCGGCCCCGGGGCTCGTGATCGCGGCGACCCCGCGCCGGGCCGACGCGCGCGACGTCATCATCACGCGCGACGGCACCCGCCTCGAGGACCTGCCGGCGGGCGCCCGCGTGGGGACGGGATCGCCCCGTCGCGTCGCGCAGGTGCGCGCCGTCAACCCGGGTGTGACGATCCACGACCTGCGCGGCAACGTGGACTCGCGCATGGCGCGCGTGCGCGACGGCGAGCTCGACGCGATCGTGCTCGCCGCGGCCGGCCTCAGCCGGCTGGGCGCGGAGATCGACCTGCGGGTGGAGCCGCGCGACCTCGACGCGTGGCCGACCGCCGCGGGCCAGGGCGTGCTCGCCGTCGAGACGCGCGCCGATGCCGCGGCGGACCTGCGGGCGGCGCTGGGCCGCCTCGACGACCCGGCCACGCGCGTCGCTCAGGAGGTGGAGCGATCGATCCTCGCGGGCATCGAGGCGGGCTGCCACGCGCCCGTCGGGGTGCACGCGATCGTCCACGGCGAGCGGGTGCGGGTGCGGGCCGACGTGCTCGCACCGGATCCCGCCCGGACGGTGTCGATCGACGAGGATGTGCTGATCGGCCCGATTTCCGCCGCGCGGGCCGAGGGGTATAGTCAGGACTCAGGCAGCGCCGACGGCGACGCAGCCGGCGCGATCCCGCGCGCCAGCGACATCGGAGACGAGATCGCACGTCGGCTGCTCGCGGCCGGCGCGTCCGAGATCGTCTCGGGACCCCCACTCCATGACTGAAGAGACACCAGGCAAGGCCGCGAAGCCCCTCACGGGCTGGCGCGTGCTCGTCCCCCGCGGCGGACCGTGGGGCGACGGGGTCGCGGCGACCCTGCGCGCCAAGGGCGCCGTCCCCGTGGTGGCGCCGCTGATCAACTTCGCGCCGACGGAGGACGTCGCCGCCCTCGAGGCCGCGATCGCCGACCTCGCGGCCGGGCGGTTCGACTGGCTCACCGTCACGAGCGCGACGACCGTCGACGTGCTGTACGCGTACCAGGCCACGATCCCCGAGACCACCAAGGTGGCCGCGGTCGGCGAGACCACCGCCGCCGCGCTGCAGGCCGTCGGGTACCGCGTCGACCTCGTGCCGGAGATCGACAACTCCGCCGCCGGCCTCGCGCACCAGATGATCCAGGCCGAGCCCGAGCCGCGGCGCGTCCTGGCGCTGCGCAGCGAGATCGCCAAGCCCGTGCTGACCGTCGCCCTGCAGAAGGCGGGGCACGACGTCTGCAGCGTGGTGGCGTACCGGACGATCGGCGTCCCGGTGTCCGAGCGCGTCGCGCGCGACGTCAACTCCGGCCGCATCAACGCGATCCTCGTCACGAGCGGATCGGTGGCGGAGCAGGTGCGCGAGCAGTTCCCCGAGATCCCCGACCAGACGATCATCGCGGCGATCGGCCCGCGCACGGCGCGCGACGCGGAGCGCGTGGGGCTGCCGATCCAGGTGGTCGCGCCCGCCCAGACGATCGACTCGCTGATCGACAGCCTCGCGGGGATCCCCGTGCCGCCGCCGACGACCGCCGCCCTGGCGATCGCCGACACCGGCGCGAACGCGGTGATCGCCGACCAGGACCCGGAGCGCCGCTCGTGAGCTTCCCCGTCCACCGGCCGCGCCGCCTGCGGCAGTCGCCGGCCGTGCGGCGCCTCGTGCGGGAGACGCACCTGGTGCCCTCGCAGCTCGTGCTGCCGATGTTCGTACGGGAGGGGATCGACGCGCCCGCACCGATCGCCTCGATGCCGGGCGTGCGGCAGCACACGCTCGATTCGCTGCGGCGGGCGGCGACGGAGGCGGCCGAGGCCGGCGTGGGCGGCGTGATGCTGTTCGGCGTGCCCGCCGTCCGCGACGCGACGGGCTCGGGGGCCGACGACCCGGACGGCATCCTCAACGTCGCCACGGCGGCGATCGCGGACGAGGTGGGCGACGCGCTGGTGGTGCAGACCGACCTGTGCCTCGACGAGTTCACCGACCACGGCCACTGCGGCGTGCTCGCCGCCGACGGGTCGGTCGACAACGACGCCACGCTCGAGCGCTACGCCGCCATGGCGATCGCGCAGGCGCGCGCCGGCTCCGCGCTGCTCGGCCTGAGCGGCATGATGGACGGCCAGGTGGCCGTGATCCGCGACGCGCTCGACGACGCGGGCTTCACCGACACCCTGATCCTCGCCTACGCCGCCAAGTACGCCGGCGCGTTCTACGGCCCCTTCCGCGAGGCCGTCGACTCGCAGCTGAAGGGCGATCGCCGCACCTACCAGCTCGATCCCGGTAACGGGCGCGAGGGCGTGAAGGAAGCGGTGATCGACGCCGAGGAGGGCGCCGACATCGTCATGGTCAAGCCGGCGGGGCCCTACCTGGACGTGCTCGCCGAGGTGCGCGCGGCCGTGGATGTGCCGGTGTGGGCGTACCAGGTCTCCGGCGAGTACTCGATGATCGAGGCGGCCGCCGCCAACGGCTGGATCGATCGCCGCGCCGCCGTCATCGAGTCGCTGCTCGGCATCCGCCGCGCGGGCGCCGACGCGATCCTCACATACTGGGCCGTCGAGGCGGCCCGCTGGCTCCGCGCCGAGCTCTAGGTGTAGCTCCCCGTGAGGTTGTGAACTCGTGAGGCCGGGGTCTGGCCGCCGAGGGCGGTGTGGGGTCGGTGGTGATTGTAGTGATGTAGCCAGGCCGGGAACGCGGCGACGCGGGCGGCTTCGCTGGGATAGGCGCGGGCGTAGGCCCATTCGTCCTCGGCGGTGCGGTTCAGACGCTCGACCTTCCCGTTCGTCTGCGGACGATAGGGCCGTGTCCGGCGGTGCGTGATGCCATCGCCGAGCGCGTCGCGGAAGGCGTGTGAGCGGTAGCAGGATCCGTTGTCGGTCATCACCGCGGTGACAGTGATGCCCGCGGCGGCGAAGAACGCGTTGGCGCGGAGCCAGAACGCGGCGGCGGTCTCCTTGCGTTCGTCGCCGAGGATCTCGGAGTAGGCCAGGCGGGTATGGTCGTCGATCGCGTTGTGGATGAACGCGTAACCGCGCGACGCCTTCGCGCCGGCGCGGGCGGCCCGGTCCCGTGCCGCTCCGGCTTCCCGGTCCTGCGCTGATCCTCTGCCGTGGGCCTTCCAGCCGCCGCCGGCAGGGATGCGGCCCTGCTTCTTGATGTCGACGTGGACCAGCTCGCCCGGCCGCGAGACCTCGTAGCGGACTGGCTTGGGCTTGCGGACCGGCAGTCCGGTGAACCGGTCCAGATGCCTCAGCAGCGGCATCCCGTAGCGGGCCAGGACACGACCCACGGTGGAGCGGGCAAGGCCGAGGTGGTAGGCGATCTTGTGCGGCCCCCAACGGCGGGCGAACCGCAGCGCGACGATCCTGCGCTCCGTCCGTTGAGCCAGCCGATTCGGCGAGGACACCGGCCGCGACGACCGGTCCGTCATCGGCTCGCCCGCCGCATACCGCTTGGCCCACTTCAGGGCCGTCCCGTACGAGCAGCTGAACCGCTCCGCCGCCCGCGCAGGCGGCCAGTTCTGATCGACGATCAGCGATGCCAAACGACGACGCCCCTCCGGCGTCAAGGGCGCGTTAGCGTGGGTCACGAGGGCCTCCGTGGTGACGAGTGAGTGTGGTAACCCACATCGTCCCGGAGGCCCTCGCCTCACCTCACGTCTTCACAACGTCTTGGGGAACTACACCTAGGCGCTTGCCACCCGGCGGGCCAGGCGGATGAACCGCGCCATGCCGGGTGTCGGCCGGCCGGGTCGCCACGCCAGGTCGATCCGCGCGGGCGGGATGTCCTCACCCCCGCCCTCGCCTTCGCCACCCGCCTCACCCCCTGACCCCGACCCCTCGATCTCGACGGCGACTCGAGGGGCTCACAGCTCGTCGACCGGAGGCGCGCAGCGCCGGAGCGGAGACGGGTCGAGCGCAGCCGCGCAGCGGCGGAGCCGAGACCTGAGGGTTGAACCCATGATCTCGACTCGCTGCGCTCGCTCGATCCGTCTCCGCTCGCTTCGCTCGGTCGACGAGCCGTGGGCTCAGTCGTCGGATCGGGTGCGCGGTTGACGGATGACGGCCGCTTGCGCGGTCGCATCGGCCTCAGCGGATCACACCCGCCCCACCGCTCCGACAACCTGCACTGCCCCTCCGACGACCTGCACCTACCGCTCGTCGACCGGAGGCGCGCAGCGCCGGAGCGGAGACGGGTCGAGCGCAGCGCCGCAGGCGCGGAGCCGAGACCGCAGTGCTTCAACCCCTCGATCTCGACTCGCTTCGCTCGCTCGATCCGTCTCCGCTCGCTTCGCTCGGTCGACGAGCCGTGGGGCTCAGTCGTCGGATCGGGTGCGCGGTTGACGGATGACGGCCGCTTGCGCGGTCGCATCGGCCTCAGCGGATCACACCCGCCCCACCGATCCGACGACCGGCACCACCCCTCCGACGACCTGCACCCACCCCGCTCGTCGACCGGAGGCGCGAAGCGCCGGAGCGGAGACGGGTCGAGCGCAGCCGCGGAGCGGCGGAGCCGAGACCGCAGGGCTTCAACCGCTTGATCCCCCGCAACGGGGCGCTCAGGTGGGTCGGGGAGAATGGGCGGATGGCCGACCGCAACGACGAACTCTTCACCCGTGCCCGCACCGTGATCCCCGGCGGGGTGAACTCGCCCGTGCGGGCGTACGGATCGGTCGGCGGGTCGCCGCGCTTCCTGGCGTCGGCGCGCGGGGCGTACGTGACGGACGCCGCGGGCCGAGAGTACGTGGACCTCGTGGCCTCGTGGGGGCCCGCGCTGCTCGGTCACGCCCACCCGGATGTCGTCCGCGCGGTGCAGGACGCGGCGGCGCGCGGCCTGTCGTTCGGCGCACCGACCGAGGGCGAGGTGCGGCTGGCCGAGCTCGTCGCGGAGCGGGTGCGGGCCGGCGGGCTCGCGCCGGTCGAGGAGGTGCGCCTGGTGTCGACCGGCACCGAGGCGACGATGACCGCGATCCGGCTGGCGCGGGGCGTGACCGGTCGCGACCTGCTCGTGAAGTTCGACGGCAACTACCACGGCCACTCCGACGGCCTGCTCGCCGCCGCCGGGTCGGGCGTGGCGACGCTCGCGCTGCCCGGGACGGCCGGCGTGCCGGCCGGCGTCGCGGCCGAGACCCTCGTCGTCCCGTACGGCGACCTCGATGCCGTGCGCGCGGCGTTCGCGGCGCACGGCGATCGGATCGCCGCGATCATCGTGGAGGCGGCGCCCGCGAACATGGGCGTCGTCGAGCCGCCCGCAGGGTTCAACGCCACCCTGGCGGAGATCGCCCACGCCGCCGGCGCGCTGCTCATCCTCGACGAGGTGCTGACCGGCTTCCGCGTGCACCCCGCGGGCATGTGGGGCCTGCAGGTCGAGGCCGGCGAGGTGTACGCGCCCGACATCATCACGTTCGGCAAGGTGATCGGCGGCGGGATGCCGCTGGCCGCGCTCGGCGGCACGCGCGCCGTCATGGAGCATCTCGCGCCGGTGGGCCCGGTGTATCAGGCGGGAACGCTGAGCGGGAACCCGCTCTCGGTCGCCGCGGGCATCGCGACGCTGGAGCGGGCGACGCCCGAGGTCTACGCCACGATCGACGCCGCGGCGACCACGGTGATCGACGCGCTGTCGGCCGCCCTCACCGCTGAGGGCGTGGGCCACGCGATCCCGCGCGTCGGCACGCTGTTCGGCCTGGCCTTCCTGGACCGCAAGCCCGTCTCGTACGACGAGGCCAAGACGCAGGACGCGTTCCGCTTCACGCCCTTCTTCCACTCGATGCTCGACGCGGGCGTGAACCTGCCGCCGAGCATCTACGAGGCGTGGTTCCTCACCGCGGCGCACGACGCGGAGGCGCTCGGCCGCATCGTCGACGCCCTGCCCGCCGCCGCGCGGGCGGCGGCCACCGCCTGAGCCTCCGGTGCCGCGTGACGCGCGTCACACGGCACCGATATGCTCGATCCGCCGATCCGGCATCGAGCAAGGGGGACCCATGGCGGAGAAGAAGACCACGGCGGAGGCCGCGCCGGCCGAGTGGAGGCCCACGGAGGCGTCCCGCAAGCAGGCGACCACCCTGCGGATCGTGTCGTGGGTGCTGTGGATCGTCGCGATCGCGCTGGAGCTGGTCGCGATCTTCTGGCTGCTGCGCCAGCGCGTGGCCGTGGGCCAGGAGGGCATCGTCCGCGACGACGAGACCGGCCTGCTCGAGGCGCAGGACGTCACCTACGAGTTCCCGCAGTGGGCGTTCATCAGCCTCATCGTGGCGTTCGTCGTGATCGCCGCGCTGTCGATCACCGGATCGATGCTGTGGAAGAAGGCCAACCGCCTGGACCCCGCGCGCCGGTCGGAGACGGTGAAGTTCTTCGTGCAGAACCAGCTCGGGGCGATCGTCGCGGTGATCGCGTTCGTGCCGCTGATCATCCTCGTCCTGATGAACAAGGACATGTCGAAGTCGCAGAAGGGCATCGCGGGTGCCATCGGCGGCGTCCTGGCGATCGCGGCGATCGCGCTGGGCATCGACTACAACCCGTCGTCGGTCGAGCAATACACGGCCGATCAGTCCACGGTGATCCAGATCCTCGGCGAGGACGAGGTCGTGTGGGTCGAGGGCGGCGGCGTGTACCACGTGTGCGCCGAGGTCCCCGATGTCGCGAACGCCAGCACCCCCGAGGTGACCGGCACCACCGCCGACGCCGTCGCGGCCGGCAAGACGCGCCTGACGCTCGAGTTCGACTCCGAGCTCGCCGCGTGCGGGCTGCCGGTGCCCGAGAACTCCGAGGAGATCAAGCAGGCGCTGCGCGCGATCCGCGACGGCGCGACCGACACGCTGCTTCCCGCTCCCGAGTACGCGGACGGCGTCACGCCGCCCTTCACCCCCGCGGGCTGAGCACGACGAGAGGGGCCGGTGATCGACGGATCACCGGCCCCTCTCGTCTGCCCGCGCGGCTACTTCCGGCCGCCGAAGAAACCGCCGATGAGGTCGCCGATCGCGCCCAGGTCGACGCCGCCCTGCGAGCCGGCCTGCGCGGATCCGCCCCCGAGGAGCCCGCCGAGAAGGCCGCCGAGGTCGAAGCCGCCGTCGGACTCGGTCTCCTTCTGCTTCTTCTGGTTGGCGACGAGGTTCATGATGATCGGCGCGAGCATCGGCAGCAGCTTGCCGAAGTCGATGCCGCCGGTCGTCTTCTCCGACGCGTTGAGCTTCGAGGCGACCTCGTCCTGCTGGCCGCCGAAGATGTGGCCGAGGATGTTGCGGCCGTCCTCCTCGTCGATGTCGGCGGCGGAGGCGACCTTCTTCTCGCCCGCGTGCTTCTGCAGCGCGTTCTGGAGCGCCTGCGCGCCCTCCTCCGTCTCGGTCTCCTTCTGAAGCCCGGCGAGGATCGTCTGTCCGCCCTCGAGGATGCCGGACGCGGCCGTGTCGGGATCGACGCCGAGCCTGTTCGCGATGTCGTCGATCGGCAGATTCTTGAGGACGTCGTTGAGACCGGCCATGTGCTACTCCCCGGTGAAGGCGGCGCGACCCCGATCGGATCGCCGTCCCGCTGCGCCCACCGTATGCCGAGGGCGATCGCCGGCGCTAGCGTCCCGCCCGGCCGGCGCGGCGCGCGTCACGCGAGCAGCGCGGCGGTGTGCGGGCCGAGGCGATGGGCCCCTGGGGCGACCTGTGCCGCCGCCCCAGGGGCAGTACTCGGGGACGCGTTCAGGATGCGACGGCGACGGGAGCGGCCGCAGCGTACGCATCGAGCAGCCGTTCGGTGTCCTCCATCTGCTGGAGCCAGGTCACGCGAACGATGTCGATGACGTCATCCGGTTCCTGCAAGCGCGACAGGTATCCCTGCACGTCGGCAGTCCCGCTCGGCGCCGCCTCGTGGAGGGCGAGGATCTTCAGCGCCAACTTCGCCTGGAGGCCGTAGACCGGGATCTGTGGTCCGCGAGGCGCCGTCAGACCGATGTAGTAGAGCTTCTCCAGCCCCTGCGGCACGAGGCCGCCCGCGTAACGCAGCGGGACGCCGTTGCGTCGTGGAACGAGCGCATCGTCCAGGAACGGCAGGCTCGCGTGGAAGCCCGTCGCCCAGAGGATCGTCCCGTATTCGCGTGACGAGCCATCGGAGAAGTGAACGGTACGCCCCTCGATCCGATCGATGCCGGGGACGACGTGGATCCGGCCGTGCTGCATCCAGTAGAGCAGCAGGTTGTTGACGACGGCGCGTCCCTCGGCCAGCGTCTTCTCCTTCGGAGCGGGCAGCCCGTACGCCTCGGGCTCACCGATCGACACGCGGGCAAGCATGCGCGCGATGAAGTCCTGCTCCTCCGGAGAGAACTGCGCCATCCAGGGGAGCTCCTGTCGCGGCATGCCGAAATAGGACTTCGGCTGGAAGAACACGCCGTGTCGGACGACGACGTCCACCTCGAACCGGTGCTGCGCGGCGTCGACGGCGAGATCGCATCCGGAGTTTCCCGCACCGACGACGAGCACCCGACCCTCGGCGAGATCGCCCGGGTTCTGATACTGGCTGGAATGGTACTGGGCCCCGGTGAAGTCCTTCGCGACGGATGGCACCTTCGGATCCCACAGATGCCCGTTGGCGACGAACACGCCGTCGTACTCCCTCGCCTCGCCCGTTCCGAGGGTGACGCGCCACCCCGCGGATCCGGGGACCCCGTCGGCGGGAAGCGGAGTGACGGATTCCACGCGGGTGCCGAACGTGATCGCCTCGTAGAGCCCGCGCGCGCGAGCGAACGACTCGATGTACTCGCGCACCTCGTCGCGACGCGGAAAGTGCGGGTACTCCCGCGGCATCGGGAATCCCTCGAAGATCGTGTGGTCGCGCGAGGTGATCAGGTGCAACGCGTCGTAATCCGTGTGCCAGTGTCCGCCGACGCGGTCGGTCTGCTCGAAGCAGTCGACGTCGTACCCGGCCCGCAGGAGGGCGTCGAGCGTCGACAGCCCCGCCGCGCCGGCGCCGATCACACAGTATCTCGTCATGGGTGGTGTTCCTCTCTGTTGAATCCGGTCAGCGCGTCGCGGTGACCGATGCCCGTGCGGCGAAGGCGGTGCCGGCCCTCACGCATGTCCCTGGGCGAGCCGGCGCTCCACGAGGACCGACAGCCAGGTCGCCGGCACCGAGATCGCGGCGTAGGTCAGCCCTGTGAGCGCATAGACCTGCAGGTACTCGAACGTGACCGATGCGGTCCGGTAGGCCTCCGCCATGAGCTCGTTCGCCGAGATCGAGTACGCCAGCGATGTCGCCTGGAACGACATGATCGCGAGCCCCATCAGCGGCGGAATCGCCGATCGGAGCCCCTGCGGAAGCACGATCCGCAAGAACGAGGTGCTCCCCGTGAGGCCGAGCGCGGCGGCGGCCTCGGACTGTCCGCGTGCGACCGACTGGATCCCCGCGCGGATCATCTCGGACGAGTACGCCCCCGCGGTGAAGGTGAGTCCCGCGGCGGCCGACCAGAACGAGTCGAACACCACATCGAGCGAGGGCAGGCCGAAGTAGACGATGTACAGGACGACCAGCGCGGGGATGCCCCGGCCGATCTCCACGATCACGAGCGTCGGCCACTTCAACCAGGGGCGCTGGGATGCGACCCCGAGAGCCAGCAGAAGGCCCAGCACATACCCGAAGACCACCGAAAGCACCGTCAGCTGCAGGCTGACGACGAGCCCTTGGCCGAGGGGCGCGAGGTACCCGAACAGATCCATCAACGACTCCTCTGCATCCGGCTGTCCATGCGTCGAGCGAGAATCGCCACGGGAACGCTGATGGCGAGGTACACCGACGCCGCGACGAAGAACGCGGTGAATCCGCCCTCCGCCATGTGCTGGCGGGTGAACAGGTTCGCCTGGAAGACCATGTCGGCCACCCCGATCGTCGAGGCGAGAGACGAGTCCTTCACCAGCGACAGCAGATAGGTCGTGATCGACGGAAGGGCGGTGCGCAGGGCCTGCGGTGCCAGGATCCGTCCGAAGGTGGCCCCTCTCCCGAGGCCGAGTGCCGCCGCGGCCTCGGCCTGGCCGCGGGGAAGCACCGCGAAGCCGCCTCGATAGATCTCCGCGAGGTACGCCGACGAGATCACACCGAGCGCGAGCACGGCGGCCGTCAGCGAGTCCAGGCGGATCGCCCCGAACGAGACGCCGAAGTACAGCAGGAACAACCACACGAGCGGCGGAACGCCGCGGATCACGTCCACGAGCAGGCGCACCGTCAGCCGCAGGGGTGTGACGGGCGACCGCAGGGCGAGCATGAGGGGTATCCCTCCGACGAGACCGATCGCGAAGGCGAGCACCGTCACGAGGAGGGTCATCGGAAGCCCGAGGAGCACGATGGTGACGACGTCCGGCATCCGGATCAGCGCCCCATGACGGCGGACAGGAACCGCTGAGTCCGCTCCTCGCGAGGGGCGGACATCACCTCGGCGGGGTCCCCCTCCTCGATGATGCGGCCGTCGGCCATCACCACGAGGTGATCCGACACGTCGCGCGCGAACTGCATCTCGTGCGTGACGACGATCATCGTCATGCCGCTCTGGGCCAGTTCGCGCATCACCGCCAGCACCTCCACCCCGACCTCGGGGTCCAGCGCGCTGGTCGGCTCGTCGAACAGCATGGCTCGGGGGCCCAGCGCCAACGCGCGCACAATCGCGATGCGCTGCTGCTGCCCGCCGGAGCAACGCGCCGGGTGGGCGTTGGCCTTGTCCTTCAGCCCGACGCGTTCCAGCAGGGTGAGCGCACGGGCCTCCGCCTCCTCGCGGCTGCGTCCGAGGATCTTCTCCTGGGGGAATGCGATGTTGCGCAGCACGGTGAGGTGCGGGAAGAGATTGAACGACTGGAACACCATGCCGATCTGGCGGCGCAGCGCGAGCAGGTCCCGGGCGGGCACCGCTGTGCCCGCGTCGATGGTCTGGCTGCCGACCGTGATCCGGCCGGCATCGGGGCTCTCGAGCAGGTTGACGCAGCGCAGCAGCGTGCTCTTGCCGGAGCCGGACGGTCCGATGAGGGCGGTGACGCTGCCGGGCTTGACCGACATCGAGACGTCGTCGAGCACCAGGTGGTCGCCGAAGCTCTTGGACAGACGCTCGATCTCGACGCCCGCCATGGCGGTCTCGAGCTGTTGGGTGAGAAGGGGACTGGGCACAGCAGTTCCTCTCTGAGAGGGAAGCGGACCGGGGCCGACGGATCGTGGCTCCGGCGTGGTCAGGGGGGGCGGGAGCCGGGCCGCGGCGGAGTCGCTGCCACCGCGGCCCGATCGTCACCGCAGGGAGGTCGCCGCGACGTCTGCCGGAACCATCAGATCGGCCAGACCGTACTCGTCGAGCAGGTCTTCGAGAGTGCCGTCCTCGCGCCATCCGTCGATCAGCTCGCTGATCGCGTCGGAGAGCTCGGCGTTGTCGGGGTCGATCGGGTACGCGATGATCGGCGGGTTCTCGGTCACAGCGATCCGCGGGTCCGCCTCGACGGGAACGACCTGGAAGTCGGTCCCCTGGTACGCCACCATTGCCACCGCGTATCCGTCGAGCGCCGCCTGGATCCGGCCGTTGGTGAGATCCTGCTTCATCTCGACCGTGCCGGGGTAGCTCTTGTAGTGGTCTCCGAGGAGCGCCGAGGCGTCCGCCTCCCACGAGAAGCCCGCGCCGGACCCGACATCGCCCGCCTCCAGCAGCTCGTCGACGGTGCTGAGGCCTTCCTCCGAGATGATCGCCATCGCGTCGTACTGGGTCGGGGTCGTGAACCCGACCTGCTCGGCTCGCGCCTCGGTCACATACCACCCGCCGGTGATGATGTCGGTCTTGTGCTGTTCGGTGATCATCGCGATGCCGTTGGCGTAGGTGATGGGAGTGAACGCGATGTCCAGGCACTCCTCCTCCGCGACGAGCTTGAGAAGGTCGACGTCCGCGCCGGTGGCGTCCGTGCCGGAGGTCCCCGAGTAGGGGAGATTCTCCGGCACCCCGACCGTGAGGGTGCCGTCCGTGAACGTCGTGAGGCCCGCGTGTGCGGGGGTGCAGTCGGCGGCGACGGCCGAGCCGCCGGGGCCGCCGGAGCAGCTTGTCAGCGCGAGCGAGACGAGGAGAGCGCCGGCGGCGATTCCTCCGGTGAGAACGGGATGACGGTGCATGGGATTCCTTCCACGATGTCGGGTGGTCGAGGTGGTGCAGGTCGGATGCCGAGGCGGCAGGGGACGCCGCTCGGCGCGATGCTCCATCAGACGGCGGTCAGCCCGCCGTCGATGGTGAGGACGGAGCCCGTGACGAACGAGGCGGCGTCGGACAGCAGGTACGACACGAGGGGCGCGATCTCGTTCGGCCGCGCCCTGCGGCCCATCGGGCTGCCCGCGCTGCTTCCGCCGGCGGGCTCATGATCGTTCATCGGGGTCTCCACGCCGCCGGGGCAGATGGCGTTCACCCGGATGTGCGGTGCGTATTCGACGGCGGCGACCCGGGTCAGCGCGATCATCGCGGCCTTCGAGGCCGAGTAGGCGGCGTAGCCGGCGGCCCCGGCGAGGGCAGCGGTCGACGAGACGTTGACGATCGACGATCCGGACGACATCAGCGGGGCAAGAGCACGGATTCCGAGGAACGCCCCGCGGGAATTGATGCGCTCCTGGATGTCCCAATCCGTGACGCTGGTCTCCTCGATGCGACGGTGCCGCAGGATCCCGGCGTTGTTGACCAGGCCGTGCACTCCGGCGCCGCGCAGGTCGTCGGCAAGATCGCTCCACCCGACCTCGTCGGCGACGTCCAGGAATCGGTAGGTGGCGTCGCCGCCCGCTTGGCGGATCTGCTCCGCCTGATCTTCGCCTGCACCGCGCTGCACGTCGGCGAGGATCACGCGATACCCCTCAGCCGCGAGATGAAGAGCGTGCGCTCGACCCTGCCCGCTTGCGGCGCCGGTCACCACGACGGTGTTCATCGCATCACGTCTCCCCCGGACAGCACGATCGTCTCTCCCGTCAGGAACGCGGCGTGATCTCCGTGGGAGACCAGCCACACCCACGCCGCGATCTCCCCCGGCTGCGCGACGCGGCCGATCGGGATCGATGAGGCCGCCTCCTCCATCCGCCCGGTGGCCGCGTTGCCGGGAGTAGCCACCCATCCGGGCGCGATCCCGTTGACGCGGATCCGTTCGGGGGCCAGCTCCAGGGCGAGCGACTTGGTCAGCATGACGACGGCGGCCTTGGAGGCCCCGTAGAGGAGCTGGCCGCGCGAGACCTCGAACGCATCGACCGACGCGAAGTTGACGACGCTCGATCCCTCCGACATCCACGGTCGCGCCGCCGCCGTCACGTTGAGCACACCGAGGACGTTGATGTCGAACACCCGTCGGTAGAGCTCATCGGTGAAGGTGTCCAGCGTGGTGGGTGGGTACACACCGGCGATGTTCGCCACGACATCGATCCGGGCGTCGGCGGGCAGCTCCGCGGCGAGCGCCGTGCTCACAGCATCGCGATCGCGCACGTCTGCGGCGATCGGTATGAGACGCCCGGGGTGGCTCTCGTCGAGCCTCGGCTCGGTGATGTCCAGGGCGAGCACGGTCCAGCCGCGGGAGAGGAAGAGCTCGGCACTGCTCCGTCCCATTCCGCTGGCAGCGCCGGTGATGAGAGCGACCCCGGTCGGGGCAGAGGATTCGGATCCGTCGAGGTGAAATGACACGCACCCATCGAATCGGTCCCGGGAAATAAGGACAATCCTCATTGCCGTATGCCTACGATAGGTTTTCCCTTGAGATCGGAGCAGCATGCCGCTTCCCTCGGTTCGTCAGCTCGAGTACTTCGTCACGGCCGCCCGGCAGGGAACCTTCGCCGCCGCCGCTCTGAAGCACCGGATCGCGCAGCCCAGCCTGTCGGAGCAGATCACGACGCTCGAGCGGTCGTTGGGAGTTCGCCTGTTCACGCGCACCTCCCGCCGCGTCCTCCTCACCGATGTCGGCAAGCAGCTCCTTCCCCTGGCGGAGAAGGCGATCGGCGACATCGCGGCGATCTCCGAGCTCGGGCGCCGGGTGCGCACCCTCGAGGAGGGGACGGTGTCGTTCGGCACCTTCAACAGCGCCCACCTCTATCTCCTGACCGACCTCATCCGCGAGTTCCATGCCCTTCACCCCGGCGTTCGGATCCACGTGACGGGGCTGAACTCCGCGGAGGTCGCCGACTCGGTGCGATCGGGGCGTCTGGAGGCAGGACTCGTGCAGCTGCCCATCGATGCGCGGGAGCTCCAGGTGTCGCGCACCGCGTTCGTCGATCAGGTGGTCTACGTCTCCCGCGACCCGGCCAATACCGAGCGACCCGTGGACATCGCCACCCTCGCCACGCGCAAGCTGATCCTGTCGGAGGCGCGCTGGTCGACGACGGACCCGCTGCGTGCGTCACTGCTCGAGCGGGCACAGTCCGCGGGCATCACCCTGGAGCCGGTGATCGAGGTCGAGTTCCAGACCCACGCACTGGAGCTGGCCGCACAGGGTGTGGGGGACTCGCTCGTCTCCTACCACGTCGGCCGCAACGTGATCGCGGAGCGCGGCCTCTCGTGGGCGCCACTGACGCCCGCGTTCGAGGAGAAGTATGCGTTCATCACGCGCAAGCGCGGCGCGATCTCGCCCGCGACCAGCGAGTTCATGGCGCTGGCGCGCCGAACGCTCTCGAGCATCCGTCCGCCGGAATCGTCGTAGTCGTCCCGCCCGCCCGGCGCGGCGCGCGTCACGCGCGCAGCGCGGCGGTGTGGGGGCCGAGGCCCAGGGCGCGGGCGGCCGCGAGCTGGGAGGCGGTGTCGACGTCGTGGCGCAGCGTGCTCGCCGGGTCGACATCGAGCGGGGCCGCGCCCGCCGCGAGGTGCCGCGCGTACGAGCCGGGGCCGAACCCCAGCAGGCCGGGCTCGGCGTGCGCGAACAGGGTGGTGCCGGTGCCGTCCGCGTCGGCCACGACCGCGGGGCGCGTCGCGCGCCGCAGCGCGTCGTCGAGGTCGGCCGGGCGCAGCGCCGGCAGGTCGCCCAGCAGCACCGCCCGCGCGGCGCCGGTGGCGGCCTCGAGTCCCGCCGCCAGCGCGTCGTTGAGACCGCCGCCCGGGTCGGCCACCGCCCGCACCGGAGCCGCCTCGGTGCCCCGATCGCCGATCGCGAGCTCCGCGCGCACGTCCGGATCGTCGGTCACGACGATCACCTCGGCCACGCGGCGGGCGCGCGCGGCGGCCGCGATGGTGTCGAGGGCGATCGCGCGGGCGAGGTCGCGCCGATCGACGCCCGGGACCTCGAGGCGGGACTTGCCGATCGCGGTGGGCTTGACCGGGACGACGATGCTCCAGACGCGCTCGGCGCCGTTCACGCCCCGTGCCGCTCGCGCAGCCGCGGCAGCACCTCCGTGCCGTACAGGCGCAGGAAGGCCTCCTGATCGTGACCCGGGTCGTGGAACACGAGGTGGCGGAAGCCGAGCTCGAGGTAGCGCTCGATCGCGGCGATGTGCTCCTCGACGTCGTCGCTCACGATGAAGCGCGACGCGGCGCGCTCGATCGGCAGCTCCTCGGCCAGGCGCTGCATCTCGATCGGGTCGTGCACGCCGGTCTTCTCCTCCGGCGTGAGCGCGAGCGGCGCCCAGAACCGCGTGTTCTCGAGCGCCCGGCTCCGGTCGGGCCGGAACGACACCTTGACCTCGATCATCGTGTCCACGTCGGCGCGATCCCGGCCGCCCTTGGCGAGGCCCTCCTCGAACGCCGGGATCAGCTTGTCGGTGTACAGCGCCGGATCCTTGCCGCTGGTGGTGATCCAGCCGTCGCCGATCCGCCCGGCCAGGCGCGTGGCGGCCGGGCCGGAGGCTCCGATGTACACCGGGATCGGCTGGGCCGGCTTGTCGTAGATGGTCGCGTTGCTGACCGAGTAGTAGTCGCCCTCGAACGTGACGCGATCGTCCTCCCACAGCCGGCGCATGAGGATGATCGCCTCCTTCATGCGCTGGAAGCGCTCGGGCGGCTCGGGCCACTGCAGGCCGAGCGTGACCTCGTTGAGCGCCTCGCCGGTGCCGACGCCGAGGATCATGCGGCCCGGGTACATGGCGCCGAGCGTGCCGAAGGCCTGGGCGATGACGCCGGGGTGGTAGCGGAAGGTCGGCGTCAGCACCGAGGTGCCCAGCAGCACGCGCGACGTGCGCTCGCCCACGGATCCCAGCCAGGGCAGCGCGGCGGGGGCGTGGCCGCCCTCGTGCATCCACGGCTGCAGGTGGTCGCTGAGGAACACGGAGTCGAATCCGACCTCCTCGGCGAGAACCGCGTAGTCCAGCAGCTCGCGCGGTCCGAACTGCTCGGAGGACGCCTTGTAGCCGAATCGGAGGGGAACGGTCATGATGCTCCTTGATCTGCGGTGGCGGGGATGAGCTGGGCCCTGAGGCGATCGAGACGCTCGCGGAACGCCGCGACGGTGCCGGGCCACAGCAGGGTCAGGCGGCCGCTGCGCTCATCGACGTACCAGCTGCGGCAGCCGCCCGTGAGCCACGGGGTGCCGGCGGCGAGGGCGTCGACCTCGGCCGTGGAGCGCGCCTCCTGCTCGGCCGTGGCGCGCACGGGCAGCTCCGCGGCGACGAGGTCGGCGGCGAAGTCGGCCTGCGCCTCGAGCAGGAGCACGGCCGAGTTGTGGCCGAGTGCGGCGTTCGGCCCGCCGAGCACGAACAGGTTCGGGAAGCCGGGGACGAGCGTGGACGCGGCCGCGGTGGCGCCCGTCGCCCAGTGCTCGTCGAGGGTCGTGCCGTCCTCGCCGGTCACGAGGCGCGCGTACGGCTGTCGCGCGGCCTCGAACCCGGTGGCGAGCACCAGGACGTCCGCGCGGTGGCGCGATCCGTCGGCGGCGATGAGGTCCTCGCCGTCCACCTCCGCGAGCGCGCTCGGCACGAGGCGCGTGGCGCCCGAGGCGATGGTGGGGTAGAAGTCGTCGCTCAGCAGCACGCGGCGGCAGCCGAACGCGTAGTCCGGGGTGAGCGCGGCGCGCAGGCGCGGGTCCGGCACCTGCGCCTCGAGGTGCGCGATCGCCGCCGCCCGGGCCTCGGCCGCGGCGATCGGATCGCCGGAGCGCGACGCGAAGCGCGCCTCGCCCTCGGCGTACAGCGCGTCGCGCAGCGACCGCATGGCGTCGGGGTCCTCGCGCCACCGGGCGATCTCGGCGTCGTCGTGGCGGCGATCGCCGCGGGGGACGATCCACGCCGGGGTGCGCTGCAGCAGCACCACCTCGGCGCCGCCGCGGACGAGCTCGGGCACCAGCTGCACCGCGCTCGCCCCGGTGCCGGCGACGGCCACGCGCCGGCCCCGCACGGGCACGTCGTGGCGCCACCGCGCGGAGTGGAACAGCGGGCCGGGGAACGACTCGAGGCCGGGGATCGACGGGATCCGCGGCTCGGTGAGCCGGCCGCACGCGAGGATCAGGTGCGCGGCGCGGATCTCGCCGTCGGGGGCCGGGCCCGCTCCGGGGTCGGCGGGTGCGGGGCCCGCGGTCCGGATCGCCCACGCGTCGCCGTCCCAGCGGGCGCCGACGAGCGCGGTGCCGAGCCGCAGGTGCCGGTCGAGCCCCTCGGCGCGCACGACGCGCTCGAGGTAGGCGCGGATCTCGCCGCCCGGCGCGAAGGTGCGCGACCACTCGGGCCATGGGTGCGTTGCCAGGGAGTACAGGTGCGACGGCACGTCGCACGAGACGCCCGGGTAGGTGTTGTCGCGCCACGTGCCGCCGACGGCAGGGGCTCGCTCGAGGATCACGATGTCGTCGATGCCGCGCCGGCGCAGCGCGATCGCCGCCGCGATCCCGGCGAACCCCGCGCCGACGATGACGGCGGTCACGTCGGCTGTCCGATCGCCGGGAGCGTGCCGTTCGCGCCCGCCTCGGCGGCGGCCTTGCGCTCCGCGGTCGGCTCCGCGTAGGTGGTGGTGCGCAGGCGCAGCGGGCGGAACAGGCGCTGCGCGATCCGCCGCGCCTCGTTCAGGGGCAGCTCCTGGCCCGCCTCGATGCCGGCGCGCGGCAGCACCCGCCCGTCGAGCAGCGTGCCGCCGAGGTCGTCGCCGCCGCTGCGCAGCAGCTCAGCGGTCGTCGCGCGGTCGTGGCGCGTCCACGGGATCTGGATGTGCCGGATCGCCTCGCCGAGCATGAGCCGCGACACGGCGACCATCGCGCGGTGCTCGTCGGCGGGCGCCCGGCCGGGGACGAGCGGCACCCCGCCGCGGGGACCGGGCAGGGGGATGGGCACGAACTCCGCGAAGCCCCCGGTGCGGGCCTGGATCGCCAGCAGCGTGCGCAGGTGCGCGATGCGCTCGGCGGCGGTCTCCGCGTGGCCGTAGAACATCACGGAGGTGGACGAGAACCCCGCCTCGTGCGCGGCCGTGATCGCCTCGATCCAGCGATCGATCTCGAGGTCGTCGGGGGCGACGAGGGCGCGCACGCGTTCGCTCGCGATCTTGATCCCCGTGCCCGGCACGGAGTCCACCCCGGCGTCGCGGAGGGCGCGCAGCGCCCCGCCCAACCCGAGTCCCGAGCGATCCGCCAGGTCCGCGACATCCTGCGGCCGGTAGGCGTGCAGGTGCATTCCCGGAGCGGCATGCTTCACGGTGCGCGCGATGTCGAGGTACGCCTCCGCGGGCTCGGCCGGATCGATCAGCCCCTGCACGCAGATCTCGCCGAGGCCGAGCTCCCACGCGTCGCGCACCGCGTCGGCGAGGCGCTCCAGGTCGTAGCTCTCGCCGTCCTGCGCGAGGCCCGCCGCCCGCACGGTGGCGGCGCCGGCGCCCGAGGAGCGGTAGGCGGACGACGCGATGTTGCGGTTGGCGACGATGCTGATCGCCTCGCCCACGGTGTAGCGGCGCACGTCGTCGGCCGTGCGGACGAGCGCCTCCAGGTCGTCGCCGGTGGCCAGCAGCAGCCGCTCCCACTCGGCGTTGTCGAGGGACGCGGGGTCCTGGGCGGCCCGGTCGATGACGGCGGCGATGAGGCCCGTCGAGCCGGACGACACGAGGGTCGCATCCGGTCGCGGTGCCTCGTCGGCGACCGGCGCGGCCGTGTCCGTCGCGGGGGCGGGGGACGCGCCCCGGGGGCGGCGACCCTCGACCGCGAGCCCCCACTCGTCCGCGAGGGCGAGGACCGCCGGTCGCAGCGACGGATCGATCCATTCCGGATCGCGTACATACTCCGGGTGGGCGGTCAGGCGCTCCCGGAGCGTGAACCCGAGGGCGGCCGTCGCGCGCGCGAGGTCGTCGAGGTGCGGCCAGGGGCGCTCGGGGTTGACGTGGTCGGCCGTGAGGGGCGAGACGCCGCCCCAGTCGTCGATCCCGGCACGCACGAGCAGGCCGAACTCCGTCGGATCCGAGAGGTTCGGCGGCACCTGCACCCGCATCCGGGGGCCCAGCACGATGCGCGCCGCGGCGACGGCGGCGACGTACTCGCGCAGCGACGCGTCGGGCGCGCCGGCGGCAGCGGTGCGCGGCTTCGCCCGGAAGTTCTGGACGATGACCTCCTGGATGTGGCCGCCGCGCTCGGCGGCGTCGCGCAGGGCGATCAGCGACTCGGCGCGATCGCGCGGCGTCTCGCCGATCCCCACGAGGATCCCGGTGGTGAACGGGATCCGCGCCTCGCCGGCATCGGCCAGCAGCCGCAGCCGCACCGCGGGGTCCTTGTCCGGGGAGCCGTAGTGCACCTGCCCCGGCTCCTCGAACACGCGGCGCGATGTGGTCTCCAGCATGACGCCCATCGACGGCGCCGTCGGGCGCAGCATCGCGAGCTCGGCGGGCGACATGACGCCGGGGTTGAGGTGCGCCAGCAGGCCGGTCTCGGCCGTGATCAGCCGCGCCATCGCGCCGACGTACTCCAGGGTCGACGCGTACCCGTGCTCGTCGAGCCACGCGCGCGCCTCGGGCCAGCGGTCCTCGGGCCGGTCGCCCAGGGTGAGCAGCGCCTCCTTGCACCCCATCGCGGCGCCCCGGCGGGCCACGGCGAGCACCTGCTCCGGCGACATGTACGCCGGCTTGTGCTTCTTCCGCAGCTGCCCGGGGGTGTCGACGAACACGCAGTAGTGGCAGCGGTCGCGGCACAGCGTGGTGAGGGGGATGAACACCTTGCGCGAATAGGTGATGACGCCCGGACGCCCGGCCGCCGCGAGCCCCTCGTCGCGCAGCCGCGATGCGAGGTCGAGCACCCGCTCGGCGGCGGCGCCCTCCGCGGACAGCAGAGCCAGCGCGTCGTCGACGTCGAGCCGCTCGCCCCGGGATGCGCGCTCCAGCGCGTCCGCGACGGCGGGAACCGGATCGATCAGGGTCACCGCATCAGTCTCTCACCGTGGCGGCGGCGCGGCGCCCCGCGCACGATGGGCCGGGTGCAGGACCGGGGCCGGGATGACAGGATGGGTGCATGGTCACGCTGCTCCTCGATCAGACTCAGCTCGAGATCGCGCTGTCTCCGATCGAGCGCGCGCTGGCGTTCCGCAAGGAGGGGCTCACGGTCCCGCGCTCCGCGATCCGGCGCGTGCAGCTCACCGACGATCCCTGGACCTGGATCCGCGGCGTCCGCGCCCCCGGCACGTACCTGCGCGGCGTCATCGCGATCGGCACGTGGCGCGCCTCGACCGGCAAGGACTTCGTGGCCGTGCGCGAGCGCAAGCGCGACGGCGTGGTCATCGAGCTCGAGGACGGCCAGGAGTACGCGCGCGTCATCATCACGACGCGCCACGGGGTCGCCCTCGCGAAGGCGCTGCGCCTCGACGACGCGCCCGGCGATCTCGCGCCGGACGCCGCTCAGTAGCCGCGCGGCTCCTCGTCGCCCTCGTCCTCCGGGCGGGTGTCCTCGTCCTGCGGGCGCTCCGCCTCGTCCTCCGGGCGGGCGTCCTCGACGATCTCGCCCTCGACGACCTCGACCTCGCCGGTGTGCTCGGGCTCGCCCTCGAACGCCTCCACGAACGACGTGAACGCGATCTCCTGCGTCGTCGGCTCGGGCTCCTCGCCCTCCGGCGCGGTGCGGATCGCGTCGTCGTCGTCCGCGGCGGGCTCGACCACCTCGGTCTCGCTCGTCGGGACGGCCTCCGCCGTCGGCACGTCGTCGATGACCGGCATCGCCTGCGTCTCGAGCAGGTGGCTCGGCACGGCCTCCACCTCGAACGGCTCGTCGCTCGCGGGGGCCTCCGCGGCCCCGCCCAGGCGCTCCGCGAAGCTCGGGCCGACCGCCCACGGGCTGGCGGAGTCCGTGTCGTCCGCGGCCGACTCGCCAGCCTCGATCGCCGGATCGACGGGCTCCGGCTCCGGCGCCGCGTCGGCGTCGTCGGTCGTGGGCGCCTCGTCCGTCGCGGTGTCGGTGGGCTGGTCCGCGTCGGTGCCGTGGGGCTGGTCGGCGGCGATCGGCGCCGCGTCAGTGCCGTGCGGCTGGTCCGCGTCGGGGGTGCTCACGTCGGTCGCGCTGTCGCCCTCGGTGGCGTCGCTGACGCCCTCGTCGGTGGCGGCATCGCCCTCCGCCGCGGCCTCGGTGGCGGCGTCGCCGGTCGCGACCTCGCCGGCTCCGGCCTCGCGCTCGGCGTCGGCCAGCGCGTCGGCGAAGGTGTAACCCTCCGGCAGCGCCGCGTCGCTCGGCTCCGCGTCGGTACCCGGCTCCTCGCCCGGCTCGGCGTCGTCGTCGGCGTCCTGGTCGTCCGTGGCGGCGGCGGGATAGGCGGCGACGCTCGCGGCTTCCGCGCCGGGCAGGGGCTCGATGTCGTCACGCGCGTCCGCCGCGGCCGCGACGACCGCCGCGCCGGCGAGACCGGCGACGGCGCCGGTGCCGGCCGCCGCCGCGAGATCGACCTCGGCGTCCGGGTCGCCGGCCGGGGCCGGCGCGCCATCGGCGTCGCCCGCGCGCTCCGGCTCGCCCGCCGGGGCTGGCGCGGCGTCCGCGGTGGCGCCGATCGCCGCCGTCTGCTGCGTGCGACGCCCGCTGACGAGGTCGAGGAAGACGTCCTCGAGCGACGGCCCGCGCTGGTGCAGGGTCGACAGGGCCACGCCGGCCGCGGCCGCCAGGCTGCCGATTGCCTCGGCGTTCGAGCCGTGGACGTTCACGCCCGAGCGCAGCACCTCGAACTCGAGCCCGTTCTCCCGCAGCAGGCGGGTGAGGGCGTCGCGATCGGGGGAGTCGACGGCCACGATGGGGCCCTCGACGTCGGCGAGCTTCTCGATGCCGCCGTCGAAGACGAGGTTCCCGTTCGACATGATGAGGATCTTGTCGGCGATCTGCTCCACCTCGGACAGCAGGTGCGACGACATCAGCACCGTGCGGCCCTCGTCGGCGAGGCTGCGCATGAGCAGGCGCATCCAGCGGATGCCCTCCGGGTCCAGGCCGTTGGCCGGTTCGTCGAACACGAGCACGCCCGGGTCGCCGAGCAGGGCCTGCGCCACGCTGAGGCGCTGCCGCATGCCGAGCGAGTAGCCGCCGATCCGCATGTCGGCGACGTCGGCGAGGCCCACCAGATCGAGCACCTCGCGCACGCGCGCCGTGGGGATGCCGTTGTGCCGGGCCACCGACGTCAGGTGCTTCACGGCGGTGCGGCGCGGCTTGAACGTGGCCCCGTTCTCGCCCACCGCGCCGACCGAGCGCGCGGGCGACGCGATCTTCGCGAACGGCACGCCGCCGATCGTCGCCTGCCCGCTCGTGGGCTTGAGCTGCCCGAGCAGGATGCGCAGCGTCGTGGTCTTGCCGGCGCCGTTCGGCCCGAGGAATGCGGTCACCGAGCCCGGGTCGATGCGCGCGCTGAGATCGGACACGGCGGCGACGTCACCGAAGATCTTCGTCACCCCGTTGAACTCGAGCACTTTACCGTCGGCCATCCGGCCCCCCTCGTCATGATGCAGTCGCATCCATCTTGTCGGAAACGTGGCGGGAACGCCTGATCATCGGCCCTGCGACCCGCCTCGGGCGTGCCGGTAACGTGAGGGCGTGACCTCCGATCGCGTGATCCGCGTCCGCAGCAACGGTGTCGGGCGGCTGACCCTCAACCGCCCCGAGGCGATCAACGCCGTCGACACCGACATGGTCCTCGCGCTGACCGAGGCGCTCGAGGACTGGCGCCACGATCCCGAGGTGCAGATCGTGCTCCTCGAGGGTGCCGGCGATCGCGGACTGTGCGCGGGCGGCGACGTGCGCACGCTGCGCGATCACATCCTCGCGGGCGCGTTCGACGAGGTCGAGGTGTTCTTCCGCGCCGAGTACCGTCTCAACGCGCTCATCGACGAGTACCCCAAGCCGTTCGTCGCTTTCATGGACGGGGTCACCATGGGCGGCGGGATCGGCGTCTCCGCGCACGGCAGCGTGCGGGTCGTGACGGAGCGCTCCCGGCTCGCGATGCCCGAGACCCGCATCGGGTTCACGCCCGACGTCGGCGGCAGCTGGCTCCTCGGCCACGCGCCCGGTCACCTGGGGGAGTTCCTGGCGCTCACGGGATGGACGATGGGGCCCGCCGACGCCATCCGGTGCGGGCTCGCCGATCACCTCGTGCCCGCCGCCCACCTCGGCGACCTCGCGCACGCGCTCGAGACCCGAGCCGATCCCGCCACCCCGAACGAGCTCGTGCTGCTGTTCGACGAGTCGGTGCCGGCGGGACCGATCGAGCAGGCGCAGCCCTGGATCGACGTCGCGTTCGCGGCCGACTCGGTGGCGGAGATCCGCGATCGCCTGCGCGAGCTGCCCGAGGTCGACGGCGAGATCACGCCCGCCGCGGTGCGGGAGGAGATCGATCGTCGCGCCCCGCTCGCCCTCGCCGTCACCCTCCGCGCGGTGCGTGCGGCCCGCGAGCTGCCGGATCTGCGCGCCGCCCTCGCGCAGGAGTACGGGCTGGTGTCGTGGTTCGTGCGCACCCAGCCCGACATGCCCGAGGGCATCCGCGCCCAAGTGGTCGACAAGGATCGTTCCCCCCGATGGAATCCCGCGCGCCTCGACGACGTTTCGGCCGACATGATCGACGAGGCGTTCGCGCATCGGGCGCCCGTGCCACTGTGGGCCGACGAAGGGGACACGCGATGACGACGAAGCAGGACCTCGGCAGCTACGGCGTCTGGCGCTGGCAGTCGGGCGTCGACGCCGCGTTCGCCGCGGCGGTGGAGCGGCTCGGGTACGGCACCCTGTGGGTCGGGGGATCCCCGGCCGCCGATCTCGAGGTCGTCGAGCGCGCCCTCGACGCCACCGAGCGGATCGTCGTGACGACCGGCATCGTCAACATCTGGCGCGAGGACGCGATCGAGGTCGCGGCCTCCTTCCACCGCATCCAGGGCCGCCATCCCGGACGCTTCGTGCTGGGGATCGGCTCGGGCCACCGCGAGGCGACGCCCGAGCGCGTGCGGCCGCTGGCGGCGCTGCGGGCGTATCTCGACGTGCTCGAGGCCGAGGGCGTGCCGCGCGATCAGCTGCTGCTGGCGGCGCTCGGCGACAAGACCCTCGCGCTCGCCGCCGAGCGCACGATCGGCGCGCACCCGTACCTCACCGTGCCGGCGCACACCGCGCACGCGCGATCGATCCTCGGCGACGCGCTCTTCGCGCCCGAGCTGAAGGTGGCCGTCGGCATGGACCGCGACGCCGCCCGGGAGGTCGCGCGTCGCTACCTCCAGCGCTACTTCGGTCTGTCCAACTACACCGGCGCCCTCGTGCGCTTCGGCGTCGATCCGGCCGAGATCGAGAACGGCGGCAGCGACGCCCTCATCGACCTCGTCGCCGCCAACCCGACCGCCGCCGCGGCCGTCGCGGGCATCCGCGCCCACCTCGACGCGGGCGCCGACCACGTCTCGGTCCAGCCGCTCGGCGACGACCCCGTCGGCTCCCTCACGGCGATCGCCGAGGAGCTCCACCTGGCCTGAGCCACTCGGCCTGCGGCCGCGCCGGGGTGCACGCGCGGTGCTCGGTGCACTGGCCGTCGCAGCGCCCGGTGCGTGGCGCCGGCGAAGGACTTTCGCGTGAGCGAAGGACGGATCCGCCGATCCGGTCCGCCGTTCGGCTCATTCTCCTTCGCCCGGTGCGGTCGGCGCGGTCGTGGGGGAGCCGCGTTGGGTGACCTGCGCGGCGCGACCGGCGCGATCGCGGTGACCAGGGGGAGTCGCGCGACCGGGCGTGAGGGGGTGGCGCGAGCGAAGGACTTTCGCTCGAGCGAAGGACGGATCCGCCGATCCGGTCCGCCGTTCGGCTCATTCTCCTTTGCTCGGTGCGATCGTGGTGATCGCGGGGGCGCGGCGCGACCGGGCGTCGTCGTGTGGCGCGAGCGAAGGACTTTCGCTTGAGTGAAGGACGGATCCGCCGATCCGGTCCGCTTTCCGGCTCATTCTCCTTCGCTCGGCTCCGCTCGGCTCGGCTCGACGCCCCGCGCCCGCCCCGAACCCGCAGGCTAGGCGATGAGGGAGAGGGGGTCGGTCAGGCGGCCGCGGAGGATGGGCAGCGCTCCCTCCACGGCGCGATCGATGCGCGAGTCCAGCGCCGCGGACGCGATGGCGTCGTCGGCGAACTCGTCCGAGCTGCCGAACACCCCCAGGGGGAGCGTGAGCGCCTGGAAGAAGGCGAACAGCGGCCGGAACTGGTGCTCGATCACCAGCGAATGCCGCGTGCTGCCGCCGGTGGCGGCGAGGAAGGTCGGCACGTCGGTGAGCGCGTGCTGGCCGACGAAGTCGAAGAAGTGCTTGAACAGGCCCGTGTACGTCGCCCGGAAGATCGGGCTGCCCGCCACGAGCACGTCGGCGGACTCCACCTCCTCCAGCGCGGCTCGCGCGCGGGGGCCCAGCTCGTCGACGCTCAGCGCCCCGATGAAGTCGGGCGCGATCTCCGCCAGCTCGACGTGACGCACGGCGGCCCCGAGCGGTGCGGCCGTCCGATCGGCCAGCGCGCGCAGCAGCACGCCCGTCTTCGACTGACGCGACAGGCTTCCGTTGACGGTGACGATCCGGACGGCGCTCATGTCACGGAGCATGCCAGCCAACGGCGCTCAACACGATGCAGATTGCACACCGTGACGCCGCATGACGCCGTATGACGCGGACCCTTGCCGCGCCCGGCGTGCCGCGGTTTCCTCGGCGCATGACCAGGCAGATCCGCTTCAACGCCTTCGACATGAACTGCGTCGCCCACCAGTCGTCCGGGCTGTGGCGGCACCCCCGCGACCGATCGCGGCACTACAACACGATCGAGTATTGGACCGACCTGGCCAAGCTGCTCGAGAGCGGCACGTTCGACGGCATCTTCATCGCCGACGTGCTGGGCACCTACGACGTGTACGGCGGCACTAACGAGGCCGCGATCCGCAACGGAGCGCAGGTGCCCGTGAACGATCCGATCCTGCTGGTGAGCGCCATGGCGGCCGTCACCGAGCACCTCGGGTTCGGCATCACGGCCGGCACGGCGTTCGAGCACCCGTACCCGTTCGCCCGGCGGCTCACGACGCTCGATCACCTCACCCGCGGCCGCATCGGCTGGAACGTCGTGACCGGCTACCTGCCGAGCGCCGCGCGCAACATGGGGCAGGACGATCAGCTCGCCCACGACGATCGCTACGACCACGCCGACGAGTACGTCGAGGTGCTCTACAAGCTGTGGGAGGGGTCGTGGGAGGACGACGCGGTCGTGGAGGATCGCGAGAACGGCGTGTTCACGGATCCCGCGAAAGTCCACGAGATCCGGCACGAGGGCCGCTTCTTCAAGGTCCCCGGCATCCACATCTCGGAGCCGTCGCCGCAGCGCACGCCCGTGATCTACCAGGCCGGCGCCTCGCCGCGCGGGATCCGCTTCGCCGCGGAGAACGCCGAGGCGATCTTCGTCGCCGCGCCGTCGAAGGAGGTGCTGGCGGGCACCGTGCGCCGCATCCGCGACGCCCTCGAAGCGGCGGGACGCGATCGCTACGACGCGCGGATCTACACGCTGCTGACGATCATCACCGCGGCCACGCACGAGGAGGCGGTCGCGAAGCACGCGGAGTACCTCGAGTACGCGAGCCCCGAGGGGGCGCTGACGTTCATGTCGGGCTGGATGGGCGTCGACCTGTCGAAGTACCGGCCGGACGAGCCCGTGGGCAACGTCGAGTCGAACGCCATCCAGTCCGTGCTGCACCACCTCCAGGCGGAGGCCGATCTGGGCCGCGAGTGGACGGTGGGCGACTTCGGCCGCCACAACGCGATCGGGGGACTGGGGCCCACGGTGGTGGGATCGGGCGTCGAGATCGCCGACGAGCTGCAGTCGTGGGTGGCCGGGACCGACATCGACGGGTTCAACCTCGCCTATGCCGTGACGCCCGGGACATGGGAGGACGTGATCGAGCACGTGATCCCGGTGTTGCGCGAACGCGGCGCGTACCCGGAGGCGTACGTGGAGGGCACGCTGCGGCACAAGCTGCACGGCGCGGGCGACCGGGTGAAGGACAGCCACCGCGCGGCGCGCTACCGCGTCGGGCAGCCGTGGCCGGAGTCGGCGGCCGGCGTCGAGGCGGTGCCCGCCGGCGCGTGACGGGCGCCGGGTATGCGCACCTGACCGGGTGATTCCCGCCGGGAATTCCGCTCTCAGCGGACGGGGTTGTCCCCCCTGTGCGAATGTCGGTGGTCCGTGACAGCATCGGACGGTGCCCCGTCGGGCGCGCCCCCACCGTCTGATCCGGAGATCCCGTGCTCGGAAAACTCCTCGTCCGCTATCTGTCGCGCTATCGCCTCATGCTCGCCGGCGTGCTGGTGTTCCAGCTCGCCTCGGCGCTGGCCGCGCTGTACCTGCCGACCCTGAACGCCGCCATCATCGACCAGGGCGTCGCGACCGGCGACGTCGGCTACATCATCCGCACGGGCCTGCTCATGCTGCTCGTCGCGCTCGCGCAGATCATCGCGGGCGTCATCGCCACGTTCTGCGCCGCCCGCGCCGCGATGGGCATGGGGCGCGATGTGCGCCACGACGTGTTCGAGCGCGTGAGCGGGTTCAGCGAGCGCGAGGTGTCGCACTTCGGCGCCGGCTCGCTCATCACCCGCAACACCAACGACGTGCAGCAGGTGCAGATGCTCGCCATGATGGGCGCGACCATGCTGGTCATGGCGCCCATGATGGCGATCGGCGGCATCATCATGGCGCTGCGTCAGGATGTCGGGCTGAGCTGGATCCTCGGGGTCTCGATCCCGGTGCTGCTCATCGTCGCCGGGCTCATCATCGGGCGCATGGTGCCGCTGTTCCGCAGCTATCAGGGCAAACTCGACGCGGTGAACCGCGTCATGCGCGAGCAGCTCACGGGCGTGCGCGTGGTCCGCGCGTTCGTGCGCGAGGCGATCGAGGAGGAGCGGTTCCGCCTCGCCAACCTCGACATCATGGTGGTCGGGCGCAAGGTCGGCTCGCTGTTCGTGCTGATGTTCCCGCTCGTCATGCTCGTGCTGAACGTCACGGTCGTCGCCGTCGTGTGGTTCGGGGCCTTCGAGGTGAACACGGGCGACACCCAGATCGGCACGATCTTCGCCTTCATGCAGTACGTCGGCCAGATCCTCGGCGGCGTCATGATGGCCAGCTTCATGGCGATCATGATCCCGCGCGCCTCGGTCTCCGCCGACCGCATCGGGGAGGTGCTCGACAGCCAGAGCACGCTGACCCGGCCCGCCGAGCCGGTCCGCGAGATGCCCGCGCCCGGCACGGTCGAGTTCGACGACGTCGCCTTCACCTACCCGGGGGCGGATCGACCGGTCCTGGAGGGCATCTCGTTCCGGGCCGGGCCCGGTGAGACCGTGGCGATCATCGGATCGACCGGGGCCGGCAAGACCACGCTCGTCTCCCTCATCCCGCGCCTGTTCGACGCGACGTCCGGGACGGTGCGGGTGCAGGGCGTCGATGTGCGCGAGGCCGATCTCGACGTGCTGTGGAGCGGGATCGGGCTCGTGCCGCAACGCCCGTTCCTGTTCAGCGGCACCATCGCCTCCAACCTGCGGTTCGGGCGCGAGGACGCCACCGACGACGAGCTGTGGCACGCGCTGGAGATCGCGCAGGCCGCCGACTTCGTCCGCGAGAAGCCCGAGCAGCTCGACAGCCCGATCTCGCAGGGCGGCACGAACGTGTCGGGCGGGCAGCGTCAGCGCCTCGCGATCGCCCGCGCGATCGTGCACCAGCCGGACATCTTGGTGTTCGACGACTCGTTCTCGGCGCTCGACCTCACCACCGACGCCCGCCTGCGGCAGGCGCTGTGGCGCGAGCTGCCGCACGTGACGAAGATCGTCGTCGCCCAGCGCGTGTCCACGATCACCGACGCCGACCGCATCGTCGTGCTGGAGGACGGCCGTATGGTGGGCGTCGGCACCCACGACGAGCTGCGGGAGACCAGTCAGACGTATCGCGAGATCGTCGAGTCGCAGATGGGAGTGTCGTCGTGAGCGACGTGCAGGTCGACGAGCGGGCCGAGGAGCGCGAGGCGCAGGAGGCCATGGTCGCCGCCGGTGTGTTCGAGCCCGGCGCGATGGGCGGCAAGCCGCAGAACTTCTGGCCCAGCCTCCTGCGGTTCATCGGGCTGCTGCGCCCCTACGCGTGGGTGTTCGCGTTCGCCACGCTCCTCGGCGCGATCGGCGTCGTGCTCTCGGTCGCCGGGCCGAAGGTGCTGGGCGAGGCGACGAACATCGTGTTCGAGGGCGCGGTCGGTCTGCTGATCGGCGACCAGTTCGCCGGCATGACCCAGGAGCAGGTGGTCCAGGCGCTCGAGGCGGCAGGCCAGCAGGACTTCGCCAACATGGTCGCGGCCATGCAGAGCTTCCAGCCGGGCAGTGGGATCGACTTCGCGGCGCTGCGCACGGTGATCATGTGGGCGATCGCCGTCTACGTGGTCGGCGCGCTGCTGCAGTGGATCCAGGGCTACATCATCAACGTGGTCATGGTCCGCACGATGTTCCGCGTGCGCGAGCAGATCGAGGCGAAGATCCACCGCCTGCCGCTGCGGTACTTCGACCGTGTCCAGCGCGGCGAGCTGATCAGCCGCGTCACCAACGACGTCGACAACATGACCCAGACACTGCAGCAGTCACTGTCGGGCGCGATCACGTCGCTGCTCATGGTGATCGGCGTCGTCGGCATGATGTTCTCGATCTCGTGGCAGCTGGCGCTTGTCGCGCTGGTGTCGCTGCCGCTCATCGGCGTGATCATGGGCGTCATCGGCCCCAAGTCGCAGAAGGCGTTCCAGACGCAGTGGCGCAAGGTGGGCCGCCTCAACTCCCGCGTGGAGGAGTCGTTCTCCGGTCACGCCCTCGTCAAGGTGTTCGGCCGCGAGAAGGCCGTCGCCGAGGCGTTCCAGGAGGAGAACGAGGAGCTCTACCAGGCGTCGTTCAAGGCGCAGTTCCTGTCCGGCATCATGATGCCGTCCATGCAGTTCGTGGGGTACCTCACGTACGCGGGGATCGCGGTGCTCGGCGGCATCATGGTCGCGAGCGGCCAGATCCGCATCGGCGACGTGCAGGCATTCGTGCAGTACTCGCAGCAGTTCACGCAGCCGCTGACCGAGCTCGGCGGCATGCTCCCCGTCGTGCAGTCCGGCACGGCGTCGGCCGAGCGCGTGTTCGCGCTGCTCGACGAGGACGAGGAGGCGCCCGACGCCGAGGACGCGCCCACGGCGCCCGCCGACGGTGCCGGCGTCATCGAGTTCGACCGGGTCGCGTTCTCCTACTCGCCCGACCAGCCGCTCATCCGCGATCTGTCGTTCCGGGTGGAGCCCGGGCACACGGTCGCGATCGTCGGCCCCACCGGCGCCGGCAAGACGACCCTCGTCAACCTGCTCATGCGCTTCTACGAGCTCGACGGCGGCGCGATCCTGCTCGACGGGCAGGACACCGCCCAGATGACGCGGGGCGATCTGCGCTCGCGCACCGGCATGGTGCTGCAGGACCCGTGGCTGTTCGCGGGCACGATCCGCGACAACATCCGCTACGGCAACGAGAGCGCCTCCGATGAGGAGATCCTCGCGGCGGCCGAGGCGACGTACGTCGACCGCTTCGTGCACTCGCTGCCCGACGGCTACGACACCGTGCTCGAGGAGGACGCCGCCAACGTCTCGGCCGGTGAGCGGCAGCTCATCACGATCGCGCGCGCGTTCGTGCGCCGGCCGCAGGTGCTGATCCTCGACGAGGCGACGAGCTCCGTCGACACCCGCACGGAGCTGCTCCTGCAGAAGGCGATGGCGGCGCTGCGCGAGGGACGCACCTCGTTCGTGATCGCCCACCGCCTGTCGACGATCCGCGACGCCGATCTCATCCTGGTGATGGAGCACGGCGACATCGTGGAGCAGGGCACGCACGACGAGCTGATCGCGCGCCAGGGCGCGTACTGGCGCCTGTACCAGAGCCAGTTCGAGCACGCCGACGCCGACCTCCACGACCAGGCGGTCGCGGAGGCCTGACCCCCGTCCGGCCTCCGCGGCGCGTTGATCTGGGGTTGTGGCCCCAGGTCTCGGCTCCGCGCCTGCGGCGCTGCGCTCGACCCGTCTCCGCTGCGGCGCTCCGCGCCTCCGGTCGACGAGCGGTGACCCCGGGCTCGTCGACCGAGCGGAGCGAGCGGAGACGGATCGAGCGAGCGGAGCGAGTCGAGATCAAGGGTTGAACCCTCAGGTCTCGGCTCCGCCGCTGCGCGGCTGCGCTCGACCCGTCTCCGCTGCGGCGCTGCGCGCCTCCGGTCGACGAGCGGTGACCCCGGGCTCGTCGACCGAGCGGAGCGAGCGGAGACGGATCGAGCGAGCGAAGCGAGTCGAGATCAGGGGTTGAAGCCTGAGGTCTCGGCTCCGCGCCTGCGGCGCTGCGCTCGACCCGTCTCCGCTCCGCGGCTGCGCCGCTCCGGTCGACGAGCGGGGGTTTGCGGTTCGTCGACCGAGCGGAGCGAGCGGAGACGGATCGAGCGAGCGAAGCGAGTCGAGATCAGGGGTTTCAACCCCTCCGGTCGACGGGCCGCGGGTCAGCGGAGGCCGAGGAGGTCGAGCGGGTGGGTGAGGCGCCACCACAGGCTCGGCGCCGCGAGGTCGTCGGTCAGCTCGAGCGCGATCTCCTGCGTGTCGAACGTGCCGGTCACCGTCAGTGTGCCGACCCGCTCCCCCTGCGCCTTGCCGAGGACGTCGTCCAGGTCGGCGTTCGTCGCGGCGACGGCGCCGTTCCACAGCGACAGCGTGGCCGCGTCGGCCGCCACGACGTCCGCGCTGGCGCCCCACTCCGTCGACACCGATGCCACGACGGTGTCGGCATCCACCGCCGTGGCGGGCTGCAGGCCCGCCTCCGCGGCGGCGATGAGCTGCCGGCTCACGGCCTCGCGCGTCTCGGCGTCGGGCTGGCCGAGGACGGCCGAGACCACCGTGATCGTGTCGTCACCCAGATCGACCTGCTTAGCGGTGACGAGGTTGTACGAATCGAGGAAGGTGCCCGTCTTCACCCCGACGACGCCCTCGTCGTTGATGAGCGGGTTGGAGTTCGTCACCGGCTCGTCGTTGCCCGGCAGCGTCGTCTCCTTCTTCGCGACGATCTCCGCCACGACCGGGTTCTCGAGCGCGAGCTGGCTCAGGCGCAGCACCTCCGCGGACGTCGATCGGTTCTCCCGCTCGATGCCGCTGGGGCCGACGATCGTGGTGTCCGTGAAGCCGTTGCGCTCCAGCCAGGCCGCCGCGTCCGCGGCGAACGCCTCCTGCGATCCCCACACCTCGCGCATCATGCGATCGGCGTAGTTGTTCGCCGAGCCCAGCAGGATGCCCTCGAGCATCTGGTACTGCGTGAGGGTCCCGTCGACGGGCACATCGAGCGACGACTGCCCGGTCCAGAGGTAGTTGTAGAGGTAGTCCTGGTAGTCGTCCCACGTGAACGTGTAGGACGGGCCCTGCTCGCCGGGCGCGAGCGGGAGCTTCTCGAGGATCATCAGGACGGTCGCGAGCTTCGTGATGCTCGCCATCGACACCGCCTCCGCCGAATCGGTGACCGTCTGATCGAGCAGGCCGAGCGGTGCGACGGCCGCGGTGCCCTCCGCGGGCCAGATGATGGACAGCGCCGGACCGGGCGCGGACTCGACGGTGCGCGCCGTGACCTCGGGCGCCACCGCGGACAGCGGCCACAGCAGGCACGTGGCGGTGTAGGCGAGGGCGAGGGCGCCGGCGGTGACCAGCGGCGCCACGAGCGCCGCCGTGGCCCCGCGCCGAGCCGGCAGGAGGTCGCCCGCCGCGACGCGATGGGGCGCCGTGGAGAACATCGCGTCCGCGGAGCGCGCCGCGACGGCATCCGCGCTGACCCAGGACAGCGCCGCCGGCACCGCGCGCGTCTCCGCGACGGCGGATGCGGGTCGATCGGCGGGTGCCGATCCGGGGGTCGCGGCGTCCGCCGGCGCACCGGTCCGGCCCGGCTCCGCGGGCGCGGGCTCGGTGGGCGCGGGTTGCGCGGGCGGCTCGGTGGGCGCGGGTTGCGCGGGCGGCTCGGTGGGCGCGGGTTCGGCGGGGGGATCGGCCGGTGCGAGGCCCGCGGGTGCGGGTTCGGCGGGAGCGGGTGCGGGTCCCGCGGGGGGATCGGTGGGCGCGAGTCCGGCGGCCTCGGGGCCGGCGGGAGCCGGGCGCATCGATGCCTCCGGCTCGTTCGACCCAGCGGGTGCGGGATCGGCGCGATCCGGCTCGCTCGGCGCGAGTCCCGCGGGCTCCGCGATCGCGGGCTGCGGGGCAGCCTCTGCCTTCGCGGGTTCGGCCGCCACCGGCTCCTCGGCTTCGACCTCGGTGGATGCGGACTCGGCGCCGGCGTCGAGCGAGTCGGGCTCGGTGCCGGCGTCGACCGGGTCGGGCTCGGTGCCGGCGTCGACCGGGTCGGGCTCGGTGTCGGCGTCGACCGGGTCGGGCTCGGTGCCGGTGCCGCTGGGTGCGGGCTCTACACCCGCGGCGTCGACGGGATCGGGCTCGTCGGCCGCGCCGGGGCGGGCCGGCGGCTCGAGCGCCTCCGCGCGCGGGCCCGTCGCGACCATGGCGTCGGTTTCCCGGCCCGTGCGCGTCCGGGCGTCATCGACGGCGGCGTCCTCGCGCGCGGCGGCCCCTTCGCGCGCACGCCGCATCAGGCGGCGCGAGGCGAGCGGCGGCGCCTCGTCCGCGTCGGCTCCGGTGCGTCGTGCGCCGACGGGGGTTGCGCGGGGGAGATCCTCGATGGGCACCCGCCTACGCTACCCCGCTCGCCCCTGGAGAGACCTCGGGGGAGACCCTCGACTTCCCCGTTCCTGGCGAGGGATCTACAGTAGACGCAACACACCCCACGGGAGCCCGTCTGCCGGGCTGAGAGGAAGCGTCGACCGCTTCGACCGTCGAACCTGATCTGGGTCATGCCAGCGAAGGAAGGAATCCGAATGAGCACATCCCTGCCTGCCCGCCGCACGTGGCGCGTTGTCGACATCGTCGTGGCCAGCGTCATCGGCGTCGCCTCCGGCGTCATCTTCTGGCTCTGGGGCCTGGCGTGGCCCGGGCTCGATCTGGCCTTGTCGTTCACCCCCGGACTGTCGGGCCTGCTCGCCGGCGGGTGGCTGTTCGCGGGCGTGCTGGGCGGACTGATCATCCGCAAGCCGGGCGCCGCCCTGTATGCCGAGGTGGTCGCCGCCGTCGTGTCGATGCTGCTCGGCACGCAGTGGGCCTTCAGCACGTTCATCTGGGGCGTGATCGAGGGGATCGGCGCCGAGCTGGGCTTCGCCGTGCTCGCGTACGCGAACTGGCGCCTCCTCGGGGCCCTCGTCTCCGGCGCCCTCGCGGGCATCTCCGTCGCGGTGCTCGACACGAACTTCTCGTCGGTGGCGGCGCTGGCCTTCGAGGCGCGCGTGATCTACGCCGCGTCGGCGATCGTCTCGGGCATCGTGCTCGCCGGCCTCGGGTCGTGGCTCCTCACGCGCGCCCTCGCCGCCACCGGGGCGCTCGATCGCTTCGCCTCCGGTCGTGAGGCGCGCGCCCGATCGGCCGCATGACCGACGCGGCAGTCGGGCTCGGCGGCGGTCCCCTCGGGGGCACCGCCGACCCGGCGCCCGCGTCGCGAGCCGAGGGCGATCGGCCCAGCCGAGGGCGACCCCGTGGCACCGCTCGATCGCCGGGCGAAAGCCCTCGGCTCGCGACAGACGCCGCATCCGTCGCCGCGATCGGGTGGGGCTGGCGCCACGCCGGTCGCGATGAGTGGGCGATCCGCGACCTCGAGCTCCGCATCGAGCCCGGCGAGCGCGTGCTGGTGCTCGGTGCGAGCGGATCGGGCAAGTCGACGCTGCTGCGCGGGCTCGCCGGGGTCCTCGGCGACGAGGAGGACGGCGAGTCCGCCGGCGCGCTGAGCATCGACGGCATCCCGGCTGCCGAGGCGCGGGGCCGGGCGGGGCTCGTGTTGCAGGATCCCGAGGCGCAGGTCGTGCTGGCGCGCGTGGGCGACGACGTCGCGTTCGGATGCGAGAACCTCGGCGTCCCGCGCGACGAGATCTGGAGCCGGGTGCCCCGCGCCCTCGCCGCGGTGGGTCTCGATCTGCCGCTCGATCATCCGACGTCCGCGCTGTCGGGCGGCCAGAAGCAGCGGCTGGCGCTTGCGGGCGCGCTCGCGATGCGCCCCGGGCTGCTGCTCCTCGACGAGCCGACCGCACAGCTCGATCCCGCCGGCGTGGTGGAGGTGCGCGACGCCGTGCTGCGCGCGACGGAGGGATCGACCCTCGTCGTGGTCGAGCACCGCGTCGCGGCGTGGGCGCCGCACGTCGACCGGGTGGTCGTGCTGGGCCGCGGCGGCGTGATCGCGGACGGCTCGCCCGATCGCGTGTTCGTCGACGCGGCGGACGAACTGCACGCCGCCGGCGTGTGGGTGCCCGGGGCCGCCGAGGCGCTCGGTCGTCGGATCGGCGCCTCGCTCGTCGGACCGGCGCCCCTCCGGGCGGCACACGAGTCACCATCGATCGACATCCGCCCCACGGATCCGACGACGGCGCCCGGGGATCCGACGACAGGGCGGGCGGCGCCGGGTGTGACAGCACTGCTCGAGGCCCGGAACCTCGCTGTGGCACGCGGCGGAGCGGCGGTCGCGGCGCGCGACATCGACGTCCGCGTGCGCGCGGGCCGGGCGCTCGCCGTGGTGGGACCGAACGGCGCCGGCAAGACGACGCTCGCCCTCACGCTCGCGGGCCTGCTTTCGCCGGTGAGCGGCGCGCTCGAGGCTGCGGACCGCCTCGCGGGCGAGCTGCCGGCGCGCACCCGACCGTGGCGGCGCCCGCGCGACACCCGCGACCCCGCCGCCTGGACCTCCCGGGAGCTGCTCACGCGGCTGGGCATGGTCTTCCAGTCGCCCGACCACCAGCTGCTCGCGCCCACCGTGCGGGCGGAGCTCGAGGTCGGGCCGCGGGCCCTGGGGCTCGATGACGCGGCGATTCGCGAGCGCGTCGATCCGCTGCTCGAGCGGCTCCGGCTCGCACCGCTCGCGGCGGCGAACCCCTTCACGCTCTCGGGCGGCGAGAAGCGGCGCCTTACCGTGGCCGCGGCCCTCGCCACCCGCCCACGGGTGCTCGTGCTCGACGAGCCGACGTTCGGTCAGGACGCCCGCACGTGGCAGGAGCTCGTCGCGCTCCTCGCCGAGCTGCGCGACACGGGCACGGCGCTCGTGGCCGTCACGCACGACGAGGCGCTCGTCTCCGCGCTCGCCGACGACGTGCTGGCGCTGGGGGAGCCGCGATGACGATCGCCCACATCGACGCGCGCAACTCGCCCCTCGCGGGCGTCAACGCGCTGGCCAAGCTCGCCGCCGCCCTGATCCTCAGCGTCGCGCTGCTGCTCTCGATCGATCCGGTCTCGGCGGGGGTCAGCCTCGCCCTCACGCTCATCCTCCTGGCGTTCGCGCGTCTGCCGGTGCGCGCGATCGTGCACCGCGCGTGGCCGATCGTCCTCTCTGCGCTCGTCGCGGCCGCCGCGACCGTGCTCTACGGGCGCACGAGCGGGACCGTGTACGTGGAGTGGGGGCTGCTGCGGATCAGCGATGGATCGATCGATCTCGCCCTGGCGATCCTGCTGCGCGTCCTCGCCCTCGCCCTGCCGGCCATCGCCCTGTTCGCGACGACGGATCCCACCGACCTCGCCGACGCGCTCGCGCAGCTCCTGCGCCTGCCCGCGCGCTTCGTGCTCGGCGCGCTCGCGGGGCTGCGCCTGGTGGGGCTGCTCGTCGACGACTGGCGAGAGCTCGCCCTCGCGCGCCGCGCGCGCGGCGTCGCGGACGCCGGCCGGCTGCGCCGGTTCCTCGGCATGGCGTTCGCGCTGTTCGTCCTCGCGATCCGCCGGGGCTCGCACCTCGCGACCGCGATGGAAGCCCGCGGTTTCGGTGCCGACGCCCGGCCCGGCGCCCCGCGCCGTACGTGGGCGCGCCCGTCGCGGCTGCGCCCGCGCGACGGCGTGCTCGTGCTGCTGGCGGTCGCGATCGCGGCGGCGGCCGTGGGCACCGCCGTCGCCACGGGCTCCTGGACCTTCATCCTCGGCCTCTGACCCGCGGCCGCACTAACCCAGCCGCCCGCCCCCTGCACAATGACGGCAGGAACTCGCGCGGGCGCCCGGAACCAGAGGTTTGCGGCCCAGAACCTCTCGATCTGCTGTAGTTGTGCAGGCGCGGCTCCTGAGCCCGGGTCACGCACCGCCGCCAGCCGCGTACCGCCCGCAGCCCGGCACACCCCCAGCCCGGCACACCCCGGGGCTGTCGCCACTGCACAACTACGGCAGAAATCGGCCAGGAGTGCCGAGCCGACCGGTTTCAGGCCACGGCAGTCCCGATCTGCCGTAGTTATGCAGCCCCGGGGAAGTCCACGCGGCGGGCGCAGCAGCCACCGGCCCGGACCGCCGGGCACGGCAGCCGACACGGCCGGCCGCCGCGACCCTACGCCGGCACGTCGACGATCGCGACCTCGCCGACCGACGGGGCGATGGCCCCGGCGGTCCAGGCGGCGAGGTCGTCGCGGAGGCGGTCGAGTGCGTCGGCGGGGGCCCAGACCGAGAGGGTGGCCGCCGTGCCGTAGACGGGTTCGCCCACCACGGCGTCGTGGGCGGCCGCCCAGTCGCGCAGGAGGTTGTCGAGCCGGCCCGCATCCGCGTGCGGGGCCTCGATGCGCACGTGCGTGAGAGCGCGGCGGTGCACCAGCGCGGCGCGATCGAGCGCCTCCGACACCGCCTGCCCGTAGGCGCGCACGAGACCGCCGGCACCCAGCTTGATGCCGCCGAAGTAGCGCGTGACCACGGCGACGACGTCGGTCATCCCGCGTCGCCGCAGCACCTCGAGCATCGGCACGCCCGCGGTCCCGGACGGCTCGCCGTCGTCGGAGGAGCGCGCCTGATCTCCCCGCGCCCCGGTGACCATGGCGGTGCAGTTGTGGCGCGCGTCCCAGTACTGCTTGCGCATGGCCCCGATGAACGTGTCGGCCTCCGCCACCGAGGCGACCGGCTGCAAATGGCAGATGAAGCGCGATTTGCGGATCTCCAGCTCGTGATCGACCCGTGCGGCGATCGTCGCGGGATACGTCACGGCCATCTGTCGAGGCTACCGACGAAAGCGGAAGGGCCGCGTCGTCCGAGGACGAGCGCGGCCCTTCCGGCGTGAAGGCGCGTCAGAGCTTCGGCCAGCCGAACACTCCGGCCAGCGCGTTCCACAGCTGGTAGGCGCCCAGGACCACGAAGATCACCGTCGTGATGCCGAGCGCGAGGTTGGTGTGCCAGCGGTTGCGGAACTCGCGCGGCACCCGGTCCGTGTTGAGGATCGGCAGCAGGGTGATCGCCAGGAACGGCATGAACAGGGCGCCCAGCGCGCCGTACAGCAGCACGAGGAAGATCGGCTGCTGCAGGAACAGCATGAGCATCGGCGGGAAGGTCAGCCAGATCAGGTAGACGCGGAACCACTTGCCGTTCAGGCGCGAGTCGGGGTGGGCGGAGCCCTTGCCGGTGACGTTGCCCATGAAGTCGGCGAACATGAGCGAGACGCCGTTCCACACACCGAGCACCGACGAGAACCCGGCGGCCCAGAACCCGATGAGGAACCAGACGCCGATGAAGTCGCCGTAGCGCTCGCGCAGCACGGCGTCGAGGTCGAGCAGGCCCTGATCGCCCGAGGCGAGCGCCACGCCGGCGGCCTGGACGACCTCCACGCCGACGATGAGCATCGAGATGACGAAGATGCCGGTGACGACATACGCCACGGTGTTGTCGATCCGCATGACGCGCATGAACTGGGGCTTGTCCCAGCCCTTCTCGCGCAGCCAGTAGCCGTAGGCGGCGAGGGTGATCGTGCCGCCGACGCCGCCCGCGAGCGCGAGCGTGTAGAACACCGAGTTGTCGCCCTCGGGCAGCAGCGGCACGAGGCCCGTCAGCACGTCGAGCACGTTGGGCGCCGCGATGACGGCGAGGATCACGATCGTGAGGAACATGATCCCGACGAGGACGGCGGTGATCTTCTCGAACGCGCGGTACCGGTTGAACCAGACGAGGACGAACCCGAGCAGGCCCGTGATGATCGCCCACGGCCACAGCTCCGTCAGCGGCGTGCCGCGGAAGGCGGGGACCTCGTTGAGCAGGGCCGCGATCGGCATGGCGGTCGAGCTCATGGCGCTCGCGGCATACACGAAGCCCCAGATCACGATGTACGGCGCGAAGTACCAGACCGGCCAGCGGCCCAGCGAGCGCCAGCCCTCGAAGATCGTGTTGCCCGTCGCGACGGTGTAGCGGCCGGCGCCCTCGACGAGGACGATCTTGAGGATCACGCCGACGACCACGGCCCACAGCAGCATGTAGCCGTAGTTGGAGCCGGCGACGAGGGTGGCGACCATGTCGGCCGAGCCCACGCCGGTTGCGGCCACCACCAGCCCGGGGCCGATGACCTTCCACTTGGGGGTCTGATCCTGTTGCACGGACATGGTGTCCTCCTCGTTGGGGACGCTGGGCCGGCTGTTGTGGCGGCGCGGCGGATGGACGGTTGCGCTCCGGTTCGCGGAGCGGACCGCGTCATCCTATCGAACCTGGGAGTTTGCCGGGCGCCGCCGATCGGCCCCGGGCCGCGGCCGACGCCGGCCCGGACCCGGCCGGCCGGGGGGCTCACCGCGCGATCGCGGCGAGCTCCTGCGGCGTGGCGGGCGCGTTCACGCAGACGGTGTCGGCGATGTCGCCGAAGCGATCGGCGAGCCCCGCGCGCACCTGCGCCGGGGTGCCCGCGATCGCGAACGCGTCGAGCATGTCGTCGGTGATCTCGGCCGCCATCGCCTTCCACTCGCCGCGCCGCGACGCCGCGTGCAGGCGATCGGCCGCCTCCTCCCAGCCGTGGCGCTCCATGACGCCGCGGTACGAGGGCGTCGACCCGTAGAACGCGATCTGCTGGCGCACCGCGGCCTCCTGCGTGGCGCGCGAGGCCTCGTCGTCGGCGGCGATGACGAAGGGCTGCACGATCACCGCGGGCACCGCGCGATCGGCGCGGCGCGCCCCCTCGGCCAGCGTGGGCAGCGAGACGTCGAGGAGGTACTCGCGCGTCGTGAAGGCGTGCGCCACGAAGCCGTCGGCCGCCTCGCCGGCGAGCCGGGTCATGCCGGGCCCGACCGCCGCGAGCCACACGTCGGGCGTGCCGAACGGGTTCGGGCCGGGGCTGAAGAACGGCGTCATCAGCGTGTGACGGTAGCTCTCGCCCTGCACGCGCAGCGGTTCGCCGGTCTCCCACGACGCCCAGATGGCGCGCAGGGCACCGATGAACTCCCGCATGCGGGGCACGGGCGCCGACCACGGCATCGAGAACCGCTTCTCGATGTGCGCCTGGATCTGCGAGCCGAGGCCGAGGGCGAACCGGCCGCCGGTGGCCAGCTGCACGTCGTTCGCGGTCATCGCGAGGGTCATGGGGCTCCGGGCGAACGCCACGGTGATCGCGGTCGCCAGGCGCACGCGCTCGGTCGCGGCGCCCGCCACGGCGCAGCCGATCAGCGGATCGTGCTGCGTCTCGGGGGCCTGCACGCCGTCGTAGCCGTTCTCCTCGGCGAAGCGGGCGGCCTCGGCGATCCCGGCGGGCGATCCGTCGCGGGCACCGAGCTCGAGTCGGAAGGGGATGGCATCATCGCGCATCCGCCCATCCTGGCCGCTGCCGCGGCGGGGCGCGAAGCAGCTGTCGCCGTCCTCCAAAACGGGGCCGGGACGGCGCGGCGTCCGCACCGGCGTTCGCACAGAAGCCGCCGATACCCTGGTGGCATGCCAGAAATCCCCTCGCCTACGCGCACGTCCGAGCCGCGCGGCACCGTCGGCGCCGTGCGCCAGGTGCGCCCGCGCACCGAGGGGTGGCAGCAGGCCAAGGACGAGAACGGCCGGCCGCTGCTGCAGTTCGCCAGCCCCAAGCGCGGCAAGCCGCCCGCGCACCTGGCCGATCTCACGCCCGAGCAGCGCGTGGAGAAGGCGAAGGAGCTGGGACTGCCGGGGTTCCGCGCCAAGCAGCTCGAGAAGCACTACTTTCAGCACTACACGAGCGACCCGGCGCGGATGACCGATCTGCCGAAGGACGGCCGCGACGAGCTCGTCGCCGGCCTCCTCCCCGTGCTGCTGACCGAGGTGCGCCGCCTGCAGACGGACGACGGCAACACGATCAAGTTCCTGTGGAAGCTGCACGACGGCGCCCTCGTCGAGTCCGTGCTCATGCGCTACCCGGGCCGGATCACGCTGTGCGTGAGCTCGCAGGCCGGGTGCGGCATGAACTGTCCGTTCTGCGCCACGGGGCAGGCGGGGCTGACGCGCAACATGTCGTCCGCCGAGATCGTGGAGCAGATCGTCCGCGCCAACGCGCTCATCCGCGCCGGCGAGCTGGGCGAGGCCGAGCACGCCGACGAGCGGGTCACCAACATCGTGTTCATGGGCATGGGCGAGCCCCTGGCGAACTACGCCCGCGTCATGCACGCGCTGCGCGTGATGGTCGACAAGGAGCACGGGCTCGGCATGAGCGCCCGCGGCATCACCGTGTCGACGGTCGGCCTCGCGCCGGCGATCCGCAAGCTCACGGACGAGGGCATCCCCGTCACCTTCGCGCTGTCGCTGCACGCGCCCGACGACGAGCTGCGCGACGAGATGATCCCCGTCAACTCCCGCTGGAAGGTCGACGAGGTGCTCGACGCCGCGCGCGCGTACTTCGACAGGACCGGCCGCCGGGTGTCGATCGAGTACGCGCTCATCCGCGACATGAACGACCACCCGTGGCGCGCGGTGATGCTGGCCGAGAAGCTCAACGCGCGCGGCCGGGGCTGGGTGCACGTGAACCCGATCCCGCTCAACCCGACGCCCGGCTCGGTGTGGGACGCGTCGACCAAGGCGGCCCAGAACGAGTTCGTGCGCATCCTGAACCACGCGGGCATCCCCACGACGATCCGCGACACCCGCGGCAAGGAGATCGACGGCGCGTGCGGTCAGCTCGTCGCCACGGAGGAGGACGAGCGCGCCGCCGAGCGCGTGACGTCCGCCGATCGCGCCTGACGCGGGTTCCCCCGGTCGCGGTCCCGCGTCAGCGCCCGAGGAGGCGCACGTCGCCGGTGAGCTTCGCGACGCGGGCGATCCAGTCGTCCCGGCGCATCGCGTACCACCCGAACGCCATCAGCACGAGGGTTCCCGCGAACACCCAGAAGCCGGTCCAGTTCACGGCGTCCTGGCCGCCGTAGATGTGGTTCAGGTTGCGCAGCGCGCCCGTCGCCAGCACCAGCCCGACGTGGACGATCGTGAACGCGACGAAGAACAGCATCGTCGGCCAGTGCAGCGCCTTCGCCGTGCGATCGGACAGCCAGCGCCACGATGAGGGCCAGAAGGCGCTCAGCCGCCAGCCGGTGAGCGCGGCGATCGGGGCGGCGAGGAAGACGATCGCGAAGTACAGCAGCTGCTGCAGCGCGTTGTAGTGCACCCAGCCGTTGTGCGTCGGCCAGTCCAGCGACGCGTACTGCAGCGCGGCCGACACGGCGTTCGGGAAGACATCCCAGCTGGTCGGGACGATCCGCACCCAGTGGCCGCTCGCGAACAGCAGCACCACGAACACGACGCCGTTCGCGAGCCACAGCACATCGACCGCGATGTGCCCCCACAGCGCGAGCGACATGCGGCGCCGCTTCACGCGGCGCGAGGTCCACAGGCCTCCGGAACGCTTCTCGAAGCGGAAGCGGAGCCCCGATCGCACGATGAGCACGAGGAAGAACGCGTTGAGGAAGTGGGTCCACGACACGAACGCCGGGATCCCCGTCGCCGTGCCGGCGGGCAGCGCGCTCCGCCCCGGGAACGCCTCGAGGAACGCCTGGACGGGCGCCGTGGGCAGCACGGCCCGCAGCCCGAACACGATGCACCAGGCCACGATCACCAGTGCGACCGCCGCGAGGATCCCCGACGCCGCCTGGGTCCAGGTGGGGCGCGGGCGGGGCGAGGTCACCCCGCCATTCTCCCCGATCCGGCCGGCCGCACGCACGACGGCGGCCCGGCCCCCGAGGGAGCCGGGCCGCCGTCGTGCGGAGAGCGGGCCTACGCCGCCGGCGCCGCGCCCGCGCGGCGCCGGATCGCCAGGATCACGCCGCCCGCGATCACGAGACCCGCGGCGCCCGCCGCGAGGGCCCACGGCACCTCGCCGCCGGTGACCGCCAGGTCGATCACCGCGACGGCGTTCGCCTCCTGCAGCGCCGCGTAGGCGGTGCCGCCCTGGACCGTGATGTACTCCGGCTCCCAGTTGGTCGAGCGCGGGAACTCCTGGGCGGCGGCGCTCGGGCGCGGGCCGAAGGCGTCGCGCATGCTGGCGGGCAGCGCGAACGGGGCCTCGAAGGCGTGGAAGCCGGCCGTGCGCACGTCGCCCTGTGCGGGCGCGGCGACGTCCGCGGGCAGGGCGATCACGCTGACGCGCGCCGCCCCGGTTGATGCCTCGATCTCGGCTCGCTGCGCTCGCTCGATCCGTCTCCGCTGCGGCGCTGCGCGCCTCCGGTCGACGAGCGGGGGCTGTGGAGAACACGCGCCGCGCGGGCCGAGGATCGCCTACCCTCGGCGGATGCCCCACACGTACATCCTTCGCTGCGCCGACGGCACGTTCTACGTCGGCAGCACGATCGATCTCGAGGCGCGGCTCTGGCAGCACCGCAACGGCGAAGGCGCCGCGTACACCAAGCACCGGCTGCCGGTCGAGCTCGAGTGGTGCGGCGAGTTCGAGCGGATCGAGGACGCGTACGCGCTGGAGAAGCGGATCCAGCGCTGGAGCCATGCGAAACGCCAGGCGTTCATCGAGGGAGGCTTCGAGGCGGTCCGCGCGCTCAATCGCTCGCGGCGCGACTGAGGCCTCGATCTCGGCTCGCTGCGCTCGCTCGATCCGTCTCCGCTCCGGCGCTGCGCGCCTCCGGTCGACGAGCGGGGGTTACGGTTCGTCGACCGAGCGGAGCGAGCGGAGACGGATCGAGCGGAGTGGCGCAGCCGCGCAGTCGAGATCGTGGGGCATCAGCTTCGTGCCCGGGCGAAGGTCCCGGCGCTGCGCGCCTCCGGTCGACGACCGGGGGTTACGGCTCGTCGACCGAGCGGAGCGAGCGGAGACGGATCGAGCGGAGCGGCGCAGCCGCGGAGTCGAGATCGTGGGGCATCAACTCCGTGCCCGGAGGTCCCGGCGCTGCGCGCCTCCGGTCGACGAGCGGGGGTTTCGGCTCGTCGACCGAGCGGAGCGAGCGGAGACGGATCGAGCGGAGCGGCGCAGCCGCGCAGTCGAGATCGGGGGCGGGGGTCAGGGGTGGGCGCGGCCGGCGGCGAAGCCTGCGGCGTAGGACTCCTCGGCACCGGTGTGGAACATGTCGCGCTCGGCGGGGCGGATGATCGACCGGGCACCGGGGAGGTCGAGCGGGCCGACGAGGTCGGCGCGGCCCCGCACCACGGCGACGGGACGGCCGGTGGTCTTGCGCTTGACGAGGTCGGCGGCGGCCGCGAGCTCGTCGGCCACGCACGGCTGCGTGACCACGAGCGGGCGCCCCTGCGCGTCGACCTGGCCGCGCAGATCCTCGAACACGTGCACGCCGCCCGCGCCGATCGCGCAGTCGGTCTGGCCCTCGCGCCACGCGCGGCCGAGGGTGTCGGAGACGATGACCCCCACTTCCGCGCCGGTGCGCTGCCGCAGCCCGGTCGCGAGCGCCCGGGCGGACGCGTCGGGGTCGACCGGCAGCAGCAGCACCGTGCCATCGGGGGTGTTGGAGGCGTCCACGCCCGCGGCGGCGGCGATGATCCCGAGCCGGCTCTCGACGATCCGCGTGCGCGATCCGTTCGGCCACGTCCGCTCGGCCACGACGCGCACCGTTTCGGCCGTGATCGCGTCCTCGCGATCGTCGGCGCGCACGAAGCGGTCCTCGGCCTTGGAGACGATCTTGCTCGTCACGACGAGGATGTCGCCGTCACGCAGGGTGTCTCCGGCGGCGTCGGCGATGATCGCCACGAGGTCGTCCACCGCCCGGACCTCGCCGATGCCGTCGAGCGCCCAGACCTGGAGGGCCTCAGCCACGGGAGAAGCGCACCTCGGTGAGCGTCTCGCCCAGGAACGGCTCCTCCCGCTCGGCGCCGTCGAGGACGAAGCCGCGCTTCTCGTAGAAGCCCGTGCCGCCCGGGTAGCCCTTGGCGATCCAGCCGTACAGCGGCTCGCCGTCGTCGACGACGGCGTCGAACAGGCGCCGGCCGATGCCCTTCCGGTGCCACGTGTCCAGCAGGTACACGAAGTACAGCTCGCGCTCCGCGGGCGCGTCCGCGTCGCGGGCCGGGCCGGAGGCCGCGAAGCCGACGATCTGCCCGTCCACCAGCGCCGCGGCGTGGCGGTGCTCGGGACCGCGCTGCGCGTAGTGCGTCCACAGATCGGCGAGGCGGCGGGGGGAGACGGCCTCGAGCGCCGCGCGCGACACCATGCCGTCGTAGGTCTCGTGCCAGACCTGGGCGTGAACACGGCCCATCGCCTCGGCGTCGACGTCTCGGATGGGGCGGATCAGCACGTCGGTGGCTTCCATGGCCAGACACTAACCCCACATCGGGAACGGACGGAAATCGGGCCGTCGCAGGGCGCAATCCGTAGGCTGGTCGACATGTCCGCCGAGACCTCACTGCCCCACGGCGACCTCGTCGACGAGGCCATCGCGCTCGCCCGCACGTGGGTGATGCAGGCGGCGGAGGTGGACGAGGATCCCGCGGCCCGCCGCCTGGCGGGGGTGCTGCGCGACCCGAACGGGCTGGACTTCACCGTGGGGTTCGTGGACGGCGTGATGCGCCCCGAGAGCCTGACCGCCGCCGCGCGGAACCTGGCCCGGATCGCCCCGCTCGCCCCGTCGTTCCTGCCGCTGCCGCTGCGGGCGGCGATCCGCGCCGGCGGCGTGGTCGGGCCCGCCGCCCCGGCCGCCGTGGTGCCGATCGCGCGCCGCGTGCTGCGCGCCATGGTCGGGCACCTGATCGTCGACGCCCGGCCGGACAAGCTCGGACCGGCGATCGAGCGGATCCGCCAGAGCGGCGCCCGCCTCAACCTCAACCTCCTGGGCGAGGCCGTGCTCGGCGAGCAGGAGGCGCGCCGGCGCCTGGCGGGGATCACGGAGCTGGTCGAGCGCGACGACGTCGACTACGTGTCCGTCAAGGTGTCCGCGATCGCCTCGCACCTGTCGATGTGGGCGTTCGACGAGCTCGTGGACCGGGTGGTCGATCGCCTCACCCCGCTGTACACGACCGCGGCGGGCAACGACACGTTCCTGAACCTCGATATGGAGGAGTACCGCGATCTCGACCTCACAATCGCGGTGTTCACGCGCCTGCTGGACAAGCCCGAGCTGCGCGACCTGCGCGCCGGCATCGTGCTGCAGGCGTACCTGCCCGACGCGCTGCCCGCCCTGGACCGGCTGACCGAGTTCGCCCGGCGGCGCGTGGCGGACGGCGGGGCGCCCATCAAGGTGCGGCTCGTGAAGGGCGCGAACCTCGCGATGGAGCGCGTGGACGCCACCATGCACGGCTGGCCGCTGGCGACCTACGACACCAAGCTCGACACCGACGCGAACTACCTGCGCTGCCTCGACGCCGCGCTGGACCCCGATCGCACCGGGGCGGTGCGCGTGGGGGTGGCGGGGCACAACCTCTTCGACATCGCGTACGCGTGGCTGCTCGCCAACCGGCGCGGCGTCGCCGACGCGGTGGAGTTCGAGATGCTCCTCGGCATGGCGCAGGGGCAGGTCAAGGCCGTCTCGAACACCGTCGGTCCCGTGCTGCTGTACGTGCCCGTCGTGGCCCCGGCGGAGTTCGACGTGGCGATCAGCTACCTCGTGCGCCGGCTGGAGGAGAACGGCTCGAGCGACAACTTCCTCTCCGCCGCGTTCGACATGGCGCACGACGAGGCCCTGTTCGCCCGCGAACGCGATCGGTTCGTGGCGTCGGTGCGGCGCTCCGCGGATCCCGCGCTGCCGACCGGCCCGCGCCGCCGCGGACGCATCGTCGAGGACGCCGCCGCCCCCGCGGCCGAGGAGCCGTCGGACGCCCTCACCGAGGCGGTCGCCGGGATCGCGCGCGGGCACGACGAGGCGGCGCAGCGTTTCGCCGACACGTGGGTCGAGACGGCCGTGTTCCAGCGGGTCGAGACGGGCGAGGCCGCCGGCGCCCCCGGGTTCCGCAACGCGGCCGACACCGACCCGGCGCTGCCGAGCAGCCGGCGCTGGGCGCGCGACGTGCTGGCCCGCATCCCGGGCTCGCGTGCCGGTGAGGAGACGATCGCCGCCGCCCGCGTGGCCGACCGCGCGGGGCTCGATCGCGTCGTGCGGGCCGTGCGCGCGGCGGCCGAGCCGTGGGGCCGCACACCGGCGGCCGAACGTGCCGACGTGCTGCGCCGGGCCGCGCGCGTGCTCGAGGCGCACCGCGCGGAGCTCATCGAGGTGGCCGCCGCCGAGACCGGCAAGGTGTTCGCCGAGGCCGACGTCGAGGTCAGCGAGGCCGTCGACTTC